>Ga0210040_10010586_pt1 | contig 10548 bp, 7 predicted proteins | sample CryGeyCG12114_NA_FD_185462 | JGI IMG/M metagenome (GOLD analysis project Ga0210040, IMG submission 185462) | Groundwater microbial communities from aquifer - Crystal Geyser CG19_WC_8/21/14_NA (SPAdes) (version 2) | ecosystem: Environmental > Aquatic > Deep subsurface > Groundwater | place: USA...
CACCCGCGACGACAACAACGGCGATCTAAGCAACATTGGTGAAGAACCGACTTCTCCCATCACCCTCTCAGGATCCCACCCGAACACCGACTCTGACGCGCGCGAGGCCAAAAACAACCTATCCCATAGCATGTCCCTGCCGCCGCGACCCAGCGCCAGGGGCAAAACACGCTTCAGTTTCGAATTCCCACGAAAAGAGCCAAGAGGCGGAGTGAGGAGACAGCGGAGCATGTCGACGCGCAGTGGAAGCAAGCAGCCGCCCATGATCTACGAGGGCGACGATCTCGAAGGAGACTTGGGCTACGCGGCTGCGAGCGAGTTGGAGAGACATCAGCGCAAGGTTATCGTGGAGAGGCTGGAGGCGGTCAAGAGCAAGAACCCCGTGTTTACCTGGTGCTAAGGTACGCGCATGCCGTGGCTATAGCGAGCGCTGGGAACGGGGAAATATGGACACGAACGTGTAGGAAGGGGAAACCCACATGGAAGAAAAGTGCAATCCCGAGTTTGTGCTTTGGGCCGGGATCGTTCGCCGTCGCAGGGTGTTGTGATGGTCTGCCCGATGCCATTGAAGGTCACGAGTGCTTTGGCGTGGAATCTCACGGGAAAAGAAGAAGGTGCAACAAGGGTCCTTGGATACATGCACGGCATATGTCTGTTGATCCTTCCACGCCTTCAGGAAGGGACGAGAAGGATAAAGGCTCGAGCAGGCCTCTTCTCGTGGCATAGCGCGGCGTAGGGCATGGAGCAATGTTATACGTAGATCAGCCACGACGTCATGAGTAAAACAGACTCGGTCGCTGATATGTAACTACAGAAGCTGACACTTGTCGGTGGGAGTCTATCAGGGTCGGAAACGGAGTGTTCTACCGGCCGTCTGGGGCTTATTGTATAGAGTCTATATGTATGGTAGATGTGTTGGTCCGTGAGCACGAGTACCACGTATTTGAACGGTCAGAGATGGAACCTCGGACGCCGCGCGACAGTGCTGCTACTAGGACTAGGCCAATGGAAGCGCTATACTGCTTGTGATTAGGAGCGCCTTTCCATCAGCATCGGACGATCGGTGCATGTATAAAAGAACAGCATGTCACCGCGCGTGTCTAGGTGCATAGGACAATCGGTGCCGTGGGTTCTAAGCTCTTCCTCCGTCGCCGTCGTTGTTGACCATAGTTTCCCTTCGCGTTGCGTGGCGACTGTGTATGAGTGGGACGTGAACGTGCATCTACACGACTGGCTTTCGAACACGTCGGCTCTTTCAGGGCTTCTCGAGCTCGGGCCGGCGGACTGGTATCGGCCAGTCCAACACAGCCGTCATGACATGCAGTAACCTCTCAACGACTGGCCATTTCCTGCTGGCCTTTCGTCTTGCCGACGCTATCGGACTTCCTGAACACCACGTTCATAGCCTCGTCGAGGATCGCCAGTCCCTTGTTGATCTCCTCGGCTGAAATGATCAACGGGGGTACGATCCGGATCACTCCGTCACCGGCAGTGATGATCAAGAGACCCCTCTCTCTTGCCGCCGTCACCACTTCGGACGCCTTACCCTTCGCTTCGGGAGTAAGCTGGTATCCTACGATGAGACCTCGTCCCCGCACGGCGGAGAGCACTTCGGGGTATTTCTCCTTCATTGTGTCGTACGCGCTGAAGAAAAGGGTGGATTTGATGCGAACTTGCTCCTGGAGTCGAGAGTCTGCGAGGCGACCGAAAATGTGGTGTGCGACGCGGCATGCGAGAGGGTTGCCGCCAAAGGTCGTGCCGTGGTCGCCGGTCTTGATGTGTGGAGCAACAGTTTCGCCGGAAACAAGGGTAGCTCCAATTGGAATACCGTTTCCAAGCGCTTTTGCTGTGGTTAGAATGTCCGGGTGGACACCACTGGTGGTGTAGGCCCAGAGGTCGCCCGTGCGTGACAAGCCACATTGGATCTCGTCGAAAATGAGAATGGCGCCGACCTCGTCGCATCGCTTTCGGAGGGCTTGCATGAATTCAGGCGTGGCGACGTTGATGCCACCTTCACCTTGGATAGGCTCGACAATGACACCTGCAGTGTTTTCGGTGACAAGTTCCGGAATGGCAGCTACGTCGTTGTATGTGCCATACCTGAAGCCTGGAAGCATAGGCCCAAATGGAGGTTGGTACTTAGGATTGGGTGTTGCTGATAAGGAGCCGTACGTGCGACCGTGGAATGAGTTGTGGAATGAAACAATATCTCTCTGCTTTGTACTCGAATCCTTAGCGTAGGGTACTTTTCTTGCGAACTTTATGGCTGCTTCGTTGGCTTCTGAACCAGAGTTTGATACGAACACCTGACTTAGGGGACATCCCGGTGATTGTTTCTTCGTTTCCTGAATTAATAGCTGTGACAGAGTTGGTGTCCATGGATTATGATAGAGGTTTGAGCAATGAATAAGTGTTTGAGCTTGTTGTGCAACCAGCTTGGCGACTTCTGGGTCGGAGTGGCCCAATGAGACGACAGCAATGCCTGCTGTGAAGTCTAGATATTGCCTGTTTTCGTTGTCTTCCATGTAGCATCCTTCACCTTTCCACATCATTGGGGGCGGCCGCACATAGGTCGGTACCATATATGGCGCAGACTCGTTAAGGAACGCCGCGGTTGAGGAGTCCGAGGACGGGTCAGGGTTGGGTAAAGAGGCATCAGCACGAATCTTGGCGTGATCTTGTTCTGGGATAGAGGAAGATGTTGGTACAGCGGCTGCTTGGGCATATGACCTGAAGGGTTGTCGTGTGCTCGAGGAGGGTATGGAGCTCAGTGCTCGGGCCGCAGAACGAGCGCATCGAGCGCGTAGAGCCATGGCAAAGGGTCAAGCTGCTGTGCTCGACGAAGAGAAAGAACAGGGATGGCAAGTTACTCCTAGCTCAGTCAAGTCTGACGGGATCTGTTGCTGCAGCATTGAAATCGCGGACGAGGCACTGCGCGAGTCATAAATTATCGCGATAAAGAAAAAGCTACCTAGACGTCACAATCCTGTGATCCGTTATCGATAATACTCGGCCCGATATGCTCCGAGTGCCGTGCTCAGGGGTAGTCCGTGGTAGTGCTTCATTGCACGTGCTTCAGGTCATGAGGGTGAGTCTGGTCGTGGATGGCAACATGATCTCCAATCAACGTCTACAGGTGGTCTGGCTAGTCGTACTGCTGGCTCCATAATGTTGAATTAGGTCTTGATGTGGAATATTACCGTAGCGATGATTACGTTGAAAGAAGGCTCAAGTAGTTGCACCCATCCATTGACAGACATCATGCTCATTGTCCGGTCGTGAGGTAGACAAGTTTCGCACAAGAGTTCATTGTGTTCTATTACTCAAATCTCCATCGCCCTTAGAGCCGGGCTAGACCCTTACGAACAGTAGCAAGACTATCTAGTATAGACACACTTCACTGTGCCGTCTGCTTCGCCCACCTCAAACTCCAAATCGAACTCAGTGTGCTGCTGATCTGGCAACATCGATGCCAAGTTTGTCCACGAAACAAAACGGACTATCCGTGAAACCAGACGGGCGAAAGCCCGAAATAGCCAAATGCCCCAAGTAGTCTTCGGTACGAAAACGTATGGTGCATAGCCACCAAGCGGTATGTCCTGGGCATTTTCCACATACGAGCGTAGTCTTTTCTCGTACATCGTAAATGCCACAGGACTTCGATTTCTTGACATCTCTTGTGCTAACACCCAAGCACCTATAATCGCCAACTGATTCCCTTCGCCGGTGAACGGAGATGGGGCCCAAGCTGCATCACCGAGGAGCACAACCCGGTGCTGGGACCACTTCTCGAGTTTGACCTGCACAAGCTCATCGGAATAAAAGTTTTCGGCTTTCATCATCTGTTCAATGACTCGTGGTGTCTCCCAGCCTAGGTCATTGTACAACTCAGCGAAGGCCTCCTTTTGTTTCAACCTGTCGCCAGAAGCATTTGCTCGACGTACGGTGGGAACATCGTCATGAACGTGTATAAGGTATACCGATGTTATCTTAGAGTCCTTTCCGGTTGGCCGCATCCATACAACTCGGCGGTCTGTAAAGTGGCACAGTCGGGAATAGGGCCAATCTTGATCTTCTTTGGGGATAGAGAAGTATGCAACAAACGCTCCGACAGACTTGAAACAGTTGAGCTCCTCGGGCGAACCCATGAGAAGTTGCCTCGTGCGGGACCTTACCCCATCAGCGCCTACTACAAAATCGAATTCCTCAGTCCTGACGGTCTTGTTGTTTCTGTTCTGTAGGTCCACGATGACCTTGTCTTGTGTCTGTCTCAGGCTCTGGATCGTGGTCTCGAATTGGAAGGTGACATTGGCCGATTCGTCGGCGGATTTGTAGAGAACTTCAGTCAGATCACCCCGCATGAGTTCGAGGGCACCTGTAGGACTGATGCCGCCGGCCTCGAAGATGCCATGTGAGCGAGATTGCTGGTCAACAAGATCGAACCCCATCTCACCAGTTCTCTTCTCGTTGAGCTTGTCCAAGATGCCCATCATCTTCACAACCTTCAATGCTGGTTCTTCGACTTCGATTCCTTGTCCAGCTTTCTGTTCGGCTTTTGATCGTTCGATAACGACCACTTGAAAGTCATGTTTGCCGAGCCAATAAGCCAATATCGAACCTGACACTCCTGCACCACATACAAGAACTCTTTCAGATGGCATTGCGCGTGTCGGTGATTGTGCTACACTACCGTGAAACTTGTCCTTCGATTGTGTAAGACGGTGCTGTGCTAAGAGTTTCTGGTGACGGCTTTATAGATACGTCGAGGAGACCCGCCGGAGTCATCCATAATGACCCACTGGTAACGTTAGCCAAAAAAGACAATCAAAGCAAGAGGAGGTTGACCTGTTTCTTAGCATGCTCGGTACCCGGTCACAGCATTTTGTTCTTTACAACAAAGCCCACGGACTGTGCGTGAACATTATCGAGCCTACACGTCGCCGTGTTCGGGCATTGCATACAACATCTCCGACCCGAGTTGTTGAAGTTCAACAAGATGAAAACCCGAAAGTCCGAGCCAATCACGTGCAACCCATGGAGGCCATCCTGCATCCCGACCAACTCCCGGACAACACCTCTCACTTCTCTCTTCAGACACAATCTCTCATACTTTACCACCAAAATCATGGTACATTGAGGAACTCATCATCCTCGTTGGGGTAAGAAACTCTCTCATTGTCATAGCCTATTACGCCACACATAATGTGCTTATGGACCTTCGGTCCGCTTTCCAATTTGATGTCTTGACATCAATTCGTGGACTTTCGCTGTCATGCTGAGGATGCCATCTTCGATTGCATCACATCTCTAAGACCAATTAGCACAGTCTTCATAACCGTGCCCGTGTGCACATGCTCTACACAATAGTTGGCCTTCATTGTCTCCTTAGTCCTCGCCCGATCCTCTTGGCCATCCTCCGGGCGCTTCATTACTTTCTTCGTCGCTCTCTCCATCACTCTCTCCATCACTTCCTCCGTCGCCTTCTTCACCACCCTCTCCAGCGTTCTCTCCAGCGTTCTCTCCAGCGTTCTCTCCAGCGTGCTCTCTAGCGTGCTCTCCAGCGTTTCCTCCATCGCTCTCTTCAACACTTTCTTCCAAAATTCATCCTTGGGTATCTGCCATGTATTCTGGCAAATTCTGTAGTCTCGGCGCTGGCCAGAGTTCCACCACTGATGGTAAGTTCTCAGATACTCCATTTTGATTGTACGCTCTGGCACCAACAATCCAAAGCTCTTCTTCCACCAAAAGACCTTCAATGCCATGGTACTCAGGGGTTGTCCTGAAAGAAGCAGCGTCGTCATCATCTTCATCGACATCTTCATCGTCCGGCACGACAGGAGGTGGGAATCTAGTCTCGGTTCTGGCCAAGTCCCGTAAGTGACTGCGTGAACGGCCACTCAACCACTCCGCGGGCGAAGGCTCTGGCAGAAAGTCCGACGGATGGTTCTGTATGCAGGATCGACCTGTCCCATGGATTGCCCAAAATGGAGGAACATACTCGAGGAGGTTGCCGCGAGTCGCGGAACACAGAACACCCGTCAACGTTCGACGTGTACAGTGCAGCCATATGGGTACGTGGGAATCTTCTCGAGCGACCAGGTTCATGCACAATCTAAAGAATCGAATATCAGTAAAGTCCTTGCAATCGATTGGGAACAACCGAGACACGAATGGCTGCACCTCAGACACATTAGAGCCCCGCGTAATAGTCTTCCATGAAGCAGCGTGATTGGGCCAAGCCTCTGGATACGGGACATGATATCTGGCTCGAGATATTTGAGGGAGCGAGAGGGATTGAAGGGGACACTTACGCGCCAGAAGGAAATGGGTGGTCGCACAGTATCGCGATTTGGAAATGTACACACATTGTTGCTCGAGGAACTGTATTGGGAAGCCCCGTAAAAGCACAAAGATGCTGCTAGTACCTGATCTTGAGCTGACTGTAGATAGGCGTTATCGTCGTTGTTGTTACTGGTTGTTGGATTGACAGTCTGGCTCTCTCGATACAGGATCTCTACATCCGACCTGGAAGAGGTATAAATACTTCCAGTTGAGCTTCAAGACTGTGTCATCTCCTACTATGCAGGTCATCGATTCGGGATCAATCATCGCATGACGAGCATGAGAATGACCAGCATAAAGGGGCTGACTGCAGCAGAGACAAAGAGGGGCCCCATTGTTACGTGACTATTGTCAAGGACAGCAGGAGCGCACTGTTCAATCCTGTATGTCGCACGTCACCCCTGGATGTGCGAAGGACATTTTAATGAGTCTTCGTCACCATCGTGTCGAAACGATGAGCTTCGGGTATGACCAGTGAGACAGAGTTGCTATCATGGATGAATGACAACTGCATGAAAGCTTCACTGACCTTCGCACGGCTTCTGTCGACCTTGCCGTGGCAACTAAGTCATGGCATCGATCTAACTCAGCAAGAACGGTCCTATACAGCTTACGAGCACGGGATACACCACCGGCATATGCTTCAGAAGCAATTTCGTGACTTCTGTTCCGTCTCTGCTGCAAGACGATCACAACATCTCAACAAGCCCATAGCTATCCCTGCCATTGATAGGGAGCTTGGTTCTCGCTTTGGGCGCGCATCTCCCTGAATCGTCTGTATAAAAGCACGAGAGGCTTTTGACGTGGACAGCGCCAGCTGAAAAAAACATGACATGGCAATAGTATGTTGGACAAGGAAGAAGACGACTTGTGACGAAGGAGGAGTTGAAAGACATTGAGGAGCTGGAGAAGGACAGAAGATAAATGAGTGACGAACGATAGAAGAAGATGGAGAGGTGAACAGGAATGAGATCAAGGACGACAAGGAGGAAAAGAGCTTGAGGAAGATTTGTTGGCTTATGGTCAGGACCCAACTGCTGAGAGTCGGGTCGAAGGAACCCTGAAGTAGACGCGTAAAGGCCTGACATGCTGACAATGGTTGTAGTTGTCAATATGAAACGAGTAAGTGGTTCGACTCACGAATGCGCGAAGTGTGCTTAGCATGCTGTGCCCGAAGAGCTGATGCTTGCCACCATCAGGTATTCGCTCCCTTTCCCTGCCTGCTTTGAGTAGACTTAGTACATCACGTACTTCCATTTAGGTTTCTCGTCTTCGGCCTGCCGTCTTGCGAAATGGACCACGAGAACGGGATTTCTCTCCTTGGTGGTATTGGACTTGAAGCCGGAGATAAGCCGATACAGACATTGAGCCCTTATCGATAAGCCACGAAATCTTGGCTGCGGCGAGTGGACTGGAATCTTTTTTCGCTGCAGATCTCGCCGCAGCCTCGTCTGTGCCGTGCTGCTTCGACGAGGAAGGGGACTGGAGTAGAACATAGTCCAGCATGGAGCAACAGACTAATAGACCGCATCGTGCGGCGAAAGAGAAGAAAGTGCCCAAGAAAGGCGAGCGAAACGTCAAAGCCTTCGCTGTCGCCAATCCTGGACGTCTGGCAAAAAACGCGGTCCGCACGAGCGACATCAAAGAGAAACGGCTACATGTACCTCAAGTCGACAGACTGCCCGAAGAGGCGCCTCCTATCATTGTTACAGTCGTAGGGCCTCCCGGAGTTGGAAAGACGACCCTCATCAAAAGCTTGATCAAGCGATACTCGAAGCAGACGCTCTCGCACCCCACCGGTCCTCTCACTGTTGTTACCTCGAAGCGAAGACGCCTTACGTTCCTAGAATGCCCTTCCGACTCGCTTGCTGCCATGATCGATGTGGCCAAGATTGCAGATATCGTGCTGCTCATGATCGATGGCAATTATGGTTTCGAGATGGAGACGATGGAGTTTCTGAACGCTCTCAGCGCATCAGGTATGCCTGGCAATGTCTTTGGCATCCTTACACATCTCGATCTGTTCAAGAAGCAAAGCACATTACGAATGGCAAAAAAGAGGTTAAAGCACAGATTTTGGTCAGAACTCTACCAGGGAGCGAAATTATTCTACCTCAGTGGTGTCATAAACGGTAGGTATCCTGATCGAGAGATCCACAATTTGTCGCGTTTCCTTTCGGTTATGAAGAACCCTCGACCGCTTATCTGGAGGAACAGCCATCCTTACTGCTTGGCCGATCGCTTTTTGGATGTTACACCACCTACACAGATCGAAGAGAATCCGAAATGTGACCGCCAAATAGCGCTGTACGGTTACCTTCGAGGTACCAACTTTCCGGCGGTAAATGCAAGAGTCCATGTACCTGGCGTCGGAGACCTCACCGTCAAAGAGATCGAAGGCTTACCTGATCCATGTCCGACACCCTACCTTGACCAGGCAATGGCAAAAGCGTCAGGTAAGACGGGAAGGAGACGGCTTGGCGAAAAGCAGAAAATTCTGTTTGCGCCAATGTCGGATGTTGGTGGTGTGCTAGTAGACAAAGATGCTGTTTACATAGACCTGAAAACGAACACTTTCGATCCTGATGCGGATGACATGGAAGACAGAGGGCTTGGAGAACAACTTGTTTTGGGCTTGCAGAATGAAAGGCGGTTGCTTGGTGAGGCAGGTGCAGGTGTTCGCTTGTTCCAGGGTGGCAACCAACTTCTGGCGATTGAGGACGAACAAGATGTTGGGCGGCATGGAAAGAGGAACGCGAGATTCTTGGAGCAGAATGGTACAGTTGGCGATCTCGACGAAGTGGAGGACGAAGGCTTTGTTAGTGGCGAGAGTGATGATGAGCAATCCGAAGATGACGAGGAAGGCGTCTCCGAACAGAAAGGCCGTCCGGGCTTCGCTGCCGAAGACGATTCAGAGGCTGAAGGAGAAGAAGGCGACCTTGAGTTTGCGGATAGCGACTCTGACATGGGTTCTCTGGATTCCGGTGAAGGTGACCAAATCGACCTGGAAGACGATGACGATGACTTGGACGATGAGGACGAAGAGGACGAAGAGGACGAAGAAGACGGCACACTCAAATGGAAGGAGAATATTGCCGAGAACGCCCGTAAAATGCACACTAAACAGGTTGCGTATAGAGCCACTGATCTGTCACGCATGATATACGACCTGAGCTTGGCACCTGCGCAAGTTGTGTCGAAGTGGCGAGGTGAGAAGACAGGCGAGACCACTCAGGAAGGCGAGGAGGATGACACTTTCTTCCGGAAAACGAACATTGAGAAAGAGGAAGAGTTTGAGGATAGACAAACACCAAGATATGACCTCGATGAGTTGTCAGAGAAATGGGAGGACGAAGAGCGCCTTGTGCAGGTCAGGTTGAGGTTTACACGCGCGCCTCTTGCGACTGGCGGTAACGCTACGCTTCCGGGGGATGATGACGACCTGGACGAAGAGGAAGGAGAGTCCGACGAAGGCGATGGCGAATTTGAGGATCTCGAAGATCTTGAAGCTGATCAAGCTGATGAGCCCAAAGAAGACGGGAAATTGTCGATTGAAGAAGAGCGGGCCAGGAATGCAAAGCGTAAAGAAGAGCTCAAACTACGTTTCGAAGAAGAGGACCGAGAAGGCTTTGCCTCTGGCCGAAGCGAAACGAAAGCAGTCGAACAAGAATTTGGGGAGGACGAGTGGTACGATGCACAGAAGGCTGTGCTACAAAAGCAGTTGGACATCAACCGTGCCGAATTTGACAGTCTCGATCCCATGTCTCGCGCAAGAGCAGAAGGTTTCAAAGCCGGGACGTACGCCCGTATCGTGCTTGACACCGTACCGTATGAATTTGCACGGTCATTCAATCCAAAAATGCCTGTCATTGTTGGCGGTCTAGCACCAACCGAAGACCGCTTTGGCTTCGTACAAGTGCGGATCAAGAGACACAGATGGCACAAGAAAATTCTGAAGACGAATGATCCTTTGATCTTCTCATTGGGCTGGCGGCGCTTCCAGACCTTACCCATGTACTCCATTTCCGATTCGCGGACACGGACCAGGATGCTCAAGTATACTCCTGAGCATATGCACTGTTTCGGCAGCTTCTACGGACCGCTTGTGGCCCCCAACACTGGCTTCTGCTGTGTACAATCGTTCTCGAATGAAACCCCTGGGTTCAGAATTGCTGCCACTGGCGTGGTCTTGAACGTGGATGAGAC
>Ga0210040_10010587_pt1 | contig 10548 bp, 11 predicted proteins | sample CryGeyCG12114_NA_FD_185462 | JGI IMG/M metagenome (GOLD analysis project Ga0210040, IMG submission 185462) | Groundwater microbial communities from aquifer - Crystal Geyser CG19_WC_8/21/14_NA (SPAdes) (version 2) | ecosystem: Environmental > Aquatic > Deep subsurface > Groundwater | place: USA...
CGATGCGAACAGTTTAGGTAAGGCTAACCTATAGCGAGCGCGCCGGCACCGGGAACGCCCCGCCCGGCCCGGTCAGTGCGCGGGAGCGAGCGGGATGACGAGCGGTGTGCCGGTTTCCGGGTCCTGGATGATGCGGGACCGCAGCCCGAACACGTCCGCCACGAGCTCGGCGGTGACGACGTCCACCGGCCGGCCCTCCGCGACGACGCGGCCGTCCTTCATGGCGATGAGATTGTCCGCATAGCGGGACGCCTGATTGAGGTCGTGCAGCACGGCGACGAGCGTGCGCCCGCTCGTGCGGTTCAACCGGGCGAAGAGATCGAGCAGCTCGACCTGGTGGGCGATGTCGAGGAACGTCGTCGGCTCGTCCAGGAGCAGGAGCGGCGTCTGCTGCGCGAGCGCCATCGCCACCCAGACGCGCTGCCGCTGGCCGCCCGACAGCTCGTCGACGGGACGGGCGGCGAGATCCTCGACCCCCGTCGCGACCATGGCGCGGGTCACGGCCTGCTCGTCGACCTCGGACCACTGGCGGAGCAGCCTCTGGTGCGGGTAGCGGCCACGGGACACGAGATCGACCACCGTGATCCCGTCCGGCGCGATGGAGGTCTGCGGCAGCAGGCCGACGACCCGCGCGACCTCCTTGGCGGAGTACGAGGCGATCGCCTTCCCGTCGAGCAGCACGGTGCCCGCGGTGGGCGGCAGCAGGCGGGCGAGCGAGCGCAGCAGCGTCGACTTGCCGCAGGCGTTCGGCCCGACGATGACCGTGAAGGAGCCGTCGGGTATGTCGATGTCCAGCTCGTGCAGGATGGTGCGCTCGTGGTACCCGACGCGCAGCCCGCGCCCGGTGAGCCGTGCCTCGGTCATGCGTGCCTCCCGGTGGCGGTCATCCCTGCCTCCTCGTCTGAGCGATCAGCAGCCCGACGAGGTACAGCCCGCCGATGCAGACCGTCACGATGCCCACCGGGAGCTGCGTCGGGGCAAGCAGGCGCTGAGCGGCGACGTCGCTCGCGAGCATGAGCGCCGCCCCCATCGCCGCCGACGGCAGGAGCGCGACGCCGGGCGAGCGCGCGAGCCGCCTGGCGAGCTGGGGGGCCGCGAGCGCGACGAAGGCGATGGGACCGGCGGCGGCGGTGATCGCGGCGACGAGGGCGACGCCGGCGAGCACGAGCACCGCACGCGTGAGCTCGGGGCGCACGCCGAGGCTCTCCGCCGTCTCGTCCCCCATCTCGAGCAGCGCGAGCGGCCGGGCGAACAGCACGAGCACCGGCAGGATCACGAGCACCGCGACGCCGACGGGCACGACCTGCTCCCAGCCGACCTCGTTGAAGGATCCCGCACCCCAGGTGGCGGCGGCGAGCGCCTCCTCCAGGCGGGCGCGGATGATGAGCCAGGCGTTGATCGAGTGCAGGATGGCGCCGACGGCGATGCCGACCACGATCAGCCGGAACCCCTGCACCCCTTTCGTCCACGCGAGCAGGTAGACGAGGACGGCCGCGGCGAGCCCGCCGACGAGCGCCCCCGCCGACTGGGCGATGTAGTTGCCGCCGAGCAGCAGGACCACGACGAGGGCACCGGTGTACGCGCCGGTGTTGAAGCCGATGATGTCCGGGCTGCCCAGCGGGTTCCTCGTCATCGACTGGAAGACCGCACCGCTCATGGCGAGAGCGGCACCCGCGATCACGGCCATGACGATGCGCGGCAACCGGCCCTCGAGCACGATGCGCCGGACGCCGTCCGACCCACCGCCCGCGAACGCGTCGGCGATCTGCGGGATGGATATCGGGTACGTGCCGAGCGTCACGGCCACCGCGGCGAGCGCGACGGTGAACGCGGCGAGGATCAGAACGACGAGTGCACCGCGGCGGTGGACGATGAGGCTGACGCGGCCGCCGCTCGCCCGGAGCACGGCGCGCCCGCCCGCGTGCGGCACCCGCGCGGCCGTCAGCACGCCGGCGCCGTCGCGCCGCGCTCCGCCTTCCGCCGTCACAGCGCCTTCGACTTCCGGGAGCGGATGATCAGGATGAGAATCGGCGCGCCGATGAACGCCGTGACGATGCCGACGGGCAGCTCCGCGCTCACGATGACGCGACCGAGCATGTCGGCGCCGAGGAACAGCAGGGGCGCGAGCGTCACGGTGAACGGGATGATCCAGCGCTGGTCCGGCCCGAACAGGGCCCGCGCGACGTACGGGACCATGAGCCCGAGGAAGGCGACGGGGCCGGCCGCCGCCGTGGCGGCACCGCACAGCAGGGTGATGGCCAGCAGGCCGAGCACCCGCGTGCGCTGAATGTGGGCGCCGAGGCTGCGGGCGAGGTCGTCGCCGAGCGCGACGACGTTCAGCACGCGCGAGAGGTAGAGGGCGAGCCCGACGCCGACGATCACGAGCGGCAGGATGCCGGCCACGACGTCGATCTGCCTGCCCTGCAGAGACCCGACAGACCAGAAGCGGATGCGGTCGAACACCTCGGGATTCAGCAGGGTCATGCCGAGGCTCAGGCCGCCGAGCACCGCGCCGATGGCGACCCCCGCGAGCACGAGCCGCACGGGCGTCGCGCCGGCCCGCCCCCGCGAGCCGACGACGTAGACCACGATCGTGGTGACGACGGCGCCGCCGAACGACCACCAGACGTAGCCCGACACCGCGCCGGCCCCGAAGAACGAGATCCCCGCCACGACGGCGAAGTAGGCCCCGGCGTTGACGCCGAGGATGCCGGGGTCGGCGAGCGGGTTGCGCGTTATGGCCTGCATGAGCGCGCCGGCCAGTCCGAGCGACGCGCCCACCAGCAGACCGAGCAGTGTGCGCGGCACGCGGAAGGCGGACACGAGGATGGCGTCGGTGTCCGCGCCGCCGGAGATCAGCGACCGCCACACGACGTCGGCAGGGATGTCGCCGGAACCGACGAACAGGCTCGCCACCGCCACGAGCGCCAGCACGACCGCGGACGCGGCGAGCAGAACGGACCGGGAGCGCCGGGAGTGCAGGAGGCCGCGTCTGCCGCCTCTGAGGGCGGCCGCCGGGGTTCGGAGTCGAACGCTGTCGAGTGTGTCGCTCACCGGGTCAGTTCTCGGGCCGCCCGGCGCGCCAGTAGCCCATGAAGCTCACCTGTGATCGGTCGAGGCCGGCCTCGCGGACCAGGAAGCGGCGTAGGCCCTTGACGGCGGCCGCCTCCCCGGCGATCCATGCGTAGAGACCGAACGTGCCGTGCAGCGCGGTGTGCCCGGCCGCCCAGTGCCGCAGTGCCTCGTCGAGGCGCTGGCCGTGCTCCCGCCCGTGGCGGGGAAGCCAGGTCACGGTCACCCCGGCCGGGACGCGCACCGGGAGGACGTCCTCCGGGTCCGGCACCTCGAGGAAGACGTGCCCCGTCGCGGTCTCGTCGAGCGACTCGAGGATGCCGCAGATCGCCGGCACCGCCGTCTCGTCGCCGGCGAGAAGCAGGGCCCGCGCCCCGCCCGGCCGCCACTCGATGCCGACGCTCCGGCTGTCGTCGCACCGGGCGTTCGGGCCGATCAGGAGGAGGGCGTCACCCGGCTGCGCGGCGAGCGCCCAGCGGGATGCCGGCCCCGTGTCGCCGTGGCAGACGAAGTCCACGTCCACCTCGCGCTCCACGGGCCGCACCGCCCGTGCCGTGTACGTGCGCAGCGGGTTGCGCTGCGCCTCGGGCAGGGCACGCCACGTGCCGTACCAGTCCGCCCCGCCGTCGACGCCCAGGAGGTCGCACATCGGCATGTCCGCGACGGGCAGCACGACCTTGATGCGCTGGTCGAGGCACTGCGCACCGAAGTCGCCGAGGTCGTCACCCGTGAACGTGATGCGGATGAACGTCGGGCTGAGCCGCCGGACGCGCGCCACCGTGACGTCGAACGGCCGGTACACGGGCTCCGACAGACGCTCGGGCGCCGGGGCGTCAGTCAAGGTAAGCATTACCTAAGTATGGCAGGGGACGCTGTGCCTCACCAGAAAGCGCGTCCGGCGCCCCGGATCGCGCGCCGCGGTGCCCGCTCGGTGTATCCAGAAGTATGGAACTCGGCATCTACAGCTTCGGCGACATCCACGCCGATCCCGTGACGGGGGCGCGCATCAGCCCGGCCCGTCAGCTCGCCAACACGCTCGAGCGCATCCGCCTCGCGGACGAGACGGGACTGCGGTACTTCGGGCTCGGCGAGCACCACAGGCCGGAGTACGCAATCTCGGCGCCCGCCACCGTGCTTGCGGCGGCGGCTGGGATCACGAGGTCCATCCGGCTCGGCAGCGCCGTCACGGTACTGAGCACCGAGGATCCGGTGCGCGTGTACCAGCAGTTCGCGACGCTCGACCTGCTCACCGGGGGGCGGGCCGAGCTCATGGCGGGGCGCGGCTCGTTCATCGAGTCGTTCCCGCTGTTCGGGGCGCGGCTCGAGGACTACGACGCCCTGTACGAGGAGAAGCTCGCGCTGCTTCTGGCCATCGACGCGAACGAGACCGTGAGCTGGAGCGGACGCTTCCGGCCGCCGCTCGTCGACGCCCGCATCCTGCCCCGCCCCACCTCGGGTCACCTCGACATCTGGGTGGCGACGGGCGGCAACCCGCAGTCCTCCGTGCGCGCCGGACGCCTCGGCCTGCCGGTGAGCTACGCGATCATCGGCGGGCTGCCGGAGCGCTTCGCCCCGCTCGTCGAGCTCTACCGCGACGCCGCGGAGGAGAACGGGCACGACGGGGCCGCGCTGCAGGTGGCGGTCGCCGGTCCGGGCTTCCTCGGCCGGGACTCGCGCGCGGCCAAGGAGACGTTCTACCCCTACTGGATCGACTCCATGAGGCGCATCTCGGCGGAGCGGGGATTCCCCGCGCCGAACCGGATCACGTACGACGAGATGACCGCGCCCCGCGGCGCCATCTTCGCGGGCAGCCCCAACGAGGTCGCCGACCGGATCCTCGCCCTGCGAGAGCGGATGGGCCACACCCGGCACACGGTGCAGATGGACTGGTCCGGCGTGCCGCAGCCCCTGATGATGGAGTCGGTCGAGCTGTTCGCGACCGAGGTGCTGCCCCAGGTGCTCGCCGGCACGCAGTAACGGTCCGGTCACGAATCGTTCCGGGCGCTCCGGCTCGCCTTACTGTTGACCCACTCGATCCCGTCCCCGAGCCCCCGCCCGCTTACCCGAGCGGCCTGCGCAGTGGACCACCCGCCCGCCAACGTCGTCGGGCGCGAGCCCACTGCGCAGGCCCAGCACCTTCTTCAGCGCCCGCTGCCCGAACGCACCGGCCCGGTCGCATCGGGTCGGTCGCATCGGGTCGGTCGCATCGGGTCGGTCGCACGGGCCGATCACCACTGGGGCGGATGCCTCCTGTGCCACCGCAGCCGGCGCTCGAGCTGCGTGCCGATGGAGACGAGCGTCGCCTCGCCGCCCGGCCGGCCGACGAGCTGCACCCCCATGGGCAGGCCCTCGGGGGTGACGTGCACCGGCAGGGTGATGGCGGGCAGCCCCGTCACGTTGGCGAACGACGTGAACGGCGTGTACTGCACCTGCTGCGCGAAGTTGCGCTCGCCGTCCTCGGCGTCGTACCAGCCCACCGGACGCGGGGTCTGCGCCAGCGCCGGCGTGACGACGGCGTCGAAGGAGCTGAACTGGGCGATGACGCTCCGCTCGTACGCGGCGAGCGCGGCGAGCGCCTGGGCGAGGTCGCGGGCCGAAAGCGAGCGCCCGCGCTCGATGAGCCACCGGGTGAGCGGCTCGACCCTGTCGAGCTCGGCGCCCTCGGCCCGGATGCCCGCGGCGCCCGCCTGCCACACCGTGCGGAACGCGGGCGCGTAGGTGTCGTCCGGCAGCAGCGCGAGCTCCTCGAGGCCGTGGCCGACGGCGTCCAGTTCCCGCACGGCCACCTCGAGCGCGACGCGGGCCTCCGCGTCCAGCGTGATCTCGTACGCGGAGTCCCAGGGCGAGGTCGTCATCACGCCGAGCTGGAATCGGCCCTCCCCCCGCACGGCCGCTCCGAGCAGCGGCGCCCCGTCGTCGGGCGCGCGCAGGGTGAAGGGGTGGGCGATCCTGCCGTTCACCCTGGCGATCATCGCGTCGAGCAGCAGGGCGGCGTCCGCCACGGTGCGGGCGAGCGGGCCGGGCACCACGAGCCCGGCGAGCGAGGGGATGCCGGAGCCTGCGGGAACCAGCCCGCGCGACGGCTTCAGGCCCACGAGGCCGGTCGCCGCGGCGGGGATGCGCACCGATCCCCCGCCGTCCGACCCGGGGGCGACGGGAAGGAGACCCGCGGCGACCGCGACGGCGGCCCCACCGCTCGACCCACCCGCACCGAGGGCCGTGTCATACGGGTTGCGGGCGGGCGGGGCGACGCGGTTCTCCGTGTACGAGGGCAGGCCGAACTCGGGCGCGTTCGTCTTGCCGAGGCTCACCGCGCCGGCCGCGTCGAGCACCGTGACGATCTCGTCCGTCGTGTCGGGGACGAAGTCCGCGAACAGCGCCGACCCGAACGTCGTGCGGACGCCCGCCCGCTGGTTCAGGTCCTTGTCGCCGATGGGCAGACCCCACAGGGTGGCGGAGCGTTCGACGAGGTCGGGCAGCTCGGCGGCCCGGCGCAGCGCCTCGTCCCGCGTGACGGTGATGAACGCGCCGACCTCCCCGTTCAGGCGATCGATGCGCGCGAGGTAGTGCTCGGCGAGCTCGGTGGGGGTGATCTCGCCGCGATGCAGCCAGTCCCACTGCTCGTGGGCGGTGAGGTGATGGAGTTCGAACACTCTCCGAGCCTAGGTGCGGGGAGATGCTCTTGACAGGCGGTTCCCCACCTGGTTGGTTAGTTACATGACTAACCAACCGGGCAAGCTCTCGTCCCCCGCGAGAGCTCCCGGACCGGCCCCGTGGTCCCGGGTCCGTTCCACGGAAGGAGGGAACCCGTGATCGACGACGGCAGGCCGATCTTCGTGCAGCTCGCAGAGCAAATTGAGAACGACATCATCGACGGCGTCATCGAGGAGGAATCCCAGATCCCGTCCACCAACGAGTTCGCCGCGTTCCACCGCATCAACCCCGCGACCGCGGGCCGCGGCGTGAACCGGCTCGTCGAGGACGGCGTCGTCTACAAGAAGAGAGGAATCGGCATGTTCGTCGCCCCGGGCGCACGCGAGCGCCTCATCGCCCAACGGCGGGAGGGTTTCCGCGAGGAGTTCCTGCGCCCCCTGCTCCACGAGGCCGCCAAGCTCGGCATCGACCCCCAGCAACTGTCCGACATGATCCGCACGGAAGAGGTGACGGCATGACCGCCGCAACGAACTCCCCCGCCGGCCCCATCGTCCGGGTCTCCGGCCTGATCAAGCGCTTCGGCTCGTTCTCGGCCGTCGACGACGTGTCATTCGCGCTCGAGCCCGACCGCATCTACGGCCTGCTCGGTCGCAACGGCGCAGGCAAGACGACGCTGATGCAGCTCCTCACGGCGCAGCAGTTCGCGACGGCCGGCAGCATCGAGGTCTTCGGCGAATCGCCCGTGGAGAACCCCGGTGTGCTGCGCCGCGTGTGCTTCGTGAAGGAGAGCCAGAAGTACCCGGAGGACTGGCGCGTCAAGCACGTGTTCGCGAGCGCGCCCTGGTTCTTCGACAACTGGGACGCCGATCTCGCGGAGCGGCTGATCGCCGACTTCCGCCTGCCCCTGAACCGCGCGATCAAGAAGGTGTCGCGGGGCCAGCTCTCCGCCATCGGCGTCGTCGTCGGCCTCGCCTCGCGCGCGCCGCTCACGTTCTTCGACGAGCCGTACCTCGGACTCGACGCCGTCGCGCGGCAGATCTTCTACGACCGCCTGCTCGAGGACTTCGCCAAGCATCCTCGCACCGTCGTGCTGTCGACGCACCTCATCGACGAGGTGTCCGCCCTGCTCGAGCACGTCCTCGTGATCGACGACGGGCGCATCCTCATCGACCAGGACGCGGAGGAGGTGCGCTCGTCGGCCGTCACCGTCGTCGGTGGCCGCGCCGCCGTCGACGCCTTCGTGGCGGGCCGCGAGGTGCTCCACCGCGACGGACTCGGCGGGCTCGCGTCCGTCACGGTGGCCGCGCTCGGCGACGCGGACCGCCGCGACGCCCTCGACGCCGGCCTCGAGCTGGCGCCGGTCTCCCTGCAGCAGCTCATCGTGCGCCGCACGAACACCACCGAGAAGGAATTCGAGCAGACATCATGACCGCCATCGCCCCGTCGTCGGCCCTCGGCACCCCGAGAAGCGCTCAGACGAACCGCATCTGGAACGTCGTCCGGCTCCACTTCACCAACACCTGGGTCATCATCCAGACTCCGGCCATCATCCTGGCCCTCATCTTCGCCGTGAACTACGCCATCTGGTCCGTCCTCGACGTGAGCATCTCCATGGAACCCGGGGAGGCGGTCGACGGAACGCAGTGGAGCGGCGCCGCATCGTTCGTGTTCGTCTACATGTCCGTCGTCGCCGCGCAGGCCATCACGGTGACGTTCCCGTTCGCGCTCGGCTACAGCGTGACCCGACGCGAGTACTACCTCGGCACGTCCCTGCTCTTCGTGCTCGTGTCGGCCGGCTACGCCGTCGTGATGACGATCCTCGCCGCCATCGAGGAGGCGACGAACGGCTGGGGCCGCGGGGGTCACATGTTCACGGCCGTCTACTTCGGGGAGGAGGGCGGTCTCGCTCGACTGTTCGTGTTCTTCGCGATGTTCCTGTTCTTCTTCTTCTCGGGAGCGGCCATCTCCACCATCTACATGCGCTGGCGCATGTACGGCATGATCGCGTTCTGGACGGTGCTCGGGATCGCGCTCATCGGGCTCGTCGCCCTCGTCACCTACACGAGGAGCTGGCCCGTGGTCGGCGAGTGGTTCGCGACGAACGGAGCATCCGGAGTGGCCGCATGGCTGCTGGTCCCGACGGTCGTGTCGGCGGTCACGGGATACCTCGTCCTGAGAAGGGCGACGCCGAAGAACTGATCGCGGGCGAGAGCCGCCGTCGGTCGTTCCTCCCGGGGAACAACCGACGGCGGTCTCTTCCACTGCGGCCGTTGGCACGGGCCGTCGTGCGGAGAATGCTGGGACGGGGGGCTGCTCCGGCACCCCACGGACCACGCGAAGGAGGAACGGATGAGCGAGCGCGGCAACACAACGCACGGATTCAATCTGGACGACGAGCTGCAGCAGGAGGAGCAGGCGATCATCCAGGGGCATCGCCCCGGGCACGTCGAGGAGTTCCGGCAGACCGAACCGCTTCCCGACGACACCGACTCGGACGAGGTCAACCAGGCGTCGGGGCTCAGCGCCGCCGAATCGCCCGACTTCTCGGATCGCGGCGCGGCACAGGTCGTCGAGGAGGCCGGAACCGGCGATCGCGGCAGCGGGGAGACGATCACGACCGAGACCGGCGACGATGAGGGAGCGGCCGATGAGTGACACCCTGCACGGTGCGCTCGCGGAGCTGTACCGATCCGAGGCGCCGCTGACCACCGTCTACGCCGATTCGTCGGAGGACACGAACGACCCGCATCGCACGAGGGACCTGCGCCGCCGGGCCCTGCGCGAGGAACTCGCCGCGGCCGGTGCACCCGACGCCGACCTCGGGCTCGTCGACGAGATCGTCGGCAGGCCGTCGCACGTCGGCGGCCCGGTGAGCCACTTCCTCGTGCTCCGCAACGGTGAGGTGCTCATGCAGGAGCTGCTCCCCGGGCAGCCGCGAGCCGAGCACGCGGCGAGCCACGGCCTCGTGCCCGGCCTCCTCCCCCTGCTCGCGCACCGCCCGCGCGACCTCAGCTACGTCGTCGTCGAGGCCAACCGCGAGGGCGGCGTCGTCAAGCTGTTCCGCCTGGGCAGCGCGGCCGCGGAGTCGGAGGAGGAGATCGAGGGCGAGACGGAGCAGATCCGCAAGGTGCAGCTCGGTGGCTGGTCGCAGCGCCGGTACCAGCAGCACGCCGAGGAGACCTGGAAGCGGAACGAGGCGCAGATCGCCGAGTCGGTCGACGAGCTCGTGCGCACGGAGAAGGTCGAGCTCGTGCTGATCTCGGGCGACGTGCGCGCGCAGCAGCTGCTGCGCGATCAGCTGTCCGCCGCGGCCCAGAAGATCGCCGTGCTGGTCGCGGGCAACACCCGTGCGGAGGGCGCGTCGGACGAGTCCCTCGAGCACGAGATCGAGACGCGCATCGCAGAGCTGCTGGCGCTCGAGGAGCGCGACGCGCTCGGCCGCCTCGCCCAGGTGACGGCGTCGGCGGGCGGTCTCGGCGAGGTCGGCCTCGGCGCCGTGGTGCACGCCCTGCAGCAGAGCCAGGTGGACACCCTGCTCGTCGCCGAGCGCACGCTCGCCGACCGGACCCTGCTCGCCCTCGCCACGGAGCCGTGGCTGGCGACGGTCCCCGAGGAGACGCTCGGCGCGACGGTCATCGGTCACGTGCCCGCGGCGGACGCGCTCGCGCGTGCGGCCGTCCTCACGGACGCGAGGGTCATCGCGCTCGGAGATCAGGAGCTGGAGCACGGCGTTGCCGCGCTCCTGCGCTGGCCCACCGGTCCCGCCGCGCGGGCCGACTGACCCACCGCCGAGTCCCCTATCACCGCCCACGACCCACGACC
>Ga0210040_10010588_pt1 | contig 10547 bp, 8 predicted proteins | sample CryGeyCG12114_NA_FD_185462 | JGI IMG/M metagenome (GOLD analysis project Ga0210040, IMG submission 185462) | Groundwater microbial communities from aquifer - Crystal Geyser CG19_WC_8/21/14_NA (SPAdes) (version 2) | ecosystem: Environmental > Aquatic > Deep subsurface > Groundwater | place: USA...
TAAAATGTGGCATTTTCAAATTCTATTTCTCTCTGTGTTATGAAAAACTTGGTCAAGTTGGAACGAAAATTAACTATAATCGAATTTAAATAACAGAGGCTTCTGGTTTCGACGTTTTGATACAAATATTACAAATGAGGTATTTCCACTAAAAACTGTCACTGTTATTGTTAATTTTGGATTGGAAATAACTGCAAAAATGTAATTCTATAAATTATTTAGAGCTCTCGAAATGTTCTCATGGATTATTCATTCTCTGCAATGTCAATAATTATTGCAATTCTTATACTTTTTTTCATTTTCAAAAGATTTTAAAACATGGGTCGCTCAAAAAAGCTTTGGGGCCGAGCCTCGGCAGCAGTTATCAATCGACGTGAAATCGAAGCGCGTCTAGCCCAAGCTACTAAAAACAGTGGAGTGAGGACCGAAATGTGTGAAATCTGTGCCGTCCAATGTGAAAATGACTCAGGGGAGCGATCCACAGTCTTCAGACACATCCATGCCCCAAACTGTTCCTGCGAAACACTGCCCGCAAAGAAATCGGAGCAAAGGGACCGAAAGCCTCCAGTTGTAACAGTTACCTCGTCCAAACCAACCAAGATCTGTACCCGAACCAATTGTTCATGTGAAGCGTCCATTGGGAATCATCCCGAAGAAGAATTGAAAGCAATCTTGGCTCAACAATTTGCATTGAAAGCTCAGTTGGAAGAAATTCGATCCAGTACGGGCGTCGCGCCCCAAAAGGAAACTTCTGGGGGGAAAACGAAAGGGAAACCGAATATGGCCAAACGGAGCACTTCTGGCTATGTGCCTGGCAAACCAGTCTATTACAAGGATATTCCCGAATTGACTACCATGTTTGAAGATCCGGCAAAATGTGCTGGGCAAGTGACCAACTGCAAAGTTACGGCTGAGCAGGTATTTGAAATTATAGCTATGCCACTAATATTAGATAATAGAGTTATTTTCAATGATATTTTTTGAGCTTGGTGTGCTCCCCTGGACTCTAAAATCGAGCAAGTTCTAGGAGTTCAAGTTCTACTTAACTATTTACTTCATCTTTTTGCAGACTGTTGAAAAGGACCCCAAAGGGAATGATCTAGTGACCGTCTCAGTGACCACTGAACAAGATGACCACCCCTTCATATCGAAAGCAGAGATGAAAATGTCTTCTTCCGTCCCTTCACATATGCATGAAGGCGAAGGGCTCCAAGAATTTATGGAAAAGCAACGAGTGGAAATAAAGAAAGTTATGCAAACAATTCAAGGGATATCTCCTAATTCTTCTTCTGAAAGCTCATCCTCTGATTCCGAAGAATATGAGCTCCAGTCTGAACTCAACAGTAGCTCCGACTCGGATCAAACTACCGAAAAATCACAACTCCCAATATCGGACGATGGTAGCTCCGAAGGTCAATTTGACGATGCGGAAGAATCCCCAGAATTCCATCATGGACCACCTCAAGCTTCGAAACCGATACAAATACCTCCCCGAATCCGAAAACTTTCAAACGGTGAATATGAAACGGTAAGAAACCCAGAAATGGCTACCAAAGAGAAAGAAACCCAAACCCCTGACTCGTGTTCACCGATCGAGGAAACCTCGGACTCCAGTTTGAATGAGCCCGACAATGTCGAATTCGCACTCATAATAAAAAACATAGCGTCCACCGAGTGGCCTTCCTGCTTTGAAAACGTGTGGGAACCTTGCCCCGAACCAGGGAAAGAAATTATTGTACGGTCGGTAATCGAACGAATCCTTGGAACCGAAAACAGCGAACGAGATGAGGACGCCATCTTGGCCGCCCTGGATATGGAACCTTTGGGCGTCGGGGAAAAGATTTTATACTCCCACGATTCCGAGGGAACGCCAATCTCCCCAGATATGCTCGCTTCCGAGATTTTGCGGCTCCCAGAAGAAAATCAATCTGTGCAAGGACTGATTTTGGAAATCTTGGATCCCGACATTTTAGAATTACTGTTTGAAGGATTCTTTGACGAATTCGCTCTCGTTCAGGATGTGCACTATTTGAAAACTTACCTGGACACGAACGATGATCTCGAAATGATGAGGCGCGTCTCATGGGATTTGCATTCCGCTCATTTTTCTTGCAGTCCTGAAATCCAACCTTACACTCTGATGACCACTATTATGAGTTTTCGACATCTGAAGACGTTGAGGATCGATTTGACTGGGTGGTCTTTGGGTAATCTGAGATTTTTACATGTTTTGTATCCATTTGTGTCATCCTTGGAATCCTATGTGTTGACATGGCGGTCTCATGCCAGTTATCCAAGGGTGACCATTTTTGAGTGCAAGGATTGCCAGAATTGTCGAAGGGATCCGTTAGTCCATGAATATCATACGATGGCTTGTCCGGATCGAAAATGCGAAATTCGGCTTCTCCCGTTGTTTGCTCAGAGGCAACCCATTTGCCTTCCGGAGGAATTTGAGGATGATGACGACGATCAAATGTGAAAATTGGCAGAAATCCACCATTTCTTATATGATGATCATCGATTGTTTTAAATGCTAAGGATTTAGCGATTGATAAAAATTACTGTTTGACGTTTATTTATGTCCGTTATAAAAATTTACTAAAAAATGATTGCGAATACAATAATTATTTACATGTGCAATTGTGGGAAATTTTTTGTCATTTTTAGTAAGTTTGATCGTTTTTTACGAAATTTTCTGTCGTTTTAAAACAGATGACCGTCTCAAAAACTTTGGAAGTAAAAAGTCTACTTTTGTGTCCCCATTTATATCTGCACCTAAACTATCATTAGAAAACTCCAAATAGGACTCTTTTTTCTTGACTGGATTGGATTTACTATTTTCGCCTGTAGATTTGACCGTCGATTTTATCGCTACAGATTTTATTCGAGAAGTAGAATTTTTCTTGTTTTCTTCACGAATTCCAGTTCCATTTGCAGATTTCATGTAGGGCTTATACTTTTTCATGATTCGTTCCACCTTGTCCACTATGCTATTCTTCCCCTTGGGGTAAATTTGTTTCATAAACAAGTCTAAACTTCTTTTGCTCCGTTTTACTGATCTTTTTGGTCCTAAAATGGGTAAAAAATCGTTAAATACTGGATGTTTCACTTTTTCTATCCTCTGTAAAGTGATTACCTTTTTTCTCCCTTTTTTCTTTCTTCGCACCCGAATTGCTATTTTTCAATTTCTTTTTCAACTCTTCATAAGCAGCTTTAAATTTCGATTCTACAACCAAATGTATCGCACTTAATTTCCATATTGTTTAAAAAATTAATGTTTTGAACCCATACCTGTAGATTTTTTGACAAGCAAATCCTTGGATTCCACAAAATCGTCTTTGTCGCCCAACAAGTCTTGTAAAAGATTTTCATCCGGATCCACATGCTCGAATTCGGGATTGCTGACCCCTAAAGTTGAATTTTTTACGTTTTTTGAATTTTTAAGTCCAGTCATTTCCAAAATGGAGGAACTATTGCCACTCCCATCCTCCAAATTCGTTTTCAATATGGCTCGAGCGTTTTTAGAACCATTCGTGTTTCCAGAATTACTTTCCACATTGTCTGTACCGTTTTTCGGATCCTCCGGCTTTTCCAGAACTTTTTGCATATCTAAATTATCCAGGGCAGGAGATTCTCTCACGCTTTTTTTCCCAGCTATAGCTTCAGCTGCAAACTTTTTCAAAATGTCGGTTGCCACTGAGCCCACAGATATTCCGCTCATGGTTCCATTTAGGGTTAGTGGGTTTTTGAATCTTTTCGCTATTTTAGACAGTTCTGCAAAATTGACATTTTATGTTTAGATCTTCTATGCAAACAAAAATTTTTCACTCCAATTCATATCCAAAAACTTTCTAAAAAAACCGAAAGCATAGAAAAATTTGAATGCCTTAGATTCCGAAAAGACCTTATATGCAACAGTTTATGTTTTCCATTTGATATAGGCTTACAAACATATGGCCATTGTTGTAACGCAGGAATTTTGTAGTGATCAACATGCAAAAGCTTAAAACAACAGCAAAAAATCTCGTGTTTTACATACGAAAGCAGCTAAATATCATTTTTGCATTGCATTCTAATTGTAAAGCCTCTAAAAAATTATGTTTCACATTCCAAAACATCAAAAAATTATGTTACATTACAATCCAACGCATATGTAAAAAATTGTGTTACTTTCTAATTCTTAAGCATAGAATAAATCAAGTTTTACATTCTAAACTGTACTGCAGGCAGCAGAATTGAAAATGTAACGTCAAGTCGGATTCGAAACCTTAAAAAATTCTACGCCCTTCCTAAGTGCCTTGTTAGTAAAAAAAACATTAGGTTTTTTAACATTACGATTCCTATGCAACCTTTAAATGAAGGGGTTTTTTCAGGCACAAAACTCTTCTCCGTATCTTTGGGAATGACCGAAATATGAAAATGGAATGCGGAATTTTCTGTAGGAATCAACCCATCATATTTGGTACGCATTTTGCTATGCTTCAATTTCAAATCCGTCCCATTCAATGCCGTCCGTTTGGAATGGAAAGAATCATCTTTCAAAGTCACTTCCACTTTATTCGATTCGATCAAATTATCTAGCTTCAGTTTCGGTCTTTTTTTTGAACCTTTGCCCCTAGATTTGGATTTTTTCTTCTTTGGAATCGTACTGTAAGAGTTGCTTTTCATTTGGTCCATTGTAGATCGGATTTCATCATCTTCGATTTTGTCATCTGGTTCATTTTCATTGTCCTGTTCGTATTGGTAAAAGTAGATGGGGCTGGACATTAGCTTTCGACTGCGTTCTGCAAAGCAGATCACTTTATCATCTAGGAATCATGCACTATTGATATTTTACAAAACTGTAAATGGTGTTAGATTTCAAAAAAGTTTGACTTTTGTCTGGTTATAACGACTAGAACTAGAATTATAGGACCCACATAGTTAGGTTTGCTGCTTCCATTTTGTAGGCAATTTAAAACTCTACACCATAAGCTCAATACGAAAATGGTTAATGTTGTGTAAATCAGAGTTTTTTTAAACTCAATTTTGGGTAAAAACAGTGTACACCCTAGCAGTTTCAGTTTAATTATGTTTTTAAGACAGAATTTTAGTTTTTGCCAATACAATCTTTAAGTAACATGTAAGTCTTTAATGTACTCAAAACATACCATTGGACTTTTTCGTACGCCCTATATCGTTGAATTTTGATGATGGCACAAAAAACGGATTCTCATCTCCATAAGTAGTATGATAATCCATATGGTTTACAAACTGATGTGTGTGGCCATGATGAACTGAAAATTTCATTAAAAAAACATCAAAACTGAAACTATCCCTAAATCTAAAATATCGGATTTACTCACTCACCGTAAGGACTACCCTTTGCAAATAGTGGGAAACAAATCCCAATGAAAATTCTCATAGAACAATACATAAACCGTTTCATGTTTTCAAAATGGCCTTAAAAATCAATTTTTGTCGAAAAAATGTAAATGTCACACGTGTTCTGCAAACCTTTCCTGCACACATCGAGCTGTATATGAAGTTAACAAACAGTTTTATTCACATTATGCAATAATGCCCAATGATTGAATGACTAACAAAATTTCTAACTAACTAACTACTAACTAACAAATAAAATCATTCGTAATAAAATTTTATATCATTACCAGCATTTTAAATCCTATCAAGTCATCCCTATTGTCCAAACATTTATTGTTTTGTAAACAAACTAGAAGAAAAAAAATCGTATCACTTTGCCCCGCAAGATTATTAATTAAAAATGTCCAATTGTTTCCATAAAACAAAAGAGCGATACACTTTCTATAACATTCTAAACTAACGACAGGAATGAAAATTATTGTCCAGCTATCAGTTTGCTGCATGAAAAGTTTGGACCGACAAACTATCCGCAATTTGACACTTTTCGTTAGTCAAAGGTATATATAGTTTTAATGACTGCAATACTACAAGCAGACATTTGTTTATGTTTATTTTCGGTACGATGGTCCCAAAGACAATGCAATTGGTAATGAAAACATTTTTCACAGCATAATATCATACTTTTACTGTACAGTAAAAACTAACTAACTAAACTATGCGTAGTATTGAATATTTTATTCTGGTGTGTAAAAAATACAGCTCATTATTGTGCTGCTACAACTTCTCCTGCCTTCCCGTTCTAATGGTAAGTATTATTTGCACGTTTAAATTTCATGCAGAGGAGAATATTTCAATTTAATCAAATTGATTCATTTTTTTGGGTGAAAAGTCAGTTTTTTTTGCCCGACATAGGGAGTTGTGAGTTAATAGTTTTCCCATAGTGTTGTTGAAATAATGTTACATTATGATTTCGAAAAAAAAGTATTGGTTTTAATCGAAAAATTTTGTTTTTCAGAACAACAAAAGGAGCGACCACATTTCCCTCTCCCTAGACAAGAAACCCAACTGCCAATCCCAAACCACGTAGCTCCCGTCTCCTCCCCGTTTTCCTCCGATTACCCCAATACCCGAATGGAAGGGCCTATCTCCCTGAAACACCCAATCATCCCTTCAATCCCGTCCAACCTATTTATCGGGAAGCGAATCCCAAGCCCTCATGCTCCTACACGAACCACTTTCATGCCCGGGCCTAACCGCACGTTACCCGCTTTCAAAACCATACAAAATCGGGCCCCGGGGTCTACTTTTGTCGAAGTTTTCGCCCTGGATGGCACTCTCACATATACGTTGGATTCCAATTTCAACCTTAAGGCCCAAAATATTAATGCCCCTGCCCCTGTAGACCATAGAGTAGCAGCACCCATCCACCATAGAAGAAAAAACAGACAGTATTACCCTATGGGCCCAATCTATTATCCCAAACCAAACTATCATTACGGGCCCTCAAGATATCCTTATCCATACCCTTTTCCCCCACAAAGTGGATATCCCTTTCCCCCTCCCTATTACTACCAAAACTATGGGCCGCTTTGGAACAATGTTGTGAGGCCGGAGCCCGTAGTGATGAGAAATCATGGCGTAAGAAAAAAGTATCAACATCATCAGTCTTCTTCTACGGTACCTTCCAGTTGTAGTAGTAGTGAACCCAACTCTGCGTGTGTTGTTGATACTAACGATAAAGGTAGAGGGCGCCACAGGACCATTGCCGTGGTCGACCCCACCCGAAGTCGCCAACCAAGTTTCAGCGGGGGCATTTGCCAGACGGGTTCGCCGGAGTCTTCGGCCAGTGGCAGAGACACCCACTTTGGATTTAACCCTCATGCAGCTTATGGACGAGTCGGAGCGCATAGGGCTCAGGCACCCTTCCAGGTACTTTTGGTTATTGTACATAGTTACAGATATTGAAAATTTGTTCAGAATTGGTATTTTTCAATGCATATCTTGTTCACAAGCTCAGCATTTGCAAATTTTGGATTTCGTGCTTTTTATGCATATGAAAGCGTATATTAACTTAATTCTATAGATCCCAAGTGGCTACCCGTTCTATCAATGCCCCGGTGAAAACCTTGAAAACTGGCAATGGGGCCAAGTCAGTGGTTTCTACAACCCTCCAGGGCTCGTGGAAAAACAGTACGATTTCCAATATGATTGTCCCACTGGACGATACGGAAGAAACGGGCGAAATACTTCGGAGTATTCAGAGACACACAAATTTGATCACGAACAAAGAGGAATTGTGGAAGAATCTGCCTCAAGAAATGCAGAAAATGGACAAACTCAATGTTCCCCTTCATGCTATGCAAGAACTCAAGTACCAAAGGTTCGTTTTTTTAACTCTGGATAACTATATGAATAGGGCTCCGCACAAGGGCCGGTAATTTTTATTAAAAATAACCTTTTATTAGTTCGGTTTTCGAAATGATAACGAGCTGTGCCCAGCAGAAGTTGTAAAAAGCTATCGTTCTATCCATCCGTCCGTCTGTGTTTCATAAATTTTTCTTTGTTTACAGGAAGTTGTTGAAATCCCGGAATCCGGAATACAAACTAGTGATCCCGAAGGAGGACAAAATGCGCTTTTGTGTGCTAGTAGGCCGGACTTGTCAACTGACCCAAGAGCCCGATTCCAAGACCACCGCTCAGCAATGTTTTCGACTCATGAAGGAAAAGAAGATTCTCAATCTTCAAGTCATCAAGACTTACTGCCATTCTTCATTCCTGAAGCTCAACAAGTGAGTTTAAAGTTCAAGCAAGTTACATTAAAATCCATATAAAATGTAATGCTTCAAAAACCAGCTATATAATTCACAATATTGTAAATATAATTCCATAGTTATGGCGCGTTGCTGTATCTATATAGCTACTCATTTCAAGACGCCATTTTCTAATTATCTCGTCAGATGGCGTAAAACTACCGAAAAATATAGTAGCATATAAACCATGTTTTAATTTCAATCGGACAGACGGATGGATTGACAGACAAAGCGCATGCAAACAGATTTAAGCATATTACATATTTTTACAGGTACTACAAACTTTTGAAACAGAAGGAACCCTCTAAAAACTCAACCCTACATGACAATAAACATGAAGAAAATGCCAAATCTAAACCAGAAGAAAATTCATTTATACTAGCAACAAACTCTAGAGGCGAGGAAATTTACAACGATGGAGATGGGGACAGCTATCCAATTAGCAAATACTTGAATCCCGAATATAATAAGAATTCTTTAGATCTGACCCAATTTTATCATCCCCCTGATTTGAAAAACGAGGGATATTTGCCTTTAGAAGATTTTGTAAAAGTTCCTTCTACTATGATTGCTGCTTCATAAACAAACGGCTAAATAAATCTACTATTTGAATTTCCATATTATTTCAACAGCATATAATCTGATAACTTGCTTTTACATGATTTGCCCATTTTTGCCCCATTGCGTACTGCGTCATGAAAATTCATATATATGTTTATCATAAAAATAGATGCTTATGCATTATCCTACAAAATTATGTTCAAAATATATAATTAAATCAGTTTTTAATTAGAGGCATACGTGAAATAAAATTTGTGAACATTCAAAATATTTCTTTACAACTATAAGCAATAAAAGGCATACACAATTTTGAGCATTCCATTCCATTATTGCTAAGACAAGTTTCCAAACATCATATCCTCAAGCCAAGCATTTCTAAGTCTTGGAAGATCAGGAACTCGACGAGTTCCCAAAGAGGTGCCCAAGTTTTTCGCCAGAAACTGTGACGTTGGGTTTTTCACACCCATGCATTTTCCCACCAAATGCGTGATAATGGCAGCTTCCCTTGGGGTCCTCTCCAGACGATGGTGGAGGAAGGCATGTTTGAGAAATGCCATTTGAGACGTAAAACTGCATTTGCATTCTGGGTGAAGGTTACACGCATAATATTTCGTGGATTTGTGCCTGGCACTGGCCCAAGTGAATACATCTTGGGTTGTTGTAGGGGAATCTTCCGAAGTGATGGACAATAACTCATCCTCTTCTTGCTCCAGTTCAGGGGCCGTATTAGTAATTGGACCAGGATCTGCGGAATTCACTGGTGGGACAATTATGGGGTTGGCTTTGGCACCAGGATCTGGATTCACTGCTACCGATGATGGGACTATAAAATGATTGGCTGCTGGTTCCGGTTTTGCATTCGCAGAAGAGGATTGTTGCAGAGACACGGAAGATTTCTCTAAGATATTCGTCCCATCGTCCTTTTGGGCACCACATGGGTTTTCCTTTTCACCACTGTTGCCTGCTCCTATATATTTTACACATGTTTAAGTTAGTTTGACATAATGCAAAGTATATGGAGAGTTTATGCTGTAAATATATATAAATTCCCTGCATCCGTTGAACAGTGATTTGGACACAATTTTCGGGATTGATGGAAATAGTGATACTCCTTGTATCGTCACTTCTGCCCACTTCCCGGTGAATGTTGACCACCACTTGAGAATAGGGTCCCACATTGTGAGTGTGACTTTTGATAGGTTCACTCATTTTCGCTTTGAAAATCACCACGAACAAATTATATATAGTGGGAGTGAGAAAATGTGCAACTGATGTGCAGCGCAATGATACATCAAATGATGTGAGAATATAAATAGGAACATTTTTTAGGAAAACAAAGCGTAGGGTTCATATTATGTCAGGCAAAACGAATATTCGTTTTCTACCCATACGCCATACTTGCCTTTGTATGCCATCTTGCTATATACTGTCTACTGCCGTAGGATGAATATGCGTGAATTTTTTTCGTTTGACGTTGACTGACCCTTTCGTTTAAATTATACAGTCTATAGCTAAAATATTGTCAACAAACATTTCTGCACACTCTATATAGATACCTACGAATTTTTAGTTCCGAATCGATTAACTTTTTCCCTACTCTTATATTTTTAACGTTGAAACCGTATAGATTTGTAGTAATTTGTGCAAAGAAAAAATGAGTGATTGTTCTCGAAGTTCCCACAGACGAGATGATTCCCCGTTTTTTGCCCAAAATGTACATGCGGGAGCCAGCAGCTCACAAATCGTGCTGGACATTCTCCGGGCAATGAAAAATGATCCACGGAAGATCAATATTGCCATCAATTCCAAAAA
>Ga0210040_10010589_pt1 | contig 10546 bp, 6 predicted proteins | sample CryGeyCG12114_NA_FD_185462 | JGI IMG/M metagenome (GOLD analysis project Ga0210040, IMG submission 185462) | Groundwater microbial communities from aquifer - Crystal Geyser CG19_WC_8/21/14_NA (SPAdes) (version 2) | ecosystem: Environmental > Aquatic > Deep subsurface > Groundwater | place: USA...
CGCCTGCGCCCCGACAGGAGAGCCCGGCGCCAGTTCGCCCGGAGACTTCACCTCCACCGGCTACGCCACCGCCCTCTCGGACCAGCGTCGCACGGCGGAGGATCGCGAGGACGATGCCAATCGCCAGCCCGGCACCCTGCTCGCCTTCGCGCAGGTCGCTCCCGGGGAGCAGGTCGGCGACTACATCATGGGTGGCGGATACCTCACCCGGCTGCTGGCGGTCGCCGTCGGTGAGGAAGGCCGGGTCTACGCCTTCCATCCCGGCGCCGGCGCCACGCAGCAGGCGGTCGCCGCGCAATATGACAATGTCGAGCTGGTCGCCGGCACCGCAGCGGAGCCCGCCTTCCCGCAAGGCCTCGACATGATCATCACCGCCCAGAACCTGCATGATCTCTATACCGAGCGGAACCCGGCCGGCACCGCGGAGAAGGCACTCGCCTCGCTTCACCGCGCGCTCAAGCCCGGCGGGCGGCTGGTGGTGATCGACCATGCCGCGCTGGTGAACAGCGAGACGAGCGTCGCCGGCACGCTGCACCGGATCGAGCGCACCGCCGCGCTGGAGGCGCTGGAGGCCGCCGGCTTCACCCTCGCCGATGAGAGCGAGATGTATGCTCGGGCGACTGACCCGAAGAACGTCCCCGTGTTCGACCCTTCCGTTCGCGGCCGCACGGACCAGTTTGTGCTGTTGATGAAGAAGGCCGGCTAAGCGCCTGATTTTCGGAACTCGTCGCTTTTGTTCCACGGTTGACCGCCGGCTCGACTCCATTCGTCGCGCTCTGCCTTGCTCGGCCGCTCAGGCATGTTAAGCCTTGTGCAAGGCGTTCAGGCTATTTGGCAGGGGATCATGAGGCTCTCAATCTTCGGCAGCATTGCCACCACCGCAGCGCTGGCCCTCGCCGGCCTCGCCCCGGCACAGGCGCGCGACGGGGTCAACCTCGAAGCGCAGTTCGACACCGCCTTCGGCACGGAACTGCGCGCCCCGCGAGACTACAACCCCACATATGAAGGCGCATTCGAGCAGAAGGTCGCGCTCGTCGCGGACGGGTCTTCTGGCCGAATCGGCGTCGCCGCGCTCGATCTATCGACCGGCCGGGAGGTCGCCATCCTTGGCGACCAGCGCTTCCCGATGGCCAGCACCAGCAAGATCGCCATCGCCGCCACCTTCATGGAAGGCGTGGAGCAGGGCCGCTGGAGCCTCTCGAGCGAATTTCCGTTGATGGTGTCGGTGCGGTCCGCGCGCTTCTCCAGTGCCGTCGCCCCGGTACGCCCGGGCGAGCACATGAAGGCGCGCGACCTGATCGAGCTGATGATCACCCGCAGCTCCAACCCCGCGACCGATGCGCTGCTCGCCGCCGTCGGCGGTCCCACGGCCGTCAACGACTGGGTGCGCCGCGCGGGAATCGAGGAGTTCCAGCTGACCCGCGACATCGCCACGCTCGTGCGCGACGATGGCGAGATCGACCCGGCCGTGGCCGTCGATATCCGCGACAGCGCCACGCCGCGTGCCATGGTGCAACTGCTCGGCGGGCTTTATCAGGGCAAGTGGCTGAGCGCGTCCAGCCGCGGCGTGATCCTCGGCGCGATGGAACGCTGCCGCACCGGCTCGCGCCGCATTCCGGCGATGATGCCCGGCGGCGTCACCGTGGCCCACAAGACCGGCTCGCTCAACAACACGTCGAGCGACATCGGCCTCATCACCACGCCGGACGGGCGGACGATCGCCGTCGCGATCTACGTCACCGGACAGGGCTCTCGCCTCAGCCGTGAGGCGAAGATCGCCAATATCGCCCGCACGATCTATGACGGGTATCAGCAGCAGCCCGGCACCCAGTGGGTCAACGCGGAATATACCGCAGCGGCCGGCGGCGCCCGCTAGGCTTCTCCCGAAAGTCAATTTCGATCCTGCCTGCTCGAGAAGAGCGGCAGGTGGGCAGTGCCTGACAGAGAGGGTAACTTCCCTCCCGCGAGTTGCCTTGCGACACCCTCGGAGCGGCAATCACTCTCTCCTGCAAAGAGATGACCTTCGCCGGCGTGTCATCTCAACAAAAAAGGGGCGCGGCCGCCAGGCCACGCCCCCTTTGCTTGGTACGTTAAGCGCGAAGGCTCAGTCGACCGCGGCTTCGCCGACGCTCTCGTCCTGAGCATCAGCCTCGATCTCGGCGGCCTCACCCTCGATCTCGTTGCCTGCCGAGTCAGCTGCCGCGCCAACATCAGAAGCAGCAGAATCGACCGCAGCGCCGGCATCGGTGGCCGCCCCCTCGACTGCTTCACCAGTGGCTTCCAGGTTGGCTTCGGTGTCGGCCATGGCGTTGTCCACGGCTTCGCCAGCGGCGTTCTCGGTGCTCTCCGAGCAGGCCGCGAGCGACAGGGCAGCGCCGGCGATTGCGGCGGCGAGGATGATCTTGCGCATGTGCATAATCCTTGAACAGCGAATAAAAACGCCCGGCCCGAGGCCGGCACGAAATCCGCTGACCAGCGGACTCCCTCCTCAAATAATGGCAACTTTGTGGCAGCGCAAGCACATTGGGGCAGAAACGTGGCAGCGAACGCCCAAACCAGGGGGCGCAAGCCACGGCCGGAGAAGCCCTTTCGCTATCGATCCCGCACCGAAAGCGGCTGACCTCGCCGCCCCCCGCTGCTAGCAGGCGGCGATGGCAAGCACCGGCACGGACAAGCAGCATCTCTATCTGGTCGATGGCTCGGCCTACATCTTCCGCGCCTATCACCGGCTTCCTCCGCTGACGAACAAGCACGGCGTGCCGGTCGGCGCGGTCTATGGCTACACGACCATGCTGTGGAAGCTGGCGGAAGACCTGAACAAGGCGGACGGGCCGACACACCTCGCTGTCATTCTCGACAAGGGCAGCACCAGCTTCCGCAACGACTTGTACGAGCTGTACAAGGCCAACCGGCCGGAGCCGCCGGCCGATCTCGTCCCCCAATTCCCGCTGATCCGCGATGCCACTCGCGCCTTCAGCCTCGCCTGCATCGAGGAGGAGGGGCTGGAGGCGGACGACCTGATCGCCTCCTACGCTCGCGAGGCGACGCGCCGCGGCTGGGACGTGACCATCGTCTCCTCGGACAAGGACCTGATGCAACTCGTCGGCCGCTGCGGGGAACCGCATGACGGGGTCGAGGGCGGCTGCATCGACATGCTGGACACGATGAAGAACCAGCGGATCGACATCCCCGAAGTCGTCGAGAAGTTCGGCGTCGGCCCGGAACTGGTGGGCGACGTGCTCGCATTGATGGGCGACAGCGTGGACAACGTGCCGGGCATCTTCGGCATCGGGCCGAAGACCGCGACCAAGCTGATTCAGGATCACGGCTCCCTCACCGCCGCGCTCGATGCCGCGCCGGAGATGAAGCCCGGCAAGCTGCGCGACCGGCTGATCGAGGGGCGCGCGATGGCGGAGCTCAGCCGCGTTCTCGTCCAGCTGAAGGAGGATTGCGCGCTCCCTGTCCCAATAGACGACTTCAAGCTGGACGGCGTGCCGAAGGAGCCACTGGCCGCGTTCCTCGAGCATCACGGCTTCTCCAGCCTGCTCAAGCGCCTCGAAGGCGGCACCGGCTCCCCTGCCCGTACGACCGACCTCAACCCGGCGAAGCAGGAGACCCGGGCCGCGCCGGTCAAGGCGCAGAGCAATCGCCAGGTGGTGCCGGAGATGCCGCCGGTCGATCGCACCGCCTATGAATGCGTGCAGACGATGGGGCGGCTGGCACACTGGATCGCCCGCGCCTTCGCCGCCCGGATGGTGGCGCTCGACACGGAGACCAGCGCGCTCGATGCGATGAGTGCGGAGCTGACCGGCATCAGCCTTGCGCTGGGGCCGAACGATGCCTGCTACATCCCGCTCGGCCATGGCGGCACGGACATGTTCGCCGAGCGGCCCGAGCAGGTCAGCCGCCACGCGGCCTACGATGCGCTGCGCCCGCTGCTGGAAAGCGACGCAGTGCTGAAGGTCGGGCAGAACATCAAATACGACATCAACATCCTCGCCCGCTGCGCCAACATCGCGCTGGCGCCGGTGGATGACACGATGATCATCAGCTTCGACCTCGATGCGGGCCGCTCGCCGGAAGGGATCGGCGGCGGGCACGGGATGGACGAGCTCAGCGAACGCCATCTCGGCCACACCACGCTGACCTTCAAGGACATCTGCGGCGCCGGCAAGAAGGCGATCCCCTTCGGCCAGGTCCCGATCGACCGCGCGACGCAATATGCGGGCGAGGATGCGGACATCACCTGGCGGCTGCACCGGCACCTGAAGCCCCGCCTCGCGTTAGAGGCAGGCACGCGCATCTACGAGCGGGTCGACCGGCCGCTGATCCCGGTGGTCGCCGCGATGGAGCGGAACGGCATCAAGGTCGATCGCGCCGCGCTGGAGCGCCTGTCCGGCGAATTCGCGGTCGAGATCGCGCGGATCGAGCAGGAGATCTTCGCCTGCTGCGGCCAGGAATTCACCATCGGCAGCCCCAAGCAGCTGGGTGACGTCCTGTTCGAGAAGATGGGCTACAAGGGCGGCCGCAAGGGCAAGAGCGGCCAGTACTCGACCGACCAGGCGATCCTGGAGAAGCTCTCGGCGCAAGGTGCCCCGGTGGCGCGGATGGTGTTGGACTGGCGTCAGCTTGCAAAGCTGAAATCGACTTATACGGACGCGTTGCAAGCCGCGATCAACCCCGATACGGGCCGGGTGCATACGAGCTATAGCCTGGTCGGCGCGCAGACCGGGCGCCTATCCTCGACCGACCCGAACCTGCAGAACATTCCGATCCGCACCGCCATCGGCCGGCAGATCCGCGAGGCGTTCGTGGCGGAAGAGGGCAACGTGCTGCTCGCCGCCGACTACTCGCAAATCGAGCTGCGCCTCGCCGCCCACATGGCCGACGTGCCCCCGCTGAAGGAAGCCTTCGCCCGGGGAGAGGACATCCATTCCCGCACCGCGGAGGAGATGTTCGGCACGGTGGACCGCGATACCCGCGCCCGCGCCAAGACGATCAACTTCGCCATCCTCTACGGCATTTCCCGCTGGGGCCTCGCCGGTCGGCTGGAGATCGAGGCGGACGAGGCGCAGGCGATGATCGACCGCTATTTCGAGCGCTTCCCCGGCATCCAGCGCTACATCGTCCAGACGCTGGAGAGCGTGCGGGAACGCGGCTATTCGGAGACGTTGTTCGGCCGCAAGACCTGGTTCCCGCGCATCAACGCCAAGAACCCGAACGAGCGCGCCGGCAGCGAGCGGGCGGCGATCAACGCGCCGATCCAGGGCACCAGCGCGGACATCATCAAGCGCGCGATGGTCCGCATGGGGCCGGCATTGGCGGATGCGGGGCTTGGCCATGTCCGCATGCTGCTGCAGGTGCATGACGAACTGGTATTCGAACTGCCGGAGGCCGATGCCGCCGCCGCCGCCCCCGTCATCGAGCGGGTAATGGCTGAAGCCGCGGAACCGGCCGTGAAGCTCGACCTTCCGCTCGCGATCGAGATCGGCCACGGGCTGAGCTGGGACGCAGCGCACTAGGGACCAGTTCTCGCAGTTGCAGCAATCGGCGGTTGCGGCGCGGCGCCGGCCTTCGTAGGTCCCGCTGATGCAGAGCTGGACCGATGACCTCCGCGCCGATCTGCCCGTATGGGTCTGGGACCTCGGCATCGCCCTCCTTGCTGCCGCAATCGGCATTGGCATCGCATTGCTGGTGCACCGCATCGCCTTCGGCCTGCTGACGAGGATTGCGCGGAACAGCGAGAGCAAGGCGGATGACTTTATCGTCGCCCAACTCAGGCGGCCGACTCGCTGGGCGATGATCGCGCTCGGCCTCGTGCTTGCCGCGAGGGAAACCCCGGCGCTGGACGAGATCTGGCAGCGTGTCGCCGGCTTCCTCGTCCCGGCGCTGATCGGCTGGATCGTCCTCGCCATCCTGCGCGCGCTGGTGCACTCGATGGAGTTGAAGGCGGACATCACCGTCGCAGACAATCTGCAGGCGCGGCGGCGGCGGACGCGACTGGCGATCTTCTCGCGCATCGCCACCTTCATCATCATTTTCATCACGATCGGGCTGATGCTGCTGTCGATCCCCGGCGTTCGGGACGTGGGCGTGACGCTGATGGCCTCGGCAGGTCTCGCGGGCCTCGCAGTCGGCGCCGCCGCTCAGCCGGCGCTGAAATCGCTGATCGCGGGCCTGCAGATGGCGCTGACCGAGCCGATCCGCATCGATGACGTGGTGATCATCGGCGGCGAGTGGGGCCGGATCGAGGACATCCGCACCACCTACGTCGTGGTGCGCATCTGGGACGAGCGGCGGCTGGTCGTGCCGACCACCAAGTTCCTCGAGGAGACCTTCGAGAACTGGACCCGCGATGGCGCGCAGTTGCTCGGCACGGTGTTCCTGCACCTCGATCCGCTAACGGACATTGGCCCGCTACGGGCGGAATTCGAGCGGCAGATCAAGGCCAACCCGCTGTGGGACGGGCGCGCTCAGGTGGTGCAGGTCACTGAGACAACGGCGGACTCGATCGAGGTGCGCCTGCTGATGAGCGCCAAAGACGCAGGCACCGCATTTGACCTGCGATGCGCGATCCGGGAGGGCATGCTGGCCTGGATCCGCGAAAACCGGCCCGAGGCGATCGTGCGCCGCCGGATCGAACCGGTTGGGCCGCTCGCGCTTGATCGCGCGCCGGACGGGCAGACGGGGCGCGAGGCAGAACGCGGAAATGCGCCCCGATCACCGAGTCCGTGATCGGTTAAGGTCCGCCCTCCCCGCTTGGCCTGCCCTGCGCCGCAGGAGCAGGCTTCTGCAGGCGCCGTCAGTCCCGCTCTACGAGTCCGGCCCGTGCTTTCGTTCGCGGGTCGATTCCACCATGCCTTCGGTCAGGAAGCCGATCGGGCGCACTTCCGCGGCGCGCCGCTTCAGCTCTCCCCTCATGCCCTCGTACTCCTGCTCCATTCGCTCCGTCACGGTCGGGCGGCTGTCCTCCAGCGCCTCGGCGAAATCGGCGGCGGTTACCTCTTGCGCATCCATGCCGGCGCGGCGGATCGCCACCAGGCCCGCGCGACGCACCACGTCCTCCAAATCCGCGCCCGTGTAGCGCTCGGTCCGCTTGGCGAGTGCCCCGAGATCGACGTCGCTCGCCAATGGCATGTTGCGGGTGTGGATCTTGAGGATGTGCTCGCGGCCGGGGCGATCGGGCGGGCCGACATAGACGAGCTCGTCAAAACGACCAGGCCGCAGCAGCGCGGGATCGACCAAGGTCGGCCGGTTGGTGGCGCCGATCACGACGATCGAGTTCAGCTCCTCCATACCGTCCATCTCGGCCAGGATCGTGTTCACCACGCGCGCCGTCACCTGCGGCTCGCCGCCGCTGCCGCCGCCTCGCGCGGGCACCAGCGAGTCGATCTCATCGATGAACACCACGCAGGGCGCCACCTGGCGCGCGCGGGCGAACAGGCGGCTGATCTGCTGCTCGCTCTCTCCGTACCATTTGGAGAGCAGATCCGAGCTCTTGATCGAGATGAAGTTCGCCTCCGCCTCCTTGGCGACGGCCTTGGCCAGCAGCGTCTTGCCGGTGCCGGGCGGGCCGTAGAGCAGGAAGCCCTTGGCCGGACGAATGCCGAGCCGGTCGAAGGCCTGCGGGTTCTTCAGGGGCAGCTCGACGCCTTCCTTCAGCTTCTCGCTCGCCTCGTTGAGCCCGCCAATGTCGGCCCAGCCGATCGTGGGCGCCTGCACCATCACCTCGCGCATGGCGCTCGGCTGCACGCGCTTCAGCGCCTCGCGGAAGTCGCTTTTCTCGACCTGCAGCTCCTCCAGCACCTCTGGCGGGATCGCGCGGGCATCGAGATCGAGCTTCGGCATGATCCGCCGCACCGCCTCGATCGCCGCCTCGCGCGCCAGGGCGGCGAGGTCGGCGCCGACAAAGCCGTGCGTGCTGCGCGCCAGTTCCTTGAGGTCCACCCCCTCGCCCAGCGGCATGCCACGGGTGTGGATCGAGAGGATCTCGCGCCGCCCCTTCTCGTCCGGCACGCCGATGATGATCTCCCGGTCGAACCGGCCCGGCCGACGCAGCGCCTCGTCGATCGCGTCGGGCCGATTGGTGGCGGCGATCACCACCAGGTTGGCGCGGGCGTGTAGCCCATCCATCAGCGTTAGCAGCTGCGCGACGAGGCGCTTCTCCGCCTCTCCCTGCACGTTCTGGCGCTTGGGCGCGATCGAATCGATCTCGTCGATGAAGATGATGGACGGCGCGCTGCGGGTCGCCTGCTCGAACACTTCGCGCAGGCGCTTCTCGCTTTCCCCATAGGCGGAGCCCATGATCTCGGGCCCGTTGATGGTGAAGAACTCGGCGTCGCTCTCGTTCGCCACCGCCTGCGCCAGCCGGGTCTTGCCGGTGCCCGGCGGGCCGTGCAGCAGCACGCCCTTGGGCGGATCGACGCCGAGGCGGGTGAACAGCTCCGGGTAGCGCAGCGGCAGCTCGACCATCTCGCGCAATTGCTTGATGGTCTCGTCCATGCCGCCGACATCGTCATAGTTGATGATCGCGCGGCCATCGCGCGGCTCCTCGAACTCGGCGCGCAGCTCCACCTCGGTGTTCTCGTCGATATGCACGATGCCTTTGGGCACGGTGGTGACGACCTGCAGGCGGATCTGGGTGAGCGCATAGGCCGGGGCGTTGAACATGCGCCGCACTTCCGGCGGAACGTTGGCGACCGGCTGCTGGCCGTGGGTGGCGACGAGATCGCCCTGGGTTAGCGGACGGCGGGAAAAGACGCGCTTCAGCGCCTCGGTCGGCCCCTGCAGGCGCATTTCACGCTGGGCGGGGGCGAACACCACGCGCGTGGCGGGGCGGGAATCGGCGCGGCGGATGATGACATGCTCGCCGGAAGAGGTCTCCGCATTGGCGCGCTGCAAGCCGTCCAGCCGCACAACTGACAGCGCCTGGTCCTCGTCATACGCGGGGAGTGCGACGGCTGCGGTGGTCCGCTTGCCCTCGATCTCGATCACGTCGCCTTCGGTGATGCCGAGGGTCTGGAACGCGCTGCGAGGAATGCGGGCGATGCCCCTGCCGCTTTCCTCCTGCCGGGATTGGGCGACCTGTAGCCGGACCGAGTCCTCGTCTGCTCTCGCCGCCGCTGCATCCGCCATGGGCTTTCCCGTCCTCTGCCAGTTCTTTGGCACGAGAGGTAGGTGCGCGGGGCTGGAATGCAAACGGGATGCAACGCGTCGCATCGCATTTGCATCGGCCTTGCACCGCATCCGCAACAGCCAAGAAAAAGGCCCGACCGTTGCCGGCCGGGCCTGAAAAGTTTGGGAGAGGATGCCTGAAAGGCCATTTCGATATGCTCCGGACCCCCTCATCTCGCAAGTGCGAAATGCTCAAGCTTAGTTGCAAAAACCGCAACTGCGGCATTAAGTTTACCGCGATGGAATGTTCATGGCGCCGCCTCAGGCAAGGGGTGACGCAGGCCCCACGTGACAGGCGGTCCTGACTTGCCTACCAGCAGAGCGGGTCGATAGCCGGAGTTTGCCCCTTATGCAGAAGCTCTATCCCGACGCACAGGCCGCCCTCGACGGCGTGCTGCGCGACGGCATGCTGATCGCCGCTGGCGGCTTCGGCCTGTGCGGCATGCCGGAACGGCTGATCGATGCGATCCAGGCCAGCGGGGTGAAGGACCTGACCTTCGCCAGCAACAACGCCGCGATCGACAACGAGGGCATCGGCAAGCTTCTGCGCACGAAGCAGGTGAAGAAGATGATCGCCAGCTACGTGGGCGAGAACAAGGAATTCGAGCGGCAATATCTCTCCGGTGAGTTGGAGGTCGAGTTCTGCCCCCAGGGCACGCTGGCAGAACGAATGCGCGCGGGCGGCGCAGGCATCGCCGGCTTCTACACGAAGACCGGTGTCGGCACGCTGGTGGCCGAGGGCAAGGAGGTGAAGCAGTTCGCCACCGGTGACGGTCAGATGGAGGATCACGTTCTCGAGCGCGGCATCTTCGCGGACCTGGCGATCGTGAAGGCGTGGAAAGCGGATGAGCAGGGCAACCTCGTCTTCCGCAAGACCGCGCGAAACTTCAACTTGCCCGCCGCCACCTGCGGCAAGATCTGCGTGGTGGAGGTGGAGGAAGTGGTGCCCGTAGGCAGCCTCGACCCTGATGGCGTCCACCTACCCGGCATCTACGTCCAGCGCATGATCGTCGGCAGCCCCTACAACAAGAAGGTCGAGTTCGTGACGACCAGAGAACGCGATGGGCGCGAGAGGGAGACGGCCTGATGGCTTCTGACACCATCGGCCAGACCAAGGGCTGGACGCGCGACCAGATGGCCGCCCGCGCCGCTCGCGAGCTGCAGGACGGCTTCTACGTCAATCTCGGCATCGGCATCCCGACGCTGGTGGCGAACCACATCCCCGCGGGCATGCAGGTGACGCTGCAGAGCGAGAACGGGATGCTCGGCATCGGGCCGTTTCCTTACCCGGAGGATGTCGATCCGGACCTGATCAATGCCGGCAAGCAGACGATCAGCGAACTGCCGCACTCGGTCTATTTCGACAGCGCCG
>Ga0210040_10010590_pt1 | contig 10545 bp, 6 predicted proteins | sample CryGeyCG12114_NA_FD_185462 | JGI IMG/M metagenome (GOLD analysis project Ga0210040, IMG submission 185462) | Groundwater microbial communities from aquifer - Crystal Geyser CG19_WC_8/21/14_NA (SPAdes) (version 2) | ecosystem: Environmental > Aquatic > Deep subsurface > Groundwater | place: USA...
TCGTCAGGTACCAGCCGGGGGAGCCGCCCTCGCGGCGGATCAGCTCCAGCTCGTGCCGCAGCGGCTCCCCGGTGCGCAGGACGCCGGCGTCCTGGTCCTCGTAGCGCTCGGCCAGCTGCGGCACGAACAGCTCGCGGGCCGTGCGCCCGACCACGTCGCGCCGCGAGCGCTCGCCGGTGCGGCGGACGAAGGCGTCGTTGACGGCGGTGTACCGGCCGTCGGCGCTCTTGGCGCAGAACATGACGTCGGACGCCTCGCCCAGCAGGTCGAGCAGCGCCGGGGCGAGCGCCTCGGCCGGCCAGCCGCCCGGGAGGGCCCCCGGCTGGCGGGCGCCCGGCACCCCTGCCGGCCCGTCCGGGCGAGCGCCGCCGCGGGCGGGCCCGTCGTGGTCGCCAGGGCTCGTCATGGGAGTCGCGAACGTACAAGACCGCCGACCCCCGCTGCGCGCACGCTCCCGGCATGACGATCGCCGACCCCGCGCCCCGCACGGCTGCCGCGCAGCCCGCCCGTCTGCCGGCCGCCCGTCCGGCCGCACGGGGCCTCGCGGCGCAGCGCGAGGAGTGGGACCGCTGGGTCGCGTCGGTGCCGACGGCGCCGCTCGACGACGCCGTCGAGCGGTGCGTGCCGGCGGCGCTGGAGCGCGCGCAGCGGTGGGTGGCGGCGACGAAGGGGCCGCAGGCGGCCGAGGAGAAGAAGGCCACCGAGCGGCTCGCCTCGCTCGTGCACGACCCGGCCGGCGTCGAGATGACGATGCACTTCGTGGACCGGGTCGCCCGTCCCGAGGACGACGCCGTGGCCGCGCGGGCCCTCGGCGAGATGGTCGAGGACGAGCTGCCGGACTTCCTGTCCGTGCCCGACCGCGTGATGATGGCGGCCGGCGCCCGGCTCGCGCCCCTGCTGCCGCGCCTGGCGATGCCGCTGGCCCGCGCCCGCCTGCGCCAGCTCGTCGGCCACCTGGTCGCGGACGCCGGCGACCGCCCGCTGGGGCGCCACCTCGCGAGGGCCCGCCGGGACGGCGTCCAGCTCAACCTCAACCTGCTCGGCGAGGCCGTCCTCGGCTCCGAGGAGGCGGACCGCCGCCTGGACGCGGTGCGCCGCATCGTCGAGCGCGAGGACGTCGACTACGTCTCGGTCAAGGCGTCGTCCGTCGCCGCCCAGCTCGTGCCGTGGGACGCCGAGGGCAGCCGCGACCGGCTCGTCGAGCGCCTGCTGCCGCTCTACCGGACGGCGGCTGGGCGCTCGCCGCACGTCTTCCTCAACCTGGACATGGAGGAGTACAAGGACCTGCACCTGACGGTCGACGTCTTCGAGCAGGTCGTCTCCACGCCGGGGCTCGAGCACCTCGAGGCCGGCATCGTCCTGCAGGCCTACCTGCCCGACGCGCTGCCGGCGCTGGAGCGCATCACGGCGTTCGCGCAGCGACGCGTCGAGGCCGGCGGGGCGCCCGTGAAGGTCCGCCTCGTCAAGGGCGCCAACCTGGCGATGGAGCACGTCGACGCCGAGCTGCACGACTGGCCGCAGGCGCCGTTCACGACGAAGGAGGACGTGGACGCCAGCTACGTCCGCCTCCTCGACGTCGCCCTGACGCCCGAGCGGACGCGGGTCGTGCGCATCGGCGTCGCGAGCCACAACCTGCCCGACGTCGCCCTGGCGGTCGAGGTCGCCCTCGCCCGCGGCGCCGAGGACGGCCTCGACGTCGAGATGCTCCAGGGGATGGCGCCCGCGCAGGCCCGCGCCGTGCGCGCCGACGCCGGCCGGTTGGTGCTCTACACGCCGGTCGTGCACCCCGAGGACTTCGACGTCGCCGTCTCCTACCTCGTGCGCCGCCTCGAGGAGAACGCCGCGCCGCAGAACTACCTCCACGCCCTCTTCGCGCCGGAGTCCGCGGGGGGCGCGCCGCTGGCCGACCAGGAGCGGCGGTTCCGCGACTCGGTGCGCCGCCGCTTCGAGGTGCCCGCCGCGCCGCGCCGCACGCAGGACCGGCTGGCCGAGGAGGCCACCGGGGGCGCGGGGGAGCCCGGGGTGCGGACGACGGGCCACGCCCCCGACCAGGACCTCGCCTTCTCCGGCGAGCCGGACACCGACGCCTCGCTGCCCGCCAACCGCGCGTGGGCGCAGGACGTGCTGGCGCGCGAGCCCGGGCCGGTGCGGTCCGCGGTCGTGACGGACGTCGCCGCCGTGGACGCCGCCGTGGAGCGTGCCCGCGCGGCGGGGGAGGCGTGGGCCCGCACGCCGGTGGCCGAGCGCGCCGCCGTCCTGCGCCGCGCCGGCGACCTGCTCGCCGCCCGCCGGGGCGACCTCGTCGCGGTGATGGCGCACGAGGCGGGCAAGACGGTCGCCGAGGCCGACCCCGAGGTCTCCGAGGCCGCCGACTTCGCCCGCTACTACGCGCGCAGCGCCGTCGAGCTCGAGCAGGTCGAGGGCGCGGTCTTCACCCCGGCGCGCGTCGTCGTCGTGACGCCGCCGTGGAACTTCCCCGTCGCCATCCCGATGGGCGGCGTGCTCGCCGGCCTGGCCGCGGGCGCGGGCGTCGTCCTCAAGCCCGCGCCGCAGGTGGTCCGGTGCTCCGAGGTGGCCCTCGAGCCGATCCAGCAGGCCCTCGCCGAGGCGGGGGCGCCCGAGGGGCTGCTCCAGCTGCTGCGCACCGACGAGGCCGACGCCGGGCGCCGGCTCGTGACGCACCCGGTCGTCGACGCCGTCCTGCTCACCGGCGCCTCGGCGACGGCGCGGCTCTTCCGCTCGTGGCGACCCGACCTTCGCCTGCTCGCCGAGACGAGCGGTGAGAACGCGCTCGTGGTCACCCCGTCCGCGGACGTCGACCTGGCCGTCGCCGACGTCGTCCGGTCGGCCTTCGGCCACGCGGGGCAGAAGTGCTCGGCCGCGAGCCTCGTGCTCGCCGTCGGCAGCGTCGCCCGCTCGACGCGCTTCCGCCGCCAGCTCGAGGACGCCGTCCGCTCGCTGCCCGTCGGCTGGGGCACCGACCTGTCCACGGTGATGGGTCCGCTCATCGAGCCCCCGACGGGCGACCTGCTGCGCGCGCTGACGACGCTCGAGCCCGGCGAGCGCTGGCTGGTGGAGCCGCGGCAGCTCGACGAGAGCGGCCGCCTGTGGTCGCCCGGCGTCCGCGAGGGCGTGCGGCGCGGCTCGTGGTTCGCCACCACCGAGTGCTTCGGCCCGGTGCTCGGGGTCATGGCGGTGCGCGACCTCGAGGAGGCCGCGCAGGTCGCCCTCGAGACCGGCTTCGGCCTGACCGGCGGCATCCACACCCTCGACGACGCCGAGGTCGAGGCCTGGCTGGAGCTGGCGCCGGTGGGCAACGCCTACGTCAACCGCCACATCACCGGTGCGGTCGTCGAGCGCCAGTCCTTCGGCGGCTGGAACGGCTCCGCCGTCGGCCCCGGGGCGAAGGCGGGCGGGCCGAGCTACGTGGCCCAGCTCGGCACCTGGGCCGACGCCGGCGAGGTCCCCGCGGACGGCGGGGCGGACGTGACGGCGGAGGTCGCGGCGGTGCTCGCGGCCACCGCGTCCGTCGTCGCGGCGGAGGACGCCGCGTGGCTGCGCGCGGCGGCGGCCTCCGACGAGCGGGCCTGGGCCGACGAGGTCGGCGTCGAGCACGACCGGACCGGTCTCGAGGTGGAGGAGAACACCTTCCGGTACCGGCCGCTGCCGTCGCTGGCCGTGCGGTGCGGGCCGGGGACGACGCCGCGCGACGTCGTCCGGGTCCGCCTCGCCGCGGCGCGGACGGGCACGCCCCTGGTGGTCAGCGCGGCGCCGGGGGCCGAGGACCTGCGGGTCGCAGCGGCCGCCGGGGCGCACCCCGCCCCGCGGGCGCGCGTGGTCGTCGAGGACGCCGCCGCGCTCGGCGCGCGCCTGCGCGCGGGGGAGCGGCTGCGCGTGCTCGGCGACCTCGAGCCCGAGGTGGCGGCCGGGGCGGCGGACGCCGGCACCAGCCTCGTGGTCGGCCCGGCGCTCCTCGCCGGCCGCCGGGAGCTGCTGACCGTCGTCCGCGAGCAGGCGATCAGCCGCACGCGGCACCGCTTCGGGCACGTGCAGCGGCCCTCGCGGGCGCAGGGCGCCGCCCAGGCGTGAGGGCGCAGGGTGGCAGCCCCTCGTCGTGGAAGAAGGCGACGAGGGGCTGCCACCTAGCGCGTCGGCCCTCGGCGGGACGCCGAGCGCGGCTCGTCGCTGCGCGGGCCGAGCTCGGCCACGGGGCCGCTGATGCGCCGGGAGCCGCGCAGGGTCACGTAGGAGGTCTGGTGCGCCGTCGCGGCCTCCGGGTCCAGGCGCGGGTCGACGTCGAGGCCCTCGTCGCCGCCCGAGCGGATGAAGTGGAAGTCCGCCTGCACGCGCTCGGGCGTCACGTCCAGGACGACGAAGCCGTGGCCGATGCCGTCCAGGTAGCGGATCCAGGGGTTGCGCGCCTGGAAGGCCGCCGTCGCGTCCTGGGCGGCCGCGGCGCTCCCGAGGACCTCCTTGAAGCCGTTGCTCGTGACCGACGGGCAGACGAACTCCACGCCCGCCGACGTGCCGCCGGTCGCGCCGTCCCCGCTCGCGTAGGCGCTGGTGTCGGCGGGCAGGTCGTTGGCCCACGAGGAGTGGATGTCGCCCGTGAGCACCACGGCGTCGGCGACCGGCGCGTCGCCCATCGCCGCCGTCACCGCGGCCTGGTCGGCCTGGTAGCCGTCCCACTGGTCGGTGTTGAAGACCGCCCCCTCGGGTCCGCCGGTGCTCAGGACGCGGGCGAAGACGGTCTGGTTGCCGACGAGGTGCCACGCCTTCTCGCTGCCGCGGAGGCCGCTCGTCAGCCACGCGAGCTGCTCGCGCTCCGGCAGCTGCCGCTCGGGGTCGGCGAGCGCGGGGTTGACGGCGCCGTCCACCACGGCCGGCACCTGCTGGCTGCGGTGCTGCCGCGTCTCCACGACCGACAGGTCGGCGAGGTCGCCGAAGGAGAAGCGGCGGAAGAACTGGACGCCCTGGTGCGGCTGGGGGTCCCACTGCTCGGGCTCGCGGATCGGCATCCACTCCAGGTAGGCCTGGAAGGCGCGGGCCCGGCGCTCGAGGAAGTCCCCCTCGGGGCGGACGCCGTCCGGCTGGCCGGTGCCGGTGTAGGGCGTGCCCGGGTCGTCCTGCTCCTCGTGGTTCTCCGCGCCGGTGGCGTAGGCGTCGTTGGTGATCTCGTGGTCGTCGAAGATGACCACCCACGGGTGCCGGGCGTGCGCCGCCTGCGCGTCCGGGTCGGTCTTGTAGAGCGCGTGGCGCACGCGGTAGTCCTCGAGCGAGACCATCTCGACGGCCGGCTCGTGGTCGCGGACGCCGACCAGCGCGGCCGGCCCGTAGCGGTCCCCGGACCCGGGGACGCCGGGGACGGCCGGCTCGTTGCCGTACTCGTAGACGTAGTCGCCGAGGTGCAGGACCAGGTCGAGGTCGTCGCGCCGGGCGATGCCGCGGTAGGCGGTGAAGTAGCCGCCCGTGTAGTTGCTGCACGAGGCGAAGGCCAGGCGCAGGGCGTGGGTCGTGCCCGGCTCGTCCGGCGTGGTCTGCGTGCGCCCGACCGGGGAGAGCTCGCGGCGGACCCGGAAGCGGTACCAGTAGCGCGTGTACGGGGTGAGGCCGCCGACGACGACCTTGACGGTGTGGTCGCGCGCCGCGCTCGTCGTCGTCCGGCCGCGCTGGACGACCTCGCTGAACTCCTCGTCGGCCGCCACCTCCCAGTGGACGTCGCGGGCGGGGCCGCGCCCGCTGCCGGGGACCGCGTACGGCACCGGCGTGATGCGCGTCCAGAGCAGCACCTCGGTGGCGGTGGGGTCACCGCTCGCGACGCCGAAGGCGAAGACGCCCCCGCGCGAGACGAGGTCGCCCACGGCGGCGCGGGCGTCCGCGGGGCTCATGCCGGCCAGGCCGGCTGCCGCGGCGCCGCCGAGCAGGACGCCCCGGCGCGAGAGGCCCGAGGGGGAGCTCTGCTCGGGGGCGGGTCGGGAGGACGTCTGCGTGCTCACGCCCCGACGGTGGCGCCGTCGGACGTCCTGCGGCGGGCCGCGGCGTGAACGTCGGGAGGCGGCTCGCCGTCCGCCGCGCGTTCCCGCGCCCGGGCCACCACGGCCGGACGGACACGGGCGGGGCGGGCTCCTGCGGCCTACCGTGACGCCATGAGCGCTCCGAAGGTCCTGTTCATCGGTGGCAGCGGCGTCATCAGCTCCGCCTGCTCCGCGCTCGCCGTCGAGCGCGGCCTGGACCTCACGGTCCTCAACCGCGGCACGACGTCGACCCGGCCGCTGCCCGAGGGCGCGCGGGCGCTGCAGGCCGACGTCCGGGACCCCGCGTCGGTGCGCGCGGCGCTGGGGGAGGAGGAGTTCGACGTCGTCGTCGACTGGGTCGCCTTCACGCCCGAGCACGTGCGCACCGACCTGGAGCTGTTCACCGGGCGCACCGGCCAGTACGTGTTCATCAGCTCGGCGTCGGCCTACCAGACGCCGCCGCTGCGCGTGCCGGTCGTCGAGTCCACGCCGCTGCGCAACCCGTTCTGGCAGTACAGCCGCGACAAGATCGCCTGCGAGGAGCTGCTCACGCAGCGCTACCGCGAGGACGGCTTCCCGGTGACGGTGGTGCGCCCGTCGCACACCTACGACAAGACCCTCCTGCCCTTCGACGGCGGGTGGACGGTCGTGGACCGCATGCGCCGCGGGCTGGAGGTCGTCGTCCACGGCGACGGCACGTCGCTCTGGACGCTGACGCACCACCGCGACTTCGCCCAGGGGTTCACCGGCCTGCTCGGCAACCAGCGGGCGCTCGGCGAGGCGGTGCACATCACCTCCGACGAGGCGCTGCCGTGGGACGCGATCTTCCGCACGGTCGCGGCGGCCGCCGGCGTCGAGCCGCGGCTCGTGCACGTGCCGTCGGACGCGATCGCCGCCGCGGACGCCGAGTGGGGCGCGGGCCTGCTGGGGGACAAGGCGCACTCGATGGTGTTCGACAACAGCGTCCTCAAGGGGCTGGTCCCCGGCTTCGCCGCGACGACGCCGTTCTCGCGCGGCGCCCAGGAGGTCCTCGACTGGTACGACGAGGACCCCTCGCGCCAGGTCGTCGACGCGCACGTGGACGGCGTGATGGACCGCCTGGTGGAGGCGTACCGCCCGCGCGCCCTCTGACCCGCGAGGCCGGACCGGTCCGGCCGAGGACCACTCGAACACGTGTTCGAGATCCGTGGCACCATGGGGGCGTGGCAGGGGGCATGACGGCGGGGCGCGGCCCGCGGCGCGGGGAGCCGGTGGCGCGGACGGCGGCGGGCAGCGCGCTGCTCGGGCGGGCGGCGCCCCCCGCTGCTCGCGCGGTGCCGTCCGGCCCCTCCGCGCCGCCCCCCGTCGAGGAGGGCGCGGCCCCTCGCCGCGGGGGTGGCCGGACCGCCGGTCGCGACGGGGCCGACCCGCTGCCCGACCCGGCCGAGCTGCGACGGGCCCACCGCCACTGCTGGGTGCTGCCCGACGAGCTCGACGGCGCGGACGGCGCGGGCGGGGAGGGCGGGGAGGGCGAGGAGGGCGTGGAGCCGTTCGCGGGGGTCGTGGCCGAGTGGCGCCTGTCGCCGACGGGGTGGCTCGCGCGCGTCGTGTACGCGCTCGGGGACGGGGAGATGGCCACCGTCGTCGAGTCGTGGCTCGCCGCGGAGCAGCTGAGGCCCGCGTGACGGACGCGCGCCCGGTTCGGCGCCGCCACGCGCTCGGTCCCGGTGCCCTGACGACGACCGGACGACCGCACGACCGCACGACCGCACGACCGCACGACCGGGTGACGAGCACCCCGCGCCCCGGTCGCCGTCGGCCACCTCGCGGCGCCGGGCGCTCGCCCGTGCGACCGTGGGGGACCAGCCCGAACGAGGAGACGCCATGACTGATGCCCCCCGGACGACCGCCCGCCGCGCCGCGGTCTCGTGGCGCCCCGGCCGGGCTCTGCGGTGCTCGACGGCCCTGCTCGCCGCGAGCGCCCTGGCGCTGACCGGCTGCAGCAGCGGCTCCGACGACGCCGGCGGGGCGGCGGCGCCCGCTCCGGCCTCGTCCTCCTCGGCCTCGTCCTCCTCGCCCACCGCCGCCCCGTCGGCCACGGGGACGGCCAGCAGCGGCACCGCCGCCGCGGTCGCCGACGCCGTGGCCGCGAGCCGCGACGCGGGGAGCGGCACCTTCGGCTTCTCCTCGGAGACGAGCGCGGGCGGCCAGGTCGTGACGGCCACGGGGGAGGGCTCCTTCGACAGCGCCGCGGGCGCCCTGCAGATGCAGCTGACGTCCCAGCTGCCCGGGCAGGGCGACATCGCCGTGGAGCTGCGGCAGGTCGACGGGACCGCCTACGTCTCCGGCCTGCCGCAGCAGCCCGCCGGCCAGTGGGTGGAGGTCCCGCTCGAGGAGCTGGGCGCGGCCAGCGGCCCCCTCGGCGGCGCGGACCCCTCGCAGCAGCTCAGCCTGCTCGACCACGTCGCGGACGACGTCGAGGAGGTCGGCCAGGAGGACGTCGGCGGCGTGCAGGCGACGCACTACACGGGTTCCGTCGACCTCGAGGCGGCGGCGGAGCAGGCCCAGCAGGAGGGCGCCGACGCCGACCAGCTCCGCGAGCAGTACGAGCAGCTGGGGCTGTCCACGATCCCGTTCGACCTCTTCGTCGGCCCCGACGGGCTGCCCGTGCGCATGGCCACCACCGTGGCGACGAGCGCGCAGGGCCAGCAGGTGTCCTCGACGTCCACGGTCGACTTCGCCGACTGGGGGTCGCCGGTGCAGGTGGCGGCGCCGGAGGGGGCCGTGCCCCTCTCCGAGGTGACCGGCGCCCCCACGCCCGCCGGCTGAGCGCCGGGCTGCCCGACGAGCGCGGTCCTGCGCCCGCTGCGAGGCTGCTCCCCCCGGCCGCCGGCCGCTCGTCCCCAGCCCAGGAGGTCGCCGTGCTCGTCCGTCCCCGTTCCGGCCGCGTCGTCGCCGGCGTCTGCGCCGCCCTCGCGAACCGCTTCGGCGTCAGCAGGACGCTCGTCCGCCTGCTGTTCGTGCTCTCGTTCATCCTGCCGGGCACGCAGCTGGCGGTCTACGTGGTGCTGTGGGTCCTCGTGCCCTCTGAGGGCACCGAGCGCGCCCGCCGGGGCCGCGGCCTGTAGCGCTCCGCCGGCTCGGACCTGACGTCCGCCGTCACTGGACGGCGGACGTCAGGCGCGCCAGGTCGTCGGCCAGGCGCCGCCAGAAGCCGCGGCCCGACCACGCCTCCAGCGTCAGCTCGGTGCTGCGCGCGCGGTAGCCGTCCTCCACCGCGCGCAGCTCTGAGGTGAACTCGTGGCCGAGCACGAGCAGCGTGAGCTCCAGGTCGAGCTCGAAGGAGCGGATGTCGAGGTTGCTCGAGCCCACCACGGACACCTCGTCGTCCACGGTCAGGTGCTTGGCGTGGAGGATGTACGGCGCCGGGTAGAGCCAGATGCGCACGCCCGCGCGCAGCAGGGCCTCGTAGTAGGACCGCTGGGCGTGGAAGACGAGGACCTGGTCCCCGATCTCCCCGACGAACAGCTCGACCTCCACGCCCCGCTCGGCGGCCGTCGTCACCGCCGTCAGCAGCGACTCGTCCGGGACGAAGTACGGGCTCGTGATCGAGATCCGCCGCTGGGCCCCGTAGACCAGCGAGTTGAACAGCTTGAGGTTGTTCTGGCCCTCGAAGCCCGGCCCGCTGGGCACCACCTGGCAGTGCAGGGTGCGGCTCGGGTCGGGCCCGGCGAGGTGGTCGGCGGCCTGGGTGACGACCTCGTCGGTCTCGCTGTACCAGTCGGTGACGAACAGGGCGTCGACCTCCTGCACGACCGGCCCGTGCAGCCGCACGAGGAGGTCCTGCCAGAGCAGCCCGCGCTTGAGGGTGGCCTTCTTGTCGTAGGTGCGGTCGATGAGGTTGAGCGACCCCACGAACGCCGTCTCCCCGTCGACGACGACGAGCTTGCGGTGGTTGCGCAGGTCCGGGCGCAGGTAGTGGCCCTGCAGCGGCTGCACCGGCAGCATCAGGCGCCACTGCACGCCGATGCGGTCGAGCTCGCGGACCGCGCGCCGGTACCCGGGGTAGCGCCAGGAGCCGACGTGGTCCAGCAGCACGCGGACCGTGACGCCGCGGGCGGCGGCGTCCTCCATCGCGGCGAAGACGGGGGCCGTCGCGTCGTCGAAGGACAGGACGTAGAATTCCAGGTGCACGTACCGCTGCGCCTTGCCGACCCCCTCGGCGAGCTCGCGCAGCTGCTCCTCGTAGGTCGCGACGATGTGCGCGTCGTTGCTCGCCAGCAGCGGCATCGCGCCGAGGGCGTGGTTGAGGCGGGTGACCCCGGTGACCCACGACGGCCAGGGGTGCTCCCCCACGACGTCCTCGACCCCGCGCGCCCGCTCCTCGATGAGGCGGTTCATGCTCGCCTGCTTCTCGCGTCGCGCCCGGGGCAGCTTGGGGCTGCCGATGAGCAGGAACGCGACGACCCCCAGCGAGGGGACGAAGAAGATCAGCAGCAGCCAGGCCATCGCCGAGGCTGGCCGGCGGTCCTTCGGGACGACCGCGAGGGCG
>Ga0210040_10010592_pt1 | contig 10545 bp, 8 predicted proteins | sample CryGeyCG12114_NA_FD_185462 | JGI IMG/M metagenome (GOLD analysis project Ga0210040, IMG submission 185462) | Groundwater microbial communities from aquifer - Crystal Geyser CG19_WC_8/21/14_NA (SPAdes) (version 2) | ecosystem: Environmental > Aquatic > Deep subsurface > Groundwater | place: USA...
TTTTTCTGTGGTGTGGGTCGCGTAGTGACGGAGTCAGTACGTAAAAACACAATAAAGATTCAATTCATCAAGAAAAAGTAGGTTGAGCTGTTGCCTAGTAACAGCCAATTTTTACTCTTTAGTTAAGTGGCTGCAACTCTGGAATGCCTTGACCAAATGATTTAGTTTTTTCACTAATGTCAACCTAACTTAAATCAGCACTATATATTGATCATGCGGGGTTGCAATTTTCACTCCATCCACTAGAAAAACAGTTATTTATTTTACATTTGTAAATTTGAGGGCCTTCCGCCATTCCCGGCACTTAAAGGACCCTGACATAGCATACAAATACCTTTTGTCTATCTATTTCAATAAAAATCAGGAAGCAGATGCAATTCAGCGCTACATAACGACACTTTTTTATGTGACATTATATTGGCTACTAATGCGATGCCTCAATATGCCTGACTGCGTTGTTATGAGAACAACAAGTTTAGCAGTATTTATAGTTAGCTAAATGAAGTAAACACTTTCAATTATGAACTTTTGGTTTCTACACTTTCAACTTGCGCTCTACAGAAGTTGTTTTGACTCAAAGCTTAAGTCCTAAGTTATCATCTTTCAGTCTTAGTGGATTCACTGCAGGAGGTAATTTACAGTTATCAAACCACATTTTATATGTCAGAAATCACTGTGAGAGAGTCTTTTGATGTGCTTACAGATTAAATTTCCTACGTCTGACACAATTAAAACGTACATTCTCGTGCAGCCCAGTATATGCTTCAAAATTCGTATGTCCAAAAGTTCTGATTTTTCTTCTGATTTTGGCGGACTCAGTTAGGCTGTAACTCACACAAATCCCCAGTCTACACTTTGTATCACATAAATTTCTATTAATTACGGTTCGTATCTAATTGCAGATCAAACTCTATTCGCCTGACACAATTGAAACTCATATGCCAAAAGCTGAAACTCTGAGAGGCTAAATCACGACGTAATGTTACAAACCTAAGACAACCATCATCTTCTAGTATCATATCGGTCAAATTTAAATATATATCGTGAATGTTTTGTATTAGAATGACTCATTCATCGCAAGATATTTGGATCTTTTGGTCCGAAGTGGGGGTTGCTAATCTGCTCCATGAAAAGAAAGTTTGCTTGTGTACCCATACAAAAAAAAGGACCAATAACAAATGTGATGCCTTCAAAATCGTGGATATTATAAAGAATATACCGCGTCCAAGTGATCTTATCAGCTTCAAAGGCTGGAACTACGTTTCAAAACAACTTTTTGACAAAAAGAAAAAAAAATATTCCAAGAAGTCTCCTAAAGCGGTAGCAACATCACTGCATTACCAGTTTAAGATTTCAAAGCTGACATTAACAGATCTAGGCAAAAAATTAGGATTTTATTCACTAAACTATAGGCTGGGCTATTTTCAAATTACTTAACAAACACATGTTTGAAGACAGAGCAAAATTTTCCATCTGATCAGGGTTGTTTACAAGAGTTCGGCTTAGGATTATAATAACTGTAACGTTTTATTTCAAAAAAATGGTCTAGGCTATTATCAAATGAGTCAACAAATATAGATTCGAAGACTCTGTAATATGCTTAATTCGATTTGGTTGGTTTCCTCGAGTTCGGATAAGGAATATAATGACTGTAACGTTTTAATTAAAAAAAACGGTCTAGGCTATTATCAAATGAGTCAACAAATATAGATTCGAAGATTCTGTAATATGCTTAATTCGATTTGGTTGGTTTTCTCGAGTTCGGATAAGAAATATAATGGCTGCAACGTTTTATTTTTAAAAATTAAATTCAATTGAAAAGTATAAATAGCTAAATTTTATTTTTTCAAAGGCACTTTGCCGTCTTATGACCTTTCCAGGGTACCCCGCGTGGAGGAAGCCTTTGTCGTACCCCTTGTGGCCCTTAAAAGGGCCGTTTTGAGTTTTAGTTGTAAAATGAAGTGATCGAACTGTATCTTTGTGCCGTTGCGAAAATACGAACACGTGCTCTAGCAAAGTCTTCATAGCCAAGTTCTTCAGGGATATCAGTTTTATTTATTAAACAATCCGCAACAAGTAATACAACAGTGGCGCATTCGTTCGGCTTCTGAATAGGGCAACGGCCAAGTTCACAAAAAAAACCGCCTTCTCTTGGGAAATGGAATGTGAAACATTCTATTAGCGAATCGAATATGTCTTTGAAGTTACTAATATCCTCGGTGGGCTGATCATAATAAATGATCTGACCTGTACCAACATTGACATTGGCTAAGGCCATATGCCCGTCTTGATAATCGTAGGCAGCGGTGCCTACGATTGAAACGGGTACCAATATCTTACTAAAGTGTGAAGGCACAAGATTAACATGTGCCGAGTGCAACCACAAATTACTTATATTGGTATCCGGTATATCGATAGAGAATGCGTGTTCGGATAAAATGAAAAATTCTCTATTATTTATATTATTTAAGCTATGAAAAAAGCGTTCGCTTATAGATGTGGGTGTACCAATTACGTGAGTTAGATATTTGTTCCTCGCTTCCTCTGTTAATTCAGGTATCAATTGATTACTCAAATCACCAGCTTGAAAACAAAACATTGGATACCCCCTTCCATTTTCCAAGTGCGCTTGAAAAAACAAAAAGAACTCATTGCAAAATTGCAATGACCTCTTTTTGTGATTTAACAAATACTCGTAAGCTTCCGAAAGTAAAACAGGGTCGCGGAAGCAAATTGAAAGCTTACGCGCCCTTTCTTTTCGGGTAGAAAGTCGGCCATTTGAATAATTTGCCCTAGACAGAAGCTCATAGAAAATGCTTACCAGAGTCGTCGATGCGGATGGTTTAAAAAACTGTATCCCCTCCGAGTCTTCTAATGAATTCAGTGCCTTAAACACGTACTTTGCCGAAAGGCGCCTTGAGTTATATTTTCGCATTGTTGCACACATTAATACACAGAACCTAACCAATTCTGATCACTTCTTTGTCTAATTAGTCACTAGGTGACTTTATTATATGCTTGAAATGTAAAAAAATTTATTCGGCGTTCAATTCTAGCAAAATACAAGGCCATAAAAGAACTTCATATGAAGCCGAAATTGCCATTTCGCGTTCAAGTCTAGCAACAAACAAGGACATTTAGGAATGCAAATGAAGTCAAAATTGTCATTTGGCTTTCAAGTCTAGCATCAAACATGTTCATTTTAAACGGCATATGAAGCCAAAATTTTCATTTGGCTTTCAAGTCTAGCATCAAACATAATAATTTTAAATTGCATTTGGAATCAAAGTTTTCATTCGACGTTCTAGTCTCGCTAAAAAAATTTTCGCTTTATTAAAAAATAGCTATCGGTTTTAAACTCTAACAACAAACATAGTATTGATAATAACTTAGACCGTTTTTTTTAATTAAAACGTTACAGTCATTATATTCCTTATCCGAACTCGAGGAAACCAACCATATCGAATTAAGCATATTACAGAGTCTTCGAATCTATATTTGTTAACTCATTTGATAATAGCCTAGACCATTTTTTTAAATAAAACGTTACAGTCATTATATTCCTTATCCGAACTCGAGGAAACCAACCAAATCGAATTAAGCATATTACAGAGTCTTCGAATCTATATTTGTTGACTCATTTGATAATAGCTTAGACCATTTTTTTTAAATAAAACGTTACAGTCATTATATTCCTTATCCGAACTCGAGAAAACCAGCCAAATCGAATTAAGCATATTACAGAGTCCTCGAATCTACATTTGTTAACTCATTTGATAATAGCCTAGACCGTTTTTTTAAATAAAACGTTACAGTCATTATATTCCTTATCCGAACTCAAGAAAACCAACCAAATCGAATTAAACATATGACAGAGTCTTCGAATCTATATTTGTTAACTCAGTTGATAATAGCCTAGACTGTTGTTTTCGCGGTTTTAATTAAAAAACCTAGTTTTGTGGATGTTTCATGCTGCATGGTTTCACATGCGAATGTTTAAATCTTGCAGGCTTTCAAAAAATGGACTCACAATTGTTGCCAACGTTGTCAAGAAGTATAAATGACGTTGAAAGCCAAAACCTGAACACGACTCAGATTTTGGCAAATAAGTATATGTTTGCTGTCTCATCATATCCAAACAAACAATGCTACTTCTGCTTAAAGCATTGTTATCAAACCAGTGGGAAAAATTTAATAATCGATACAAGAATTGCCCAGCTTTTTAGTAAGCATGAAATTATTGAAATCGCAACATCCAAATGGGTCTGCCATAGATGCTCGGAGAACATAAAAAAAGACAAAATCTTGCCTACCTATCGGCTGAATGATATGGAAATACCGAAATGTCCTCCAGCGCTATTTGAGCTTTTGGATGCGGAAACTCAATTAATCAGCCCTGTTAAAGCTTTTCAAAAAATTTTCACATTACGACAAGGAAGAGGTCAGCAAGCTGTTACTGGCAGCTGTATCTATTTTGGTCAATGTGCGGAGGAGGTAGTTGAGCAGCTTCCGTTAAATTCAAGATCTTCTGGGGTAGCTGTAGTTGCAGAATCTTTTGAAAACGTGTCCCAAGTAAAAGAATTAGAAGTACGTCCATCTTTAGTTTACGAAGCTTTAGCTTGGCTGAAGTTAAATAATAAGCTGTTTTCCAACATTGATATTGTTAAGAGGAACCAAGACGAACTTGATTCTTCGTTAGTTACATTTTTAAGTAGAGTTGATACTGACAGCCGAGCTCAAGAAAGTAATTGTATTCAAGGGGCAAGTGCTAGTGAAGAATGTTTTCAACTTCTGGACACATTTAGTCATATTTTGAGAGGAAATTTCAATCAGGGGTCGAGCATATTGAATGAAGAAAGTAGAAATAGACAGTGTACAGCCAATAGCGCGGTATTTTTAGCAAAGTGCAAACTTAAAGCTATTTCAACATGGACAACTTCTTCAATAGATAGTGTTCTAGTGATTGGTGATAGACTCTACAAGGAACTGTACCGCTGTCTTCCTGAACAAATCCGACAAACAAAGAATTATTTAGAAGTCGCAGATTTAGATGCTTGCGTAGAAATAGATGGCAAAAATATTGTTATTAAACCATTACTTGAAAATGGGTTTGACTACAGTGGTTTATTAGATCCAGCAATCAACAGTAATATTCAGCAACAGCGTTCAGAAATGTCCAAAACCAACTTATTTTTGGAAAGTCCATATGATTCCGCTATTTTTACTTCTCGTGGATATGCTTTAGGCTTACACACAACTAGCGATTTTTTATATGTCTTTAACCCACATTCAAGAGGGCCAAAAGGTGAAGTTTCAGCTGATGGTAAAGCTTGTATTCTTAGATTTCTGAAAAATCAAGCGGCATCTAAGTTTGCCGCTTTTGTTTCCAAGACTTTTGGCTGCCACCAAGAATACGGAATATCTGAGTCCCAGAGATTCCAATATCAATTTACCATTCAGCCGCTTGAATTTTGGCAAATTGAATCCATGCAAAATGATATTGAAACACTAGAAGAATCAAATATGGAAATCGTTTGCGAACCTGATTTCACAGGGTTATTTGGGGTCGATATGAACATTTCTAGTGTGCTGCAGAAAAGTCAAGAAACTTCTTTGGATCATGTAGCGATTCACGTTAACGACCATATAGAACCAAAGGCAAGAGATTTTGTGTCTGAATTGGGAGAAAAAAACAAATATACTGTTTATCGTAAAAGTGGACCACCAATCAAGGAAACATATAGGGATCATTTAGATGAGCTTTCTTTTCTAAAATGCTATCCGTTTGGTACGCATGGATTTGCGTGTGAGAGGAGCATTAAGATTAACATCCTTGATTATTATCAAACTCTTATACTTAGCGGTGATAAACGGTTTCAGTCCCCGAGCTTTTTGTTTTACTCTTTGAATAGGGTAGAAAACTACAAATTATCACAAATGTGCAATGTTGTAGCTGATTTGGAAACAGAGGGACCGATGGATACTCTTCTTTCAGATCAAACGTTAGTTCACCTGTCTCTTAAGGCGATTCGAGGGTCTGCTATATATTGGAAGTCGTTCAGAGGAGATCTTATGGCCATGATTCATCAATTAGGTACACCCACCTTGTTTCTAACAATGTCTTTCGATGATCTTAATAGTCATGACTGCATTCGTGCACTTTGGAAGGCGAAGCATGGCTATGAAAGCGAACCAAACCTGGAGAATTTAACTTATAAGGAGAAGAAAAGGTTATTAGATGAAAATCCTTTAGCAGCTGCGCGACATTTTAATCTTCGACTTAAAGAGGCAATCAAGCTTTTCAAGCATGAGGGGAAACAAATTTTTGGCTACGAACTTCAGCATTTCTCATGTAGAGTTGAGTTTCAGATGAGGGGCAGTCCACATGCTCATATGTTACTCTGGTTGAAAGATGTTCCGGCTTTTGATACACCAGAAGGCAAAGCATTTATTGAAAAAAATATGTCCTGCAGCTTGTCAAACGGAAATGAAGAAAAGGTACGCAGATATCAACTTCACAAATGTACCGAAACATGTTATAGAGATCCCAAGAAAAAGCAATGTCGATTTCACTTTCCTTTTCCTCCCAATGAAGAACTTGTCATTCTAGATGACGAAGCCACTTTAAAAAATCACGGAAGATCAATCATTTTAAAACGAACCGAAGCCGAATGTAGAGTGAACAGATATCACCCAATGCTACTGAATATTCTGCTATGCAATCACGACATCCAAGTGATTACAAATGCAGCAGGTGCAGCTTATTATATTACCAAATACATGGCTAAAAACGAATCAGAAAAATTCCGAAGCTTTATTAATGATGCTATTGAATCTGTTCGTGAAAAAACTTCCCTTGCTGATCGATTGAGAGCTGTAGCTTTTAAAATACATAACAAAAGAGAAGTTAGCTCACAGGAAGCTATTTTTCGATTGTGCCATTTTCCTTTGCATATTGCATCCATAAAGGTTGATTTTCTTCCTGTCTTTCGAAAAAACAAGCGCCTTCGACTACTCCAAACTGATCAGTTAGCGAATAAACAGATAAAATTCCGCTCAAATATCATAGAAAAATTCGAAATGCGACCTAATAGTGTGAGTCATTTGTGTTTGTTCGAGTTTGCTGCAATGTATACACCAGTTTGTAAAAAAGAGTTTGAGCAACTCGACAAAGATCTAGATTGTAAAGATGTCAATGACATTGAGGTCTCTGAGTTGGACAATGATCGAATTGTTCTTCGAGATAAGCGTCAAATCAAGCGTGGAGTTATGAGGAAAAGAAAAGTTCCCAAAGTTTTAAAAATTCCGAGATTTCAACCAAATGAGCTAGATGATCATTTGTACTCACTACTTCTTCTTTTTTACCCATTTACAGAAGAAACTGAATTTGAACAGTTCACCGACATCAAATCCGCCTATGAGTCTTTAAAACAAGGCTTTCGAACTCATAATGACAACGATGTAATTCCTTTTTCGTTTACCGAAGAGTTTGATCGAATGATGTTGAGAGCTCAGCAAATTATTGATGAGAGTTCTTATGAAAGACGCAGTGATGAAGAAAATGATGAAAATCATTTTGAAGTACTTGATACTGGCTGTGAAGTTGAACTGGACGATGTCTGCGCCGAATTGCAAACTAACTTTGATCACAACCAATTGAAATTGCTTGTGATGTCTCTCAATAATCAACAGAAGCGAATTTTCGATAGAGTTGACCAAAAAGTTGAACATATTCTCAACTCTGTAGATTCTGACCCTCTTAGAATGTTCGTAAGTGGTGGTGGAGGTGTTGGTAAATCTTTTGTCATCAATATCATCACTAAGCTTTTTCAACAAAAGTTGTTTCGAGATGGCGGGAGTTGTGTTTTACTGTGTGCACCTACTGGCGTCGCTGCGTTGAATATCAATGCCTGTACAATCCACTCAATATTCAAACTTGGAATTGAAAAGTATTCTACAGCTGGCTACAAGAAACTCGGTTGGTTCACCGGTTTATAATCAACCAAATTTTTGTAAAGCGGAGCCAAATTTGTGGACAATATTTGAATTTGCTGAATTAACAATCAATCAAAGACAAGTACAAAATGATGTTTTGGCTGGTATTTGTTCTAGGCTTCGGACTGGCAGCAATACTTTAGAAGATATGGATAGTTTGATGACTCGTCATTTTGATAACGTTAGCGAACATGAAAGGAGATCGTTTATAGAAGCTATTCATATATTTCCTACATGCAAGCAAGTTGTTTAGTTTAATGACGATACTATTCAACGTCTTCGGTCTCAAGATGGTGTTTTGGTATATGAAATTAAGGCGAGAGATTTCTTTGCTGAAGGGAGTAAATCTGGCATGCCTATAGATGAGGCTTCTAAGAAAAAAATTGTTCCAAAGCTAGCTCGGGATTGTGGTGGTTTTCCAGAAACTATAGAAATTTTCTGTGGTGAAAGAGTCATGCTGAAGCGGAATATTTCTGTTGTTGCTGGTTTAGTAAATGGTAGTCTCGGATCAATTACAAACATTATTTGGCCTGGCAGTCGACGCCAACAAATTGACGACGAATTGCCAGCAAAAATATGCATAAAATTTGACCGTCCTGTCACTGGTGTTACGTTAGAACCTGATGGCAGCTAAGGCTTAGCACTACGATACATTGAAGTAACGGGTAAGCGCGGAAAAAAATTTAACCGATTGGGATTTCCAATAGTACCTTGTTATGCTGTCACTTGCCACTCAATGCAAGGAGTTACTTTAGACAAAGCCGTGATTGATATCGGCGCTAAAAATTTTGAAAAAGGTCAAGTATATACTGCCTTGAGCCGGGTTCGTAGCATTAATGGTACCATGCTGTCAGATATTGACATTCCATATATCATGGGTTGCAAGAAGAAAAAACCTTGCAATTCCAAAGTAAGTGAAGAATATGAAAGATTAAGAAATGAAGGATAAATTTGTCTTGGTTTTCTAATAGTTAGATTTAAGTTTGTGTTCCTAATTCTAATTTTAAGCTGATTATGATAAGACTTCAATTAATAAATGATGGAGTTGTATAACAGTTTAATAAAATGGTCATTATTAGTCCTGAGCATTAAATACTGTTGCGTGACGGTTTATTCTAATGCATAGATGCATGAATTGTGTCTGCAAGTCTATTTTAAAAGTAAGAAATAAAAAAATAATTATTACTTAAGGAAAAACGTCTGTGGTGTGACCGACGGAAAAGTTTGAAACAAGTAGTAATGATACCCAAAATCTTATGTGAGTTTTCAAGCTGATATATCTAAAATTTCTGCGTACATAGACCCACACCAGGCCGCATAATTCATTTCTTCTTAGAACAGAAATTCTAATTGAAACCAATAAAATTCTTTGTAAGTTGTTTTAGTGAAAAATTTATCTTTCTAGCTCAATGTAACTCTACTAGACAACCCGAGTGGTCCCACGACTCCAAATTTTAATTTTTGCGTTTTAAAGTTTTCGGCACAGAAAATTGCTGTTTAGTTGTGTCAAATGTTTTAGAACACAAAACAGACACGAAAATTCTAATAGTCGTAAATTTAATTAATGTTGCAGTCATTATATTCCTTATCCAAACTCCAGAAAACCCTAAATATCAAAATAAGCATATTGCTGAGTCTTCGAAATTATATTTGCTAACTCAGTTGAGAATAGCCTAGACCGTTTTTTTAAATAAAACGTTACAGTCATTATATTCCTTATCCAAACTCGAGAAAACCAACCAAATCGAATTAAGCATATTACAGAGTCTTCGAATCTATATTTGTTAACTCAGTTGATAATAGCCTAGACTGTTTTTTTCGCGGTTTTAATTAAAAAACCTAAATAAATGTAGTTTGAGAAATAAGTTATACTGCAATAAAAATAAAGAAGAATGTTGAATTTATTTATAAAGCTTATATCTATACATCTACCTTTCTTAGTTTTGTCCGATTTGGCTATTTAGACCAGTTTTGGCTGTTTTAGCCAGTCTTGCCTACTGGCCGGCTAATTAACTGCTTTACGGCTGGCTATTTCATCGGCGTAAAATTAAACACTGAAATTAACATTGAGGGCTGAAGTTTCTTAGCCATCAGAATAACAATATGCATGACAAAGATCCCGTAGCCATTGGAATTATTTGGCGAATTATTACCTTATAGTTAGTTGAAATGAAATATAGAATTTAATACTTCAGATACAAGTAAATTGCACAGAGCCGGAAGTTTTTTTTGCAAAGGTTGGCTCAAATTGTTACTTTATGAGGCTCTTGTAGACATTTGGCATTTCAAAGAATCTTTATTGACAAGTAAAATAATATTTTAAGCCAATTTTTTATCATTGCAACAAACCCCAAATTGTAGCTCGAAAAATTTTAGTAAATTACGAAATCATAGTGACGTAAATGCGGCCTGGTGTGGGTCTATGTACGCAGAAATTTTTAGATATATCAGCTTTAAAACTCACATAAGATTTTGGGTATCATTAATACTTGTTTCAAACTTTTCCGTCGGTCACACCACAGACGTTTTTCCTTAAGTAATAATTATTTT
>Ga0210040_10010593_pt1 | contig 10544 bp, 4 predicted proteins | sample CryGeyCG12114_NA_FD_185462 | JGI IMG/M metagenome (GOLD analysis project Ga0210040, IMG submission 185462) | Groundwater microbial communities from aquifer - Crystal Geyser CG19_WC_8/21/14_NA (SPAdes) (version 2) | ecosystem: Environmental > Aquatic > Deep subsurface > Groundwater | place: USA...
CTGATATTTAACTGAATTTTTCGGACTTGAAATAAAAATTGCTGGGCTTGGCCGATAAAGATGGTCAAGGGTATAATATACAAATTTAGGGATTGCACTATCATTGTTAGAACTTGTGTGAATCCTTTTTTTTAAACTTACGGTACAAAATTCAAAGAAATAAGACCAACCTTTAATTATATAATAAGTCAAAGTTGAAATTTATGATTTTTCAGCCACCGTTTTTGGATTTAAAAGGTCAATTTTAACTCAGATTTCAAATTTTTTTCAAATTAGAACATAATTGGCTGTAAAATTATTGTTTGAAGATTTTTGGGGAAATGTGCAGTGTAGTACTCGCACCACTGTTTTTTTTATGTCAAAAATTCAGTCAGAGGATTATTGCTCTGGCCGTAGATTTGCAACACCGACGTTTTGCAACTCGACGGCCCTCTGGCTAACAAATCTACTGTTCACAAGCAAAAATTTACGCAGTTTTTCACTGCATCTACCTTTTATGGGTATCACTAAAACCCAAATTTGAAGACTCTGGTTTCATCCAAACGCCTAATTCTACAGGAATGACACATGGCAAAAAAAATTTCCATGAAGTAAGCAACAACTCCCAATGACATTCGCGATAAAAATCCTGAAAAAGAAACAAAAAATTCCATAAACTGCTTAATTTAGAACCTCGTTAACAAGTCTTAAAATCTCGTCATCTTACCACAACAAATAAATCAGTCAGAGATCCAAATTGCTGAAGAAATGTTTCCACCAATGACAGCCATTGGTTTCCAACCGCAATCTCCACTATCACCATATTATTAATGATGGGAAAGTATGGATGGAGTCTGAAATACGCACACATAAGTTTTTACGTAAACTTTTTTTTTCATCATCTATAGAGTAGCGCTTTGGAATTTTTGTGAGTAACATAGTACAAACTACTGAAAAAGTGGAGCTTCATTTCTCAGGATGCCGCATGAACATGATTTTGTAAGAAAAAAGTTTCGTTAGCCTATAGCCCAGTCAAGCTTAGATGATCGTTTTGCTCATCTACGCTACTATCTAGCAACAGCTTGCTTCTCTCTTGGATTGAAGATGTGAAAAACTTTTCTCTAAAAATACCGGTGAGTTCGGAATCGGAAACTAAAAATAGTTGAAAGATGTGAACATGCATGCATGTTATGCGCATACAAAACTACTATGTGCACTTCCTTCAGTTAATGAATAAATTCACGGAGTACACAGAATGTTGTCATTCATTGATTTCCATTTCACAAGCTAACCGCAAATTCGTGCAAAGAGTACAAGTTTTAGAGAAATGGAAATTAATGCTTGCATTGGGCGGCAACGCAGTAGATTAAGAAGATCATTTCAATCATTTACAACCACAGAGCCATTGTTGATTCTCCCAGCTGCCTCAATCACCCCGAAATGTAAATCTTTGCCAAATATTAATTTGTTTGCCAATTCGAAAATATTGCCTACTGTAAGTGATGATCTTGTGACTGTGACTCTCCAGACAACAGATCACAAAAAGAATAGACCCCAAATTTTTAAAAAAACGTGGAACAAAGTCAAAAAGACTATTTTGAATCCTTCTGTGGTTTCATCCGGCGGATCCCCCAAACGAGATAGGTTAAAAAATCCACCCGGTTTTCATGAATTCCATTCATCTTCGGCCCCAAATACTCCGATTATAAAGGAAAGTTTCGAGTTTAGTGTTGCGAAGGTTGTATCTGAACGTTCTCAACAATCCAAGCCGGAAGAAGGGGATGAAAATGTTGAGAAGATTCAGAAAAGTTATGTTCTACTACAAAAAAGGCTTTCGGAAGAGTTGAGACAAATCGTTCGAGGAGGCAGTCCCAGTCAACACCATTGCAGTAGTCACATCATGAAATATGAAACAAAAGATAACCCAAATCCAGGACATACTACTACCAGTACCAGTGGATATACAAATCCAGTAAGAAATTCGAACGCTGCTGAAAACCTGTCAGAAGAATTCAAAAAAAAATTACAACAGTGGGAAATGTGGAAAGCCAGTACAGGTAAAGTAACATACACAGATGAACAATTGAAGAGCATATTACCACAAGACTTCACCAAAAAACTGCATGAGTGGGAATGCAAAAAAGGTACAACAGTACTTCCCAATAATATTAAAGAATCTAAACCATCAACTACTGCCGGGAAAAAAGCGAGAGTGAACCGTAAAAAGCAGAAAAATTCAGAGGCTGCCCGTCAAAAAGAATTAGCATGGTTGGACAAGCAATTGGATAAAATCGAGCAGGAGAAAAAAAGACTTGAACGGGAAATGAAAAAGTACTTGGATAAAGAACGAAGACTGCAGAAAATGAAAGAAGCTTTGAATAATAATCCAGGCAAAGAAGCGGATGTTTGGATTCGTACTCCAACAGCCAACTGTAAAGTGGAGAAAATCACCGAGAAGTTTGCCAAGAAATTATATGAATGGGAGGAACAGCAGGGAATTCAACCGGAGAGTTCCACAATGGCTTTACTTACTCCGGAATATTTGGCATCCTCTCCTCCCAAGCGATATGAGCAGGAACAAGAAGATGACGACAGTTCCCCTCTCTTGGTTCGAGAAATTGAACTAATGAGTCCAGAAAGCAATTCTAAAGGGTTCGAAGACGACTACGAGGATGAAGACTTACGCCAACGAACGGTACGCAAGGTAAATTTGTCAACATTCAGCATCATGTTCCACTCTTCAATATTCTAATCTTCTTCAAATATTCACGATTCGTTTGTAGAAAAAATTTTACGGTAGACTTCGAAATATTCTATTCTGTTTCCATGGATTTTTGTTTCGCTTACAAAAGATTCTGTATTTCTAAGCTTCGTTCTTAAGTTACTTTAAGATTTAATAAAAAAAAATTCTGTCCGCAGATTTCCTCCGACAGTTCCTCCGACTTCGAAGAAGTAACAGATTCATACGCTACACATGACAAAGGCAACTCCGGCACATCGAATACAGATTCTGAGTTATTTCGTGCCAGTGGACTATTCAGTCGAAGATCATCAGATCCAATTTCCACTCCTTTGTCAGCCCGATCCCCATGTTTGAGTACATTTACGTCAGATGACGAAGGAGAATCACCACAAGGTTTACTCAAAACCGTGCGAGAGCGGGACGATGAGAGTGAAGACTGTAGTGGGAAATTCGTGAGGAATATTAGCACTGCATCTAGCAATAAAGATGCAGAATCCCAAACGGAAGGAATAACTTGTGCAAAAAAAATCATTTTGGGAAATGATGATGAGGCGAGAAGAAGATCTTGCCCTTCACCAAGTGGATCGACACAACAAAAACAGAATATCATATTTGTGCCAACAAAGCGAGCAATTTTCAGTCCAGTGATTGGAGAAACAGATCTGACCGAGAAAGTTGTTCTCATAGAAGACAATCTACGGTCTCCTTCTCTTGTAAAAAATATTCTACACCAGCATCCTGGACCATTTATTACTGGTCTGCCTCCAGCTCCACCGTTGGCACCTTTCAAAATTAACAGTAGTAGTATTAATGGTGCTAAAGGTTTCTGGGGGCTGAGAACCCATAGTGAAAGCGATAGTAGAAAAAGTAGTATTATGTTTAGTAATACGTCGAGACCAGTGCCTCCAAAAATTACGAGTTCTTTGCCAAAGTGGGAAGATCAATCAAAAACCAGAGTGGGTAAAATCCCTGTTTGGTGTTCACCACTAGGTGCCCGAAGACAATTTAATGTAAAGCGATCATATAGTAGTGATAATGGGAGCCTCATGGATAGACCTGTTGGAGAGCCCCCAATGTTTACGATCGATAAGTTTTTAAAAGATACAAATTTAGTTTTAAAGGAAAGTACTTCCGGGGGCCAACAATGCGGAATTACAGTTAATAACACTAGTAATGCTCTGATAAGGAAAAATGCGGCTATTAAAATTCCTTTTAATACGGCAAGAGTATCTAGAAAATACACCATAGGGGGAGGAATTCCTCCAAGAGAGCCCCGGCAACATATTTTATGCCGATCTAATTCCTTTGGATATCATCGGGAGCCTGATGATTATGCGAATCCATTTGGACAAGTCTTTTTCTATGATGGGAATATGCAACCTATGGAAGTAACTGCAGGAGCATCAAACTGCATGAGGTCTATGGATTCTCAGCTACCGCAGGCTTATAAAAATGTTTCAGTACCTAAGTCCCACAGTTCGGGGTCTATTAGAGGATTTATTGCGACCAAATTAAAATTCGGAGGAAAGCATGCGGTGATAAGTAGTACAAGTGGTTATAATAATGAACAAATCGTAGGGGAAGATCGATTTGGTGCCCATAAAAACAGTCCAGTGATGGTGACTCCATTAGAGTCGGTAATTCGAGGAAGTGGACCAGCTCAAGACGCCAAAAAGAAAAGCGGCTGGCTTTCTAAGAAGTAAACTGGGCTACAATTTAATGGTTCATTAAATAGCTCAACAGTGATAGAGTTTTATACAGTATTAAGATGCATAAAACGTAACTGACTTATTAGAAGTGTACGTTTATCATGCTTGTAATGCACATAATTGTACTATGCTTTTTCATCAACTTGCAGACACTTTACTGCATTGGTGTAACTCCGCTACTACTACTCCGCTTCGGGGAAGCAGAGCTCCAAAATTTTTAATAGAACTAAAGAGGAGCTGCAAACCGGGTTAAGCAATCTTTATTAAAAGTATTATTCAGGTATCCTTTGTCGTTCAGTTTTAAAAATGTTGAAAATATTAGTACATACAAGGTCTTTCTATAGTAACCAATCAACACATTTACCAGGTCAGCCCATACTTGTCAAAATTGAATTTTTAAAACCCAAATTCTGGATTTTGTGCTCACTTTGAGCTCATATTATCGAAAACTACTAAAATAACCATAGTTACATGCAGTGTGTACAAGGCAGAAACAAAGGTGAGCACAAAATCCAGAATCTCGTTTCGAAAATAAAATTTTGACAAGTATGGGCTGACCTGGTATATTTGTTGATTGGTTACTATAGAAAGACCTTGAGTACATATAATGGTAAGTTTTGCTTTGGCTACCTCAAAACACGTATATTGGACCTCAGCACTAAAAAATTTATAAAACTTTGATTGTGAACACTAAAGCGGAGCAGAGTCGAGTTTCAAAAAATTGTAAAAGGTACTATTAATAACCCAATAATATTACAATATAACCTAGATTCGTAATTACATCCTCTTGCTGAGGTTTATTTAACTTTTGTCCACCGACTCGATTGCTCAATATATCTGTTAGCACAATTCGACCAGTTGAATGGCCGTTATCAAAGGGCTGTGCAAACATTAGTTTTTAAAATATGATATCCTATTAGTCTGGCGCTATCACACAGTGTCATGGTGTACGTTTACTAAAAATTATTGGTCTTAAACTGGCTTATTTACCTTGAGAACAAATTGATATCAACCGGTAATTCAAGTGTCAATTATTACATAAATTTAATAATAAAAAAAAATAAACAAAAGCCAATACATTTCAACCGCCATACAAACCTTCATTGACGGGATGGAATATTTGACAATTAGGTTGGTAATTTTGGCATTTTGGGTTTCCATGCAAAAGTGAACAGCCAAGTCTTTCAAAAATATGACGGGACGCCCTTAAATTTTACATTTTCGCCATGTTATTTCCCATAAGGAAATCTCAAGATTTAGGCCCGGATTGGTAGCTCGTACTTTGCCCACACTTTACTTAAAAATTAAGTATTTACTGTAATTTCGTATTTGTACATCTCACTAAACAACTCACTAAGGAAACACTAGATAAGTTTAGTAAATCCTTTACTAAAAGGTGCATTCGTATTTGTAGCATTTCCTAAGTAACAGGAAATACTCAAAAAGTCTAGTAAATACTTTAATTTGTCAAGTGTGGTCTGACCCAAGGTATATAGAATAGTATTTGTAGAAGGTACGGCAAATAAAGCCAATTTGCTAAGTAACGATTAAAATTACCGAGTGCAGAAATTCAGTACGTATTATTTCGGAATTTACGTGAATCATAATGTAAAAATGTTATGATTTGCACAATTTCCTGATTTTGACCGAAATTTTGAGCTAAATTTTTCAAAAATAAATTACTAACGACACTTGCAATGTGCCTTGATTTTAAAAAGCGAAACTTTAATGCATTCCTTCCCTTACGACTAATCCAATCAAAACTGGACTTGTAGAATTTCGACGAAAATTTTTCTGATCTGAAACTTCACAAACTGGAAATAATTCGTCTTGTTCACTGTTTTACAAGCCTTGCGACATATTTTGAAGTGTCTTTGCGCCCTCAGTTGTGGAAAACTTGGCCAATATCAATGTGAAGGGAAAAAAATCACAGAAAATGTGAAAAATTATTGGTTTTTTTGTAGCTTGGTTTGGTTTTAAATTTCTTTGTGTTGGTAAACACAAAGAAATTTTGATCAAGAATTAGCACTTGTAACTAACTAACTAACTATGGTAGAAAATACTATGATTACACAGTACATGATCAAAATTAAAAGCTGTATGTGACTGTAAATGGGAATGTGACCACTTATACAGTGTTACAGTAAACACTACTGACCAACTTCAAATATGAACAGTGAAGCCCTACAGTTCTTTTTAGGTTAAGCGACGGAATCAATAATGAATTTGGAACGCAATAAAGCTTTTGTATAATACCCTTTGGGCTTTAGTCCGTAGTTAGTTAGTTAGTTAGTTTGGATGGTTAGAAAATAGCATGGTGCAGTTTGGTGCTGGAAAGTAGGACAAATGACTGAATAAAGGTAGAGTTAGAGTTACTCATACAGTGTAGGAGAATTTAATCTTTAAGTAAGCTAGCCAGGTGGAATATTGGTTTTTTTGACAAACTGTGATATTGAGCTTTTGCAAGCTAAATAATATCAGGGAATACGTCGTAGAACATGTTCTACGGGAAGCACACAAAATATGCAAAGCAATGTCTGTGGCGTGTCCCAAATTTTGAGTCCCATTACGAAGACCCTCAGAGTTGCTCAAGATATTTTTTATTTTCCTTGTTAAATTTGCATGCCTTAAAAGAACTGGGTTGGTCATTTTGAAATCGCAGGGAGAAAAGTATGCACCGTAGGATTGAATACAGAATTTAAAGTGACTGACTGGTGAAAAAATGTATAGTCAGGCTGATAAATAAATAAATTTGATAAATTAAACAAGATGTCCAGTATAACCTCATTTTATTTACAATACAATTAATCTTGGACCAACATACATAAAACAAAACATAGCAAAAAGTTTTTTAGCTTGCGAAAATCCTGTTATCTCAGTTTATCGGTTACATTTTTACATTGATTGCTTTTTACATGCAGACAGTTTGTTTGATTTTATTTACACACTAAAGTATTCATGTCTCGCATCAGTATTGTTATTGTGTATTCTAATCATGAGTCCCCGTATCAAATTTTGAAGGTTTTCTCTCAACTGAATGGGATGATAAACTTTAATCGTACATCTCCTATCATTGCACACACATACTATAATCAATCTATGTTATGATGGGCAAAATCTGAATACTGTACTCTCTCTTAATCCACATTATCAACCACCATTCTTAATTATTCTGCTTCATTCAACTTGCCTCTAGGATTACACAATCGTATAGCTCCATCTGGTGTTAGAATCGAACTACAGCCCCACAGTTCCAATAAAGCAAAATTTGTCTCTTTTCTTCCCTAATCCCGGCATGGTGCGGATTCTGTTTTGTGTGCTCGAACACTATTCATCACATAAGTTCTCTACTACTTTCAAAATTTGGTTTATTGAATTTATAATATTTTTGAATCGAGAAAATGACTGAATACACTAAATGTATATTAATTGAGTTTGTTTGACTTGGATTTCCTATTTTCGTGTCATATTTCATGTGGATTTCTAAAGCAGGCTTGACATTTTCCTTGGTTACTTTAAAATATGTTATGCAAAAAAGAAAAAAAACTCATCCCCATCATTCCAATGTCGAATGTCGCTATCGAAGTCGAAAACTTTTTCATTATATCGATCGAAGTCAATATCGACGGTATTGGGATGATAAGTACTCAAAATCTAAATTACGATTATGATTGCAATTATGCTACCGTTGGAGCTCAGGCAATCAGTTCGTTTTTTATTCGCAGAATAGGGACTAAACATCCTCTGGTAAATCAAATTTATTAATTCTTTTCCATGAAATACACATATTTTCAGTATGATTAATCCATGCAATAAAATCATTCACACAGCCATTTTTTATTCATCAATAAATAGGAAGTGTGTCTATAACTACTTACTACTTTTTACAACTTTTCAAGTCTCAAAAATACAATGGCTATGTTCAATGGAAAACGGAAGGAGCTTTAAGGCTACGCAGTTTGTTTCTACTCTTTCTAGCAACCTTAAACACAAGACAACAACTCCAAAAAGGAAGTGTACCACAGTAGCAAATTGCATGTAAACAACATTTTTCATACATACAGTTGTGTGGGCATGTATTAAGCGTGTAGTTAGTAAACATTTGCTTGTGCATTGCTTATGATCCAAGGACGTCTCACTTGGGCTCAACCAATGGTTTAAATGAGTAGCTTTGGCACAGAGGTGTGTCAACACAACGTCACACTGGTGGTCCGATCACGTATTTTTGGATCCTATACTACGGAAGATCCCAGACTTTTACGTATCTTAAAAAAACACCGCAAAAACCGAATTTAGTCCTCGTTTTTAATCAAAATCAATATGATCAGCATAATCTTCACCGAGTCAGAAATCAACAATGCTTGAAAAGTATATATTTGTGTTTTTATGCATAGTACAATGTATACATAGGAAGAAAAAATGATTCACAGTATTTCCAGAATGTGCGGTGAGTAATACATAGGAGAGTTGTACCACGTAGTAGTATTTGGGATGAGTACAGGCCAAACACGTCGTATTGCATAACACTGTGTTAAGCTATATGGAGCATAGGGTTTAACAAGAAACTGCGGAGATTGTTTACATTCTTGGATGCGAGACACATTTTGGCATGTGATGGTAGTTAGTTAGTTCACGAATGCCATTGGCTGGTCTGGGACCTGGATAAGGCGTGTGTGTGAAAAAAACAAAGGTTCAGTCTACAAAAGAGTGTTGACTCGTGAGGATCAAAAGTTTATTTTGTACTCATCTGTATTATATAGAAAAACAGATCGACTAGATTGCATAAGTGAATAAAACAATATTGTGAAAAAAATTACAATAATTGGACTCCAGCTCGGATTGGGTTTTGGATTAGGTAAGGCTGTGAAACTAAAATTATGAAGTAGATATAAATGTAACTATCTGCAGAGAGGAATCAAATTAACTATTTGAAATGTTCATTCGATTCGAATCGGTGATTATTTGCCGAGCAGATTTTGGTAAAATACATAGATTCGCTGGTGACCTTTATTTTGATTTGCTTTATTCCACAAAAATTATTCAGGACTACTAACTTACTGGCACTAGGACTGAAATATTTGGTTATTATAAAAGTTTTGTAATCTGTTGTGGGGTTTGCATTCAAGTCTTTGACCTGATGACCATGACCGCAGTGAGTAAAAGTAAACAATCCAATAGTAATACATGATTAGGTTTTGTTGGTTAGTTAGTTAGTTAGTTGCATTCGTATACACTTTTGATACGTACATGTGTATATGTGTGTGTGTGCATATAACGCCTGCCCACTTTCACATTTTGCCTTTGTGCTGATCTTCACCTTGAACATTGGAGTACACTTTTGCGCTGAGAACTTCAAGTTTACGTTCAAAAATGCTATATAATTTGAGGACGATTAATGAGTGGCGAAATAGTGTAGGTACAACAATCACCTGCGTAAGCTGTGGATAGGACAAAATGTTGCAACAATATATGTGGAGCACGACATAGTCACAACGAATACGACCTTGACAGAACTACAAATTATTATAATGCTGTTTTTATGTAAATCATCCGAATCCCAGCAGATTAATTAAATAGTTTTTTTTGGATAAACTGGGAGGTAAATATAGGGGGTTTGGAAACCTTTTTTGCATACAAATCTATGACTACGTACTAAACAGAAGGATGCAAACTTAATCAAACATTTGCTCATTTGCGATCAACATTATATTAGATGGTATAAATCGAAGGATTCTGCAGTTAAAGTTGCATGCGTTTTTAGATCATTATTTTTGGCATGCATTTTTACTTGCAATTGCGATGCATGACTTTCGCACGTATACATGTGATTACGTTTACCATGTGAATGGCATGACAAGACACAAGAGAGAGGAAAGGGCGGAAAAATGAATAAGTGCTTGACAACATGTAAGTTTATAAGAGTCAAGATTAGCTGAACTGCTGAACGATTTTAAACTTTATTTACGTCAGGTTATAGCTATGAAAACAACAATATTTTAGCTAGGGGTTAATAAGTGACGTTTAAAAGGCAAGTGAAATTAAATTGACTCAATTATTTACACTTGGCTTGACAAATGGCAAACAAAAAAAGAATCATTAAAAATTTGGAACAT
>Ga0210040_10010594_pt1 | contig 10544 bp, 3 predicted proteins | sample CryGeyCG12114_NA_FD_185462 | JGI IMG/M metagenome (GOLD analysis project Ga0210040, IMG submission 185462) | Groundwater microbial communities from aquifer - Crystal Geyser CG19_WC_8/21/14_NA (SPAdes) (version 2) | ecosystem: Environmental > Aquatic > Deep subsurface > Groundwater | place: USA...
CTTAGTCCTTTAGTTTAGTTGAACTATATGTTATGAATTACCCAACGGAAAGAAACAAGTTATTGTCAAACAAACAGCTCCATTAGATTCATTCTGTTGACTAACACTAAACTGAATAACGAACTATCGCTAGCACTTTGCATTATCAAAATTTTCATCAACTCAAATTGACTTGACAGAGCGGTGAAGACGACTTATCAATGTATAGTTAGTTAGTTAGTTAGTTAGCATATATGAGAAGAGGCACGCCCCCATATCAAATTAAGAAGAATGAATTAAACATGGGGCCGGAAAAAGGTTTGTGAAATTGACTAATGAACTTTGCTATGGCCGTTTCACTGTCTGTTTACCACGTGCATAAATATATTATTGCACATGATTTGCCACATAGTGAAGTCCAATTAAGGAGGAAGGAGAAACAATACGAACTGAATGTTTTGTTTGCTTGAGTGTAATCTAGTAGTAAGTAGTTTAGTTGAACTAACTAACTAACTAACTATAATGATTCAGTGAGTTGTTAAGTAAATAGAGATTAATTATAAGTCTAGCGCATGTGATTAAATGCTCAATGAGTTGGCCTTATGTATGTAATACACAGCCTAACTACAAAACAAAAAATTGCGCAAAAAATTCTACGAGTGGCGTCCAATTAAGCAAAAGTCAACCTAATTTTTTATCTTGCTGGGGAAGAAAAACTTTCTGAATGATAATAGTTGGGAACTTGCTAACTAACTAACTAATTGATTTCAATTTTCAATTAATTGCTGTTTGACTCAATTATTTTCAAGTTTTGCAAAAATTAAAAGCTGCTCACAAGTTTAGACTTTCTCACCAGGTAAAGTGTGTTTTTAATTGAAGTCAAAAGTTGAAGATGAAGTTTTCTAACTAAACTATACAGCAAGTATAAACTACAGCAAACTAAAAGTAAGTTTCTACCTAATTAAATTTTTCAGCATTCAGAAAAGTTAACTAACTAGCGAAGTAGATAATACAAAGCTTTGGAACTTATTGGGTTTCAAATTTCAAATTTAATCAAGAAAGGTGCGTCGCACATCGTTTCATTTTTTTATTCATCACAGTGATTAAATTAATTTAGAACTTTTTTTGTCTCATCATATAATTTTCCCACCCAAATCCAACTCAAAATTAATCCAAATAAAAAAGTTAACATCATTGACAGAACCAATACATAATCTCTCATATCGCTAACAAATCATCCTCTATTTTCATTCTACTTACGTACAACATTTCATACGGGTCTATTAAAATTCCAGTGCAATAACCAAGTGTTAAGTAAAACCAATTCATTGATTATACATTTATTCATAACATTTTCATCCAGCCAATCAACTTGATTACAAAATTTGCACCTATTGCATACCAATTTTTCGTAGAAGAATCATTTCGGACTTCGATTCCAATAAAACTTTCATACTGCTTGCTAACTAATCTACTGACGATCCTTCTAATCGTGGCAAATAACTGAAGGTCCAGTTCACTGATCAACTGTTCACAACATATTCTCTAGATCTATAGGGGTAAACTGAAAAAAATTACTATACTACATGATCCAGTTTCTATCTCATGCTAGACTAACTAACTATGCATATCCCCAGTTAGTTAGTTAGTCCATAAGTTCAAAAGTGTAAGAGAGATGAGCAGAGTACAGGTATTAGTGTCACACTGGCTGACAAATGAGTGTCGGGTTGTGAGATGTCGATTTGAACACCACAGTATGTGTGTGGTCCCTTTTTCACATCGCCGTGTGTAACTAACTAACTAACTAACTAACCAACAGTATGTACTTAGTGACGCAATGCATGCAATCTCATATAGTTGTGGTACACACGGTCGTCTGGATGAAATATGGAGCACGTAAGTAGTAACAAGTATAAAGTGACTTGAGTTTAGTTAGTTAGTTAGTTACTAACAGGGAGCCCTTGAAGGGATATATTAGCTAGCTAAGAAGGGAAACTCATCATTATCAACTATCTGCTCCCTTTCGCTCCTCTAAGCACAACGAAATGAGACCACTAAATGTGTCTTCAACCCTATCGATCCTACTTAAGTGGGGGACAAACAAGCTCTTTTCACTTTACTATAATGGAGCTTATTGGGTCTGACATGTGTTTTATTGACCATCAGTCTCACTAAAAAGATGAGTTTTTTATCCCATTGTGTATAGAGTCCAGTCAGGCTAGTGTGGAGGATGGATGCAAAGTGAAGAATTGGGGTTGGGAAGATTTTAGGAAAACTTTTTGCAACTTGGTTGTTGAGAATTCGGACTGAGCCCTATGGAATAGTTCATGTTATTTCAATATCATTGGAATAGCTGGACGAAAAAATTTATGGTTAATAGCCATGTCAGTAAATAAGCAAACCACTACCACATCATAAAATCCATTTTTTTCTCCAGCTTGACTTAATTGAGGCATTTGCATGTGTGCCGGTGTGTGTTATTTCTCCGTCATGGATTTAATGTCTGTTTTTATGTACATGACTTAATTGGTGGTCGTCCCATTTTTTTGGGGAGCTGCACACCAATCTCATTTCCTCAGCAACTTTTCATTTCCGTTTCACCATGAGAAGACACACTGCAGAAAATGTTAGTTAAGGGCCAACGGATATTTATAATGGACGGTTTATATCTTTGGGGATGGACCAAGGACTTTAAATGTATGCATTGGAAACCAGTCGTGTTAGATTTTTTTAGAATCTCCTGGTCTACATCCCTGGATCGGTGATTGCATGTATTTACTTACTTGTTCACAACTGCAGGGTGAAAATTGTTAGAAAATCGTCCAGCATAATGTAGATAGTACTGGAGAAATAATTTCAGAACCTCATCGTACAAACAAGATATTTAAATATGGCATCGGGAATTTATTCATTCATTATGAATCAACAAAATGTCAATTTTTTCACTCATGAGATTCATTGCTACATAGTTTGCTCTATGCTTTTGATTGTGTACATTTATTGCAAAGCACATTCTAAACCAACGGACTCACTTAATTTACTATGTACAACCTTACACTGATTATGCACATGGTATAAATACAATCGAATAAATTATTACAATAAATATGGTCGTTTTATGACTAACTAACTAAACTCAACAATTAAGGTACCTTTATACAACAAAATGTAGGTCTTTAAAATTATTCGTTGAGATTAATATATTGCTTTGTACGCTAACATATTCTTTAACTAACATTAGCTGTCATATCTTCCCTTATTGCTGCTTTATACTGACACAGTGACTATATCCAAACTAAATAAATATTCCCATTCATTTTTTTCCTCAAAAGCTCAACTCAACACAGTTGATGAACTGATGCAGCAAAGAAATATGTAACACAGTTATAGCATGTCACATGAAATACTAACTAACTACACAAAGAAATCATAAATTAAACTGTGTACAGAGAAAATAATCATCAGTGTCATTAAAGTGATCATTAGTGCACATTTTACACTACCAAAGTCATAGTCACATAGTTAAACTGCCTACTGCACAAATGGTGACAAAACGGGCATTATTTTTATACGGCTCATTATTATAGCAATTGGGTAATAAAAGAACAAAACTCAAAGGTCATATTATCAAAAATCCCACACAGGCAAAACGCATGTAAAGTATAACTAAGTAACTAACTGACTACACAAAAGGCATATACAGTGAAAATGAGAGCAGTTAGCTGACACTTTTATTGCCATCCCTTTTTGTCATGTAACCAACAAACCTACCTGGCTTTTGTATCCTTCTGTTAGCCAACAACGGAAGTTCACATGCAAACAAACTCGAGTATAGCAGTTGTTGTAGCAAGTAAATAGTAGTAAGTTACTTACTAACTAACTAACTAACTAACCAACTATTGTCACTTGTGTATGTTCTGGTCCAAGGAATGTTAACAAATGAAAAAAGGACATCATTGCCTTTACTACTACTGTAGGTATTTCAACAAGCCTCAATCTAGTTGGTGGCCACAAATTCCTTGTCTACTTTTCGTTGTTTCTTACATAATGATCTTGATTGCTGGATTATACCAATCGAATCAATTTAATATACGCGAACATTTTAATTAGTTAGTTAGTTAATTATCGGTTTCTGAGATAATGTAAGTGAAAGCGATCTGTGAAAAAGTACTTACTTTTTGTAAGTGGCGCTAAAATGAAGCCACAATTTGTTCATTTCGTTAAGATGAAGATAAAGATATACAAACAAAGGTAGTAGGTAGGATGGTAGGATGAAACTATCGCAGGATTTAGTCTATACTACTATTGAACCGAATTTTTTTAGGATTGCGGGTTTAAATATATTAAATGCATGAGATTTTTTACTGATGCTGCTGCTGTTGCTGCTGTAGTTGTTGCTGCAACTGCAAAAATTCCTCATCTTCATCCATGGGGACTGTGGAGTGATTGTACAAACCTTGAGCCATGAGTTGAAGCGCTAGGTCGTTCCTACCACCCGATGACTTTTTCAGTTTCGCTCGCTTGTTCTGGAAAAGGGTGAAAAAAAAGAGTTCTTGCATTACACTGGAAGTGAGAAGTTTGTTTAATCGATTCTACTATGGTTCAGAGCGGAATCCTTTATGGAATACCAAAGTAAGTGAGTGTGTATTGTGTATTGATTTTTACACCGGGAATGGTCTATTAAATTCTCTGGATAATAATACAGGTCTATTTTGTTTTATGATCGTATTGTCCCAAGGACATTATACATTTGTGTTACATACTGTGAGGGATTGAATTCCAAAGGATTCACTGAATAGAGTGTAAGTATTATAAGTTTGCGTCATAATTATCTTATCTCATTAGCTCAAAGGGAATATAAAGCAGATTGGGATGATGATAGTTACCAACTAGTGATACGAATTTATTTATACTCTGACTGACTGGGAGTTGTACATGCAATAAATGTAGTAAAGATATACTCACCTGAAACCAAATTTTTATCTGATTCTCATGAAGTTGGAGCTCACGTGCCAAGTCTTGTCTTCTCTTTTCGGTTAAATAGCGATTCTCATCAAACTCCTTCTTGAGGCGACTTAATTGCTCTGTGGTGAACGCTGTACGTGGTCTTTTATCCTCTGCCTCTTTCTTCTCCTTTGTAGTGCGCATTCGACGAGATCTGGGTCCTAAAAACAATGCAAACCAAAAACAAAACTAGTTTTATTCCATATCTTTTTTTCATTCCTGGAAAAAAATCTGTCCAATGCAATGACAATGATGCATTAATGCATCTCATAAATTTGACACAAAGCCTGTCTATATGACATGTCCATTACCTAACTAACTAGCCATCTCATATATTGAATGAATGAATTGTGATTCTCTTCTATCAAACTTTATGTAATAACTGAAATGTATGAATTGAAGTATACTTGACAGTAATTCCTCATGAGGCATGAGCCACCTGTAACTAACTAAAAAATGTTTTCCACTCACATAATAATAAAGTACCATGCACTCATAAAGACTTCTAATGTGTGAGACACATGTATAGTTAGTTAGTTAGTTAGTTGGTTACTAACACTATGTACTATATGTACCCACTACATCATTTGGATCTGTCAGCCCGCACTGGTCTTCCATAATCACAGGCAAAGATCATCCCGTACTTCACACACAGACTTGAGTAGTAGTTTAGTTGACTTTAAAGTGCCAGGGACTCTTTGTTATGTAATTTGCATGAGGAAAACATATTGTGCTACACAAATGGGTGGCAGTAGTATGCTTCAAAATCGTATTGAATCCCAACTACAACTTAAGTGGTCATTTAAAACCTTTGTTATTGTATTACTATGTATGCATAGGTAGTTAGTAGTACTTACAAGATAATCTGAGGGATTAGGAGATTATATTTGGGGATACATGAGATTGTATTGGCAAGAAAAAATTCAATTCTTAGGATTGTAAATGAGAAGTGACATTTGCTGTTAATGTGCGAAGAGAAGATTTCGAGATGAACGAAAGGAGTCAATTAGTGTACACACAAGAGCTAAGCTGTATATCTTACACGCATGGAATGAAATTATAATAGGATTTGCTCTCAAGATCTTTGTTGTGATATGTGAATGACAGGTGAACATGATGGACAGGTATAAAGTGAGTGAGTGAGTGAGTATCCCATGCGTTTGGACTAGGGCCAATGTTGTTAGACTCTATAGCTAACTACTAACTAATCCTTTAGTTTCTGACACCTTGCTGTATGATGGAACCCTTATTATTTACAACCTAGTTCACCCCTTGATTTTCCCATCGATATTTTTATTGTGTGTAGTAAGCTAGTAAATTACTTATAGTTTGCATGTACCATACAATATTTCAAGCTATTTTAATGAATTTGTTGTCTAACGACACCCTATACACCTATTGGTGCCATTTTGTACGCATATTCTGTTCCAATACGAGAAAAAATGTGTTTTTTATTCAACTACATCATTTTTTCCCCTTTTTTGCTATCTTAACTAACTATACAAGCAAAAAAATGTTTTTCTCACCAGATGAAGGCCGATCACTATATCTCGTACAGTAGACCCAAGCAGGCCAAAGTAAAGGTCCCGCTGGCACCGCCGGATTTACTTTAGAATCATCGACCACTTCATTCCCTCCTCTCGTGGATGTTGAAGTAGTAGTACACGTGGAACTATTGGAATCCTCCGAATGATTCTTGATACTAGAAGGTCTGCTAGGTCGTCTACTGCTATTACAAGATCCATTATCCTGACTGGACTCACTGGCTTGAGATTTCCTCCTATGTCTCCTATTCCCCATCAATAGTTCCCCTTCATGACTCTGGAGAATGGCAATCCTTCCAAAATCTGGTCTCAAGATATCGGATATGGAGAATCTTGCTGTGGCTCCAAAAGACAAGGTTTTGTGAGCATTCCTTATAGTAGTAGTAGTAGTACTGTTGCTATTATTGTTAAGTTCGCTCCCATGAGATCTCTTTGTCTCCTCAAGTTTCATTTTCTTTTGCGGTGGCTCTTCCAAACTGTTGACTGACTCTGTGTTATTATTATTTCTTTGTTCACAACATGTACTATTGTTGTTGCACAAACTGTTGTTGTCATCCGCCTCTTCAACAATGACCAGCTCATCTTCATCGTCCTTCTCGATTTTGATTTCACTGCTACTACTACTCTCCTGATGTAAATTTTCATTCAAAGGGGAGCCCTTAGGACTGAATTCTCCTTTTACACTGCTCGTGTATCTATTTCCCCCCTCTTTGGCCGGTGCGCCTTTGTCTGTAGTAGTAGTACAGATGGAAAGTCCTATGCTGGCGGGTCTCACTTCACCCTTGTCATTATTATTGTTAGAGCTGTCAATAGACATGTCACTACTGGTGCTCCGACTTGAGTCAGGTGACATAGACAGGGCACGTTGTGTTGACGATGGTGGTCTCCGCTCACCCAACAAACGTTCCACAGGCAATGCCAACATTGTTCGAATGCTGTGGTTCACCACTACTTGCATTGAATACCGTCTGTGGCTGTTGGACCGCACAAACTGTGACAGCACAACAAGTGAGAACAAACACAAAAAGTGTCAAGTTAATATTGACACTATTGGGGCAACAGTAACACTTGTTACCAACACACAAAAACACTATAAACAAGTGGTGTAATCCTTTTTTGAAACAAACTTAATTTTTTGCAAAACAAACTTGACAGAAAGACTGACTTAATCAGTTTGTGAACCAACTAACTACCAGTATGAGGTGTACAAGGGAAATGAGATGTGATTCCAGATGATGAAGGGAGGTAGTTCAATTCTGACGTCTAAATAATCATGTTTAGTCAAGTGGGTATGTTGTGTATACATGAGGAGTAGACCTAACAACAACAATGGGTAGAGTTAGTACACCGAGTTAAGTTTCTTAGTTAGCTTCACTGTGTACCCCTGGCAGCAGTAGTGTTGGGTTAGTTATAGTTAGTTGGTACCTAGTACTCAGGGAATTTCAGAAATGTCAGAAAGATTCGCCACGGACTGATATGGAATTGACAGAGAGATCTCCCAACTGCTGTCACATCCTCAACAACCTCTGTCCACATCTCTTCATCTAATCAAAAGAGACGTGCCTGCATATATACTAACTACATAGCCAGCTCGATGCTTCTTCTGTCCATTCTCCATACATGTGCTCGAGTTAGGTCTACATAGGTAGGTAGTTCGTAGCTCTGCCTACCTAACTAACTAGCTAACCAAAAGCAAATACAATGTATGCTTTTGTGTGTATCTACACACAGTATGTAGGGTGGATAGGGAGAACGCCTCTGTGCCTCTAGCGGGGCCAATGGGAATACCCGGTACATGGGACCTTGGGATTCCAGGCTGACTACTACTACTTAGTATAGTAGTTGGCTAGCTAGTTACAGCATGTTTTCTTCCCGTAGTAGTTAGTTTCTTAGATTGAGCTATACTGGAAAGGTCTCTTCATTAATATGGGTTTTCCAATCCTTTTGCGCTTGCTTATGCTTAGCTTGCTTGAAGTTGAGTTATACTCTCAGTGAGTTTGAAGAATGGATGAACATGAAGTTATATAAGGAATAAATAATGACTGAAGAAAAAGAAAATTATATGCCAGCCTGCTAGCTAATTTCAAACTGATGATGATGATTATTCAATCCGTCATTTATACCACGTGAGTTTATTGCCAAAGTATCAAAGGAAGGAAAGAATTTTACGCTCACTAGGTAATGTGAGTGAGTTTGAGGGACTGAAACATATTTATGTATACGGCCAGTTGGAAAGGAATTGCGGCAAATGCTTGATCGATTCCAAAAACACACTAGCAACCAACACCTGGATGAAATTAATATGTGTTAAGAGAATGACTGCTTTGTGTATTATCTTGTATCATGTGCAATAGCAGTTTTCGGGTTTCAGGCAATAACAAAACTAGTGACCGTTTAAGTAGGCTATTTTGGATTGCTTTTCAGGGGTAATAGTAAGTAATAATGAGATAATATGTATGCGCTATGTGCAATCCAGTCGGGACTGGGTAGTTAGTTAGTGGTACATGTGCGAACGAAAATATTATTAGGATGATTTATTCATTGTTCGCTTTTGGGATAGGTGATAGCCATGTAACAAAAAATAATTTTCTATACATGGGGGAGAAAAGTGATAGAGAGTATTCAATTAAAAGGGAAAAACAAGTTTCCCCTATAGTGTGTAGCTGTAACGAACTACCCAACTGAGGTATACCTTTAGAATGAGGCTCCATTTCATTTCATCTCTGAATTATTATCTGTCCACGCTCATAGAGAGGATTCAATTAAAAGGGAAAAAAAAGTTTCCCCTATAGTGTGTAGCTGTAACGAACTAACTAACTGAGGTATACCTTTAGAATGAGGCTCCATTTCATTTCATCTCTGAATTATTATCTGTCCACGCTCATATATCTTTATAAAAGGAGATAGAGATGAAGGTTTAGATCCTATGAGAGGTGCTTATTTGTACACAGCATAAAAGATTGGGTGTACAAAAAAATATGGTATTAAGTTCTATGCATGGATGTCTTTACTCGTAAACCAAGTCCGGCAACCGTGAATAAAATGGGGAAACATGAAGTTAGTAGATATAGATAGAAAAGGTATATTTGTTTGGGAGCAGATAATATCTATCTGTTTATTTATTTCATTTGGGTGCCATCATAAATATGGGATTTTCTATTTTGCTGCTGCTGCTGGGCTATAATGAGTTTTCCAGCTCAAACTATTTCAAAGGGGTATGAAACGTACACACTATATGAGTCTAACTGGAAAACTTGTCTGGGTAGGTTTTAATAAGACGAGCTGAAATACGGATTATGATTATTCTGTGTAGTTTGGTGGACCCAAGTTGACAAACATGATTTTCCCACCTGGGTTGGAATATAAACAACGTTTTAATCTGACAAGAATGGTTGAGGTTCTATATATGTAAGTAATATGATATCATAATGATAATAGAGGTAGGTCTATCAAGATTTTATTTTATTGTGGATACAAACTGTAGACTTGCATTTGCATATATATACAAAATAGTGTGTGGTTTTAACAAGTCAGATAAATCCTGTGAGCCTGACATCTTAACACACACACATACACGGACAAATATGGAGGAGACAACTCTGTAAATCTCTGACAACCATGAAATAAGAAAAGAGCTGAGTGAGAAAATTCCTACATTACTTATTGCATGCATGTACTATAATAATGATGAATAAAAAGTGGAAAGTAAAATTATTATCATGAAGGAAAATATATTCATTGCATGCACATTGGCTAAGTGAATACAAAAGGAGCTTGAAAGCTCTTCTTTTGTGTACAATGGAGAAAAAAGTTGACTGACTGACATCTTCTCTAAGTAATAAATCCATGTGTGTATTTTACAGGATGGCTAGTTTGTTAGTTTTTTGGTCAGATGAATTAAAATCTGTAGCATTAAAAAAATATAGTATACTATAATAGGTATGTGTATTCATTATTTATTTTTTCAATCCTCAAGTGTATCATTGAACTATAAGTAAAAAATCTGTATTTAATTGC
>Ga0210040_10010595_pt1 | contig 10543 bp, 12 predicted proteins | sample CryGeyCG12114_NA_FD_185462 | JGI IMG/M metagenome (GOLD analysis project Ga0210040, IMG submission 185462) | Groundwater microbial communities from aquifer - Crystal Geyser CG19_WC_8/21/14_NA (SPAdes) (version 2) | ecosystem: Environmental > Aquatic > Deep subsurface > Groundwater | place: USA...
CTTACAATGTAAGTCCGAAATGTGTTCGCGAGCAATTTTCTTGAAAACAAACTTGAAGTCTTCCTTATACCTTCTAGTATATGCCTACAAAATATTGTGATCCGATGCGGTCGTTGAGCTTCGCAATAACAAATTTCGTAAAAAAAAATTTAACATGGAGTTAAATGGGAGAAAAAAAGTAGTAAGGGGGGACCCTGTCTTCACTGAATTTTTACATGTTATTTTCCGCATGAAAAATCGAAAAATGGACTTCAATTTTGGGCCCAATTTTTCCGGATTCTTTGTTTGACTGTTACTGACAAACGAAAGAGCATCGGATGGGAATTTTTTAAGGTGCATATACTAGAGGGTCTAAGGAAGACTTAGAAAGTGTTTTTAAGAAAATTCCTTACGAACATACTTCGGACTTGCATTGTTAGAGAAATGTTCAAACTTGATTGCTACAGAAAGCAACTAACTGACGAACCTTATTTAAAACAGCAAGTTTTAATCACGAATCTGTAGTGATGAAGATTGTTAATGGTTTCGTAGCATGCAGTCATCCAACCAGGCACTGCAAAGCACTGGTTTTAAGGAAATGAGAATAATAGTCCTATGTGAACTATAGCTAGCTACGAACATGTTATTTTTACATGTTAGTTTTTGGAACCACATAGTATATGTAGGTTACAATGGATCGATGCCGATGCATGAGTCTCATATTTTAGAGTGCAAACTGATTAAAGCCTCTACTGTATGAATCCAGATACACTAATGTCTGATAAGCGTGAGCGGTTCAAAAATTCGCCTGGTTTAGTGTGTTGTGAGAGAAACAAATAACCTTGACTGACTGACTGACTGAATTAACAAAGTTTTGCACACTTTTAAGAAGCATTGAATTAATTTTTTCCCGTGTTTTAAAACATGCAGACAAGATAGGTGCAGTGCTTATACTGTAGACGGAATGATGAGTTGAGAGAAAAATTATTTAGCCGATTAGAAAATAGAAATCCGAAGGTGGTCATGCCTGAAGTTTTCGTGTATTGTTCTACACATTAAATAAGGAAAAGTTGTTGGTTTACCGTCGACTTTTATAATTTCCGAAACATGAAGTCAATTAACCACTATAAATTAAGTGGCGGTGATTTATGCAGTGAAAATTAGTGGTTTACTCCCTCCATGATTTATGTCACTCCCAAAGTTCGTCTGTGTATGAGTTTATCGCATTTCGTTAATGACTCCACAAGCCTCCCCTTATGTACTTGCTTTTTATCTGCTTCGTATGTTATTTAGTTTGCTGTTTAGTTAGTTAGAGAGACACGCAAAATATACTTCTGTATCTGATCATAGGGAATTTAATGTGTTTGGGTTACTGATTTTAACAAAAAATAAGAGTACGTGCTTACAAACTGCAAGCTTGAACTACATATGGCTGCATGCTACCTTTGTTTAATAATAATTTAACGCACAGTTGTCAAATGAAAGTTTAAAATCCAAGTTAGAATGTCCCAATTCGAAGTAGCTTATATAGCTCGATATGAAGTAAAGTTTGTACTGCATTGAGAATTCCTATATGACAATACTAGAAACTATTAAACAAAAAATCTTACAGTTAAATACATTGAGGGTGTCTAACTCTGCTCATCAATAATTACTAGTCAATTACAAAAAAGAATCCGGAATCATTAACGTATCATTTTAAACGATTTTTAATGAGCTGTAGGTAATTGCTCAATATACTCGTATAAAAAGCTGACACCAATCCACCTGGAGTATCCATTGAATTGTTTAACTAACAAAATCATATCTCAAATTATTATCCAAGTAATAGTATTGTTAGCTTGGTTTAAAAAAAATTCCACAATGAAGATTGTCTTGGTTATTTTCATTTTTGCTATTTATTTTGCACAAGTGTACACATTTCACAGTCAATCTGTGGACAAATCTGTCACAAATATCAAAAGTACCGCTAAAGCCCTGTCTACCACTTTGGGTCATTCGGAAACCGTTAACAAGCAAGATTTGGTTAACGATGGAGTGAAGAAACTTGACAAAAAAGTTAGTCCAGACCCTATAGAAGAAGATTTGAGAGCTAAACAATCAAAAATTTCGGATAAAAAAGATAAAAATTTCAACTTTGCGTCTGTGGATAAAAAATTTCGACGTGTTTCGCGGCTTCTGAGTCGAGATCCCCAATATAAAACACAAAGTACATGGGAAGAATGGCTAAAACCAAGTGGTAAATATACTAGACTTTGATGATTCTAATGATGAACATTTGTTTAAAAAAAATCTAATTGGGCTGAATAAAACTGAAATCAGTGTCAATTTCTAATTAACCATAATGCTTTGAAAAATGTATCTGTTTGATAAATAGCGTTATTTGAATGAGAAACGAATATTTTTAGGAATTTTTGGAGGGGCTTTTTAAATTATTTCAAGCACAAAGCGCAAAAGTATGGAAGATGGAAACTAATATTTTTATTTTCATGTATAATTGCCGTGGCTTTGATAATCAATGTTTCTTCTTTTCATAATAGAAACACTTTAGCAACATTCTATATACTATTCTATATGTACCTTAGGCTGACCTAATATATTTGTTGTTTAGTCACAGTAGAAATACTTTCGATTTAAGTTTGATAACATTTTATAAATGACTCTATTTGTTATGAAAAATGTAAAAATTGCATAAAAACTTGATTTAACATAAAATTGGTCAAGTATTTTTAGTATTTCAGCTAAATAGTCAATTTTAAGTTCTTAATTCATACTTTAATGAAAAATGTATGTGAAAATAATATTTTTAACATACTTAAAAGTCACAAAAAAACGTTTATAAAACTTTTATCAGCTAAACAGCTTTTAAAATATGCATAGTTAGATTATTCAGCCTAATTATAAACCCGGTAACGATTAAAAGGTCAAAAAAAGTAAACGTCACCTTTCTTAAACGTTTATATAAGAGGCCCTATTAATGATTCGAAACTTTATAAATAGAGAAAAAAAATTCAACTGGAATAAAATGTTTGTGTGAGTTTTAGCACATTGACGTTTGTCGACCCACTCACTCACTTAAATATAATATAATTTTTCATCTTTTTCAATTTCATGTGAAAAGATTAGTGAATGTTTGTATTATTCTTCTTGCTTACTGTTTGCGTAATCATAAATTTCGACTGCATTAGGTTTTCCCCGAAGCTATTACCATGTTAAAGGATTGCAGAAATTACAGTTTCTGGATTATCCCAGAGATTGTATGATCATCTGGTCTGGAGAAATTTTGCTTCTATGCATTCTATCTATATTCAGTTGAGTAAACAGACTAAAGAGCGCTGGGCATTGAATCCCATTAGCATGTACGGCTTTAAAAGAGTCCATGTTTGTTTACAACGAAATCGGATACTTGGTCTTTTGGAGTATTCGTGTGGGAATGTTTCAGGCTGGGAGGAAAAGTTTACGAATTCGCAATTCCGAGAAACGGAAAGCAACATCGGCTGTCTTGTTCCAAATATTGTCCTGAAGCAATATAATGTAAAGTTTTAACAACAACGTTATTATTCAGGTAGTTGATGCTGACATTTTAAGACAAGCTTGACTGGCGAGGATCAAATGTAGAATTTTTCGCAATCTTTCGAAAAACAAAAGATGATTATCATGTACATAATTTATTAAAAAACCAACTCCAAAAATCTTTTTAAAATACAATACAACTGCCTAAATAGCAGAAGTCTTACTACTCACAGTCTTGTCCCTTGCGAAATAAAAGAAAGTACAGTTAACAATGATACAGAAAAGAACATAAATAATTTAACAACCATCATTAAAAAGTTTAGGAATGGGAATTCTAAGAATTTGAATCATCACACTATATTATTATTCGCAGTTCCATTTTATGTGTCATGCACCTCAAACTAATGTCCTTGTTGTTTACAACAGAAATCAAAGACACTAAAAATCAAGTAATCGTTTCCCAGAAATGGTAAATGTAGAACAGCATTGGTTAACAATGTACACAACACACAGAAATGTGTAATTAAACATGTTTTGCCTCTTCAAAATTCAATCAAATGATAATGCTCAAGCTCAAACTGACAAACTAAAAATTCAGGAGAACAAAATGAACCAAATTGAAAACAAAAGGGGAAGAACCTCTGTGACATTCAATCTGGATAAGGTAATAAAATGGTTTCAAAGGAATTTGTTTTGCCAACACGTTAATTACGCCTTGCATGTACACACAGCAAAGCAACTAAAGAAGGCGCACAACTCATTGTGGCTTTCAGTAGACAACTTCACTTTGTAACTAACTAATTATACTTGTCAGAAACATTATTTTCAGACTTGAGCATAAAAAGTATACTTGAATCAATTATTATTGGTAACTATATTACCAACACTAACGTCCATTGTTTTCCGAGTACAGTTAGTTACTGCTCCAATGGTAAACTGCAGTCATAATGCATACTTATTGGTGGCATGCCCCATTTGTTTTCTTCTGTATTACTCTACATTTTTCACAAATCATGAGCCAATCTTGTCCAGTGGATCCAAATGAGGTGTCTTGTGGAAAACTTACATGGTTCAATTCATCTTCGCTATCGTGTATTCATGTTGAGATTCCGGAGCGGGATTCCAGCGGGCAGAGTTTTGAGAATTTGTCCTCCCTGATGCATCTGCATGGGCAATTAGATGTGCATGTGAATCCGAATTGTGTGCTCTCGGTGTGCAATTTCAATGGGATTCGAGCTTTGAAAAAGCCGGAGATGTGCAAGAATTATTTCTTCGACTCTATCAGAATTCACAAGCTTTTCAAGAATTTGGTAATTTGTGAAACTATGCCTTTTTTATGGAAAAAATTATTGATAGATTTTTTTTAATGCTTATTTCTTCCGTTTTTAAACGCCAGGGGTCGAATTATAAACCTATTCTTTCAGCATTAAGCTGTGCATGTAAGGTAAGATTATCTTTTATTCATTTAGCTTGCTTAGGTTTAAAACTCCAACTCGTATTTCGAGTAAAAAAAAAGCATTTTAGCGCCATGCAAGTTATTGATAAGGATATGAAAAAAGCTCTTACATTTGTTAATCAGTTTCACTGCTATGGGTTCACAAAGATCGCTGAACTAATATCAATCCCATTCTCAATAGAGTGAGCCAGAAAAAGAGCCCTGCAAAGTCCAACATAATAGATGCGACGACTCCAAAAATTCGCAAGATCAACCCCAATGTGCATATTTGTACCGTGAAGGGGGTTGTCAACATTGCTACCACGAACCAGAAGACAGGATAGAAATTCCTGTAAATAGCTCAGTCCTATTGAACGATACAATTGTTGTCGGGTCAATGAAACTTAGGGAGGGATGTTCCGTGAAAAAAGTGACAACAAAACATCGCATAAGTTACAACAACGTAGAAGACGCACAGCAAAAGTTAATTGATGCGAATGACTACGCCGTAAGTTTTATTACCTTCAAGAACTCATATAAAATTAGTAAATATTTACATTTGTCAACTTCCTTATGTTTTGTTGACAGCTCAATATTGCTCCTATTGAAGGTCATCATCACAATAAGTATTTTACGCATTTCAACAAGCTCTATGAATGCACATGTACTCCTATAACAAATGAAAATGGCGGGGTTGGAAACATTATCAAGAAGAATTCCACATCCTTGTCTTACAATAACACTTACAAAGATCATGGTACTACTATAACTAACTAACTGTATTATGCAATTTCAGTTGGTTTGTGAAATTTTCAAACGAAATTTCCATATCTATTCAATAGAATTCATTTTGGATGCAGCTATCAAAGCATCTTTATTATTAGCTTTGATTGGGATCATAATTTTGACCAGTTGTAAACTTCAATCGAGACTAAAAACTACATGTTGTTTCAAACAATCCGAGCCAGTAGTTTCAAAAGAGAGGGAACATTTGTTTGACACATTTTTGAATGGCATGATTTTGATGGATTATGAGGATATGGGAGAGACCAATTCTAGTGATACTGGATCCTCGTGTGAAGGCTTGTTTGCTATTTCAAGAGGCTACTCTGTAGCTTTGAGTAAACCGTATGATGAGGACTATGAACTGACTACGGATAAAGTTTCTCTAGGTTTGTTGAATATTTGGATTTTTGCTAAAATGTGACTGGATTTTACCATCAAAATTTTTTTAGATTTTTTGAAACCGTTATCTCACACGAGCAAGTTTTATAAACTCTTCATGGGGAAATTACAATGTTTGGATGATGACTTTCAGCCTGAAAGTATTGTTTGCAAATCGGCTCGCAATACTGCCAGTGTATTGGACTCAGATTTGAGCTGCAAATTTTTGTTGGATGAAATTAAGATTTTAATGCATTTGGAGCATCATGCTCATATTGTGTCTTTTGTTGGAGCTTGCACCAGGAATTTTTTGAGCAGTAGGTTTGTTTGCTGTTTTAGTAGAGCTGAGATTCACATATGTCAATGATAAATTCAATGTTTTCATCAATTCAGATGAGTTGAGTGTAGTTTTGGAATCTTGTGAGCGGGGCACACTGAAAGAATATTTGGAACAAACTAAAAGTCCAAAATCATTCATATTAGATGGTCAACAAGATCACGAAAGTGGTCATGAAGATGACGGATACTCATCTATAATGATGTACGAATAAGATGAGACCAAAATTCCGCTTATCCTTTGTAATTGAATGAGTTAAAATAAGGAATTATTTTTTTGGTGACTATAATGTAGAGATGAGCAATCTATGGACAACTCCCTTCAACTTCTGTTTCAATTGGTTACATGGGCCAAACAGATTGCATCAGGAATGGAGTATTTATCTAGCAAACAGGTCAGTTTTATAGCACTACAAAAACACGTGAATACTATTACGATTCAAAAAAGCAATTTCATGTCCCATAACTATTTTGAACAAACAAAACGAAAAACTTTTCTGTAGTCTTGGATTGTGAATTCCATAGAAAACGGCCGGGAAGCAATAGAGAGTTAATAAGAGTATTTTCATAATTCATATTCATATCTATGTTTTTAACATCAAACTAGATAATCCACATGAGCGTATGTGCCCGAAATGTGCTTCTAACTCAAGATTTTACAGCCAAAATCGGGGACTTGGGTATTTCAAAACGTTATTATGAAATTTGTGAATCACAGAAAGCGGAGAGATTCGATGTACGCTGTTAAATTAGCCTGCTCGTACTTGATTACTAGATTTGCTTTGAAGTTTTTTTTATTTGTATAATGTGTAATAAAAACATGGAACAGGACAAGATGATGTTCAAGTGGATGAGTCCAGAGTCGCTAAAAAACCTTGAATTCTCTGTATACTCTGATGTTTGGTCCTATGGGATCTGTCTGTGGGAAATATTTTCTTTGGGAAAAGAGCCTTTTCACTTGATACATAATCATGAGATGTTACTGCGTCATTACGAAACTGGAGAAAGGCTCCCACGACCTGAGTTTTGTACGCCAGAAATGTACGTGTTTGTATTTATATGTATCATTGCTATTTGTATGGGTTTGTTGTTGAGCAATAATACTATACTGTGCAAAGGAGCATATTTCTGAATTTGTGAATATTTAAGTATGTGATGAATTGAATTTTGTGTTGTTTGCTAACATTGCTTTTAGATTTGAGCAAATGGAGCACTGCTGGGCACTAAATCCACAAAATCGGACTACATTTGTGACACTAGGGAATTTTTTCAAATTTGAGTCTATGAAGCAGCAAATAAGTTGAGTTATAACTTGTAGTAAGGATAGACAGTGGAGTAGGTCAATAGGGAATTTATTATTCATAGATATTTTTTGTAATAGATTTTTAAGTGCAATAAATAATTGAGAATGGTTGAATTTGCTTACCTGAAGAAGATAACTCTTTTGCTCTACTAACTTTTGCATTAGAATGCTGTACGAGTGGCTTGAATTTATTTTTGCATAGCAATTTGTACGACTTTGAAGTTTTTTCCAAAACAAGGTTTCTGGAGCACTCTCTGATTCCAAATGTATGCATGGAATGATGGATGCCGCGCCAGATTTTTTATTCGCATTCATTTTGGCAAACATTTATACCAGTTGTGTTGAATGTGAAAATGGGAGCAACGAAAATGGGCAATAAAATGCATCTGTATTGTACAGCTATGCATCAGTTTTGTCACCTATATAAAATGTATAGAAAGCAATTCTTTGTGCAAACTTTTCTCATTCTCTACAGACACCAAACTGAGCAAAAATGATTTCTCTACGAATTGTAAACAAAATTTCAAACTTTTCTCTATCATTTCTCATTCTTTTTTCACTTTTTTCTTCTACCATTTCCAAATCTCAAGTCCAGGAAAATGAGTTGACGCTAGACAAAGTTCGCGTTATTACCCATGTGTATAGTGGGAAGTGTATGATCATTGAAAACAAACCGAGTGGGCAAATTATCGACAAGGAACGAATTATTTTATGGGAATGTGGTAGCAAATTGTAAGTACGTCCAAATCTAAACTAACTTACTGAACTATTAGTCCACTTTAATCACAAAATTTGTAGAATCAACGGTCTAGAGCAACAAATGTTCGTGACAGCAACAAGCAATTCTGGAGGCCACTTGATACTCGGCATGGTCGGCTCTGCGGACAAATGCTTATTCTCAGGCAAAGAATATTATGACCCTTTGTATACTAGAAAATGTGACCCCGATGACCCATCACAATCTTGGGTTATGCGTCGAATCCCTGGAACCAGGGACCAATATCAAATGGTTCATATGCACACGGGACATTGCTTAAGAGCACCTGGTCAACATGATGGGGCTTGGATTCGTAGTGGAGATTGTGAGTTGTCTGATCCACAGCAAGCCTGGCGTTTTTGCACTCTAAGGGGAGATTGCATCTATTTTTGAACTGTCTTTTGTATGGCTATCAAAAATTTTAATAAAAACGTCTTTTTTATTATATATGCGGTGCTGTAGCAAGCAATGATTTGCCAAATAAAATGCATATGAGAGGGTAACAAGACATAATGGAAGAAAACGACAAAGTAAGTTTCCATGTTCAGTTTAGTCCCCTCTCTTGTGCATTACAAACCATAATGGGACCCAAAAGCTCCATCCTTTCCAAATAGAATGTTAGCAAGAAAAGGGTGCTTTGGAGTTAGTCAGTTATGGAGAAAATTTTTGCATCTCCCTCCATCCCTAACAATCCAAAATGTCACATTGAATTCAGTAAAAGGGGCTGCTGGGAATTTTTGATTTGTGCATTAATAAACACGGTGGAGCATACGCTCAAGTGAAACCCTTGGGGGAATAGGGTGAGACAAGAACTTACAATCGTAGACACGGAAGAAAAATTTAGTTTTCCAAGCTCTTTTTAAATAATCCAGAAAGATAGTTGGAAAAAATGCTGCAAAATATTCATGCAACTCAAGGAATAGCTTTTAGCTAGGCACATTTTGTATTTATCATTTTATTACTATTCAGTTACGCTTTTAGGTATTTACAATGTCTGTTACAGTCAGTTAGAGCCTTCGTTAGTTAGTTAGTTAGAACAAATCATGACTGTAAAGTGTAAGTCCTTGTTTTTCCAATTCACATTGATATTTCTTCTTATCAAATTCTATCAGTTTTCTCAACTTTTCTCGTCTTTCCTGTAGAACAATGTTTGCGAAAAAAAAATCAATCAATTTGCTTTGTTTGAATATAAATCAATACTATTGCACAAAAACAACTATAGCGCCTGTATTAATTGTAAATTGTTGGGCAATTTTAAAAATCCAACCTCAAGAGATTGAAGCCGACCAGTCTCCTGATGTTTTTGAACTTTTCTCAAAGAGACGAAGGGACCATTAAGATGAGTACGTGGATCAATTTGAACAGGCGGAGAGCAGCCAACAAGGTCCACAGTTTTCCGACTATGAAAATTTTCATTTTTTATCCATTAGTGCTAAATCTTGCGTATTTATAATACACCACGGTATGAAAATTAGCTTATTGTGAACACATATTGAACTTACTATGCATGCTGGGCTTCATCGATTTTAAAAGTGTGCGGACCCAAATGATCTAACCCCATGGCTATAAGTCTTCTCGTTGCATAAAATGAGCTGAAAAAAAATCCAGTTTGCGAAAATTCAGAACGAATTTTGCAAACGAAAGGATCAAAAGTTACACATTTTATGGAAAATGTTTTGTAATCTATGACAACACAACGTTAGTTTGTAGTCAGCAGTCAGTCAGCATTGAATTGAATGAGCATTCCTATGCTGTCACATTTTGACTAAATACTACCTCGCCGAGAATTTATTGCTCAGCAATTTGTACAAATCAAGTTTGAAATCGCATGAGAGTTGCAAGGATTTAGTTACGGATACAAATTACATACTATTATTAAATTACTAATGTTCATCAGATAAATAAACGGTTTTTACATCAATTTGTTCCGCATAATTAAGACCGGCAACATTTATTAGTTTCTGTCACTACCAAACTGTCCACAATCCGCCTACATATAGTATTTGAACGGACAGGTGGAATGAGTAATGGCTTCCTTTTTTATTTTTCCTATGCT
>Ga0210040_10010596_pt1 | contig 10543 bp, 6 predicted proteins | sample CryGeyCG12114_NA_FD_185462 | JGI IMG/M metagenome (GOLD analysis project Ga0210040, IMG submission 185462) | Groundwater microbial communities from aquifer - Crystal Geyser CG19_WC_8/21/14_NA (SPAdes) (version 2) | ecosystem: Environmental > Aquatic > Deep subsurface > Groundwater | place: USA...
GCTAAACGACCATACAAACAGTCCTTGGGTTACTATTACTAGGATGACCAAAGATTATTTCAAGATTGTTGTCTTTACTTTGAATTCCACGATGGATTCCAAAAACATCTTAAGGCAAATCGGTACTGTATTAGAGATAGAGATACAAATATTAGCTACAAGAAGTAAATAAGAAATGAGAAGTGGCAATCGGTATCCAATGTTAAATAGCACTTTGTATGGAGAATGACAACTTTTTATTTACAAAATACTTTGAGCACGTTCGCAACCTAGGTCTGTCAAAAGCTTTTTCATTGCTATTTTTATTCTTTACCGAAGCGAATATAAAAACGAAAAAGAAACTAAAATAAATAAGACACATCAAAGCAAACTCTATTGAATTGATTTGGCTAAGCAAGATACAAGATACAAGTAGGCTTCCAATATGCAAATGCGTGATTAAATCCTTTTGATTTATACTCAAAATAAGCTCAATGATGCCAATTCCACAAAGTATTTTCCCCGATTTTATGAAACCTAAACCTCTAATCAATTAAATTAATAGGACTGAGCGAATTTCTAACTATACACTATACATTTGGGAAACATCAAAGAAACTTATGGGACTTGTGCCTGCATTTAAAGCTTGCGTAAGATAGTATACTTATTTTTATGCCTTCCAGCTTAGATTCGCTTGTTATATCCATATTACTCTCTGCATATCTTGTTGTCTATATGTTTCAAGTCAGAAAAGGAAAACAAATCGATAGGTTTTACTTATGAGTTCACGTTTTTCCATTTCCGTATTCACTGGGGAATGTTTTCCCCCTTTTCGGTCGGAAAAGACTACATTCTGTCAACTTCCATAATACGTGCACAGGATTTCTTTAGTCTATTTCTATTCAGATTGGCTACTCTTCACACATTGAAAAAGCAATCCACACTGTGTGTAGTCATAGCCATATTCTTTGAGTCGATTAAACCGTGAGCTTTATGCGTATCTTCTCATATAATTTACAGATACTCCTGTAAGGTATTTAAGGTACAAGTTGAAGCTAGTAATTGGTTTCGTTTTAATCACCGCTTAACTACTCAGAGATTATTGAAACAAGCAAGATCAAAAGATGGAATTAACATTGTTTTTTACATTTTATGTTTGAGCTAATAGTTTTGCACGATAATATTTCAATGCTTGGCTCTAACTAACTGCATATGAGTAACTTACTTATATAAAATTATATGGATAATGTGTGCACAATTTCCGCATGCATTCCAATTCCTCTACAATACAAACAATGACAACGACAACTTAATCGCATTGACAAAACTATTGGCAATGCCCTAATTCCGTCTCCATTCATCCAAACGGAAGAAAAACTCTACCACTATTATAATATAAACCCGGAATAGTGAAAAAGCAGGGTAATCCCACTAGCTCTTTCAAACCATACGTTCCACTTTGTGTTTCTGTGCATTTCCCTTCTTGATTTATGAGCAGCCGGGCAGTGTTCTGTAAACCACAAGTCTTTGATGTCAACCCCAATGTCTTTTCTCATTCTCTAAAACTCCACATACTGATTTGTATAGATGCTCAATAGTATAACGTACAAATTCCCCGTCTGACCTTTCCTTGGACTATAAGTAACTAACTAACCCACCATTGTCCATTCTTGTGCATGCATCTTCATTGTGGGGCCATTTGTTTTCACCGAAACTTTCTCCTTCCATTCAACTGTACATCAGTCTTGCTCACTTCTGCTTCGTTACATCGATGCCACACATATTTATATCCGGGCAAGTTTTTTATCTGCCCCAGTTGTTTGATTTCTTCTATTTTTTGGGTAGGAATACATTTTGCACATGACACATGTCTAAAAAGATTTTTCACCATCCTGATTCATATAACTAAAAGCAGTGTATGAGTTGCGATGCGATATAGAAAAAGTAAAAGGAAGACTGGTAAATCCCAGCAATTATATTCTGTATTATTGAACTATTCCTGCAATTCAATAGAGCGCTCTAACTGTTTCAACTAACTAACTAGGTTGCATGCAAAATTAATAGAGTAATTAACTAACTGGAATTTCATAACAAACTAGGCTAATTGATGTTTTAATATGATGTGAAAGCAAAATCTCGGATCTCAAATCCCCGAGATGATTGCATACTAATGCTACCTGACTAACACGTCAGAGCCAACTAGGCAAAATAAGTTAAACTGCAAAGTCAGCATCAAGTTTACAGTGTACAGTTATTATGACAAAGTACTTATTCATGTAAACGTCAGCCACTTCCTGATATATAATGCAGTCTACAGAAATTTTAGTTACCATATGTAGTGTAGGTACATTGCCAGAGTTTCGATAAAGTACAAAGTGACCAAATAGGATTTCATGTCCATTATTACAAAGTTATTTTAGCAAGCAGGAAGTCAGTTGGTTAGAATTAAATATAAATTAACCATTGGTTGATACTCGCATACCGTTCAGTGGGGAGTTACTAACTTGTACTTGCTGCAGGATTCAATAGAATATTCAAGCGCTTTTTTTTTGCCGGGGAGTGCTCAATATTTCATAAAGCATTCCCTCGTTTGACTTTATATTTTATTTCGCAAAATGCGTAAAAGATAGTGAATGTGAAATGGGATTCATTTCGGAATAAAAGAGGATTTATTATTGAACGCCCATGTGCTACCGGATGGAATTGTGTCAATCTTATTTAGTGTGGGAAAAGGAATGTGCTCTGTCAGCTTAAAATATTTCATCTTGAATGATTTATACTCGTTTTATTATTTCCAGGTTTCATGGATTCGTAAACGCGATCTGCACATTTTAACAGTGGGCATTCTCACTTACACTAGTGATCAGAGATTTCAGTCTCTCCATTCAGATGGGACGGATGAGTGGACTTTGAAAGTTAGTTCTCCCCAAATGAGAGATTCTGGAGTTTATGAATGCCAAGTGAGAATTTAAACTTTTCCCACATTTGTTTGTTGATATTGAAAAATTTTGGAGCATAATATATTTGCATGTGACGGACTAACTAACTGAGTGAGTAATTTTTGTCCAATAGGTGAGCACAGAGCCAAAAATCAGCAAAAAGTTTCGACTGAGTGTAGTTGGTAAGCAAATCAAATCCATATGGGTTTTTATATCCTTGGGCTTATTCAATGTTCCTGTAGTATATGCAAACGAATACTATCCGCGGATCATTATCGATCTAAGTAAATTTTCTTTTCATTTCACTCTTTTATGCTTTCACCACATTTTTTTGTACGATTTCCTCACCCTCAAGCTCCACAATTGGAGTAATTTTTTCAATAATGGAAACCATACATAATACTTTAAAAAACCTTTCTACCGTTTGCATGGTGTATACTCCAGGTTTTCATTTTTTGTCTGAATTACGTAGTTTGTTTAGTTCAACATTTATCACGCTATCATTCATTTCTCAAGAATTTTTACCTGTACATTATTATCGTTTTATATTTGGAATCTCAATCTAGCAATCAAAATAACTGTTATGTAATGTGCTTTATAAGATGAATGCTAAGGATTGAAACTGTAATACATTATAATGATAAATGAATACTTTGTGGTTTTCTTATGGTGTTGGTGGTACGGCAATAGTGTCACAAGCGGAAATTTTAGGAAACAAGGAGCTGCACTTGAAAAGTGGCAGTGACATTAATCTCACATGCATCGTTCGTCAGACGCCTGAGCCCCCTACCTATATCTATTGGTATCATGGAAGTCGTGTTATTAATTATTCACAACGTGGAGGTAAGAAATTAGTTTCACAACGTCTTCTCTCCTCATTTTCGCTTCTCCTAGACTATCTGTTACATTGGGACCATTACTCAATGTTAATCGACCACTTTCTGGTCTCCTGAAATGTCACTGTGGAAAAGGCTATTTTCATGGGGCTGTGGCACTCACTCAGTTTGACAGCTATGGTTGAAATCTCCAAAAATGTATTTCGATGACAATTTTTGGTTTATTTGCATTGAATTGGACGCTTACCCAATTTTATTGATGTTTTAAACAGGGCGAAAAATTGGAAGTATGATATTATCATTAGAATAGGAAAATTGAATCTCACAACAAAGAAATACAAGAATCACAGAAAAAATGTGATTTACAAAGTGTCAGGCAGCAGTTATTCTAAAATTACTCTACTCCTAATCTTTATTCATGAAAATAATTTGCATGCATGCATTTAATTTAGAAAACACATATAATTGGAGATTGCTCATACCCAAGGCTATACCACAATGAAACATAAATATAACGTGGATTGGAGAACACTAGAGTTCTAGTCATAACACTCAAGTTTGTGAAACTTCATATATTTCCCATTCACAGGCAATGTGTAATCCAAACTAAATAGTATAGAATGAGTGAGTGTGCTAATGAGCATCTTGCTGGCTTCAAAAGACCCCTTTTTCTTTTGTACACGTGCAGTCAGCCACATTTGTTTGTATGTGGGTTCCAATATAGTAATCCTAATTTCTGTTGACTGGGATGAATGAACCTCAATTATTCATTGAATGGGAAATTGGTGTGTAGCCATGATACCCATTTATTCATTCAGTTCACAGGATTAAGGTTTCGTAAGATTTTTTGGACTAGTGTAAGCTGGTGTTGGCTAAACTTTCCAACCCTTTTTTCCACTCCAATTAATTATCGTTTTAAGGGAAATGGCAAAAAATGCAGTCAACAAACTACCGAACCAAAAGAATCTAAATATTTGCGTCATTCATTTCTGCATTCAGTGGCACAATTTCTGCCACAAATCATTCATATTTTTCTATTCCGTGGAAAAAGCGCCTTTTAGCTAATGCTATTCAAAACTAATTGAAACCATTCATAGCAAGCTATCTATTACATAATTGATTTTCTCTCGGCATTTATTTTCGCAAAGTCAAATTTATCTGTATATTCTAGCGGCATTAGTTTTTCATGGTAATTGTTAGCAGTATTATCTGTACTGTTAAGCCATGACTATATAGCAGTAATGATTTACCAGCCTCAAGTTGTTCTCATTACCACGAGACTATGTATTTATTGCCAACATTAGATTGGGAAAAGGATAAAACGCATCTGTACATGCTTTTAGCAAACAATAAATTCAGGTATGCAAGCACATTATTCACGTTTGATAATTCACGTGGGAGCGACCATTAGATACAGTGCTCACCAAATATAGCTATTGGCCATCCTGTAATAAACTTGTCGCATTTCAAGCAACCAAGGTGTGTAACTTTCGTTTTGTATACATGTATGTATACATTGTTATCTCCTGAGCACAGTAGATAGATACTAAATACGAGAGCTAACAAATGATTTCCGCTCTTGCTGTCTCCAATTAATCCTTCAAATCCTCACATAGTCCTCAAATTATCTTCCTGTCTCCAATATATGGCCCCAGTTTGTATACATTTGCATCCCTGGGGTGCAATACATTAAATTTCTTATTCTAACATATTTTTAAATCCCAGACTCTCTAGTTTTTGTTATTCCGCGTAAACGCCTTTTCAATCTCAAGTTCATGCTGTAAATTCTCTTTTCTCGTCAATCGATATTTGAAAACGCTGTGGGTCTAAATCATGAAATCACGGGCCAGTCTCCCTGTCACCCTAATCTGCGATGCTATAAGGGGCTTATAATGTAAAATGATCAGACAGAATACAATGACAGTTGGAAATCATTGTGCCCAGGTAGCCATAGTTAATTAGTTAGTAGCAACCATGGTATAGAGAATCTATTTGTAGAGCTACCAAGTAGTTAGTTACAAAATGGTGTCTGGGACAAACTTGCTCATTATATGACTCTCAATCGTGTGCATTATTTGTTGCAGGGATCAGCGTGGTGACAGAAAAGCAGACGAGAACATCACGTCTCCTCATTTCTAAAGCTCAACCATCCGACTCTGGTAATTATACGTGCTCTCCATCCAACTCGGAGTCCTCATCCGTTCTAGTCCATGTCCTTAATGGTATGTCCAATGGCCATCTTCTTATCCAGCTGATTAATATAGTTTACTTTATGGGCACGAGTTGTCCCATAGATTTTTTGGGCTCCTTTATGTGCACACTAAGTTTTAAGTACATTGTGTTCATAGACTCATTTTTAAGGACACTACATGGAATGTGCTTAACTAAATACTTGGAGTATGAATAGAAACCAAGCTATCAAGTGTATAGTATGTATTGCATAGTTGTCATCTAAAACTTTGTTGCTGGTGCTGGAGAAAGTTGGAAGCCAAAAAATCTTTTATACTGTATGAATTGGTGAATGCTAATTTCATTATGATCGCATTGTAGATTTTCAAGGAAAAAGCGGAGCAAAAGTTGTAGTTAGTTAGTTAGTTAAACTGCTTATCAAAGAGGAAGCTTTTTAGCGTGCATAATATTTTGAAAACACGAAATTTAATGTCTTCATCGATGGATTCTTACAGGAAAATCTCATCTCTGTAGCATTGTAAATAGTACGGAACGGATTTTTACTGCAAATTGCTTTTATCCGAACATTTAGAGCAATGAAATCTGTCGTTTGGATTCCCTCTGTGTGGAATAATGGCCCTATAATGCATTATCTGAACAGCTCTCGATATAGTAAATGAGCTTTTGCACGCCATATATAGTCCATGGGATGCAACAAATGCTCCTATCCTCACACGCATATTATATATTTTAGCAAATTAAATTCTTTGCGCGTTTTACGACTAACCACCATTTTTAAGGCATAAAAGTCTGAGTAGATAGGAAAAGTGTGTAGCAGTTGAAAACGACATCTTTTCCATCTTCTTGCTTTAATTAGTGTATGCTTTGGTGGAGTAATGATCTCACTTTGGTTTCTCCATTAATGATCCCTGTCTGTTCCTTTTGGCTTTTTCGTTTCCATTCTTCTTTGAATTCAAGACTTTGGTACAACCAAATTTCAGTCTTAACCACTGACAATGAAATGTTAATTAAAATATGTCAGTTAGCTTACCACCGTTAGATTCCCAGCTGCAGCAAAATATTAAGCTTGATACATTGCTTTTGTCATCCATAATGTTCTTGTATTTAAATGTTTTAAATTTAGCCTTGCAACTTATTTCCCACACTTTATTTTTCTTTGTATTAGTTAGCTGGCATACCCCTCAAGAACGTTGTATTGTGGCTTGCATTTTTCTTCTTGGAAGAAAGCGCATCATGAAACAGAGAATTAAAATTGTGTGTAGATTTAAGTAGGAGAAGTAAGTAGATTACTCGAGTCTCTCTCATTACCCAGAAGACAGGATTTTAATCCCAAGGCTTTCCTTCAAAACACAAAAAATAACAGTAGTTGCAACGAATGCAGGCACTTTTCTTTACGTTTTGCATGCATACTTTGTGGCGGAGTATGAAAAGAACAATTTAAAACAGTGTGCACTGTTTGTTGAGTTTAAATTGAGCGATTCCAAGCAACACTATATATACGGATAGTAGTATATGCTGTGTGTAACACAAATGTGAGTCCCAGGCTTTTTTTTCTTCATCACTTACTTTCACTCAAGCTTCCCATCACCGCCCTTGTGTTTCCCATAAACTTTTTTCATTATTTGCTCTTCGTCTAGAGCTAACATAATGTTCAGCTTGTTTTCTTTACCGATACTAACTATAACTAACAAACCAACTACCAACTAGTTAGTTATAGTGTCTACTTTGGAACAGAGGTCGGCTCTCATTTTTATTTTTTGGCATTTTTTTCAATCTAGTTGAATTTCTTTATTATAAGAGCGTTAGAATACTGTATATTCAACTTTTCAGTGCGTTTTTATTTTTTTCATCGACTTTTATGCAGTTTATTAATGACGATTTTGTATAAAGTTATTTAGAACATTATTAAATCTGATTAAATTTTTCATATTGTTGTTTCCAATTTGTTTAAACGTTAAAAAAATGATTTTTGAAACTCTAAATTTACAGCTAACGGTGCTGTAAAATTTATTAGTGATTTATTAGTTTGAAAGTGAAAATAGAATGTGGTGCAATATAAAAAATGCTGACCTGTGTTATTTTATGCATGTTCTCATAGATTTACCTTGAAACAAGAGGAAGCCCAATTATGATGATTTTGATGAGCTACAATATGGATTGATGTAGCACTCATTTTATCGCTTCACCATAACTTTGGCCATTTCCGATAACTTCATTTCCTGAACTAAATATGATTTATGGTGCACTCTTTTGCACACAAGTCTAGTTAATTCTATTGGATATCTAGCAAACTAACTATAAAGCTAACAGACAACCACATTGGCAAAAGTTTAAATTCCCAAAGTGTACATAACGACTACTATAGCCACTGTTTGCTCAGACTTGTAAAAAAGAGCAACTTTTAGTTTTACTCAACTTAAGCTAACAATGAAGACACACAAACAAGCATTAAGTAAACATGGCAAGTTTTTTTACTTCATCAAAAGTAAGTTAGCCGGCCAAGTTAAGTGCATTAGTTAGTTAGTTGGTCTAGGAATTCTAAAAACTAGCTACCAAGCCAATTTAATTTAGCCACTAACTAAGAATGTGGGCCAAAGGTGGGATCCGATCAAAACTAAGAAAAGTTGTTACTTTTATAACCTTTCCACCTGCCAGTAACACGCATGGCTGGACAAACAGAAAGAAACTACATACTACATGTTCCAATCGCAATATGATTGCTTCCTTCACTTCAATTTTCCTATCCCGCTGATTTAGGGAGAGAAAATTTCTTGTAATTCTTCCAACTTTCTCCAACCAAAAATTATTACTGTAGCAGCTGCTTGCAAGTAAAAACTAAGAAAATAAATGATACCTTTGCACTTGGTGTACAGAATTTTCTCCCTTTTCTGTAGATAACAAGTGATAGAGCGGATATCAATGGATACTAACTAACTAAACTATCATTGTCTATATGTTGTGTAAAACTGCTGCTTTTTGCCAACACAACCTTTCTTTTAAAGATAGCAACTTATGCACCATGGGGGAAAGAATACATGTACATTGCCATTGCCAACTGTTTCGCTTTACACTGCCTCACTTCACCATGACTTTCACATGCCGTGTGTTAATAAAAAATGCACTGTATTTTTTGTATAGAAATCTCTTTTTTTCGTTCAGGAGAAGGAAATTTAGTAACCAAATGCATAGTTTTGTAGACACAGTTACCACATATTATGCAAGTGTTGAAGAAACTTGTTACAAATGAAGGCAAAATGAGCTCACTGTTGGCACTATGTGATATCTCAAACGGAGTGAAAGTAATTTTGGCGCTTTATCAATTCAATTCTTGGTTTCCGTCAGAACCCCATTTTAATTTTGAATACGAGTTGATAAGAATCTTATGAAAGGACTTTGCTGCTGCATGCTTACACTGTATAAAGCTGAGGAAATATGATTGGGGGATCCAAGTCTGGAAAACTGCCCGTTTTGATTTTCACTGCCAGTCAAATGTAATGTTGGAATCGTATATGAGTTTTGTCACAAAGGAACATATTATTTCTATTGCTAAATGCTCTGTATTTCCCCATGTACTACAAATATGGGATTTAAACATACTGAAAAAGCAATTTTTATCATGCATGTGAAATTCCCATTTCATAGGGTGATTCTCAGAGTCAAGTTCCAGTTCATATAAATTGTTACGACCCTTTTCCCTGAACATACTTTACATTGGTAGACTCATTAAACGCTTTTGTAATAATTATAACAATAGAAGGACGTCATTCTCCCACTCGGTTTCAACAATAAAACTTGGCACACTTTACATACTATTAGCATACCGTTGGATGTGACTTTTAGGGATTCTCTTGAGCACATAATTTGCAGTTCAGAGGTGTTTCTATCTGTCTAGGTTATGTTAGTTTCATCATTAGTTTTGTCTTTCCCATTCTCCGTTGTACAAGTAGTACAGCTAAATGTGTTGGACACAGAGATCGGTTTTGTACTGGCTTGCAGTCCATACAGAGCATTTATTTTGCGTGGATTTAATACAATATGTAAATACTTAGTTAGCATGCCTCCCAAAAAACTGTATTTTTAAAAAAACCAGTCTGTTTCATTTTTGTTATTTACTTCAATATTATCTCTGTTTGACAGTATATATGATTAGGTTAGTTTTCAAATTTAGAATGCAATGCAAAAATTTTAAATAATTGTAATGCTTTAGAAAATACATTATTTACCTGTTCCAATTCAAGATCGACACGAAACCTAGATCAACTTTTTTTAAGGCTTCAAAGGCACCAAGACAGCTTGCAATAGAATATGAAGCTAGTTGGGTTTCTAAAAACATTTAAATGCTTATCTTAGGACTAGAATCCGATCTGAAATAGGAAGTTTAACTCCAGGTGGGAGCTTTCAGTCACCAGCATGTGTCACAGTTTTAGATATGTAGGCCATTCTAGACGACACTCCGAATGAGGGATGAAGACACATGGACTTGTATTGTAACTCGATGTAATCAGTGCTTTTAGCTTTTCCCTGAACAGTTGCTATGTACAGTCTGTGTGTGTTAGTGTAAAGATGAGTTTGCACGCTCAATTAAATGGCAATTTGACT
>Ga0210040_10010597_pt1 | contig 10540 bp, 8 predicted proteins | sample CryGeyCG12114_NA_FD_185462 | JGI IMG/M metagenome (GOLD analysis project Ga0210040, IMG submission 185462) | Groundwater microbial communities from aquifer - Crystal Geyser CG19_WC_8/21/14_NA (SPAdes) (version 2) | ecosystem: Environmental > Aquatic > Deep subsurface > Groundwater | place: USA...
CGCCTCCCCCGGCGCGCTGCGCGCGGTGGAGCTGCTCGACCTGGCCCGCGCCGGGCTGGGCGACGAGGCGTTCACCGCCGGGACGGCGGCCGAGGACGACGCACTCACCGACCTGCTGATGAGCGACGAGCTGCGGGCCGGGCTCTACTCCTTCGACCTGGTGAACAAGCGGGCCAAGCGGCCCGCCGGCGCTCCGGACCGGAAGCTGGCCCGCAAGGTCACCAAGGTCGGCGTCGTCGGCGCCGGGCTGATGGCCAGCCAGCTGGCGCTGCTGTCCCTCCGCCGGCTCGAGGTGCCGATCGTCCTCACCGACATCGACCAGGCCCGCGTGGACAAGGGCGTGGGCTACGTGCACGGCGAGCTGGACAAGCTCGCCGGTCGCGGCCGCCTCTCCCCCGACGCGCTCAACCGGCTCAAGGGCCTGGTGACCGGGTCGCTGTCCAAGGACGTCTTCGCCGACGCCGACCTGGTCATCGAGGCGGTCTTCGAGGAGCTGTCGGTCAAGCAGCAGGTCTTCGCCGAGGTCGAGGCAGTGGTCTCGGCCGAGTGCGTGCTGGCCACCAACACCTCCGCGCTGTCGGTGACCGAGATGGCCGCGAAGCTGCAGCACCCCGAGCGCGTGGTGGGGCTGCACTTCTTCAACCCGGTCGCCGTCCTGCCGCTGCTGGAGGTCGTGCGCGCCGAGCAGACCGACGACGCGACGCTGGCCACCGCCTTCGCCGTCGGCGCTTCTCTGAAGAAGTCCTGCGTGCTGGTCGCCGACGCCCCGGCGTTCGTGGTCAACCGGCTGCTCACCCGGTTCCTGGGCGAGGTCACCGCGGCGGTCGACGCCGGGACGCCGGTCGCCGTCGCCGAGCAGGCGCTGGACCCGCTCGGCCTGCCGATGACGCCGTTCGAGCTGCTGTCACTGGTCGGCCCGCCGGTGGCCCTGCACGTGGCCGAGCGGATGCACGAGGCCTTCCCCGACCGGTTCGGCGTCGGCGAGGGGCTGCGGAGGATGGTCGAGCTGGGCAAGTCCGGCGTCTTCTCCGAGCCCGGCGTCGTCGACCCGGAGCTCGCCGGCAGTCTCTCGGCGGGCGCGGACGGCGGCGACGCCCCGCTCACCGCGGACCAGCTGCGCGCCAACGCCGAGCGGGCGCTGGCGGAGGAGATCGGGCTGATGCTGGACGAGGGCGTCGTCCAGGCGGTGCAGGACATCGACCTGGCGATGCTGCTGGGCGCCGGCTGGCCGTTCTGGCTGGGCGGGATCTCGGCCTACCTGGACCGGGCCGGCGTCTCCGAGGCCGTGCGCGGCGAGCGCTTCCTGCCCCGCGGCGTGGCCTCGCTGCCGCAGGTGACCGTCCGCCGGGATCAGGTTCCCTGATCATGCGTGCTCCTCCCTCGCGGCAGACCACGAGGGAGGAGCACGCACGGTGAGTCAGGACGCCGCAGGCACCCCGCAGGACTGCGACCGGCCGCCCCGCGTCAGCGGAACTTGGCGGTGAGCGAGTCCATCGTGCGGTTGACCGTGGCGACCTTCACGTGCGAGATGCCGCCGGTCGCGCCCGCGGCCACCATCGCCTCGTGCGCGGCCCGCAGGGTCGCCCAGACGGCGTCGTCCTCGCCCTCCAGCGTCGTGCCGAGCGCGCCGACCTCGTAGCGCAGCCCGGAGCCGGCGATGACGGCGATCGCGGCTTCCACGAATGCGTGGGGGTCCTCCGGCGTGCCGGGCGGGGACGGCGCGACCTGGATCTCCGCGATGATCACTGCTGGCCTTCCGCGCCTTCGACCGGCGCGGTGACGTTCGGGTCGGGAGCGCCCCGGTCGGCGACCCGGGCAGCCCACTCCACGATCCGCCGGGCGACGTCCTGCTCGGTGAGGCCGACGTCGGCCAGCACCTGGCCGCGGGTGCCGTGGTCGAAGAACCGCTGGGGCAGGCCGAGCGTGCGCACCGGCACGTCGCAGTCGCCGTCCTGCAGCACCTGGGAGAGCGTCGTCCCGACACCCCCGGCCCGGCCGCCGTCCTCCACCGTGACCACCAGCCGGTGCTCCGCGGCCAGCGCGGTCAGCTCGGCGGAGACCGGCAGCACCCAGCGCGGGTCGACGACGGTGACCTCGATGCCGTGGTCGGCGGCCCGCTCGGCGGCGGCCAGGCACATCGGCACCATCGAGCCGACGGCGACCAGCAGCACCTCGGGGGTGCCGCCACGGCGCAGCACGTCGACCGGGCCGCGGCGCTCCAGCGCCGGGATGTCCACCGGCAGCGCGCCCTTGGGGAAGCGCAGCACCGTCGGCCCGTCGGTGACTCCGACGGCCTCGTGCAGCGCCTCGCGCAGGGTGGGCTCGTCGCGCGGGGCGGCCAGCTGCAGCCCGGGGACGATGGAGCAGATCGACATGTCCCACATGCCGTTGTGCGAGGCGCCGTCCGAGCCGGTGACCCCGGCGCGGTCCAGCACCACCGTGACCGGCTGGCGGTGCAGTGCGACGTCCATCAGCAGCTGGTCGAAGGCCCGGTTGAGGAACGTGGAGTAGATCGCCACGACCGGGTGCAGCCCGGCCATCGCCAGGCCGGCGGCGGAGGTGAGCGCGTGCTGCTCGGCGATCCCGACGTCGAAGGTCCGCTCGGGGAACCGCTCGGCGAAGGGCGCCAGGCCGGTCGGGTGCAGCATCGCCGCGGTGATCGCCACGACGTCGGAACGCTCGGTGCCGATCCGGACCAGCTCGTCGGCGAAGACGTCGGTCCACTCCGGGCCGGCCGCGGCCGAGGACAGCCCGCTGTCGGGCTCGAAGACGCCGGTGGAGTGCCAGGCGTCGACCGTGTCGGTCTCGGCCGGCGGGTAGCCGAAGCCCTTGGTGGTGACGGCGTGCACGATCACCGGGCCGCCGAAGGACCGGGCCCGGCGCAGCGCAGACTCCATCATCGCGACGTCGTGGCCGTCGACCGGGCCGACGTACTTCATGCCGAGGTCCTCGAACATGCCCTGCGGGCTCAGGACGTCCTTGAGGCCCTTCTTGATGGCGTGCAGCGCGTCGTAGAGCGCGGTCCCGACGACGGGGGCCTTGTGCAACGCCTGCCGGACGGCGAGCAGCGCCTCCTCGTAGCCCGGCCGCAGCCGCAGGGTGGCCAGTGCGTCGGCGACCCCGCCGATCGTCGGGGAGTAGGAGCGGCCGTTGTCGTTGACCACGATGACCACGGGCCGGTCCTGGGCGGCAGCGATGTTGTTCAGCGCCTCCCAGGCCATGCCGCCGGTGAGCGCGCCGTCGCCGATCACCGCGACCACGGGGCGGGAGTCACCGCGGACGGCGAAGGCCTTGGCCAGCCCGTCGGCGTAGGACAGCGACGTCGAGGCGTGGCTGTTCTCCACCCAGTCGTGCTCGCTCTCCGCGCGGCTCGGGTAGCCGGACAGGCCGCCGCGCTGGCGGAGCTGGGTGAAGCCCTCGAGCCGGCCGGTGAGCAGCTTGTGCACGTACGACTGGTGGCCGGTGTCGAAGACGATCGGCTCGCGCGGGGAGTCGAACACCCGGTGCACCGCGATGGTCAGCTCGACGGCGCCCAGGTTGGGGCCGAGGTGACCGCCGGTCTTGGCGACGCTGGCGACCAGCGCGTCCCGGATCTCCCCGGCCAGTACGGGCAGCTGCTCGGGCTGCAGTGCGCGGAGGTCAGCGGGCCCGGTCAGCGAGCGGAGCAACGACACGACGGGACAGGGTCCTCTCGACGTCGGCGGCGTCCGGTGGGGCGCAACCGGTGGGACCCCACTGTAACTGCGAACCGGGGACCTGCCGGATGAGAGCGACCCCTCAGAGCCGGGGCACCCAGCGCTCGCCGCGCAGCGCTCCGGCGACCACCTCCACACCCCGGGCGGCCCGGGTCAGCCGGGCCCCCTCCCGCTCGTAGGCGCTGATCGCCGCCTCCATCGCCTCCGGCGGCAGCTGGTCGGCCAGCTCCACCCGCACGGTGCGCCAGCCGGCCCGGGCCGCCTCCAGGCCGGCGGCGACGTGGTCGGCGGCGAACCGGGCCAGCAGCACCGGGTACCGGCGCAGCACCTCGTGCGCCCGGTAGTCGTGCGGCACCAGGTCGTACAGCCAGGCGACCGCCGTGCGCTCCCAGTCCGGGGCGCCGGGCGGCGCGACCTGGTCCGGCCAGCCCGGCGGCAGTGCGACGTCCACCCGGTCAGTGTGAGCCTGCGCCGGCCGATCCGGGACACCGGATCGCACAGGTGTTCGAAGCGGAACCTGTCGGTGGTGGCTCCTACGGTGCTGGCCATGCCCGAGCCCGCCGACGTCCCCGTGGACCACACCGCCGAGACCCACACCGCCGAGACCCGCACCGCCTACGACACGGTCGCCGTCTCCTACGCCGAGCTGGTGGCCGGCGCCCTGGCGGAGAGCCCGCTGGACCGGGCGCTGCTCGGCGTCCTCGCCGAGCAGGTGCTGGCCGCCGGCGGCGGGCCGGTCGGCGACCTCGGCTGCGGTCCCGGCCGGATCACCGCGCACCTGGACGCCCTGGGGCTCGATGCCTTCGGCGTCGACCTCTCCCCCGGCATGGTCGCCGTCGCGCGGCGGGCACACCCGCACCTGCGGTTCGCAGTCGGCTCGCTGGCCGCCCTCGACCTGCCCGACGGCGGCCTGGCCGGCGCGGTCGTCTGGTACTCGCTGATCCACACCCCGCCGGAGCGGCAGCCCGCCGTGCTGGGCGAGCTGGGCCGGGTGACCCGACCGGGTGCGCCGCTGCTCATGGCGTTCCAGGCCGGCGCCGACGAGCAGGTGCACCACCGGCAGGGCTACGGCCACGAGATCTCGCTGCACATGTGGCGGCTCGACCCCGAACGGGTCGCCCAGCAGCTCACCGACTGCGGCTTCGCCGTGGCGACCCGCGTGCTGCGCGAGCCCGAGGGCCCGCTGGAGCGGAGTCGCCAGGCGTACCTGCTGGCGGCCAGGACCGGCGCCCCGTTCAGGGACCCACCCGCCGGCGAGCCGCGCGGCTAGGGTCGGCGCCGGCCGGCACCGGCGCCGACCGCAGGACCTGGGGGTGGGCGCGTGCGCCGCACGGGAACTCCCGGCCGACCGCGCGGCCTGCTCGGCCGGGCGGTGCTGGCCATCGCCGCGCTCACCGGCGGCCTGCTCGCCGGCTGCGCACCGGGCTCCGACGTCGCCGACCCACCCGCGGAGCTGGTCATCGCCGCCGGTGAGGTCTCGGGGGTCTACTACCGCTACGGCCTCGGCCTGGCCGACGCCTTCGGTGCCGAGCTCCCGGGCACGGCCGTCACCGCCGCGGTCACCAGCGGGTCGGTGGACAACATCGAACGGCTGGCCGCCGGCGACGCGGAGGTGGCCTTCGCCCTGGCCGACACCGCAGCCGAGGCGGCCGCCGGCACCGGCCCCTTCGAGGCGCCGGTGCCCCTCCGGGCGATCGCCCGGCTCTACACGAACTCGGTGCACGTCGTCGTCGCCGCCGGCTCCCCGGCCGAGCGGGTCGCCGACCTGGCCGGCCTGCGGGTCTCGGTGGGTGCGCCGGGCTCGGGCACCGAGGTCACCGCGCTGCGGATGCTGGAGGTGGCGGGGGTCGCCGGCGACCGCGCGGCCGCGACCCAGCGGCTGGGCGTGCAGGAGTCGGCCGACGCGCTGGCCGCCGGTGAGCTGGACGCCTTCTTCTGGTCCGGCGGCCTGCCCACCGAGGGGATCCAGGACCTCGTCGACACCATGCCCGTCCGGCTGCTGCCCACCGACGACCTGCTGGTGGGGATGCGCACCGACCACGGGGAGTACGTCGTGGAGCAGACGATCCGGGCGAGCGTCTACGGGCTCGCCGCCGACGTGCCCGGCATCGGCGTCCCCAACCTGCTGCTGGTGCGGTCGGACCTGCCCGACGACCTGGCCGAGGCGATCACCGCCGCGCTGTTCGCCCACCAGCCCGACCTGGTCGGCGCGCACCCCGAGGCACGGCACCTGGACCAGCGCAGCGCCATCACCACCACCCCCGTGCCGCTGCACCCGGGCGCCGCCGCCTGCTACCGGGCCGCCAAGCCGGGCGTCACCGGCGGCTGAGCCGAGGTCCTCGGGTCCGGCCCGGGTGCTCCGGCCGGCGACCGGGCGACGTCCAGCCGGGGCAGCCGGACGACGACGCACAACCCGTGCGGCCGGGCCGGGGAGACACTGAGCTGCCCGCCGCAGCCCTCGGTCAGTGCGGACGCGATCGCCAGGCCGAGCCCGGAGCCGGGGACGTTCTGCTGGTCGGGTGCACGCCAGAACCGCCGGGTCGCCGCGGCGCACTGCTCCGGCGTGAGCCCCGGCCCGTCGTCGACCACCCGCACCTCGACCTCGGCCTCCCCGGTCAGCTCGACCTCGACGACGACGGTGCCGCCCGGGGTGAACCGCAGCGCGTTGTGCAGCACGGCGTCCAGCACCTGGTCCAGCGCCCCCCGTGGGGCCAGCACCCAGCCCGAGCCGGCGCCGGTCAGCAGCATCTCCGTCCCCCCGGCGGCGGCGGCGTCGCTCCACATCTGCAGCCGCCCGCGGACGCACTCGCGCACGTCGATGGCGGTCAGCGGACTGGAGTCGCCCTCGGCGCGGGCCATCGCCAGGGTGTCGTCGAGGACCTGGGTGAGCCGCTCGATCTCGGCCATCGCCAGCCGGTGGTCGGCCCGCGCGTCGGGGACCAACCCGGCCTCCAGCGCGTCCACCCGCAGCTGCAGTGCGGTGAGCGGGTTCCGCAACCGGTGGGAGACGTCGGCGACGAGGGCCCGCTGCTGGGCGCTGGAGGTGCGGATCGCCTCGGCCATCCGGTTGAAGTCGGCGATCAGCCGGCGCAGCTCGGGAGGACCCGCGCCGACCTCCGCGCGGGCATCGAGGTCGCCGGTGGTGAGGGTGTGCACCGCGTCGTCGAGCCGGTGGACCGGGCGCAGGATCCACCGGGACAGCGGCCAGGTGGCCAGCGCCACCAGCCCCAGCGCGAGCAGCCCGGCGCCGGCGAGCAGGGCCCAGTAGGTGACCACCTCGTGCACGACCCGGTCGGTGGGCGAGACGGTGACGACGGCGCCGGCCACCTCGCTGCCTCGCAGCACCGGCTCGGCGACGGCGACCGGCGAGGTCCGCCACGGCAGCACGGTGGGCGGCGGGCTGGACCGGCGGCCGGCCAGCGCCTGCGCCAGGCTGTCGCCGACCGCCGCCTGCGGGCCGTCGGGAGCGGAGCTGAGCAGCAGTTCGCCGTCGGGACCGTGCACCTGCACGAGCACGCCGTAGAGCTCTCCGTACGCGCGGAGTTCCGGTTCCAGGGTCGTCACGGCGTCCCGGGCCAGTGCCGAGGCGGCGAGCCGGGCCAGCCGGGCGGTGTCCCCGGTCCGGTCGATCAGCAGCTCGGAGGTGCGCGCCTGGGCATGGCTGGCGGCCAGCGGCACCTCCACCGCCAGCAGCACCGCGGCGACCAGGCCGAGGAACAGCGCGATCAGCCGGCGGCGCACCGGTGCACACCCCGGCTCACGACAACGGGACGGCGGCGCGCATCCGGTACCCGACCCCGCGGACGGTCTCCACGAGCTCCGGGTCGCCGAGCTTGGCGCGCAGCGTGGCCACGTGCACGTCCAGCGTCCGGGTCGAGCCGAACAGCGTGGCGCCCCACACCCGGTCCAGCAGGGTCTCCCGGGAGCACACCGCGCCCTGCGCGGCGGCCAGCACCGCGAGCAGGTCGAACTCCTTGCGGGAGAGCTTCAGCTCTGCCCCGGACACGGTGGCCCGGCGGGCGGCCGGGTCGACCTCCAGCTCCTCCAGCCGCAGGACCGGCGCGGCCACGGGCTCGGCGGCCTCGGCCGGCGGGGACGGCGCAGGGCGGTGACTGCGGCGCAGCACCGCCTCCATCCGGGCCAGCAGCTCCGCGCTGCTGTAGGGCTTGACCACGTAGTCGTCCGCCCCGGCCCGCAGCCCGGCGATCCGTTCCCGCTCCTCCGCGCGCGCGGTGACCGCGATGATCGGCACGTCCACCTCCCGGCGCAGCGCCCGGCACACCGCCAGCCCGTCCATGTCGGGCAGCCCCAGGTCCAGCAGCACCAGGTCGACGGTGTGCTGTGCCAGCGCCTCCCGGCCGGATGACACCCGCTGCACCAGCACTCCGTGCCGGCGCAGCACGTCACCCAGCGCCGCCGCCACGCGGTCGTCGTCCTCGACCAGCAGGACCCGCACGTCGCCTCCTCCGGCTCCGGCCCGGCGACGTTAGGAGAACGTCAAGTCCTCGCCCGGCGCTGGGCTCCGACGTCGAATGCTGTCACGGTCCGCAGCAGAAACGTGAGGGAGGCCACACCGTGTCCGTACAGGGGACCGATGCCGGGAGCCCGGGCGAGCGAGCCACCGGCTCGACGGCCGCGCCGCCGGCGACGCCGTCGCACCCGGTCAGCGCAGCCGACGCCGTCGAGGAGCCGGCCCGCCCGGGCTCGCTCGGGGACGTGCCCGCCGAGGCCGATGCCGAGAAGCCGGCGCGGGTGCTCACCGGCAAGCTCCGGATCGGCGTCAGCGTGGTGGCCGCCCTGCTGTCGGTGTACGCGCTGTGGAACGTCTTCTTCCCGGTGCCGGCGCTGCAGTACCGGATCGTCTTCCTCGCCGTCGTCCTGCCGCTGACCTTCCTGCTCTACCGGCCCGCGGTGCGGGTGCTGCGCGGGAAGGCCGATGGGCCGGACCGGCCGGGCGCGCTGGACTGGGGGCTGGCGGCCGCGTCGCTGTTCGTGGCCATCTGGCCGCTGCTCACCGGCTTCGACGCCTACATCTCCCGCAGCTTCCGGCCGCTGGTCATCGACGTGGTCTGCGGGCTGGCGCTGTGTGCGCTGGTGCTGGTGGCGACCTGGCGGACGGTCGGCCCGGTGCTGCCGGTGATCTGCCTGCTCTTCATCGCCTACGCCTACTTCGGGGACCTGATCCCCAACGGCTGGCTGATCGGCCACCGCGGCTACGACTACCCCCGGCTGACCTCGCAGTTCGTGATGGGCACCGAGGGCCTGTACGGCGTGCCGCTGGACGTCGCGGCCACCTACATCATCCTGTTCACCATCTACGGCGCCGTGCTGGAGTTCAGCGGGGCCGGCCAGTTCTTCCTGGACATCAGCTTCGCGGCGTTCCGCCGGTCGAAGTCCGCCCCCGGTCGCACGGTCACCCTGGCCGGCTTCCTGCTGGGCACGGTCTCCGGGTCCGGGACGGCGACCGCGGTCAGCCTGGGCAGCGTCAGCTGGCCCATCCTCAAGCGGGCCGGCTACCCCCGGGAGGCCGCCGGTGGCGTGCTGGCCGCGGCCGGCATCGGCGCGATCCTCTCCCCGCCGACGCTGGGCGCCGCGGCGTTCATCATCGCCGAGCTGCTGCGGGTCTCCTACCTGCAGGTGCTGGGCTACGCACTGATCCCCACGCTGCTGTACTACCTCGGCATCTTCCTGGCCGTGGAGTTCGACGCCCGCCGGTTCGGCGTCCGCGAGGTGCCGATGCAGCGGCAGGGCTTCTGGCGGCTGCTGGGCCGGTTCGGCTACCACTTCAGCTCGCTGTTCGTGATCGTCGCGCTGCTGGCCATGGACCAGTCCGCCTTCAAGGCGGTCGTGTACGCCACCGCGCTGGCGTTCCTGCTGTCCTTCCTGGACCGCAACCGGCGGATGACCCCGCCGCGGGTGTTCGACGCGCTGGCCAAGGGCGCCGCCGGCGTCCTCCCGGTCGCGGCCACCACGGCCGCCGCCGGCCTGATCGTGGCGGTGCTGACGCTCACCGGCCTCGGGCTCGACCTGTCCTCGATCATCGTGGACCTGGCCGGCCTGGTCTCGGCCAACGCGACCGCCCAGCTGATGGTCACCTGCGTGCTGGCGGCCATCGCGGTGCTGGTCCTCGGCCTGGCGGTGCCGGTGACGGCGTCGTTCATCATCGCCGCGGTGATCATCGCCCCGGCGCTGACCGCCCTGGGCGTGGCCACCCCCGAGGCCTACATGTTCATCTTCTACTACGCGGTGCTGTCCGAGGTCAGCCCGCCGACGGCGCTGGCCGCGGTGGCCGCGGCCGCGATCACCGGCGGCAACGCCTACAAGACGATGATCATGACCGGCAAGTACACGCTGCCCGCCTTCCTGGTCCCGCTGGCCTTCGTGCTGACCAGCAACGGGCAGGGCCTGGTCGGCCAGGGCGGGCTGGGCACGGTGCTGTTCGCCACGGTCGTCTCCGCCCTCGCCGTCGCCGCCCTCGCCGTCGTCACCGGGAAGTGGCTGATCGGCCCGGCCCGGGTGCCGGAGCGGGTGCTGGCCCTCGTCGCCGCCCTGCTGCTGCTGTACCTGGAGACGACGACGGTGCTGATCGGCCTGACCGCGCTCGTGCTGGCCGTGGTCGTGCACCTCATCGGCCGCCGCCGGCACCCCGCTGCCCCGATTCCGCCCCCGCCACCCGACGACGGGCCGGAGGCGGCCCAGCCGTCCCCCACCCGGAACGCCCCGCCCACCCCGACCCAGGAGGTCACCCCGTGAGAAGGCCCCGTACCCCCGCCCTGCTGGCCCTGGCATCCGCCACCGCGCTCGCCCTCGTCGGCTGTGGCGAGGCCGGTGGTGGCGGTGGCGGC
>Ga0210040_10010598_pt1 | contig 10539 bp, 13 predicted proteins | sample CryGeyCG12114_NA_FD_185462 | JGI IMG/M metagenome (GOLD analysis project Ga0210040, IMG submission 185462) | Groundwater microbial communities from aquifer - Crystal Geyser CG19_WC_8/21/14_NA (SPAdes) (version 2) | ecosystem: Environmental > Aquatic > Deep subsurface > Groundwater | place: USA...
TGCACTTGTCTTCATCTTGAGCTCGAATTGAGCCCCCTGCAAAAAATTTCAAAATATTTTGTTCGAGCATTGAAGTATTGCCAGACCTGGTAGAGAAGGAGTTTGTTTGATCACTATAGGGACCTTGGGCCTATTATTATTAGAGCCTCCGCGGAGTGTCTGCAGGTGCGTGTAAACACACATCTGTAGACCGGCCATCAATACATACATACATACATACGTGTTAAGAACTATTGAGAGAAAGTTTCAGTGTATTTTGAAGTGAATCAAGACTTCAGAACTTAGATCCGTAGCTATAACTACGGGTTTATTAAAAGCCGTACGCACAGCTCTGATCTGAGCAAGACTAAACACAATAAGGATCATCATGTAATACCAAACACACATTCAAGCAAAGTTTCATGAAAATCGGTCGAACATTTTGACTTAGAGAACAGTTTTGTAGTCATAACTACGGATTTATTGAGTGCCATACGCTCAGCTCTGCTCTGATCAAGACCAAAAAGTCTGGGGATCATCACATATTGTGAACACACACTCATGCAAAATTTCATGAAAATCAGTCGAACCGTTCGACCTGTAGCGTGTTAACAAGGTCAACTATAAAAAATAGAGTGGTTCTATAAGCCCTGCTGGTTGGGCTAAAAATGAGTGACCGAATAAAATCGGTTCTAACAGCATGCGGTCCGAATCTCTTGCAAGATTTATCTGCAGGGCGGGACTTGCTCATACATTTGCTGTCCAAGAAAATTATAACTGGAGTAGAATATGAAGATATCAGCGGCAAAGAAAGTCGCAACAAAAAAGTTGAGGAATTGCTCAATGTGCTGAAAAGAAAGTAAGTTTCTTTTTTACTTATTGCTTTGTGAAGATATACTATATAAAATATAGATAAGAAATTGAACCCTATCAATTTTCCAATAGACCTGATAGCTATTTGAATCTTTTCATCACTGCTATCGAAAAATCATGTGCCCAGGATCATTTGGTAGACATACTGAAAAAAGAAAATGAAAGCTTTCTGGCCGATCCTGCAAAATATCTTTGTCACAGTAAGAATTTTTTCTCATCTCAAGCTTGAATGTGTGAATCATAAAGCGTTATACACTTATATTTACTTACATTTATAGAAGAAGTAGAAGCAACTTCACCAAAACTTCCCAAAAAGTTCCGAAATCTACCAAATATCGAGCCCGTAAGCAATATCAGTGGCCGGAAAGATGAACTTGCAAAGATGAAAAACTATTGCGCAGAATATGACCCAGGTTGTGGAAAGCCTAAAAGGGTAACGAACAGTGTTTACAGTTCCTCCATAGCACATGTCATTCTTGTACGCGATAATTGTTCATTTATTGACTTCCACAGTTTGTAATATCCGGTCTAGGTGGCATGGGAAAAACATCCCTTGCCAAAAAATTCGTTGCTCATAATTTTCCCGAAAATCCAGTGATTTGGTTGGATGCGGACGATGAAGGAAAACTTCAGGATTCGCTAAACCCAGTGCGTTCAATTGATGAACAAAAAATTTAACAAACAAATTTTCTCCGACTCTTTTATCGATGATTTGAAGGATGAAAGAGATGACCTTGAGCGGTTTTACGACCTTGTAGGTCCGGATGGTGTTGTGGTAATCGACAACGTGGATCACAATTGGACACTGCTGGAAACCCTCACAAAATATTTCCCGCCAAATTCATGTGGGAATCCTCCACTGTTGCTCATCACAACTCGAAATACAGAGTTTATTGATACGCAGCTGGAAATCCCTGCTAAAAATTTTCCTGAACAAGATGCAGTGGAGTTTGTCGAAGCCAGCTTGAAAGAAAAAAAGGGGAAAAAACTAAAACTCATACACTTTGCTTTTTGCTTGATTATTTCCCCCTTGCATTACAGCAGGCTATTGGATTGGATATATGAATAAAACAAAGATTGACATCAAAACTTTCAATGAGAAAATCAAGATAAATTTAAAGGTACAAAATTCGTAATGTAGTTAGTGAATTGAATTGCTGTAAAAAATCCTGTGATTTATATTTTTCCAGGTTCTTGAGAAAAAGCATGCAAGTTTGAAATGTAGAAGTGATATTAACGAGAACTATTCTAAAAGCGTGGCAACGGTTTGGTTGAACACTTTGAAATGGATCGAAAATTCAGAAAAATTGACTATGATGCATTTTTTGGTCTACTGTCTGCCCACAGGAATCGATACTGAACTACTACAACAAGTTTTCGGTATACTTCAGTCACAATAGCTTTATTTTTCCATTTTTAAATTTTTGAACAAAAATAATGTAATTGATAGGTGAAGATACGAATGAAATCCTGAGCGACCTGCGGGACTTAAGCCTTATAGAATGGATTGAAGATGAAACCGGAACTTCATTTGTCAAAATTCATAGGGTCTTGGCATGTGTCATTTGGGAACACATTTCAGAAACGGAGTGCAAAAAAATCGTAAATGAACTATCAAAAGCACAGGACATGAGATTTTTTAATCATATCCTATATGCAATTAGTAAATTATACGAAAATGCTAAAAGAGGACTTGTTAGTTGGAATGATTTAAACAAAGTAGTTTTAGTTCTTACGCCCCTGTTAATTCAACCTAGACAAAATCTTGGTAGTGAAACCAGTAACCTTTTTGTTCTCTCAAAGGAAGCAGTTTCCCAACATCCCAACTGATGCATTTAGCATCTACCAACAAAGATATCCTAGTAGCCAATCAAACATACGGTTTAGTTTTTCTTTCTGTTTTACTGGATCCCTTTTCTTCTTTTTTAAATTCAGCAGAGAATTTTGAATGTCAACGCACACTTTTAGAAGAGAAAGACTCATCCATTCTTCCAACTGGGCCCGTGGACTTGTACACGAGCATGATTTTATCTAGAGTGGAAAAGAAAGATGAGGACAAACTGTACTTTTGGTTTTGAGCTGGGGCTGCATATTTCGAAATAAGTTTGGGAAAACCACTCCCAGCCTCTTTTTATGAGGAATTGACAAAACTCTTTCACAAGACAGAGAAGCCTGGAAATATCAGAGAATCTGTTTTTCCACCCTTTGGGATAGAATGGGTAATAGCGGCATGGGTGAATTTAGGGAATACTGCGATGGAAAAGTTACATCGGCACTATATTCAAGGAACTAGTGGTGGTATGCTGATGTTCATATCCTATTGTGCTTACCACACTGCTCAAGTATTGGAGAAACGAAGCGGGAAAAAGCACCCGAAATTATCCGCTAGATTGATATCTGCCGACAACAAAATATTTTTGAGAGATGTATCATTGCATGTGGATCTGCACGAATTGCCCGAGGGGATGAAGCGACTAAAATGGACTTTAGACTGGAATTGGACTGCTTTGAAAATATCATTGAGTTCTTCTCCGCCATATGTGGATATACGTTTGTTTGACCTGTCCCTTCACTCAAGCTTTATAAATCAGTACGAAAAGGCGTTGAAAAAAGCAAAAAAAGATAATGTTTCCGCAAAAATTTTAAGTTTTTTGAGTGGTAATTTTCAGGCGATGAAGGAATTCAGAAAGAAGGTTTTAAACGGGGAAGTGCCCTTGAGCCTTGTTAACGTAGCCATACTCTCAAGTGAAATGCGAACATGAATTAAAAGGATAAAAAATAGTGATAGAATCATGTTCGAAGGATATAGTTAGGGGGAATAGTCATGGTTAGCCAAAGTAACATTGCAATATTGCAGTTTAGAAACCCGAGAAACTTTACCCATCCTAAATAATTAAAATACTTACTACTGGCGGAACACATATAGTAAGATTGTGAGAATCTATGTTGTAACCACATAATGTTTAACCATTGCAGATATGATATTGTAGAAATAAAATACTTATCCAAGCCATTGATCTAATATGGTTTATTTCATTTATTGTATCAAATGCTTGCTTGTTTGGACATCACATTTAGCATGTCCGCAATATCTTTAAAGATGAGACGATGACCATTACCATAAAATTACAATAACCTTTGCCGTAAACAGGGTGTTAATTTTGCCATAGAACAGCTGACTTTAGACCCCTCAGCCCAATTTAATCATGGTCATTCGTCATTGACTTCAACATTAGCTACAGCTATGAAAATTGTCCCCAAACTGTCCAATACTACGGGCCTGCAAGTCCAAATTACTCTTTTGTCCATGCCTAATTGACTTGCATGAAGATATTGTCATTCTGGGTCAGAAAAGCGCACGCATCAACTATTTAAATGTAGAAAACAACCCAAACTCATAACGAACTAAATGTAAATTTTCAGAGTATGAGCAGTCAATTTGAAGGATCTGATTGGTCTGAATTTTTTGAAATCATGTTTTCAAAAATTTACTACAAACAAATTCATAAGTGATGGGAGCATAGAAAGCTATAAACTTTTTGTCATTGGAGCAGCGATTTTGAAGCTATAGGAAAACATTTAAAACTCCAAAGATTAGACTCTACATTTTAATCCAATAGCAGTAAAAATTGAAACCCGATGATTCTAATTCCCATCACATTTGTTAAAGTGAGTAGCGACATACTTGTTATCCCTGATAAATTTCAAAGTTGTGCAAAAATACACTGCGAAATTTTTCAGGAGTTTATTCATGCAAGACAATGTTTAGGCATCAATTAGCATTTAATATGCCTTGATGTGACAGCATCATGTATCATAAATCGTATCGAGTGAAATGCTGGAAAAAAAGTTCAATAGTAACATGCAGTATTTCCTATTATAGGTTATTCATATGCATTTCGTGCGTACTTAAGTGCATAGCTGCATTAATTAAAAATTCTTGATTTAATTTCATATTTAATAACTCAACCAACTTTACTTATGCTCTGCAATTCTTCCGTTATAAATTAATTTCCGAACCTAACCAGCACACTGCAGCTATAATGTCTCGAGCACTATAGAAAGCAAAAAATAGCAATAAAGGTTAAAAAAGGATATTTATGATATTTCTATGAGCATAATTTTTAATCATGTGTAAACAAATAGCGTTAATCCTAATACAAACGCTTTATGCCAGACATAAGTCAGAGTCCCCTATTTTCATTAATGTGTGCGTTCATGAAATGATATTTGTAGAATCTGCTATCTCATTCCCTTTGTAAGTTTTCTGAGGACAATTTTTAGAATCTCTGGTCAAGTTTTGTCTTTCCAAATCAACAAGGCTAATGAAAATAAATATGAATATGAATCCCGATCACAAAAATTTTCAAGCTTATCTTTAAAACAATTCTGTACAATTTTTAGATGAGATATTCCGGCTTTCCAAACCCTAGGAATTATTAGATTTGCGCCAAGTTTTTTCTATCGGTGCCAAAGACTTTTACCTTTTACTTTGTTTAAAAATGCTGAGGAAAGATTGCCTTGTTTGGAATCTGCTATATTTGATAAAAAACGATATTTTTTAAACTCAGACTCACGTAAGGATCAATTATTAGATTTAATTTATTTTATAAACTGACGTTCAAGCACTTTGGTTGAAAAGGCATCCTCTTTCTCACACATCTTTACTTTTTGGATTCATTTCTTAATCAATCTAAAAATAAGTAAAAACTTAACAACTATGATGATTTGATGAAACTAAGCACGTAATTTTTTTTTTGATGAAATGCTTCCACCAATTTTGTAATTATCTCAATACCTCGTATTTTGATAAATTTGATCAAACTTTTCATCACCATCAGGGCTATGGTATGTTTAACAGACAATAAGTGGACATTTATTTACTTGTTATCGTATGTGCTTCAAATAGTGCATGCATTCGTTTTTTTTAACGAATATACAAAACTTATGAATTTGAATATATGTGAAGTCGAATGCAAAAAAGGACGTTGTCCTAACCCTAAGTATACATTAAGTCAACCAAGCCAACTGTATAAATAAATGAATGATATCACCGGCATAGATTAACAGTGTTGTAGTGTACACATGTATAATCATTGTCAACACATTTTGCAAAGCTTGAATTTTATTATTCATTGCTCTAAATACGCAGCACAATCACAAATTAATCATAAAAATTAACGGCAACTTGAATTTTCTACAAACAGTTCAATCACTCGCCAATCAAATACTTGTACTTCTCAGGCACATATGTGAAACTCGAAGTAAATTTTCTCTGAATGAAAGTCTTATTTTCAGTGACGACCAGACCATTTGTCAAATGTGTTGTATACCAGTAATATTTAGCTCGTATGACAAATGGTTCGCACAGGATTGTCAAAACATCCATTTCCACAGATTCTATTTCAGAAGTGTTATCCCCCAAACCTAAAAAGATGGAGATTATTTGTCTCCTTGAATCGAATTCCCACATCTTGGGATCATCCAAAGCATTCGGGGAATCCTTTAGTCCCAATGATTTTTCATTACTCACAATCTCAGGTTTCACTTTTGCCAGTAATTGGTTTAGAAAGGCATTTACATCAATATTTGGGTCAAATCTAGGCAAATTTTGTAGCCATGCAGGCCAGGACTTGAATATGCTCGCTCCAGGCCACCATTCGAATCCAGAAAAAGTAGCTAAAAAAATAGTTTTTTAATGTTTTTAAAACGAACCAAATTTTTTAGTTTAAAAAAATGATTATCGACTTTTATGTACAAACCGATAGGCGTCGACCCTGGAGGTATAGATACCCTGTTCATATTGATTCCGTATTCCCAAGATGCCTTGGGCTCACACTTGAATGATTTCACATATGCATCGGAATTGACCACCGGAAGTTGGCAGCATTCAAACTCCAAGCCAGTCAGTCCTATATCCAGTTCTGGACTACCTTGCATAATATAACACAGAATTTTCTAAAATGTGATGTATATGCATGATACATGATCTGCATAATTAATTAATTATTATTAAAATTTTAATTATTCCAAACACAAATTTTGAAAGTTCTTTTACCGATGCTTTGAATCATTGGAATGACAATTTTGGATCTTTTGACAAACCCGATATTTGCAAAAGCTTGCAAAGTTGTTGGGAAGACATATATTTGACAAAAAAATTGGAGTCGCTCTCCAGCGGCCTTGACGATCCAATATCTCAATGCCGTTTACTTGCTTTATCCTCTAAGCATGCAGGAAAATGGATCGATGCTTTACCTTCATCTTCTTTAGGTACCCTTTTAGATAACGATACTCTCCGTATTGCTACAGCATTAAGATTAGGTATAAAAATTTGCGAGCAACACACTTGTATTTGTGGAGCAACCGTACATGAAAATGGTCTTCACGGTCTAAGTTGTCAAAAAAGTGCTGGTCGTCGAACAAGACACGATGAAATAAATGATCTTATAAAAAGATCGCTTGTGTCTGCTGGAATTCCTTCCATTTTGGAACCTATCGGCACTTGCCTTGAGGACGGTGAACGCCCGGATGGAATGACTCTCATTCCTTGGGCTTTTGGTAAAGCACTACTATGGGACGCCACATGCGTGGACTCTTTTGCCTCATGTCACATTTCTAATTCTTCAAGAAGTCTCGGTTTCGCGGCTTGCGAAGCAGAAACTAAAAAAAATAATAAATATGCCGCTCTATGCTATGATTATCATTTTGTTCCTGTAGGTGTGGAAACAACCGGTGTGTTGGGAAAACATGCAACTGAGTTTTTTAGGCTCCTAGGCAACAAGTTGAAATTAGCTACAGGAGAGCCACGCTAATCTTCTTTTTTGTTACAGCGGCTCAGTATTGCCATTCAACGTGGAAATGCTGCCAGTATACTCGCTACTCATCCAAAATCCCGTAGTTTGGATGAAATCTACTCTTTTTTATTCAAATAAATGTAGCCTCTTTCTTATATCTCATCACCAAACACTCCTATTTCGTATCTAAATTTTTAATAACCCTCTGCAGTTAGGTTTTCATGGCGCGGGCTCTAATAAGCCTAGACAGTCCATTTTTGGTGTGAAAATTTTTGCAGACCCGGAATGAAATAAGTCCAGACAGTTCTCGCTTTTGTGTGTTTGTTTTTAAGACGCCGGAATGAAAAAAGTCCAGACAGTTCTCAGAATGTGTGTGTGTTTTTGTAAGAAAACTGGACTGCATTGCGTTATTTGTTTAATTTTTTCATTTTTCAATCTTTGTTTTGATGATGAGATATTTAGGCTATCCTAAACTGCCTTTCCTTGTAGTTGATCAAAGTTAAATAAAATAAATGCGTGTACAATGCATCATTGACATAGCGGATGTCTAGTAAACTACACACAGAAATGGAAAGAAAATCCAAAAATACCTTTAATTTTTTTCCTGTACATTTGATGCACCCGAGTTCTGAGTGCACAAAATGCTGTACCGCTAGGACAAGCAGCATGCATTCTTTTTTTCTCATCCCCAAAATAATCATAGTAGTTGTTGAGATCGATGCGACCTACAGTTAGGAGCGTTTCATCTCTATATCGGCCTGTACCACAGTGGAGGGTCAAACTTGTCAATGTTTGGATCGCAGACTCATTTTTTCTATAACTGTAAGGCACGTTTGTTTCCATGGTAATTCCTACAAATGGAATTCCACCATCAAGACAAGTCTGGAAATCTTCGAAAACTGCTCCTGGGGACGCTAAAAAGAAAACAATAGCTGGTTTACTCTAAGGCTTTGCGTAAGCTTTGCAAAGTTTGGTGTTTTAAAAAAATCTTTTGGAAAAAATTAGAATTTTTGTAAAAATCTAGAATGGGGTTTGAAAAATGTCTATGTATTAAACCATGAATTGCATTATGTATGAAACAAATCAAGAAAAAATCTATTTTAATTTTGTTAGCCCATCTCCGCTATATGTAATAGTAATAACCCTTTGACTGCTGTGAGAGGATTGCGACACAGCTTTTTAATTTGCAGCAATTTTGGCGTTCCCAAAATTTCGGAGATCAGCAATAAATAAAACAATTACCTGCACTCCGAATCACATTTTTCGGATCCAATTTGTCAGCATAAATAATTCTACTGCAACCCAAGGACAATCCATGTCTTTCTCTGTTTTTTGTTGCGGCAACAAATGTGGCATACATTGTTGGTTTACAGCGTTCCCATTTTCCCCAACTTCCTGCAGGAACTTCTGAAGACAAGTGCAGGATTTTGTTTTTACATGATTCGGTGCAGTTCACCAATTTACTACGAGATGACAATTTGAAGTCCAGCAAGTCTTTGTTCTGTTTACACTGACCCAAATGAATTAGTTGAAACACTGTCATTAGTTTCGGGAGAAGAAACATTTTAATGCACTAATGCTTCTGCAGTAATATATAATACTAATAAAATATAAGTAGTTTCTGTATAATATAATTCACTTTTTTCATCTTGCTCTCATTCGAACAATGAACAAAGGAAGGCCAATTTAAATAACTGAATGCATTGGAGACATGCAAATAAAAACAATTCAACCGTAATTAATCGCGTAATTGTTTACAAAATAGAACTAATGTGTTGTAACAGTGCTGCTGTTCAGCTGAAAAGGTCATGATTAGCCATTGGATCGGGAATGAGCTTAATCTTTAGCACTGAACGGGCCCAATAGCAAGATGGCATGGGGACGAATGAGTGCATGTTTTTACTAACAAATATCTAGCCCTAGACAAACATTTCAAACTGTGAGGAGATTCTTTGGAGATTTGAGTGAGAGTAGACGTGTTATATTTTTCTCTAATAAAAGTTGATTGTTTTACTGTAAACCAACTACTATGACTCAATTAAGGTAGCCAAATGCCCTTACAGCGACGCGCACGAATGGATTAACGAGAGTCTTAGAGACCGTACCGCCTATACAAAAAGAGTAGTGCCTGTACAAAAAGAGTAGTGCCTGTACAAAAAAAGTAGTGCCTATACACATAACGTAGCTGAGCAGCAACATTGGTCCTTCGAACACAACGAGTCAGCCCTTGGATTCACCCCACTGGATAATTTCACTTTCTTTTCGAGCGGAGGAGTCATGAGCAGTATTTCGGACACATATTGAGGAGTGGCACCATCATTCCTAGTCGTGCACTAGAGCGAAGTGCGAACGAGCCAACAAACCATGGATCGAGCCGTGTGGATGCATTGGATTCGCCTTCGACGTGTCCCGATATGGAAAGGAGCCGCCCCACAAATTTGGAATCACGAAATGAAGAAAATAAAAGTGAAATCCGAGTCCGATCCGATAAGATGGGATCCAAACACAAAGCAATTTGTGTCTCGTCGAGTTGGGGAGATTCTGGAAACTACGGAGGTGGAAAACTGGCGCTGGGTTCCAACTGCTAACAACGCTGCCGATGATTCTACACGCGACAACAAACCTGCTGAACTGCATTCTACTAGCAGATGGCTTTGTTGTCCTATCTTCTTAAAAGATCCCTGTGAAAAGTGGCCCCAAGAACGACAGCAACATAATTCTACTGACTCTGATCAGGAAAAGAAAAAAATAAAAGTGAAATCCGATCAGCTGATCCAACAAACTTGATGTACACCCCGAAACCCCATAGCAACAAAGCGGACTCCATTTTATCATCTGTGAGCAAAACGTCAACAAAAGCAAGTCACTATCGAAAACAACATTTGGAAGC
>Ga0210040_10010600_pt1 | contig 10539 bp, 5 predicted proteins | sample CryGeyCG12114_NA_FD_185462 | JGI IMG/M metagenome (GOLD analysis project Ga0210040, IMG submission 185462) | Groundwater microbial communities from aquifer - Crystal Geyser CG19_WC_8/21/14_NA (SPAdes) (version 2) | ecosystem: Environmental > Aquatic > Deep subsurface > Groundwater | place: USA...
CTGAGTATAGCCCCTCATGAGGTATGCTTCAAAATTCTCGTCGAGGCTCCATAGCTCAAACATTCCAACCATTTTCAGCCGTTTGTCGCTAGCCCACGGGCCCACCGGAATCTTGAAGACAACTTCATGTGTGTCCTGGAATCCCGCTGCCTCCAGATACCCTGTGTGTCTGTGATTAGTGATATATCCTTGGAGCATGCGCAACGCAGGACTTCAAAGACACAGACCGTCTCGAGAAATCCGCAATGCGCGTTTGGACTGTTTGTGTCTTTAGCTTGCCCTGTGTAGGTGTACCAAGCTTACGATTTTACAAAAGAGACAGCAAGACATACCTTTCCATGCATTGGATGCATCAAGCGGTGTGCCCATCGCTTCTGCTAGTTCAAAGAAGACCTTAGCAGATTCCGCATAGAACGAGTTCTTCAGATCTAGACTCCCATCATCGCAACATGTTCGAGGGTTTGTCATTCCGAGTTCAAGCCAACCACCTGGTTTAAGGTGCTCGTAGCTTTGACCGATCAATTTTGGCCAGTCTCGAATAGACATCAGAAGCTCCCTGACGTGAATGTAGTCAAACGAGACTTTCGGGAAAACCCAGTCGTCCTCGGCATCCTCAATTTCAAACTCACAATTGGGTGGTAGACATTGGGGCTGTGAAGCTGCAATATCAGTCCCTACAATGTGTGCAGATGGGTACATATCAGCAATGTCGATCGCCCAGATCCCGCTGCCAGTCCCGATATCCAATATTCCTTGTGGTGTCGGACCAATCGGTGCGAGGTGCAGTTTGTCTTCCATGAGCAATGTGAACTTGGCATGGTTTATATCGTTGTGATGCTGAGCTTCCTCGTCAACAGGCATTCCGTACTGGCCTCTCCCGTATGCTGGATATATGCGTCCGTTCTCTTCCACGCCATTTCGAATATCCGAGGCTATCGAGCTGACATAACTAGTGTCGAACGAAGCAGCATAGCCTTCGTCTTCAAATGAATCGTCTGCTCCAATGTCAGGTGCAGGTGCTGTCGAGTCTGCGTCGGTATTGGCCATGGTACTGTACCCTCGATTTCACAAGCGGCCAAGAGTGTTACAAGACAGTAAGGTAGTGAGCTTGTGGTAAAAAAGATTGAGAGTTTCGAGCAATGTGCTTGTTCAATATAAACACCCACGCTGCATGGGAGTCATTTTGCTTCAACCAGGATGTTCTGTTGTCCTGCCGCAGACCCAAGGTAGATGACTTGTTATCAGCAGTAGGCCCCGAGAGCCCATGTTTTCCTGGTGCCGCCGATCGGTGGCTCCTGCTTAGTCTGAATTTACATCGATTATAGATAGCACACAGCCCACACGCCAGTAGTTGCAATGGTACCTTCAAGCAACGGCCGTGGAACACTTGAGTCCTAAGGAAGGCATCAGATGGTACCCAGCTCTTGTCAGCCGCTAAGCTTAGGAACAAACAGGCAGGAGCTATCAGGAAGCGCGTTCTGGCTGCAGTTCACACAATCTGGCAGACCCGCGTCGCCTCGGTGTGGAAAGTCGAGGAGACCGGCGTACTTGTCAAGATGCATTCAGACTTCTCCAAACTGACCCCATTACTGCACAGTATACCGACCAAACCCACTCATCTTACATCAGATATCATTGTTTCTCTTCTCTACTCTGTAGATACGGCCTATGGATATTGGCTCCTTGGACCACAAATCATGTTGTAATAATGCTATCCAATGGAAGAATGAATGCGTGCCTGCAAAGACACGACAATACGCTCCAGGGGTTGGTAAACCCACCAATCTGGCTTTTTGCATGCATACGCCGAGAACCGTATGAGCTCAAATTGAAGTGCTTTTGTACGTTCGGCTAGTTCCTTCAAGCCACCGATGATCGACCAGACACCAGTACGCCAGACATACTTGTACAAGTACAGCTTCGCCGATCGTCGTAAGATTACGTTGGATGACGTCTTTTTATTATGCGAAAACCGTCCTGACGTGCCTTTGTGTGCCTCTCGTTAAGGAGTTTGTCTGCCCGTCAAAACGGCATGGCTATTGGATGCTGATAAAGGCCGGGACTGGCCTGTGGTACATGAAACCTAAGAGTGAAAAACCAGCTATTCGGCACAGGACCTTGCCAGCAAAAGCTGGTCTCAGCTGAATCGTAGATGCTGCTTCAGAGCTTGCTCAAGCTTGGCCAAGGATAATGGTTTCGCGAGAAAATCGTCCGTGCCGGCATCGCGACACATGGCTTGCGCCTCTGGACCGACCACAGCTGTAACCGCAATAATAGGTCTACGGTGGCTAAGTGTACCATCTTCCTCCATCATACGAATTTCTCGCGTGGCAGTAAGACCGTCTTTGCGTGGCATAGATTGATCCATCAAGATTGCATCAACCCTGCTGTCATGCTCTAGAATCTTCTCTACAGCGTCCTGTCCATCGTCGGCAGTAAGCACGTCATAACCCAAGGTCTTCAGCATCTTGGTTCCGAGCTTCTGGTTGATGCTGTTGTCTTCAACCAGGAGAATGGTAAAGGTCCTAGATATGGGCTCGGTTTGCGGTGGTCCGCCGTCACCGCCCATAACATCCACCTCGGTCGCAAATCTTACTGTCTTATCCAAAAACCCTTTGCTGCGAGCCTGACCGGCAGTTGCGATAATTTGCGAGATACGATGCCACATCAGAGGCCTTTGTAATGGAATAAAGTTTGGCGCTGAAGATAGTCCTGGGAGCTCCGTAAAAGTGTCAGAGCTGTCGCACGGTATGAGCACAATGAAGTTATCCTGTTCAAGAAGCTGCTTCAAAATGGATTGGTTTTTCTTGAGAAAGGGGATGGTCGCCCAAACATACTTTAGCTGATTTGGTAGATCAGCTACTGACTCCACGGGTATGACATTGAAGCCGAACTTCTCCCAGGCCATACAGAGCCCTTGCAGGGTTCTTTCGTTCGATACCGGTAATATTGCAATTTGTGGCTGGTTCTCTAGTTGGTCCGGACTTTGCTGTGTTGACATCGCAGACTGCGTGGGAATACTGACAATGAATGTACTCCCACACTCCACTTGACGGACACTGTCGGCTTGATGGTACCTGCTCGACACTTCGATGGTGCCTTGCATTTTCTCGAGTAGCTGTTTAATGATGCTCATACCAAGCCCTGTTCCTCTTTCGGCGCCTCGCGTTTGAGCCTGCTTGAAAGGCTCGAAGAGATCTGGCAGAAAAGACTCCGGAATCCCTTGGCCGGAATCCTTCACTGTGGCGACAAGCCTGTCGTTTTTCATCTCAATCAAGAGTAGAATGTAGCCCAAGGAGGTAAATTTCAAGGCATTTGACAACAAATTCATCAGTATTCGATGGACGTACGTCTCGTCCAAGAACAAGGATTGAGGAACTTCCGGAGTCACCACCACCATCAACTCGGCCTGCACTTCGTCATCCCTATTTGGTAGGAGGTTGATGATAGATTCACAGACAACTCTGACGTCAAGTGCTACAGGCCTGCAAGCCGCCTCGCCTTTTTCGAGTCGTGACCAGTCTAGAACATTGCTAGTAATCAATGAGAGGGTTTTGGTAGCATGCTGGATGGCATACAGAAGCAGTCTGCCTTCCTCAGACATTTCGGTCCTTGACAAAAGATCAGAGTAGCCCTGTAATTGGTGTAAGGGTGTCCGTATTTCATGAGAAGCCGAGGCAATGAAATCGCTGCGAGCCCTGGCTGCGGCTTCAGCGTTCTCTTTCTGCGCAATGGCTGCCCACAGTTTCTTTCTGGTATGCACAATCTCCGCTAGTTTGTTGCGAGCCACAGTGGCAGAGTGCGCCAACAAGTAATTGGCAGAGAGGCATGTGATGATGGCAATACTGGCTATAGCGGCAGCCAGTTCTGGAGGATATCCTTTGAGGGGTGACGGCTCACTGTAAGACCAGAATGTAGTTGCTTTCATCCCGGTGAAGTGCATGGCAGCAACACCTGTGGTGGCAACCACAGAGAACAGGAACTGTTGAGCCAGTTGCGTCTCCATGTGCGCCATCAATATGCATCCCACTGAACATACCACCCAGCTGATCAAAGCAGACGAGATGACGAGTAGAATGCTAAGTTTGAAATATCCATCGGGTATTTCAAGTGCTAGGATGCCCATATAGTGCATGCTAGTGATAGCCAAAGACCAGAGAAACCCTCTGGTAATATTTCTCCACGTACAGCCAACGTATAACACCTTCGCTGTAACCACGAATGCGTTCTTCCCGGGGAAAGCAGTGGGTCGATAAACTCGTACGCTCATGATATTGCCTAGTCCGAAGGTACTAGCGTCGGACTGAGTGACTGCCGACGACCTCCTAGATAGAACAGCTTCACTAGAAGCGCCCGAAAAGGCATCCGTATCGTCGCGCTCGCTCATAACACCGGGTGATTGATCGGGAGTGCCGTCCAGCTCCTGGTTGCGGATTGATCCTAGTGTAGGCAGTGCCTCCGGTGTCTCCCTGTCCTTGAGGATTCCGGTCAACAGAGAATCGACTTTTGGCCCAACATAATCACGGAATGGAGAGAGAGGTCGCCGGTCTGACTTTTGCAAATGATCCGCGCCTGAGTCGTTCCGGAATAGCGACTGCGATCCCTCGCGAACGACGGCTCCGCCGTGCACATCTTCATCTACACCACACTCCTGCGTAAGCGGTAATAGTGCCTCTGTGCTGGATCTTCCCTCCGCAGCCAGTAGCTCCGTACCCCTTGAAGTGTTGCGTCTCGGGTCTTTCCTTCGTGCCAGATTCCTTCTCCGATGAGTGCCGTTGTATTTGTCCCATACCAAGTCGGAGGCCAATGCGGCGAATGTGAAGGAGACTGCGACTAAAGCACTCATGACAGTCAAAGGAACATTGAGACCTATCGGCAAGTCCAATTCGCATGCTAGCATGGCAACGAAGTGGAGGCACCATATGGAGCAGAAGCCGAAGGTCAAGCTTCCAAGTACCGTCCACAACAAGACACCGGACATGTACTTAGACAGTCTAGCCTGACACATGAGTTGCGTTGATGTAAATGCACCAAGGAGAGAAATCCCGATGGAGGCAGCTATCATTCCATAGTTCCAGTGTGGTATTAGTTGGTAGATGGACCCTCCTCTACCAGAGAGGACATCCTCTGTCATTGTGGACGCCATCCCTATACTTCTTCTTTTTGGCCCTGCAGCCTCAGGACGCCTACGCGTTTTGCGGAAGGGAGAAAAGAGATCGTAGGATGCGACCAAGTCGGCTCATGGCTATAAGGGTTTGGCTATTGCCGCAGTGGAACTGCTCGTGAGGACTGGGATCATATTGTGTACGTTCGACTTGGGTCGTGAGCAGCCTGTCTATAATGATTAAAAGCTAGGATGTGTTATGATATGATATGATGAGTTTGGCCAGTGGCAGACTATGCGCAGGGAGGTCGTGTTTGTGTGGAGGCGAGGAAGCAATCTAGACCTATTGAAACTTTAACGGTAACAATAAATAATGACTGAACTCTGTTTTAGTAAGCACAATAGTACATGCTGGTTATACAAGCGCAGCTAGGTCGTGGGTGCAGGATGTGTCGTATAGTTGAACATAATAAAGCTGGCCTCCATTCACGTTCGTTGCCAATCCTCGAACGATGGATGAGTCGGCCGAGGTGCGATGATCTGGCTTAGGCTGTGTCTTTCGGATTCGAAATGTTTGTCACCATTTTCTCCGTACGCCACTAAAGATCTGGATATCGCGTGTCCCGGCTCCACTATCTCGCTAAGCCCAGTAGTCCGGAAGCTTATTTGCGTGAATTATACCTACCTTAGGTAGTCTTCCCCAGCCTACCTAAATATCCAACTTAGGCATGCTAGGAACTCATACCTATATTATGCCTAACTTAGTAGCTTATTTACTTATCATTCACTCATTACCCGCTTTATATATACTACTGTAGCTATTCCCATCGGGTATCGGTCTATCATGCAAGCTTATCTAATTTCCAGTGGACTCACACGAGGAGATCTTCAGCGAGGCCGGTGGGCACGGTCTGACAACAAAAAAAGGTCAAGGGCTTCGAACCAATGGCCGGAACAACGCTATGTGTCACGCGAGGTACGGGCATGTCGCTCGCGATTTCAAAATCCACGTGCCTTGAGTTGGCACTTACTCTGCGAAGTAAGCCGGCATACATTTAGACAACGTGCAGCACACACCCGATGCGAGTGTTTTGTATTCTGGAAGCTCTTAGCACTATGAACAGATACATGACCGATGTGCCCCGCACTATGACAACACATATACACATTGCACCATCGTGCACAACTTGCTTCGGTGACTGTAGTGACTTTCCCCATGTTCGTAGATTCCATTCCTAATCGTTCTGGAGAATGTCTATGATCTGGCTGACATGCGTGACCTACAATGTCCATTGCTGTAGCAATCGTCCACCAACTTGAATTAAAAAACACGGTCGCAAGTCTGCTTTGCGAATCGATAAGATGTACCACGTGGTGCCGGCAAGACCGAGAAAGCAGCTCACGCCGGGTCGATTTGGATGTGCCGTGAACTGCTCGGTGGGGATGTGATAAGCAACTCATCATCAAGTGGCCCTTCAGGTAGGGCATGGGTCTGCAATCCGTGCTGTGCGTTTAATCCGAGACAAATTCGTGACAAAGCTAGACACAAGATTTATTCTTAGCAATATGGCTGAGTCCCTCCCTGGCCGGGCGCGCTGACAAGTGACGATATACAAGATCAGCGAGCCTGAGCATCAATGTTACTAGCTTCTCTATACACCTGCTGATTTGTGGCAATGGCACAAATCAAGTTGGCCACTAATTGCCCTTGATCCCAATCTCAAATAAATGCGTCTACCTTAATACTGGCCAAGGGTCTCCAGTAGAGTAGGACCTCGCGGTCTGCCGTCATATGAGCTCTATTATCTGTCACTGGTTGACTGGAACGGACCGACAAATATGAGTGAAGTTCTGTACGAGGGTGACCAGCGTAGCTGTCTCATTGGGCAGGTAACGGTCCAATATATTTGACAGGGACAACAGGACCCCATGATATACTAGCAGCCTCAACGCCGCATGAAGCAGGCAACGAAGCCAAAGTCCGACCCGATCTGGGTTCAGACATGAGATACAGCCGTTGCTATCGACATCGAGAAGAGACCCTCTCAATAGCCGAACACTTCTCCGACGCTAAGACCAGTAATGCTGACACCAACCAAGGCAATGAAGATAATGACCAAGTCGACAACCACAAGCACACCACTTGCCATAAGGAATCTAGGCATGAATACTCGGTATAGCATGAGGTGCCTCCTCAGATGCCCAGACCACATCATTGTCGCAAGCTGGACGGTCGCGTAGTAGAGTGAATGCGTGAGGCAAGCATTCATGACATCGTCCCAAACGGCTCTCAGTCCATCTTTGGATATCGGCCTCTTCCAAAGAACAGTGAGCGGAACTGCAGCACTGCACAAGATCTGAGCTCCAAAGTTGTTGAGGACTATCAGAAGTGGTGACCATGGATAATGTATGCTTCGCAAAGGCACGAACGCAGCATTCCACTGAATCGAAGATAGCACTGCTTGATGACCGGTCTTAAAGAAATGGTAGGAGCCTAGCATGGCAAGCACGATCGGACCTATGGAAGGCCTGGAACCGGAAGACACGGTGAGGCCATTGGCGTCGAGGATCTCCATGAGACACAGAATTTGCCACAAGCAGATCGCAAGGGCGAACTGGCCCATGGGCGGCAACAACAATATGATGCTCAATGCCACTGCAGGAACAAGGAGAAAGTACCGACTCCCAAAAGCATTGGCATAGCCAAGTATCGTCAGCTGCGGCCGACCGTCGGAAGTGCTGTTCATCGGCTGGACAGACACGTCGTTCTTTTTGAGAATGATATTGATACACGGTTGCGCCCAAATAAACGTACCTGCGCCTATTGGGATGGCGATAGCAAGCACACAACGTGCTATGCCAATGCTTATGGTTTTCAAGGTAGTACTAGAAACTCGATCGTTCATCCATCCTCCATTGTCGGCGGCATCTATAGTCCAATACGCTGCAACGAAGAGTAGTCCCATGCGGAACGGGAACCCAATCCAAAAGGGGGCTGAGCCTGCATATGAAGCCGTGCCTCTATAAAACGCCTTTATAATTTCTGGCAGCAACAATGCCACGGCAAACGAAATGAACAGCTGCCATGGAGCTGAAGTAGAGGAAGTTGACGAGGCGTAAAACGTTGAGCGACAACCAGGCATTTGTTCCTCACGGCAGAGTCGTGAGAAAGACGCAGCTCGGGCGAGCAGAACAAACAATACCGAGTGATACGTTCCAAGTACGCGATCCGAACGGTAGGCCTGCCGCAGCGACGAGATCAACGTAACCATGCCAAAGGTTGAGAGGAATAGAAGCAAAATGGTGTCTTCGTGGATGGTGAAGGAGTTGGCTGCGAATCCAATGGACTGCAGCAATGTGAAGGTGACTGAAAGCCAGCCCATTGGTGAGATACCAAAGGCTCCAAGAGACACTATGCTCGTACGATACAAAGCGACAATGGCTCCAACAACGCCACCGACTGCCGCTCCATAGCTAGTACCAGCGACTGCCGTGAAGTACTCTTGGAAGACTACCCCGAGAAGTGGCCCTACAGATGCTCCAGCACCGATACCCAGGCCAATATTTCTCAGTAGAGAGGGTAAATGAGGGGCCTGCTCCTGTGCCTCACACCTTGAGATCATGAAAAGCAGTACTAAGCTGCCTGTCAATACTTCAAGGCCATGAAGCATGTGCGGAATATTGAAATTCGCCCAGAGTTTTCGGTACATGCTAGTTGTTTCACTGTGCCAGTCGGCGTAGGCGACATTTACCTTCCGCCATTTGTCGGACCCAGACCCGCGTAAAGCCTGCTTAACACGGAGGTACTTTTCATGTTGACGCTCATTGACATCCAGATCTTTTGTACGAGAGTATGCCGACTGATAGTTTTGAATTTGCTCAAAAGCAAGCAAGTTGACTTGAGCAAGGTTGTACCAGTCGACATCTCCATTTCCAGCAAATGCTTCAACTATAGGCGTACCTAAGTTGTTGAAGGGGATCGGCAAACCGAGCAAAAGGGACAAGGTCGACACGAGGTCTATCTGACCAACAGGGCGTTCTTTAGCGGACAACGGTGGCGATATATCGGAAGCGCTGAGACGGCCGAAACGTGGCTGCTTAGAGTACATCCACAACGCAGCCTCCACTTCGTCGTCAGATTCGCCACCATGGTCTCCCTTAGTATCCATGCCGTGGTCGCCCATGACAACGAGCAGGGTTTGATCATCGATTTTTTGAACAATGTTCGAGAGTACAACATTCATCTGTTGGAGTTTATCGGCCATGGCTTGATGATCGGGCCCATATCTATGACCGGCGTGGTCAACGCCTAGGAAATGTGCAAAAATTACATCCCACTGCGGGACCACCTCTGTATCTAGCAAGGGCATAATGTGCTCGAGGACTCCATTATCCACGGTGTGAAGATCCCAAACATTGAAAGAGTCGTAAGCATGAGTCAAGTTCGCGTCGAAGTATCCAGGAAATAACGAGTGCCACGTGTCGTCCCCAAGGTGTACAATGCTCCTTCCAGCCTTTCGGAGTTGTACGAGTAGGTTGTCCTCTTCAATAGCTTGTCCAGCAAAGTTGGAACCGATGTCTAGAAACACAGGCAGATTCCCCGTTGTGATGCCTTGGAGTCTCTGCAATGTGCTGGTTGGGGGGTCTGCAATGAATGGCAGAAGGATGGCATTTTCAGGGTGTGAAGCTGCGGTCTCATATAAAAAGGGCATTTTGTCGTTGTAGAAGCCAGGCGTGGGCTGTCCGGAGTTGTTTTGAAAAGGGACCGTGAAGTCGTACCGTAGGGCATCGATTATGATTATAACAGCTTTGTCAAAGGACTTCGGATGCCAGCATCCGTCTTGGAAATTGGAAGCAGTGCCATCTGGCAAAGTAGAACATTCGGACTTGTTCTCGAGAACTAATCGCGTAAGAAGGAAGCCTTTTGTGAAAAAGAACAGCCCTAGGATGTGGAGGATACTGAAAGCGTTAGCCCCGAACTCCCTTCAATAATGCCAACCACGGCGTCCTTACAAGAACCATAGCAAGAGTATAGAGACCAGCACATGGGAGGTTTTGTAATCCAGAGAACGTTGTCTGTTCCGAGTCGCGAGTCTCTGGTCCGAAGCTCCAATGGTATGTATTGGCTGCGCATCCGGGACAGCTGGTTCGGTCCCCCCATGGTTGTTCATTAGCACAGCCGAGGACGCCGCATCAATAAGTCAAGCGAAGGTCAATTGGCCACGCAGGGGAGTGGCACTCGAGAATTGGTAGAACTCTGTCGTGTCTTCAACAACAGGCTATAGCCAAACAACCACCGCGTGCAGCTACTCGAGTACGGTCGACTACGAATTTCCGTCTGGGCGCAGAGCGTACAGAAGCCCGATACTTCGGGTCAACGCTAGAAATGACTTAAATGTTAGGAGACTTTAAGTTGTGGATTCCATGTCGATCAT
>Ga0210040_10010601_pt1 | contig 10538 bp, 6 predicted proteins | sample CryGeyCG12114_NA_FD_185462 | JGI IMG/M metagenome (GOLD analysis project Ga0210040, IMG submission 185462) | Groundwater microbial communities from aquifer - Crystal Geyser CG19_WC_8/21/14_NA (SPAdes) (version 2) | ecosystem: Environmental > Aquatic > Deep subsurface > Groundwater | place: USA...
CCGGCCATCAGCCTGTTATTGACTAGAGACCCACAGCGAATAGAAGGCCATGATGATCGACAACACTGCCCGCCTCAACTCGTCGGCTAGCCGGAAAGCCTATTCGTATCTGCGGTTTAGCACGCCCGAACAGAGCAAGGGGGACAGCAAGCGCCGCCAGTGGTCCATGGCAGTCGCGTATGCCGCGAAGCACGGCCTTGAGCTGGATCATGAGCTAACCTTTCACGACCTGGGCGTCTCAGGGTACCACGGGCAGAACGCTGAGGCCGGCCGCTTGGCCTATTTCCTGGAGGCCGTTCGTGCCGGGCAGGTGCCTGCAGGGTCCGTGTTGCTAGTGGAGCATCTCGACAGGATCAGCCGCCTGAGCCCGCGAAGAGCGCTCAGGGTACTGGAGGCTATCGTTGACCTGGGGGTCAGCGTCGTCACCTTGAACGACGAGAGGGTGTATACCGCAGCCTCCATGGACAGGGACCCCATGGACCTATTCCTATCCATTCTCACATTCACCCAAGCGAACGCCGAGAGCGTGAAGAAGGCCGAACGCCTTCGGGCCTCCTGGGAAGGCAAGAGGGCCCAAGTGAGCACCAAGCCGCTCACCAGCATCACGCCTGCGTGGCTGCGCCTTTCAGATGACCTGAGCCAACTGGAAGCGATCCCGGAACGGGCGGAGCTGGTCCAGCGGGTCTTCAAGATGACCTTGGAGGGCGTGGGGCAACACAAGATCGCAGCCACGTTCAACGAGGAAGGCATAGCCCCGTGGGGCCGTGGGAAGAGCCGGGGGGAGTTCTGGCACCGGTCCTACATCTCCAAGGTACTGTCCAACCCAGCCGTCATCGGAACCCTCCAGCCCCACCTGACTGTCTACGAGGGTACGAGGAGACGGAGGGAGCCGCTGGACCCGGTGGAAGGGTACTTCCCGGCCATCATCTCGGTGGAGGCCTTCAGGGAAGCCCAGGCACTTCGGCAGGCTCACGGGGCTCCACAGCGCGGACGTCATGCACATGCTCCCCTCACGAACATGCTGGCGGGGCTGGCGGTGTGCTCGCTGTGCGGCTCGACCATGACGCGGGTGAACAAGGGGAAGCGCGCCCGGCCTGCCTACGTGTGCAGTAAGGCCAAGGCGGGCGCCGGGTGCGCCTACCATTCGATCCGATGTGATCGGGTGGAGGAGGCTATCCTGAGGCACCTGCCGGAGCTGCTAGACGGCCTTGAAGGTGTCGAGGATGGTGACGTTACTGACTTCGAGCTGCGTGGAGCGGTTGAGCTGGTGGACCGCCTCAAGGAGGATGCTGCCGACGTCGCCGACACGCTCCGGAAGGCGAAGGATGCGACGGGGGAGCAGTCCCGCACCCTGGCGCTTCAGCTGCGTGACACGGAGGCCGAGCTGGTCGAGGCGGAGGACGCCCTCAGGAGCCTCCTGGACCGCCAACAGGCCCTGACGGGCGCCACCATAGCGGTGCGGGTGCAGAAGGCCTTAGAGACCCTGAGGGAGCCGCCGGAGAGCCGTTCGCCTGCCGGTATCAATCTCGCGCTCAGGCGGGTGTTCGACCGGGCCGTGCTCCTGGGAACAAAGACAGAGTCGGAGGAGGCGCCGGGCTGGCGCTGGTGGGCGGTCGAGATGGAATGGAAGCACGGCGGGTCCTGCCTGGTCCCGCTCGTGGGTTTCGGTGAGGTTTCGGGCCCAGGATTTACCTGGCAGGACGTGGAGGAATGTGAGTGATGTTCGACGTACAGATGGCGACGGCATGGCGGCGCACATAGGGGACGGCGTGTTCGTCCTCTGCCAGCCGTCCGATCAAAGGCCGCAGAGCGTGGTGGTGACCGAGGGGGACCTTAGGCGGTTCCTGGGGATCGTCTGCGGGTGACGAGAGCCGACGCGGATCAGGACTACGACGCTATGCGCGACCGACATCGCAGCAACACCTCAGAACGGGAGAGCGGCTTGGGTAGGCGGGGGGGTCGCGCTGTGCACTTCGTGAACCACATAGGTCGGCTTGCCGACAGCGAGGCCGTTCGCGTCCAACTTGACCATTTCCGTCATGCTGACGTCTAGAGAAGTATTTGGCGGTGCCGACACGCGATTGTGCTGGAAGTCATCGACCCACCGGGCCGCGTCGTCCTTCATCTCAGCGTCTATTGCCCGTCCCTGCCAGAGCAGCGACCATTTCGCACCACCCTCATACTGCGGCGACTTGATGCGCACCGCTCCTCGAACATGTGATGTGCTCTCGGTCGGAGGCGACGAGAGGTCGAGGGGAGCGTCGACGATGATACGTTCGGCCTCCTCCTTGTTGATGTGAGCCACCGTGCGGTCGCCATGAAGGAATGAGAGGTCTTGATACCCCTCCTTCTGCAACGGCTGCAGCACCGCCTTGACGTTGCGGTTAACCTCGGGGTCCACCAGGAGCTGAGCTGTGGGCGTGGGCACAATGATGCCGTGAACGTCTCCAGCAATGTTGATGATCGTTGTTCCGGTCTGGTCCCCAGCGGTGAAGGTGACCCCTGGGCTGCCGGCGTCGCTCACCCCGTAGATGCGCTTCAGCACCTGAAATAGGCCGAGACCACCAGCGCCGATCAACCCGACCCACTCTGCAATCTCTTTTGCGGTGGCGATGTCCTTCGCGCCCACCAAGACCGCAGCCTGGTCGAACAGCGACTGCACGAGGCTCAGATCGAGCTGGAAGCACTGCTGCTCGACATCGGCGTCCACCAGCACCCGGATGCTCGCACCGTCCCCGTTGAACTTTCGGTTCGCGATCTGGACGATGTTGGACACAGCCAACAGCGCGGGTGCTAAATCCTGAACGTCCATCTCGTGCCCAACGAGCGCCGGGCCGTCGTAGCGAATGCGGGTGCGGACATGCCGCGCCATGTCGTTCATTCCTTCCGCCCCGCTCCTCCAGATCGTTTTGCGTCGATAACACAACCCCAGCAATGAGCGAGCCTCCAGGCACAGCGGACGAAAAAGACTGGCGACGGCGGAGTGGACGTCAGCGGCTCCCGCGGTTCTCCAGGATACGGGAGGAGGCCGACGATATAGGTCACGCGCTGGTGTTGGCGGCGAACCCCGCTGACGCGGGTGATGTCGGATGCCGCCACCAGGCGGAAGTGTCTTCCCGTCCGCCAGCCAAAAAGCATGGTGCTTACCCAGCCGGACCTCAGGCGGCTGCTGGCTGCGCTGTCCTGTCCTGACCAGAGCGGGCCCGCGTTCTCCGAGGTGCGACAGTCGTTGGCAGGGTCCGACTATCGCTATACGCTTGCAGCGAAGCCCCTTTCTCCGAGAGGTCATTCAGCAAGTCCGGGTGGTACCATCAGGGCACTCAAAGGGGACCCGCGAAGGGACGTAGGGGACCCAAGGAAGTTGGACCTCGGGATGGCACCCGCCCCGCCTGTCTGACGCTGCTACCCCTCCACCACGCCTTTCGGGACCTTGGGGGATTAGACCTGCACCCGCTCACAGCGAAGACATTGCGCACCCGAGGAGCTTGACGGGGCATTACACAATTGCCTAACGAGCGTAAGGCGAGTTTGGAAGGGCGCTGAGGTGATGAACGTTGTGACCTACTACCGAGTGTCAACGGCCTCTCAGGGGCGCTCTGGGCTAGGCCTCGACGCACAGCGGGACGCGGTCGGCAAGTTCTGCCAGAGCCGGGGGTGCGATGTCCTTGCCGAGTTCACCGAGGTCGAGAGTGGCAAGCGGAACGACAGGCCGGAGCTAGCCAAGGCGATGCACCACGCCAAGGTGACCGGGTCGACCCTGGTGATCGCCAAGCTCGACAGACTCAGCCGCAACGCCGCCTTCCTCCTTCAACTTCAGGAGAGCGGGGCGAAGTTCGTGGCCGCCGACATGCCCGAGGCCTGCAACCTGACCGTGGGCATTCTGGCCTTGGTGGCCCAGCAGGAGCGCGAGGCCATCTCCGCACGGACCAAGGCCGCCTTGGCCGCCGCAAAGGCCCGAGGGCAGCGCCTGGGCAACCCCAACGGGGCGGCTGCGCTCCACCGCGCCGGGAGGGGCAACGTGGCCGCCGTAGGGGCCCTGAAGGAGGCGGCGGACAGCCACGCGGCCAACCTGCGCCCGGTCGTGGAGGACCTGAAGGCGCGTGGCCTGTCCTCCCTGCCAGCCATGGCGAAGGCGCTGAACGAAATGCAGATGAAGACACCTAGGGGAGGCCGGTGGCACCCCTCGTCCGTTCGCAACCTCCTGGCCAGGCTGGGGGCCTGAGCGGGCTAGAAGATAATCGGGTGTCCTTTGGACATGAGGAGGGCCGAAATGGCCGCTTTCGGGGGCCAGCGGCTTGAAACGCCAGTGGGGTTGTCCGGCATTGCAGGTCACGCGATGAGTGCAGCGGTGGGACCGGCCGCATACTTCGAGCACACTGGAGGACCTGCCGATGACTGAACTTGTCGCTGCCGGTCGGTCTCGGGTGCGCCACGCAGCGCGACTGATCCCGCTGCTCGGCGGTCCTCGGTCGGTCGAAGCTGAGACCTTCGTCAGCCACCTCATTCAAGAGCGAGTGCTTCCTGGACTCCTCGCGTCGATGTCTGAGGGTCACCGCAAAGCCCCGAGGGCAACGAGCATCGAGAAGATGCGACGCGCTACGGGTGCGCTACTCGCCGACCTGTTCGATCTGTGGGCTGAAGGTGAGCATGGGAAGGCAGTTCCGGCAGGCCTACATGGGGCTTCGAGAGGCGACTTCAGCGTGGAGCGGCTCGGCTTCGGCTACGACATCTTCGTGGCGGTCAGGGACGCTCTGGCGGGCGCCGGGCTGCTCCAAGTAACCGCCGGGGCCCCGAGATGGGCTCCCGTGTTCGACAGGTTCACCGTGAGAGGGGGTGATGCCACCACTTACAGGCTAACCCAAGAAGCAGTCGATCTTGCCTCGTCCTTCCAAGTCCCGGCGTCTGCCTGGGGCACCCATTGGCGACGCACGAGCGACCGGAACTTGACGGCCCCCACCGACGTGCCGCGCCTCGTTCTTCGCACGAAACCCGGTCGAGTTGCTGGTAAGAAGCAGGACCCGGTCGATCTGCAAGTTGACCCCAGCGACATCAGGGCTCGCTCGATCCTCTCTGGTATCGAGAGCCTCAATGGCTTCCTCCGCGATCAGTCCATTGGAGGGCTGGCGTTCCCAGGCCTCAGGCGCATCTTCAGCAACGGCGACCAGACAGACTTCGAGTGGAACAAGGGCGGGCGCTACTACTCGCTGCCCGGCGGTCACCGCTACGAAGCCTGGGGTGCCGAGAAGCGGGGCGAGAGCATCAAGCTCAACGGGGAACCCGTGGTTGAAGTGGACCTGCGGGCATCGCACCTCACGCTCCTGCATGCGCTACTTCGGGAGCCGTTCTCTTCGGATGCCGACCCGTACGACATCGAAGACTGGCCGCGAGCGGTGGTGAAGGCGTGGGTGTCGCAGGCCATCGGAGCTTCTAATCCGGTCCCCCGCCAATGGTCCAAGACCTCCGAAGCTGAGTACGAGGCCGAGCGCCCGGGCCAGTTCCTGGGTGAGGCGTTTCCCATCAGACAGGTTGGGGCCGACGTGAAGACACGCCACCCGGTCCTTGTGGACCTTCGGGTTTGTGGCTTCGGGGCGCTCGACCTCCAGTACCATGAGGCTGAAATCCTCCGGCTCGCCATGGAGGACCTGATGCTGACCCAAGGCATCCCGGTGCTGCCGATCCATGACGCTCTCATCTCGCCGTGCTCGAAGGTGCTGGAGACCCAAAGGGCCCTCGTGCGGGCCTTCAGTACCCAGGTGGAGCGGGTGACCGGGCGGCCCTCGTTAGTTCACCCCAAAGTGACCCTGAAGTCCTGAGGCACTCTGGAAGCAGTGGAGGGGTGGTTACCACCTACACCCCGCCTCTGGGGACTCCTGGAGCCTCAGGAGGGCCGGAGGGGGCAGAGAGCATTACAGTACGAAAAGTCCATGCGGTCGGACGTGCTCGCAGGTAGTCCCTGACGTCTGGACGTGGGCTGACGGAGGGGCTACCGGACGAACTGTCATCAACGGCTCCGGGTGCCCAAGGCATCACGCGCTTCAACAGGAGCGCCGAGCCATGGCCGCATCACCCATCTACTTCGACCCCCGCCCTCTACGGGTCCATGCCATCACCATCATCGTCAAGTACTCGGCGGTGGTCCGTAGCTACCCAGGAGGGATCGCACAGTTCCTCGCGCGGTACCGCACCCCGTACCGCAGTGGGGAGCTGATCGCCCTTTCCTGCATGTCGCTCGGTAGCGCTGGACAGGTCCTGGCGGGGCTCGAAAGCGTCGGCATCATCCCAGGCCAGGACGTCGCTCTCTGCGACATTCACCGGGGCCCCGTGGTGCCCTGCGATGGCATCAGGTTGGAAGAAGCGAACCCGGGCGAGGTGCCAGCTTTGTGGTTCGCGTACTTCGACGCCTCCTACACTGCGCCTGGCGCTCCGGCGGAGCCGACTGGCCCGTCAGAGCTTCCGGCCATCTCCGACCGTGCCGACGCACAGGAGCCAACTGGAGCTGAGAAGCCGCCTCAGGACACCAGCGGGCGCCCACTCACCTTCGTGGCCTTCCGAACGGGGCCGATCCATTGGGTCTATGATGATGACGAGGAGGATTGACTGGCCCGGGAGCTGCTGAAGCTGCCCTCAGCGGGCCACTGACGCGCCACCCGCATACCGCTGCAGCACGACCCCCCCACACCTGGTCGACCATGGCGTTCCACACGACCTCGGGGTACGGCTCCCCGGGGCAATCTCGAAGCGCGGATGGAGCACTCGAGACCCGGGCGCCCGCCTCACTTCTCGGCACCTCTCCGGCGGCCTTGATCCGAGGTCCAGCCTCCCCTAAAACTCGCGTCCAACGCAGCCTGTTGAGTTTCCCGCACGGGCGGGCATAACCCCCTCATGTCCACGCCTGAGGCTCGCGCCCGCCAGACCATCGACGCTCAGCTAGAAGCCGCAGGCTGGACCATCCAGGATCGATCCGAGATGAACCGCAAGGCTGCCCTCGGGGTGGCTGTGCGGGAGTACCAGCTGACCAGCGGCCCGTGCGACTACCTCCTGTTCGTCGACGGAAAGGCCTGCGGGGTCCTCGAGGCCAAGCCGGGGGGTGCAACACTTTCCGGGGTGGCCGATCAGTCCGCCGTCTACCAGGAGGGACTCCCGGAATCCCTAGCCACCTGGGGCAGCCCTCTCAGGTTCGGGTACGAGGCAAACGGGGTCGAGGTCCAGTTCGCCGACCGCTCCGATCCCGATTACCGATCCCGGCGGCTCTTCGCGTTCCACCAGCCGCAGACGCTCCTGGAATGGCTCAGGGATGGCTCAAGCCTCCGCCGCCGGTTGACCGAGTTGGAGAAGCTGAACCCACAGGGTCTGCGTGACTGCCAGGTCGAGGCCATCGAAGGCATCGAACGGTCGCTCGTTAAGGATCGACCCCGCACGTTGATCCAGATGGCAACCGGCGCCGGGAAGACCTTCACGGCAGCCAACCTCTCCTATCGCTTGCTGGCCCAGGCGCACGCCAAGCGCATCCTCTTCCTGGTCGACCGCAACAACCTCGGTCGCCAGACGCTCAAGGAGTTTCAGGCCTTTCGGCCCCAAGGCACCGGGCGGCTCTTCACCGAGCTGTACAACGTGCAGCGACTAGGGCCTGCAGGCCTCGACGCGGACGCCAAGGTGGTCGTCGCAACCATCCAGCGGGTCTTCTCGCAGCTGTCCGGGACGGAGCTGGACGAGGAGGACGAGGAGAAGAGCGCCTGGGAGGTGGGTCGTGGACCAGCCAAGACCGTCGCGTACAACCCCGGGTTTCCCCCAGAGACGTTCGACATCGTGATTGTCGATGAGTGCCACCGCTCGATCTACGGCTCCTGGCGGCAGGTTCTCGAATACTTCGATGCCCACATCATCGGCCTGACAGCGACGCCCTCGGTTCACACGATGGGCTTCTTCGGACGCAACCTGGTCGCCGAGTACCCCTATGAGCGGTCGGTCGCAGACGGGGTCAACGTCCCCTTCGAAATCTTCCGCATCCGCACGCAGATCGGTGAGCATGGCAGCCGCGTCCCCGCCGGGTTTGTGGTGCCGCGTCGCGACCGCCATACACGTAGAGAGCGATACGAGCAGCTCGACGACGACCTTGTCTACGCAGGCAGCGACCTAGACCGTTCGGTGATCGCCCCCAACCAGATCAGGACGGTCCTAGAGACCTACCGGGACACCATCGGCACCGAGCTGTTCCCCGGGCGACAGGAGGTCCCCAAGACGCTGATCTTTGCCAAGGACGACCACCACGCCGAGGAAATCGTCAAGCTCGCGCGGGAGGTGTTCGGCAAGGGCAACGACTTCGCCAAGAAGATCACCTACCGGGTCACGGGTGTGGACCCGGAGCAGCTCATCAGCGCCTTCCGCAACGACTACAACCCGCGCATCGCGGTCACCGTGGACATGATCGCCACAGGCACCGACGTGAAGCCCCTCGAGGTGCTGATCTTCATGCGTGACGTTCACTCCACGCTCTACTTCGAGCAGATGCGTGGGCGGGGCGTGCGCACGGTCAACCCCAGCGACCTCAACCGCGTCACCCCTGACGCCTACAGCAAGGACCGTTTTATCCTGATCGACGCCGTGGGGGTCACCGAGAGCGAGAAGCACGTCGCCCGCCCCCTGGAGCGCCAGCGGACCGTCAGCTTCGAGAAGCTGCTCGAGCAGGTCGCCAGCGGGCGGAATGACGAGGACGCCGTCTCCACCCTGGCCGGCAGGCTCGCCAGCCTCGACCGCAAACTGACCGACGAGCAGAAGGAGCGGGTGGCCGAGGCGACCGGGGGCCTCACTTTGGCCCAGCTCGCAGGCAACTTGGTCGACGCGATCGATGAGGATCGGATCGTCCGCCTCAGCCCCTCACCGGACCAGGAGGAGGCCACGGCCGAGCGGCTGCGCGACCAGACGCTCGAGCCGTTCAACGCGCCCGCCCTGCGCAACCTGCTGATCGAGCTGAAGCAGCTGAGCGAATTAGTGATCGACCACTTCTCGCCCGACCTCGTCATCAGCAAGGCGTTCGATCAAACCGGGGCCGAGGCGATGGTCTCCAGCTTCAGCAAGTTCCTCGAGGAGAACCAGGATGATCTAGTCGCCCTTTCGATCCTCTACGGCAAGCCTCAGGCTCAGAGCCGGATGACCTACCGGAGCCTCCAGGAGCTTCAGGAGGCCATGATGCGCCCGCCATGGCTGCTGCAGCCCTTGGCCCTGTGGAGCGCCTACAGGCGCCTCCAGACCGACAAGGTGCGCGGCAACCCCTCCAAGGTGCTGACGGACATTGTTGCGCTCGTACGGTTTGCCATCGGGAGTACGGAGGCGCTGGCGCCGCTCTCGATGGATATGGCGGGCCGGTTCAACCTGTGGCTTGGCCGTGAGAAGAAAGCAGGCCGCGAGTATACCCCACAACAGCTCGCCTGGCTCGAGGCGATCCGCGATCATTTGTCGGCAAACATCGAGCTGGACAAGAGCGACCTGCAGTACCTTCCCCAGTTCACCCAGCGCGGCGGAGTGATTGCCGCACGCACTGCGTTCGGGCACAGGCTTGAGGCGGTCATCGAGGATGTGACGCAGGCGCTGGTGGCGTAAGGGGTTCGAGTGGTGCGGGGAAGGAGTGCGGCGGCCATAACGGCTGAGCCCGTCGAGGGGCTGTGGAAGCTGCCGCAGGACTGGAGATGGGAGCGGCTTGACGCCGTCGCGCCCGTCAACCCGCGTCGTGTATTCGACTTGCCCGACGATGCTGAGGTCGCCTTCGTGCCGATGGCGGCTGTGCAGGAGGTGTCGGGCGCAATCGACACCTCGGCCTTTCGTCCGGTGTCGGCAGTCCGGTCCGGCTATACGAAGTTCGCTGCTGGGGATGTCATATTCGCCAAGATCACTCCGTGTATGGAGAACGGCAAGGCGGCTGTGATCCCGAATGTCCCCCATGGTGTTGGCGCGGGGTCGACAGAGTTCCATGTGATTTGCCCGGAGGACGTGCTGCCGAAGTTCGTGTTCTACTGGGTCACTCAGCAGTGGTTCCGTGACGCCGCCGAGGCGAAAATGACTGGCACCGCCGGTCAGAAGCGCGTTCCCGCCGACTACATGCGCGACGCTCCCATCCCAGTTCCACCTCTTGACGTCCAACGCCGCATCGTGACCCGCATCGACGAGTTGTTCACCGAGCTCGATGATGGGGAAGCCGCCTTGGCCCGTGCGCGGGACGACCTCGAGACCTACCGCAAGTCGCTGCTTAAGGCCGCTGTCACAGGCGAACTCACCGCCGACTGGCGTGCGGCTAACCCGGCGCAACAAACCGGCGAGCAGCTCCTCGAGCGCATCCTCGCCGACCGGAAGGCCCGCTGGGAGGCTGACCCGAATAACCGGGGAAAGCGATACAAGGAGCCGGCTTCCAGCATACAGCACGTCTTAGCTGATCTGCCAGATGGTTGGACTTGGGCATCGCTCGACTCGATCGCGCTCGAGAAGCCACACTCGATTAGCGACGGCCCCTTCGGCTCTAACCTCAAGTCCGAGCATAATCGCGAGGC
>Ga0210040_10010602_pt1 | contig 10538 bp, 9 predicted proteins | sample CryGeyCG12114_NA_FD_185462 | JGI IMG/M metagenome (GOLD analysis project Ga0210040, IMG submission 185462) | Groundwater microbial communities from aquifer - Crystal Geyser CG19_WC_8/21/14_NA (SPAdes) (version 2) | ecosystem: Environmental > Aquatic > Deep subsurface > Groundwater | place: USA...
GACATCGGCGAGCGGTCGAGGCACCAGATCGAGGCGCTGCTCGGCACGCCGGTCTACCTCGACCTGCGGGTCAAGGTGCTCAAGGAGTGGCAGCGCAACCCCAAGCACCTGAACCGGCTGGGCTTCTGAGCACGTCGGGCTCTTGGCGGACCTGACCTCGCCACCACGGCGTCTCCGTGAAGCCGCGCTTGAGCTGGAGCAGCTCCATCGACGCGTCCCAGCCCTGCACGCCGTCGAGGGTGGCGAGGGTCTCGTTGACGAACTGCCACAGGCTCTCGTTCGACCCGGCGATGACCTCGCAGAGCAGCGAGGAGTCGTCGAGCAGGGCGGCGACGTAGCGCACGGCGCTGTGGGCTGCGAGCGAGGCTGCGACGTCGGAGAGCCGACCGGGTCGGACCCTGACGGTGATCAGCGTCTCCGCGCCCATCCCCAGCGCCGCGGCGGGGACCAGCGTGAGAACGTCCGCGCAGCCCTGGGCCCGCATGCGCTCGAAGCGGCGCCGCACGTTGCTCTCGTTGAGCCCGACGTCGGCGGCCACCTTCTGGAACGTGGCTCGTCCGTCGGGGGCCAGCACCTCCAGGATGCGCCGGTCGACGTCGTCGAGGTGCTCCGGGACGCAGGTGCTGGGTGCACCCGGCGGTCCCTCCACCGCCCGTGCCGGGTCGTGGGCCGCGGCCAGCTCCGAGTTGAAGAGCTGCCGCGACCAGTCGTGGCCCACCTTGTAGACGTGCAGCAGCAGGTCGCTGCGCCACCGCTCTACGCCCTCGGTCTGCTGCAGCGGCGAGATCAGCTCGGAGTAGTGCGAGGCACCGCCGCGCACGGCCACCTCGGCGACGATGTCGTAGCGGCCCGACACCACGGAGAGGAACCGCACGTCGGACCAGGAGGCCAGACGTTCAGCGACCTCGCGCTGGCGCCCGGGCCGGCAGTTGATCCGGGTCAGGAACAGGTCGGTCGGCCCGAGGCTGCCGATCGCAGGCTGGACGGTGACCGAGACGACCCCGCCCGCAAGTAGCTGCTGCCCCCGCCGCAGCACGGTGGCGGACGAGGAGCCGACGACCTCGGCGACGGAGGTCCAGCTCGCCCGGCCGTTCTGCTGCAGGGCGACGATGATCCGCCGGTCGAGGTCGGTCAGGTCGTCCAGGGACGCGGGTGCGACCACTAGGCCGGGTAGACCTTCGCCAGGAAGGCCCGCACGGTCTCCGTCCACGCCTCCGCCTCCTCGATCTGCGGGGAGTGGCCGGAGTGCTCGAACACCACCATGCGTGCGTACGGGATTAGCGCCGCGATCTTCTCGCTGCACTCGACGGGCGTGATCCAGTCGGTCCGGCCGACGGTGACGAGAGTCGGTGCCGTGATGCCGGGCAGCTGCGCAGTGATGTCCCACCCCGGGAGGTTGTGAGCGAAGGCGAAGTTGTGCGCCTCGTAGCGGTACGGGGTGGCCGCGACCTTGCGGTCCACCGACGCCGGATCGTAGTGGAAGTCGTACAGCGGCAGGATCGCACGCCAGCACACCGCCAGGTCGGCGTCGTCGCGCACCTGGCCGGAGTCAATGCGGTCGAAGAGCTCCATGTCGACCTCGACGCGGTCCGAGGCGAGCGCGTTCTCGCGGGCCAGGGCCGAGTGGCCGTTGTCGGGTGCGGTGTCGCGCAGCACCATCGCCGCCACCCGGTGGGGGTAGCGGATCGCGTACTCCATGGCCATGAACCCGCCGTACGAGCCGCCGGCGACGCAGACCTGCTCCGCACCCACCCACGCTCTCAACGCGTCGAGGTCGGCCGCCCACTGCTCGTGGGTATAGGGCTGACGTCCCTCGCTCGCACCAGAGCCGCGCGCGTCGAAGACGACCACCCGGTAGGAGTCGGCGAGGCGGCCGAACGACGCGCGCGGCTCCGCCCGCGACCCGAGGCCGGGCGCGCCGTGGTGGGTGAGGATCACCGGCGCCCCGGGCGGTCCGAGGACCTCGACGGCCAGCCGGTTGCCGTTGATCTCCACCATCTCCGCGCCGCCGTCGGCTGCTGCGAACTCGGCGGTCGTGTCCACCTGGTCGGTCCCGCTCGTGCTCATGGTGCTCCTTTTTGCTCGTTCTGCCCGGGGTACGGGTGTGGGGGCCTGGCGGCGGTTACCGCCTCAAGGTCGAGGTCTGCCTCCCGGGCGGGCGGCTGCCTCCGGGTCAGGCGTCGATGGTGCAGGTGTCCAGGTCGCGTGGGTACGTCGTCAGGGGGACGGCCCCGTCGGTGGTCACGACCATGGAGTCGCTGATCCGGTAGCCCGCGTGGCCAGGGACGTAGACGCCGGGCTCGTTCGACACGACCATGCCCTCGGCGAGCGGCGTGTCGTCTCCCGGGGCCAGCCACGGCGGTTCGTGCATGCCCAGCCCGATGCCGTGGCCCTGCCGGTGCCGCAGGAACTTCCCGAGCCCGGCCTCCTCGATGACGGCGAGGCACTGTCGGTTCGCTTCCGCGCAGGGCGTGCCGGGCGTCAGGACCCGGGCACCGACGGCCTGGGCCTCGCGCACGGCGTCGTGGTAGCGGCGCTGGGCGTCGGTCGGGTGCCCGAGGACGAACGTCCGCTCACCCTCGACGAAGCGGCCGCCGACCGCGCAGCCGAGGGACAGCATGAAGGTGTCGCCGGGCTGGAGCCGGTAGGACGACGGCAGCCCGTGCGGGTGCGCGCTGTTCGCGCCCGCGTAGACCAAGCCGCCCGCCAGCGGGTAAACGACCACGACGTCGCGGTGCTCGTCGTACATCGTGGCCGTCCCAACGCTCCCGACGTGAGCGGCGAGCTCGGCCTCGCTGGGGAGGTGGCCGGAGTCGACGCCCTGTCGCACCAGGGCGACCCCGGCCTCGAGCATCAGGTCTGTAATCCGGGCGGCCTCGGCGTGCAGGGCGAGCTCGGCCGGGTGCTTCACCGCCCGAGTGGCCGCGAGGAGCTCGGTTGGCACCCAGTCGTGCACGGTCACCGCACGGCGCAGCGAGTCCCAGCGCCGTTGGCTGATCGAGGGACCGAGCCCCACGACGCCTCCGCCCCCCACCGCGTCGGCGAGGGCGGCGAAGGGCGAGCGGTCGCCGGGGTACTCGTCGTAGACCGCGAGTACCGCCGTCGCCCGCTGGGACTCGGCGTGCTCGCGCTCCAGCTCGGGCAGCAGCAGCGTCACGCCGTCGGCGTCGAGCCACACCGCCACGGGCCGTTCGCAGGGGTGGTGGAAGAAGCCGGTGAGGTACGCGACGTCCTCCGGGTCGTCGGTCACGAGGGCGTCGAGGCCCTGCTCCACCATCGCCGCACGGGCCCGGTCCTGCAGCGCCGCGAGGACGGTCGCATCGAGCCGGGGCGGGAAGCTCTCGCGGGCGCCGGCCGCGTCCGGGCTCGCGGAGAGGGTGCTCATCGGGCGGTTCCTGTCGTCGTCCGGAGGGTCCGGCTGGTCCGGGCCCGGGGGTTGCGCGCGTCGTTGTAGGCCGTCGAGACGAGCGTGGCCGAGAGCACGAGCAGGAAGATGGCCAGCGAGGGGAACAGCGTGAGCCACCATGCGCTCGACATCGCTCCGGACTGCTGCGCCTCGTAGAGGATCCGGCCCCACGACCAGTTGTTCGGGTCCCCGAGCCCCAGGAAGGCCAGGCCCGCGGCCGAGAGGACCGCCCGTGAGGCGGTCACCACGACCGAGACGACCACGACCGGGGTGACGGCCGGCAGCACGTGGCGCGTGATGATCCACCACGGCGACGACGTCATGAGCCGGGCGGCGTCGACGTAGGGGAGCCCGACGACGGTCAGCGCCTGCGAGCGGACGATCCGGGTCACCTCCGGCCAGGAGAACGCGGCGACGACGGCGATGATCGTCGTGGTGCTCGGCCCGACCAGAGCCGCGACCAGGATCATCAGCGGCAGGACGGGCAGGGCCAGCACCAGGTCGACCACGACGTTCACCAGGGTGTCCAGCCGCTTGACGTACGCACCGACGACCGCGACCGCTGTCCCCACCGCGATGGCGATGGCGGAGGCCGCGACGGCGACGAGCAGGCTCTGCCGTGAGCCCCAGACCACCTCGGCCAGGACGTCGCGGCCGAGGCTGTCGGTGCCGAACCAGTGCCCGGCGCGGGGGCCGACCAGGACGTCGCTCCCGTAGCTGGCGGGGGCGTCACTGATCAGCGGGGCCAGCACCGCGACCAGCGCGAGCAGGACGAGCAGGGCGAGCGGCACGATGCCGAGCGGCTCGCGTCGGAACCGGCGCCAGGTGGCGGAGGAGGGGCGGGCCGGAGCCTGCGGGGCCGCCTCGACTAGCGGGTCGACCGTGGTGACCATCGGGCCGGTCATCGGGCCGACACCCTCGGGTCCAGCAGCCCGTAGACCACGTCGGTGACCATGTTGGCCAGGACCACCGTCGCCGCGAGCAGCAGGAACGCACCCTGCAGGACGGCGTAGTCGAGCTGGGTGACCGCCTCGTAGATCCCGCGGCCGATGCCGGGGTACGCGAAGACGGTCTCGGTCAGGACCGCCCCGCCGACCAGGAACCCGAGCTGCAGCCCGATCAGCGTGGTGGCCGGCAGCAGGGCGTTGCGTAGCGCGTGCCTCCACAGCACGCGGCGCGGGGAGAGGCCGTTGGCCTGCGCGAGCGTCGTGTAGTCCTGCCCGAGGGCGTCGATGAGCGTCGAGCGGACCGTCAGCACGTACGCGCCGAGCTGGACGAGCGTGAGGGACAGGGCCGGGAGCACGAGGTGCCGGGCGACGTCGCCATACCAGGCGATGCCGTAGACCCCGGTGTCGTACGCCCCGCCGATCGGCAGCCAGCCGAGCCGGACGCCGAAGGCGAAGAGGAGCAGCACGGCCACGCTGGGCACGAACACCGACTGCCCGGTCACGCCGACGACCTGGACCAGTCGGTCGACCAGCCCGCCTCGGCGGGAGGCCGCCAGCACCCCGAGCGGTATGCCGAGCAGCACGGTGAGCACCAGCGAAGCCCCGGTGAGGAGGAGCGTCCAGGGCAGCCGGGCCGCGAGCACCTGCGTCACGGGGACCGACTGCGTGAACGACGTCCCAAGGTTGCCCTGCAGGAGCTGGCCGAGGTAGAGCCCGTACTGGACGAGGAGAGGCTTGTCGAGCCCGTACGACGCGAGGATCGAGGCCCGAGTCGCCGCCGTCATGTTCGGGCTCGCCAGGGCCAGCGCCGGGTCGCCCGGCAGCAGGCGCAGCAGCAGGAACGTCACCGTCACCGCGAACCACAGGGTGAGCAGCGCACGCACGAGCTTGCGACCCAGCAGCCAGGCGACCGGCATGGCGGCCCTACCCCGTCTTCCGTGCGCTGGCCAACGACTCCGGGTTCACGATCGACAGCAGCTCGCTGGGCTGCGACACGAACCCGGTCCACTTCGAGGAGTGGGCGAACGCGAGGTTCTGCGTGTACATCACGTTGTCGTAGACCTTCTCGTGGACGATCTGCGCGGCCTGCTGCATGAGCGCGACCTTCTCCGGCCCGCTGGGGGTGACGGTCGCCTTCTGGATGAGCGCGTTCAGCTCCGGGTCGTCGACGTAGCTGTAGTTGATCACCCCGCCCGGCAGGTACGTCAGCGTCATGTTGGTCGCGGGGTCGTCCATGATCGCGAAGTTGCCGGCGTAGATGTCGAAGTCGCCCTTGTCGGTCTTGGCCAGGTAGGTGTTGCGCTCCAGGCCCTGCAGCTCGATCTTGATCCCGGCCTTGGCGCTTGAGTCCTTGACCAGGGTGGCCCACTGCGAGGTGACGCTGTCCTGCAGCGAGTAGATCATCCGGAAGGTCGGCGCGAACATGCCTGAGGAGTCGGCCTGGTAGCCGGCCTTCTCCATCAGTGCACGGGCGGCCGCCGGGTCGAACGCGTACTCGGTGATCTTGGGGTCGTAGTAGTCCTTCAGCACCGGCATGAGCGGGCTCGACCCCGTCGAGACGGCCTGGTTGCGCAGCACCACGTTGCGAATGGTGCCGTAGTCCACGGCCTGCGACAGCGCCTGGCGGACCTCGAGCTTGGCCAGGTCGGGCTTCTTCATGTTGTAGGTGAGGTGGGCGTAGCCGAGTCCTGCGGCCTGCGCCACCGTGACGCCGTTGGTCTTCGACAGCGTGTCGACCTGAGCGGGCGGGAGCGCGTTCGCTATCACGTCGACCTCCCCGCTTTGCAGGGCGAGGATCTCGGTGTTCACGTCGGGGAACACCCGGAAGACGACCTTGGCCGGGCCGGGCTTGCCCCCCTCCACCAGCGGGTACGGCTCGACCCGGTCCATGGTGTAGCTCTGGCCCACCTGGACGTCGGTGAGCTTGTACGGCCCCGCGCTGACCCAGCCGCCGTCCTTGCCGTCGTTGGCGAAGGTGGCAACCGAGCTGGCCTTCGAGAACGTGTGCTCGGGGACGATGTTGCCCCAGAACCCGATCTCCTCGACGATCGAGGAGTCCGGCTTCGACAGCTCGAGCTCGACCCTGGTCGGCGACACCGCCTTGGCCGAGGTGAAGTTGGCCAGCTGGCCGTAGAAGGTCCCGGAGGGCTTGTCTTTCTTCACGGTGTTCAGCGTCCAGGCCACGTCCTCGGCCGTCAGCTTCTGGCCGTCGCTCCACGTGAAGTCGTCACGGACGTCGTAGAACCCCTTCGTCGGCGTGGTGTAGCCCCACCCCGAGGCCAGGGAGGCCGTCTTCTTGCCCTGCTCGTCGATGCCCAGCAGGTGCGGGTACATGAGGTTCGTGACCCAGTAGTCACTGCGGCTGTTCCCGACCAGCGGGTTGTAGTTCACGACATCGGTCGTCGTCGCGACGGTGAGCGTCGCGTCCGTCGCCCCCGCCGAGCCCTGCGACGCGGGTGGCGCCTGAGGGGCGCAGGCTGCGGTGGCGGCCAGCAGGGCGCCGACTGCGGCGAGGCCGGCGATCCGGAGCCGCGCAGTCACGGGGCTCACACCCACACCTCCTTCAGGACGCGCATGGTGTTGCCGCCGACGACCATGCGGATCTCGTTGTCGGAGTAGTCGTGGGCCACCAGCCAGCCGATGATGTTCGTGAACTCCTCGGCCGGGTTCTCGAGGCCGTCGACGTAGGGGACCTCCTCGTACTCGACGCCGGCGTGGGCCTGACCGATCGACAGGTTGGACGCGAACGCGTGGTGCAGCCCGACGTGGTCGCCGAAGAGCGTGTCGGGACCGAAGCTGACGTGCTCGATGCCGACCAGGTCGACGCAGTAGCGGAAGTGGTCCATGACCGACTCCAAGCTGTGCAGCGGGTGGTCCGGGGACAGCGTGGTGTGGGGTGCCGCCTCGATCCCGATCACGCCGCCGCGTTCGGCGCATGCCTGGATCGTCGCGTCGGTCTTCATCCTGTTCGTCGGCCAGAGGCCCCGGGCGCCCGCGTGGGTGATGAAGACGGGCTTGGTGGACGCCGCGATGGTGTCCAGGCAGGTCTGGTCGCCCGAGTGGGAGATGTCGATAGCGATGCCGAGCTGGTTCATCCGGCGCACGGCCCGCTCGCCGAAGTAGGTCAGGCCGCCGTCACCGCGTTCCTTGAGCCCGCTGCCCAGGGTGTTCGCCTCGGAGTAGGCGATGCCCATCTGTCGCACGCCGAAGCCGTAGAGGACGTCGAGCCGGTCGACCTCGTTCTCGATCATGGTTGCGGCCTCGAGAGCGAAGACGTGAGCGAGCCGTCCGGTCTCGGCTGCGTACTCGATGTCGGCGACGGTCTCTCCCTTGATCACGAAGTCCTGGTGCGCGAGGTCGGCCATCCGCACCCCCAGGTCGAACAGCACGTCCTGGTACTTCCAGCCCGCGTCGCTGCTGATGCAGCAGGTGCCGTCCATGCCGTTGTCGAAGACGGCGGTCAGGCCCGAGCGCGACAGACCCTGGTAGCCCGTGGGCTCACGGCCCTGGCGGATGTGGTCGCGCAGCTGGCCCATGTCCTCGGGGAACACCTGGACGTGGTCGTGCAGGGAGATCACGACCTCCTCGGTGAGCAGACGCAGCGCCCGCTCGCGCTGGGTGTCGCTGAGCTCGAGGCCCTGGTAGGCGGGCACCCTGCCCACCTGCTCGGCGTAACGGAACTCGCGGAAGTCGGCCCCCGGTTCCAGGTAGTCGTACGCGGTGTAGCCGGTGTAGCGCTTGGTCGGTTCGAGCACGGTGCGAACTCCTCGTCGATGTATGGCCGAGCCCACGATCACGGTCTCCGGCGGTCTCAGTCACCCATCTTGACGATTCCGGTGTAAGTGTCAAGACTGGTGAGCAGAACCGGCGCAGAAGTACTCGTATATGAAATATCGCCGTTACACGCGGAAGGGAGGGTCGACGGATGGACGGACAGGTGGAGCCGGCTGGGGCCCTGACGCCGGCCCTGCAGGTGCAGGGGCTCACGGTGCGTTTCGACACCGACGACGGTCCGGTGCACGCGGTGCGCTCGGTCGACCTGGAGGTCGGTCGGGGCGAGCTGGTCGCGCTGCTCGGCGAGTCGGGATCGGGCAAGTCGGTGACCGCCCGCGCGGTCCTCGGCCTGGCGGGGGCAGGCGCCGAGGTGTCGGCCGACGTGCTGTCCGTGGCCGGGACCGACGTGCTCGCGCTGGCACCACGTCAGCTGCGGGCGATCCGCGGGGAGCGGGTGAGCCTCGTGATGCAGGACGCGCTGTCGGCGCTGAACCCGGTGCTCACCGTGGGCGATCAGATCGCCGAGGTCCTGCGGGTGCACCGCGGCCTGGGCCGTGCCGCGGCCACGGCGCGGGCGACGGAGCTGCTCGGGCTCGTCGGCATCCCCGCTCCGGGTCGACGCGTCCGTGACTACCCGCACCAGTTCTCCGGCGGCATGCGGCAACGGATCCTCATCGCCATGGCGATTGCGCTCGAGCCCGAGTTGCTGATCGCGGACGAGCCGACGACCGCGCTCGACGTCACGGTGCAGGCGCAGGTGCTCGAACTCATCGACGACTTGCGTCGTCGGCTGGGGATGGCCGTGCTGCTGATCACCCACGACCTCGGGGTGGTCATGGAGACCTCCGACCGCGTGGCCGTCATGTACGCGGGCCGCGTGGTCGAGACCGGGGCCACGCACGAGGTGCTCTCGGAACCACGGCACCCGTACACCGAGGCCCTCCTGCGCTCGGTGCCGAGCCGCGCCGGCCGGGACCGGCTCGTCACGATCCCCGGGTCCCCACCCCGCCCGACCGGCGTGCCCGACGGGTGCTCGTTCCACCCCCGTTGCCGGCTGGCCGTCGCAGAGTGCCGGGTGGTACGACCGGAACTGCTCACGGTGGGCCGGGCACGATCGGCGGCGTGCCACCGCAGCGACGAGCTCGCTCAGGAGGTGTCCGGTGCCGGAGCTCGTCGCTGACCCCGTGCTGGAAGCGGTCGGCCTGGTCAAGACCTTCCGGTCCGGCTCCACGCTACGTCCCGATCATGTGCGTGCGGTGGACGGGGTGGACCTCGCGCTGCGACCGGGCGAGGTGCTCGGGCTCGTGGGCGAGTCGGGCTGCGGGAAGTCGACGACCGCTCGCATGCTCGTGGGCCTCGACCGGCCGGACGGCGGGACGCTCCGCTACCGCGGGACCGACGTGACGGCGCTCCGCGCCCGCGACCGCCGGCTGCTGCGCAAGGGCGTCCAGATGATCTTCCAGGACCCGTACAGCTCCCTCGACCCGCGCATGACCGTCGCCGACCTGGTCGCGGAGCCCCTGGCCGCCACCGCCCAGGGCAGCCGTCGGTCGAGGCGGGACCGGGCGGCGGAGCTGCTCGAGCTCGTGGGGCTGGACACGGGGGCGCTGGACCGCTTCGCCCACCAATTCTCCGGGGGCCAGCGCCAGCGGATCGGCGTGGCCCGGGCCCTGGCGCTCGACCCGGCCGTCCTGGTCTGCGACGAACCCGTGTCGGCCCTGGACGTGTCCGTGCAGGCGCAGGTGGTGAACCTCATCGACGACCTCCGTCGCCGGCTCGGGGTCGCTGTCGTGTTCATCGCGCACGACCTCTCCGTCGTCGAGCACCTGGCCGACGAGGTCGCCGTGATGTATCTCGGTCGGATCGTGGAACAGGGGTCGGCCGACGTCGTCTTCCGCACCCCGACCCACCCGTACACCCGTGCGCTGCTGTCGGCGACCCCCTCGGTCGAGCCGGCCGATCGGGGTCGGCTGGGTCGCCGGCTGGTGCTCAGGGGGGAGCCGCCCTCGCCGCTCGACCCCCCGAGCGGGTGCAGCTTTCACCCGCGCTGCTGGCTGGCCGACGACACCTGCGTGCAGGTCGAACCGGCGCTCCGTCGCCCGGACGGGGCCGGGTCGCGGGCTGCGTGCCACCACTCGGAGACGCTGCTCGCCGAGGAGGTCTCCGTTCTGCCGGACCCGGTCGCTCGGGCATGAGAGGGGCGGGCCGGCGAGCGGGTGGCACTCGAGCACCCGCGCGGGTGGGGGCTCCGGTCACCCGGCAGAGGGAGAACCGGGCTCGAGCTGCCGCTGGAACGTGGAGAAGGTCCGGGAGAACCGGTAGCCGAGCGCCTCGTTGACGCTGATCATCGGGGTGTTGTCGAGGTTGTTCCAGGTCTCGATGACCTCGAGCTGCGGCTCGGTCTCGGCGAG
>Ga0210040_10010603_pt1 | contig 10538 bp, 10 predicted proteins | sample CryGeyCG12114_NA_FD_185462 | JGI IMG/M metagenome (GOLD analysis project Ga0210040, IMG submission 185462) | Groundwater microbial communities from aquifer - Crystal Geyser CG19_WC_8/21/14_NA (SPAdes) (version 2) | ecosystem: Environmental > Aquatic > Deep subsurface > Groundwater | place: USA...
GCCCGCTCGGTGGCGGCGGCCGCTTCGGTCCGCGCGAGGTCGTCGGTGACGGTGATGAACGCGTGGACCTGCGGCTCGACCGCGTCCATCCGGTCGAGCACCGAGTCGAGGATCTCGGTCGGCGAGACCTCCTTCGCCTCGATCATCCGCGCCAGGTCCGTCGCCGGCGTCGCCCACAGCTGATCGCTCACGTGCACTCCTGTCGTCGTGCCGCGCGGTGTCCCGGCGGCTGGGTGAGGAACGGGCTCAGCGCCGGCCGTCCGGGCGGTGGTCGGCGAGGAAGGCGAGGGTGGAGTCCAGGTCCTGCAGGCCGGCGTCGGAGCCCAGGCCGCCGGCGGTCAGCGTGCCCGCGGCGATGCCCAGCCAGGCCGCCTCCTCCAGCGACCGGCCGCGGGTGAGCCCGCGGATCACCCCGGCGCAGAAGGCGTCGCCGCAGCCGGTGGAGTCCACGACCTCCCCGGGGATGGCCGGCAGGGAGAACTCGCCCTCGGCGCTCACCCCGAAGCAGCCGTCGGCGTCCATCTTCACGATCACGGCCCGAGCGCCGAGGTCCAGCAGCGCCCGGGCGCCCTCGGAGGGCGAGTCCAGGCCGGTCAGCCGCGCGACCTCGTCCCGGTTGGGCATGAAGACGTCGACGTGCGGCAGCGAGGCGGCGAAGGTGGCGAGCGCGTCGGTGCGCTTCACGCCGAGGCAGTCGGCCGTCGTGATCGCGCCGTGCGCGCGGGCATGGGAGAGCAGCTCCCGCGACGGGTCGCCGTCGAGCCCCGGCAGCGCCGAGACGCCGCCGTAGTGCAGGACGTCGACGCCGGCGAGGGCGTCCCAGGGCAGGTCGTCCCGCCCCAGCTCGGCGTTCGCGCCCCGCACGTGCCAGGCGGGCCGGACGCCGGCGCTGCTGATCGGCAGCATGGTGGCCGAGGTGGGCGACCCCGGCTTGACCACCAGGCCGGAGGTGTCCACCCCCTCCTGCTGGAGCAGGGTGCGCACGAAGGCCCCCACGTTGTCCGGCCCCACCGCGCCCACGGCGAGCACGTCGGCGCCCAGCCGGGCGAGGTCCACCGCCGTCCCCCCGGCCGTGCCGGCCACCGTCATCCGTATCTCGTCGATGATCACCGCCGACTGGGTCGTGGGCAGCACGTCGATCGCCCGGCCCAGGACGTCGAGGATGTAGATGCCCACGCAGGCGATCCGCGGCGGCGTCCCTGGCGTGCCGCTCACTTGATCGCCAGGGCGTTGGCCGGGGACCCGATGCCGCCGGGCACGTTGAGCGGCGCGCTGCAGAGCAGGAACTCGTACCGCCCGTCCGCGGCGCAGTCCGCGGCGAGGTCGTCGAGCGCCCACAGCTCGCCGATCGCCAGCCCGAACTGCCCGATGAGGACGTTGTGCAGGAAGCCGAAGGGAGCCGCCTCGGGGCGGGGGTCCGGAGGCCACACCTCGAGCGCCGGCGCATCGCCGGCGAACGCGGACGCGCCGCTGTCCCACACGTACCGCGCCATCGCCTCGGTGTGCTCGATGCCGGCCGCCGTCAGCCGCCCGCGGGACATCGCCCGCCGCACCGCGCCGTCCTGGCTCCGGTACCAGCCCACGAAGCCGGTGCGGACCAGCACGACGTCGCCGGGCCGGAACTCGACACCCGCCTCGCGGCGTGCCAGCTCCAGGTCGTCCACCGTCAGGGCCGTGCTGGCGCCGGGGTCCAGCGGCCGGCCGGCCGCGGCCAGCGCGCGGGCGACGTCGAGGAGCACCCCCCGGCCGGCGACGCCGCGCTCCGCCCACGTCTCGATGCCGTTGCGTCCGTCGCGGGCGATCTCCTCCGCCGAGACGCCCTGGTAGAAGACGCCGGGCCGGTACGCCACGTGCGACAGCGCGTCCCACTGGCTCGAGGCCTGCGGGTAGTAGTTGTCGTAGACGTCGTCGAAGCCGGTGCCCCCGGCGTTCGCGAGCCGGGTGTGGCGCACCGTGCCGCGACCGAACAGCGGCGGGTCGAAGAGGTCGTGCGGCGCGTTCAGCGGGAAGACCGCGCCCCGGACGACGGAGCGCGCGGCGGCCGCCACCGCCTCGGCCGACTGCAGGTTCATCCGGCCCACGGCGTCCCCCGCGCCGAAGACGCCCCAGCCGACCGGCGCGCCGGCGGCGTCCCGGGGCAGCTCGTCGTACCGCGGGATCCCGCCGTCCGCTGCGGCGCTCACCGGCCCGCTCACTGCGCCATCCCCCCGGGAGCCGCGCCGTACCGGCGGCGGGCGGACTCCGACGCGACCCGGCCCAGCTCCTCGTCGGTCAGGATCCGCGGCGCTCCGAACCCGCTGGCGGCGAGGTGCACGTCGGCCAGCCACTCGACCAGCTGGGCCCGCTCGTAGGCGTCCGCCAGGTCGGCGCCGTAGGTGATGGCCCCGTGGTTCTGCAGGAGCACCGCGGTGCGCCCGGCGAGGCCCGCCACGGCCGCCCGGGCCAGCTCGTCGGAGCCGAACCGCTCGTACGGCGCGACGCGGATGGTCGGGCCGCCCCCGGCCCGCAGGATGGAGTAGTGGATCGCCGGCAGCTCGTCCACCACCGTCGACACCGCGACCGCGCGGGGCGAGTGGGTGTGCACGACCGCCGCCGCGTCGGTCGTCCGGTAGACCGACAGGTGCATGGGCGTCTCCGACGAGACCCGGCCCTCGCCCCCGACGTGCTCGCCGTCCAGGGTCACGAAGCAGATCGACTCGACCGTGACCTCGTCGTAGCGGATCTGCGACGGCGTGATCGCGACGACGTCGTCGAGCCGCACGCTCAGGTTCCCCGCCGGCCCCACCGCGAGCCCGTCGGGATTCATCCGCCGCCCGTACCGGACCAGGCTCTCCGCGGCCGCGCGCCGCCGGGCGTCGGGAGTCACGTCAGCCCTGGCGCGCGAGGCGGGCGAGCTCGGCGAACGCGTCGTCGGTCCGCTCGAGGGCCGAGTCGATGTCGTCGGCGGTGTGGGCGGCGCTGAGGAACCAGTTGTGCACCGGGTGCAGGTACACCCCGCGCTTGACGGCCTCGTTGGTCCACGTCCGGGCCAGCGAGGAGCCGGGGTCGTCGTCCACGAAGCGCAGCAGGGGCATCTGGACCGGTCCGGTCTGCGTCGTGACGAAGCCGTGGGCGCCCGCCTGGGCGGCCAGCCCGTCGCGCAGCCGCTGCCCCGCGTCGGCCATCCGGGCCAGCGCGTCGGTGTCCCGCAGCTGGGTGAGCGTGGCGATGGACGCCGCCATGGACACCGCCGAGTACCAGAAGGAGCCGGTGACGTAGATGCTCGAGGCCGCCGCCCGCAGGGGGTCGCGTCCGGTGATCGCGGCGAGCGAGTACCCGTTGGCGATCGCCTTGGACCAGGCGGCCAGGTCGGGCTGGACCCCCAGTGGCTCCCAGCTGCCCCCGAGGTCGAGACGGAAGCCGCAGCGCACGTCGTCGAGGATCATGACCGCGCCCGTGCGGTCGCAGACCGCCCGGATCGCCCGGGCGAACTCGCCGGTCGCCATCTCCTGGTCGCGGGCGAGCTCCTGGCGCACCGGCGAGACGATGATGCCGGCCAGGTCGTCGCCGGCGTCGGCGACGGCGGCCTCCAGCGAGGCGACGTCGTTGTACCCGAAGTAGCCCAGGTGCGCGCGGTCCTCGGGGAGCACGCCGCCCGGCCGGGGCGTGCACCACGGGATCGCCCCGTGGTAGGCCCCCGTCGCGACGAGCACCTTCCGCCGTCCGGTGGAGGCGCGGGCGATGGAGACGCAGGCCGTCGTGGCGTCGGTGCCGTTCTTGGCCAGCATCGCCCAGTCCGCGTGCGGGACCAGCTCGACCAGCAGCTCGGAGAGGTCCACCATCACCGGGGAGGGGCCGTCGAGGAGGTCCCCGGCGTCGAGCTGAGCGCGGACCGCGGCCTCGACGACCGGGTCCTTGCGACCGAGGACGATCGGGCCCCAGCCGCACATGAAGTCGAGGTACTCGTTGCCGTCGGCGTCCCACACCCGGCTGCCCTCGCCGCGGGTCATGAACTGCGGGTAGGCGTCGGGCAGGCCCGCCGCGTTCATGTGGCCGTACATGCCGCCGGGGATCACCGAGGCGGCCCTCGTGCGCAGGGCCGCGTCGGCAGTGCGGGGGGCGAGGAGCTGCGTCATCTGGTCGACTCTTCCGCTCGGGTGGCGAGGCCCGGGACCGTGCTGCCGAGGTCGGGCCGCTTTTTTCTATCAGCCGTCCGATAAAAAGACCAGGCTCACCGGCGCAGGGCGGACGGCGCCACGAGCGGCCACGGGCGCTCCCGCTCGAACAGCGCCGCGACCGAGAGCAGCAGCGGGTCGCTGTGCCGCGGCCCGACGATCTGCATCCCGATCGGCATCCCCCGCGGCGAGAGCCCTGCCGGGACGCTGATCGCCGGCACGCCGGTGATGTTCATGCCCATGGTCAGCCGGCCGGTGTTGCCCAGGCCCTCGACGTCGACGTCGCCCACCCGCGTCGGCCCGGGGCCGGTGGCGGCATAGGGGTCGTCGGGATTGGTCGCGGCGAGCACCAGGTCGACGGACTCGAACAGGTCGGCGAAGGACTCGTTGAGCTGCTTGCGCAAGGGGTCGGGGGCGGCGGCGTCGGCGATGGTGAACGTCTCCGAGCGGGCCATGAGCGCCGCCACCTCGTCGGTCAGGATCTCGCGGATCTGCGGCCAGTAGGCGTGCATCCCGTGCCACATGGTCGGCAGCGACGCCCCGGACCACACCGCGGCCATGTCCGGCACGTCGAACTCGACGTCGACCCGCCGCATGCCGGCGGCCGCGATCAACGCCGCCGCGGCGTCCTCGATCCCGGCCACGACGTCGGGGTGCACGACCGCACCGCCGAAGTCCGGCAGGACCGCGACCCGCAGCCCGGCGAGGTCGTGGCTGCCCAGCCCCGCCTCGAAGCCCTCGACGCGCGGCAGGCTGAACGGGTCGCGGGGGTGCGCGCCGTTGGCGACGTCCAGCCAGCGGGCCGTGTCGCGGACGGAGCGCGACAGGCAGCCCACCGTCGAGTGCAGCGGCTCGATCTGCGCGAACGGCGCGAACGGGATGGTCCGGAAGCTGGTCTTGATGCCGACCAGGCCCGCATAACCGGCCGGGATCCGGATCGACCCGCCGCCGTCGGTGCCGGTGCCGATGGGCACCAGCCCGCCGGCCACGGCGGCCGCCGTCCCCCCGCTGGAGCCGCCCGGCGTCAGCTCCGGGTTCCACGGGTTGCGCGTGGTGCCGTGCAGCTTCGTGGAGGTGTAGCCGACCAGGCCGAACTCGCTGCTGGTCGTCTGCACGACCGGGATCGCCCCCCCGCGGTCGCGGATGCGCTCCACGTGCACCGTGGTGAACGGCCCCGTCGTCCCCTCGAGCAGCCTGCTGCCCCGGGGGAACGGCCAGCCCTCGACCGGCTCCAGCTCCTTGACCGCGAACGGCACGCCGCCGAAGGGCCGGGAGACGTCGGCCGTCCCCGCCGCCGCCAGGGCGTTCTCCGCGTCGACGTGGCAGACCGCGTTGAGCTCGTCGTCGGCGTCGACGGCGTCGAGCACCGCCTGCACCGCCTCGGTGGGGCTGATCTCACGCGCCCGGAAGGCGTCGACCAGCGAGCAGGCGTCCTGCAGCCAGGGCTCGGTCACGCGGAGTGCTCCTTGCTCGGGAGGGCGGCGCCGTAGACGGCCGGACCGCTGTCGGACGTGGCCCCGCCACGGGCATGCTCGACGGCGACGGCCAGGGCCGCCAGGAACTCGTCGGCCACGCGCACGTGGAACGGGGAGACCATCAGGTGCAGCCCGCCGGGCTGCCGGTTGGGGTACCAGCCCTGCTCGGCGAGGACGTCGGCGACCACCTTCATGTCGAGGACGTCGCTGCCGAACTGGAAGACGCAGAGGTCCGGCGTCGAGGTGAGGGACAGGCCGTCGATCGCCTCGACGCCGGCCATCAGCCGCCGGGTGGCGTCACGCACCTTGGTCGCCTGGCGCAGGTAGCCGTCCTCGCCGAGGTGGCGCAGCGCCGCCCAGGCCCCGGCGATGGGCGGTGCGGGCCGCGTGCCGGCGGCGGTCGGCGAGCCGTACAGCCCCCCGCCCCAGGCGCCGTCGTCGAACCACCACTGGGTCCGGTACTGCTCGACGTCGCGGTGCAGCAGGACACTGGCGCCCTTGAAGGCGTAGCCGTACTTGTGCAGGTCGGCGCTGATGCTCGTGACGCCGTCGACCCGGAAGTCCCACGGCGGCACCGGCTCGCCCAGCCGCTCCCAGAACGGCAGCATCATCCCGCCCAGGCAGGCGTCCACGTGGCAGAGCACGCCCGCCTCACGCGCGATCGCCGCGACGTCGGCCACCGGGTCGATCACGCCGTACGGGTAGCAGGGGGCGCTGGCCACGACCATGGCCGTGTCGGGGCCCACCGCGGCGCGCATCTCCGCGACGTCCAGCCGGAAGCCCTCGTCCACCGGGACCCGGACCTGCCGCATGCCGAGCAGGTGGCAGGCCTTCGCGAACGCCGGGTGGGCGGTGATCCCGGTGACCAGCACCGGGTCGACGATGCCCTTCTTCCGGGCCGTCTCCCGGGCGACCAGGACCGACATGAAGATCGACTCGGTGCCCCCGCTGGTCAGGCCGCCCGCACCCGGGGTGCCGTGCAGCAGGCCGGCGACCATGTCCGCCGCCTCGCGCTCGAGGCGGGCCAGGCTCGGGAAGCGGACCGGGTTCAGTGCGTTCTCGGCCAGGTACTCGCGGCTCACGGCGGCGAGCAGCTCCTCGAGCTCGTCGTCGTCCGGGTGGAAGATCAGCCCGAAGATGCGGCCGTTGCGCCAGTCGGCGTCGTCGTGCCGGTTGGCGCGCAGCTGGTCGAGGACCTCGGCCCGGCCGGTGCTCTCGGCGGGCAGTTCGGCTGGTGCTGCGGCGGACACGGTGCCTCCCGGGTGTGGCGGCGGTCACCTCCGCCGTCCGGCGGGACACTATCCGCCGCGGCCCGCCGGCACCTGCCCGCCCGCCGTTATGGTCGCCCGGTGAAGATCCTGGTGCTGGGCGGTACGTCGTTCGTCGGTCGCGCGATGGTCGAGGAGGCCCTCGGGCGGGGCGACGAGCTCACCCTGTTCAGCCGGGGCCGCACCGGCACCGACCTGTTCCCCGACGTCGCCCGGCTGGTCGGCGACCGGGCGAGCGGCGACTACGCCTCCCTCCAGGGCACCGATTGGGACGCCGTCCTCGACGTGAGCGCCTACGTCCCCCGCCACGTGGCGCAGGCCGCGGACGCGCTGGCCGGGTCGACCGGCCGGTACCTGTTCATCTCCACCGGCGCGGTCTACGACGGCCGCGCGGACGGCCCCCTGGACGAGACGGCTCCCCGCCGCGAGCCCGAGCTCGGCACCGAGCAGGTCGACGGGCGCACCTACGGTCCGCTGAAGGTCGCCTGCGAGGACGAGGTGCTGGCCCGGTACGGCGACCGGGCCACGCTGGTGCGCCCTGGGATCGTCGCCGGACCGCACGACCAGACCGACCGCTTCACCTGGTGGGCCCGCAGGGCCTCCCGCGGCGGGACGGTGCCGCTGCCCGGCCGCCCGGACCAGCCGGTGCAGGTCGTCGACAGCCGCGACCTCGCCCGCCTCGTCGCAACGCTGCTGCACGACGACCGACCCGGGACCTTCAACGCCGTAGGTCCGCCCGAGCCGGTGACGCTGGCCGGGCTGGTCGAGGCGTGTGCCCGCGGGACCGGCGCGACCGTCGACGTCGTCCCGGTCGACTCCGCCCTCGCCGGTGGCGCGGTCCCCCTCGTGCTGCCCGACCCGCGCTTCGACGTGGGCATGCGGCGCAGCGCGGCGCTCGCCCGCACCGTGGGGCTGACCGCCACCCCGCTGGAGCAGACCGCGGCGGACGTCGTCGCCTGGGACCGGGGACGCGGCGAGCCGCCGCTGGCGGTGGACCTCCCGGCCGACCGCGACGCGGCGCTGCGGGCGGCCGCGGAGGCGGCCCGGAGCTGATGCGGATCCCTCCCGGCCCCGTGGAGGTGGCGGGAGGCACCGCCGAACTGCTGGGCGACGCCGACCGCGACGGCGCCTGGGTGCTCATGGTGAACGGCACCCCGCAGTCGCACGTCGACCTCGACGACCCGGCCCACCTCGAGTTCGAGTACGTCCGCCGGATGGGCCACGTGCTGGACCTCGCCGCGCCGCCGGGCGCACCGCTGGACGTCGTGCACCTCGGCGGCGGCGCGCTGACCCTGCCCCGGTACGTCGCCACCACGCGGCCGGGCTCGCGGCAGCGCGTGGTCGAGATCGACCAGCCGCTGACCGACCTCGTCCGCGAGTACCTGCCGCTGCCGCGCAACGCCCGCGTGCGCGTACGGGCCGGCGACGCCCGTGCCGCGCTCGCCACGCTGCACACGGCGAGCGCCGACGTCGTCGTCACCGACGTGTTCGCCGGTGCCCGGACGCCCGCCCACCTGACCACCCTGGAGTTCGCCCGGGAGGTCGCGCGGGTGCTCCGCCCCGGCGGCTGCTACGCGGCCAACGTCGCCGACGGGCCACCGCTGCGCTTCGCCCGCGGGCAGGTCGCCACGCTGCGCGAGGTCTTCGGCTCCGTCTGCCTGCTCGCCGAGCCCGGCACGATGCGCGGCCGCCGCTTCGGCAACCTGGTGGCGGTGGCGTCCGACGGCGAGCTGCCGCTGGCCGACCTCAGCCGGGCGTGCGCGCGCGACCCGATGCCGTCGCGGGTGGTGGACGGCGAGGACCTCGAGCGCTTCGTGGGAAAGGTCCGGCCGGTCACGGACGCCGAGGCGCAGCCCTCACCCGAGCCGCCCGCGGGCGTCTTCGGCCGCTGATCCCGCGCGACCGTCAGGAGCGGTCAGCTCACCAGCCGTTGCCGCGGTGCAGACCACGCACGGCAGGGCGCACGTCCACCAGGTAGACGACCGCCGCGATCACTGCGGGGAGGCCCAACAGGTTCAGCGGGCCCATGAGGTAGATCAGGACGGCGGCGAGCGCCGTGATGCCGGCCCAGGCGGGCTTGGTCAGCTTGCCCATCGCGACGAACCCGGTCGCCGGGCGGACCAGCACGTCGACGAACGCCCACAGGGCCAGGGCCAGGGCGCCCCAGTACAGGGCGAGCATGAGCAAGCCGTCGAACTCCGCCATGCGCCCGAGCCTACCCGCCGGGAGCTCCCCGACCGGTCATCCGGAACCGGGTGCACCCGTCGGGGTGCCCGGACGCGACAGGGCCCCGGAGCGCTCGCGCAGCTCCGGGGCCCTGGTCCGTGGGGTGGTGCGTCAGCCGTTGCGCTTGGCCGGCACAGCCGTCGGGTCCGTGCGCTTGGCGCTGCGGGCCCGGGTGACGCGCGCCGTCGTCGTCTTGCCGGAAGAGGTGCGGGCAGCGCTGCTCTTCTTGCCGGCCGGCTTCTTGGCGGCCTTCGGCGCCTCCACGGCGTCCTCCAGCTCGTCCTTGGCGGCGTCGGCGACCTGCTCGACCGACGACTCGGCCTTCGCAGCGGCCTTGCTGGCCTTGGCGGCGGTCTTCTGGGCCACCGAGGTGACCTCGTTGGAGGCCTCGACGACCGTCTCGGCGGTCTCCTCGAGGATGTCCTCGAGGGTGTCCTCGACGGTGTCGACGGCGCGCTCGGCGTTCCGCACGACGCGGCGGAAGCCGGGCTGGCGGCGCAGGTCCTCGACGACCTCCGCGCCCCGACCGGCGAGGGTCTCGAGGGTCGCGGTCGCCTGGGTGCGGGCGGTCTCGACCAGGTCCTCGACGGTGCTGCGCAGGACGTCGGGGCGGACGGCCTCGGCGAGCTGCTGCGCCGTGGTCCGTGCGGTGCCGGCGGCCTCGTTGGCGCGGGTGCGGGCCTCGCGGACGGCGAGGTCGGCCTGGACCTGCGCCTCACCGGGCAGGGCCTCGGCCTTGGAGCGGAACTGGTCGAGGACGGTCTTCGCGCGCTCGACGGCCAGGTCGCCGGCGCCGACGACGGCGAGGAACGGGGTCCGCGCCTGCTCGGCCAGCGTGCGGCCCTGCGTCACGGCGAACTCGCCGACCTGCTTCACGGTCTGGGTGGGGGTCATGCCGACTCCTTGGTGGGGCGGGAGGGTGGGACGGAGGGGGAGTTCTCGGGTGCGGCCTGGGGAGGGGCCGGGTGCACCGTGCCGGCGGAGTGCTCACGGACGTAGGTCTCGTAGAGCTCCAGCAGCACGGCCTTGTGCCGCTCGGACAGGTGGGCGTCCGAGCGGATCGCCGCCACGGTGTCCGGGTTGCCGGACCGCCGGTCGAGGATCCCCGCCTGCTCGTAGAGCGACTCGGCGGAGATCTTCAGGCCCCGGGCGATCGACGCGAGGATCTCCGCTGACGGCTTGCGGAGGCCCCGCTCCACCTGGGACAGGTAGGGGTTGCTGACGCCGGCGGTGCGGGCCAGCTCCCGCAGGGACACCTGGGCGGCACTGCGCTGCTCGCGGATGTAGTTGCCCACCTGCGAACCGACGGCGGTGACGTTGCTCGTCGAGGCCGTGGTGGCCTCGGCGACCGACTCGGCCACGCTGCCGGCGACGCGGTCCACCGTCGTGCGGACCGTGCTCACCTGCTCGCGGAC
>Ga0210040_10010604_pt1 | contig 10537 bp, 12 predicted proteins | sample CryGeyCG12114_NA_FD_185462 | JGI IMG/M metagenome (GOLD analysis project Ga0210040, IMG submission 185462) | Groundwater microbial communities from aquifer - Crystal Geyser CG19_WC_8/21/14_NA (SPAdes) (version 2) | ecosystem: Environmental > Aquatic > Deep subsurface > Groundwater | place: USA...
GCGCCGGGTATCTGCTCCGTCACGACTTCCGGCTGCTGCGCCGGCAGGCTTAGCGCGACGCTCGGCCGGCTCTCCGCCGTCCGGAAAGCAAGAAGGGTCGCCCCCCGCGTCGCTGCGCGGAGGGCGACCCGACTTTCGTTACTTGATGAACTTGATGGCGAGCGGGTACTCGTAGGGCTGGCCCTGGTTCGACTTCACCGCGGCGAGGATGCCGAAGACGATCTGCACGACCCAGATTGGGAAGAACAGGATCGAGAGGATCCCGAAGGTGACGACCGCGAGGACGGTGGCCGCCACGTAGGCGAGCACGACGGTGATCTGGAAGTTGAGCTCCGCCGTCGAGTGCTGCTTGATGAAGGGGCCGCGGTCCTTGAACACCAGGAAGATGATGAGCGCCGAGATCCAGCCGAAGAAGATGCCGAGCACGTGCGTCAGGGTCGACCACAGCTTCTCGTCCTGAGGCGAGAGGGGCGGCTGGGCGGCGTAGCCGTTGTAACCGGCGGGCGGGGGAGGAGGAGTCGCACTCATGAGGTTCCTTCAGACGGCGGGTGAGAGCACAAGTAAAGCGCACCGTGACGACGGCGCCCCGCTGATGACCGGTGCGAGTTCTGCGGGCCGCCCGCCGGGGCGCTACTTGATCAGCCGGAGGGCGAAGGGGTACCGGTAGGAGCCGCCGCTGTTCACGCGGACGCCGCCGAGGATCGGGAACACGATCTGCGCCGCCAGGATCGCGAGGAACAGCAGGGTCGCCATGAGGAAACCGAGGATCGGGATGAACGCCAGAATCGTGCTCACGATCGAATAAGCGACCCACGTCAGCAGCACGGTGATCTGGAAGTTGAGGGCCTCCTTGCCCTCGACGTCGGTGCGCCGGCCGCGATCCTTGAAGACGAGCCAGATGATGAGCGGCGGAATGAAGCCGAGGACGCCGCCGAAGTGGGCGAAGGACGCCCACTGCTGGTCCTCCGCGGGCGGAAGGGGCGCTGCGGGAGCGGCGTAGGGCTGCTGTGGGGGAACGTCGGAGTTCGACATGACGGGACGCCTTTCGCGGGAGAAGGATGCACGACGCTGAGCATCCGTCGGTTTCATGACCGGACGTGCGCGCGTCACCATACTGGCGCTCCCGCACCGTGCGCAATCATGGGAAAAGGGCTGATTCACAGTACAATTGGCACTCCGGAGCGGCGAGTGCCAGAGCGAGAAACAGAAGGGGGCGCAGGTGGTCTCAGAACGGGGGCTCGAGGTGCTCCGCGTCATCGTGCAGGACTACGTCTCCTCCCGCGAGCCGGTCGGCTCGAAGTCGATCGTCGACCGCTACTCCTTCGGGGTGTCCGCGGCCACCATCCGCAACGACATGGCCCAGCTCGAGGAGGAGGAGCTCATCGCCGCGCCGCACACGTCCTCCGGCCGGGTGCCGACGGACAAGGGCTACCGCGTCTTCGTCGACCAGCTCTCCGACCTCCGGCCGCTAAGTGGCGCCCAGAAGCACGCCATCGAGGCGTTCCTCGGTTCCTCGGTCGATCTCGACGACGTGCTGTCGCGGACCGTGCGTCTCCTCAGCCAACTCACCTCGCAGGTCGCGGTACTTCAGTACCCGCCGCTCTCACGGACCACGATCCGCCACATCGAGGTCGTGTCCCTCGCGCCCGCCCGGGTCCTCACCGTGCTCATCACCGACGGCGGCCGGGTGGAGCAGCGGGTCGTCGACGTGCCGGACGACGCGGACGCCGCCTTCCTCGACCTGCTCCGGCAGCGGCTGAACGCCGCACTCGCCGGGCATCCACTGGCCGAAGCCGCCGAGCGCCTCGCCGGAGTGCAGGAGGCCCTTCCCGCCGATAAGGCGCCGGTCGTCGAGCCGGTGGCGCGCTCGTTGGTCGAGCAGGCCACCGAGGGCAGGCACGACCGGTTCCTGCTCGCCGGAACCGGCAACCTCGCGCGGACCGAGAAGGACTTCCCCGGCAGCATCCACCCCGTACTCGACGCGCTCGAGGAGCAGGTCGTGCTGCTCAAGCTCTTCGGGGAGATGGCGGTCGACTCCCACGACGTCGCGGTGAGCATCGGCCGCGAGAACGCGGCGTTCGGGCTCGGCGAGGCCTCGGTGCTGACGAGTGGCTACAGTTCCTCCTCTGGCGAACTCGCGCGTCTCGGCGTGCTGGGCCCCACGAGAATGGACTATTCGAACAACATGGCGGCCGTACGTGCCGTCGCCCGCTACCTCTCCCGGCTCCTGGGCGAGGCGTGAGGGTTCTCATCTGCGACAGCGCCGGGATCGGCGCGCCCGGAAGGCCGGTAATCGGTGGCTGACCACTATGAAGTACTCGGTGTCGCGCGCGACGCCGGCACCGACGAGATCAAGAAGGCGTACCGCCGGCTGGCGCGCGAGCTGCACCCCGACGTGAACCCGGGCGCCGATGCGTCGGAGCGCTTCAAGTCGGTGACGCACGCCTACGACGTGCTGAGCGACCCGCGCCAGCGCGAGCAGTACGACCTGGGCGGCCGCGGGGGCGGAGAGGCCGGGTTCGGCGGTTTCGGCGACATCTTCGAAACGTTCTTCGGCAACGGGGGCGGGGGACGCTCCGGCGGTCCACGCTCGCGCCGCGAGCGCGGCGGCGATGCCCTCCTCCGAGTCGAGATCGACCTCGAGGACGTCGTGTTCGGCACCCACCGCGACCTCGAGGTCGACACGGCGGTGCTCTGCGAGACCTGCAACGGCAGCTGCGCGCAGCCCGGAACGAGCGCCGTCACCTGCGACATCTGCGGCGGCACCGGCCACATCCAACGGGCGGTCCGCTCGCTCCTCGGCAACGTGATGACGTCGACGCCCTGTGGCACCTGCCGCGGCTACGGCACGGTCATCCCGAACCCGTGCTCCACCTGCCAGGGTCAGGGCCGGGTCCGCGCCCGCCGCGTGATCCCGGTCGAGATCCCTGCCGGCGTCGAGACCGGACTCCGGTTGCAGCTCCCGGGGCAGGGCGAGGTCGGCCCGGCCGGCGGACCCAACGGCGACCTGTACCTCGAGATGAAGGTCCGGCACCACGAGACCTACAGCCGGAGCGGCGACGACCTGCTCGCGACCCTCGAGGTCCCGATGGCCGACGCCATCCTCGGCACCACCACGACCATCGCCTCGCTCGACGGCGACGTCGAGCTGGAGATCCGGCCCGGCGTTCAGAGCGCCGACATCCTCACCATCAAGGGGCGCGGCATCACGCGCCTCCGCGGTCAGGGTCGCGGCGACCTCAAGGTGGGCATCCAGGTGGTGACCCCGACGAAACTCGATCGCCACGATCGGGAGCTCATCGAGAAGTTCGCGGAGCGGCACCGCAAGACGAAGCCTCAGCTCGCCCAGTTCCAGCAGGGGCTCTTCGGCAAACTGCGCGACCGCTTCCTCGGCTGATCTTGGCCCACTTCTATCTCGCGGACCGGCTCGACGGCGCGGCCGCGGGCGAGCTGGTCCGGCTCGAGGGAGCTGAGGCTCGCCACGCGGCGACTGTCAGCCGGGTCCGGGTAGGCGAGTCGATCGTGCTCGGGGACGGCGCCGGAAGCGTGGTGCGTGGCACCGTCGAGTCCGCCACTTCTGCGCTCCTCGAGGTCCGCGTCGGCGAGATCGAGCGGCTGGAGCCACCGGCCCGCGAGCTGGTGCTGGTGCAGGCGCTCGCCAAAGGCGACCGCGACGAGCTCGCCGTTCAGGCGGCAACCGAACTCGGCGTCGACCGGATCATCCCCTGGCAGGCCGAACGCAGCATCTCCCGGTGGAGCGGACCGAAGGCGGAGCGCGGCCGGGAGCGCTGGCAGGTCATCGCCCGCGAGGCGGTCAAGCAGTCGATGCGGCCGTGGCTGCCGGAGGTGGAGCCGCTCGCGGACGCAGGCCGACTGGCGCAACTCGCGCTGTCGCACACCGTGCTGGTGCTCGAGCCGACCGGGACCGTCGCCTTCGCCGACGCGGCAGCCCGTGCTGCGGATCGCCCGCTCGCCGTCGTGGTCGGACCGGAGGGCGGCATCGCCGAGCGCGAGCTGGCGGCCTTCGCGGCCGGCGGCGCCCTGCTCACCCGACTGGGTCCCGGCATCCTCCGCACCTCCACTGCGGGCCCTGCGGCGCTCTCCGCGCTGGCCGTGCTGACCGGTCGCTGGCAGTGACGGCAACCCCGGACGGTGCAGTGCCCCTCGCCGGTAGAATCGAGGCTATGAGCGAGCCCTCCGTGTTCAGCCGCATCCTTGCCGGCGACATCCCGGGCGAGGTCCTGCGCGAGACCGAGCGGCTCTTCGTGATCCGACCGATCGACCCGGTGGCGCCCGTCCACCTCCTCGTCATCCCGAAGACGGGGGAGTACCGCGACGTGGTCCAGCTCGCATCGGCCGACCCGGCGCTGCTCGCCGAGATGGTGTCGCTCGGCTCCGAGGTGGCCGCCGAGTTCGGCGACGGCGACTTCCGCTTCATCTTCAACACCGGCGAGAAGGCGGGTCAGACCGTCTTCCACGTTCACGCGCACGTCCTCTCCGGAGGACTGACGGAAGGGTCCCTTGGCGACGGCTGACAACGGCGGCATCCCTGGAGGCGGGGTGCCCGGCGACCACGCAGAGGTGCGGATCGCCGTCGACGGCGTGGCCATGGTCCGGCTCCTCGGACCCCAGGACCGCTTCCTCAAACAGATCGAATCCCAGTTCCCGCAGGTGTCCGTCCTCGCCCGCGGCAACGAACTCACGCTGCGCGGCGACCCGTCGTCGCTCGACGCCGCCCGCCGTCTCATCCAGGAGTTGCTGCAGATGATCCGCAATGGTCAAGACCTCGGACCCGTCGACGTGGGCAGCTCCGCCCGCATCCTCGAGAACGACCCCACCTCGAGCCCCGCCGACCTGCTCGGCCAGGCCATCGTCACGGCGCGCGGCAAGGGCGTGCGCCCCAAGACCCTCGGCCAGCGGGAGTACGTCGACGCGATCGACCACAACACGATCGTGTTCGGCATCGGCCCCGCCGGTACCGGCAAGACCTACCTCGCGATGGCCAAGGCCGTGCAGGCCCTCCAGCGCCGCGAGGTCAGCCGCATCATCCTCACGCGCCCTGCCGTCGAGGCGGGGGAGCGGCTCGGCTACCTCCCCGGCACCCTCACCGAGAAGATCGACCCGTACCTGCGGCCGCTCTACGACGCGCTCAACGAGATGATGGACCCGGAGCTCGTGCCGAAGCTCATGGCGACCGGCACCATCGAGGTCGCGCCGCTCGCCTACATGCGCGGTCGCACCCTGAACGACTCCTTCGTGGTGCTCGACGAGGCGCAGAACACCACGCCGGAACAGATGAAGATGTTCCTCACCCGGCTCGGCTTCGGTTCGAAGATGGTCGTGACCGGCGACATCACCCAGGTCGACCTGCCGACCGGCGCGAGCGGACTCCAGCTCGTCACCCGCGTCCTGCGCGACCTCGATGACATCCACTTCTCCCGGCTGACGAGCGACGACGTCGTGCGGCACACGCTCGTCGGGCGCATCGTCGATGCGTACACCAAGTTCGACGCCGAGCGGCAGGCGCGGCAGTTCGACCAGCGGCCGGAGCGCGACCGCCTGGAGTCCGACGCCGCCCGTCCGCCCGCGGACTTCCGGCCGCCGCAGAACCGGGCGAACCGGCGGTCGCAGGACGGTCTGCGCGAAGGCAGGAGCACTCCGTGAGCATCGAGGTCAACAACGAGTCGGCGATCGAGGTCGACGAGGTGAGCATCCAGCGACTCCTCACCTACGCCCTCGACTCCCTGCACGTCCATCCGGACGCCGATGTGGCGGTGGTGTTCGTCGACGAAGCCGCGATGGAGCAGTTGCACGTGCAGTGGATGGACGAGCCCGGTCCGACCGACGTGCTGAGCTTCCCCATGGACGAACTCCGTCCCGGCACGGAGGAGCACGAGACGCCCGCCGGGCTGCTGGGCGACATCGTCGTGTGCCCGCAGGTCGCGCAGGTCCAGGCGGAGCAGGCCGGGCACTCCACGCTCGATGAGATCCAGCTGCTCACCGCGCACGGACTGCTGCACCTGCTCGGCTTCGATCACGCGGAGCCCGAGGAGGAGCGTGAGATGTTCGGTCTCCAGCGCGAGATCCTCGCGGGCTTCGCCGCCGAAGAGAAGAAGCGCGGTTCGCGCCGACGATGATCCTCTGGCCGATCCTCCTGGCGCTCCTCCTCGTCGCCTTCGCCGGTCTGCTGGCGGCGGCGGACTCCGCCATCAGCGCGCTGTCCCGCGCGGACATCCAGGAGCTCGCGCTCAACGCCCGGGCTCAGCGCTCGCTGCTCGCCATCGCGGCCGAATCCGGCGCGCACGTCAACGCCATCAGCTTTCTCCGCGTCACCTCGGAGACGACGGCCGCGGTCGTCATCGCCTTCGCGCTCGTGAGCGTCATCGCGGAGGCGTGGCTCGCGGTCATCGTGGCGGCGCTCATCATGACGGCCGTCTCGTTCGTCCTCGTCGGGTCGAGCCCGCGGAGCGTCGGCCGGGCGCACGCGCGGGTCGTGCTGCGCTTCGCCGCCCCCGTGGTGCGGGGCGTCCGGGTGCTGCTGGGGCCGATCGCGGACGCCCTCGTCGCCCTCGGCAACTGGGTCACGCCCGGCCGGCCGCGTACGGCGACGTTCACCAGCGAGGAGCAGCTGCTCAGCATGGTCGACGAGGCGACCGAGCTGGACGTGCTCGAGGAGGACGACCGCGAGCTGATCCACTCGATCTTCGAGTTCAACGAGACGGTCATCCGCGAGGTGATGGTGCCGCGCACCGACATGGTGACCATCGACCGCACCGAGACGGTCAGCGAGGCGATGGACGTGTTCCTCAGCCGGGGCTACTCGCGTCTCCCCGTCACGGAGGAGAACGACGCAGACGACATCGTCGGCATCCTGTACCTCCGCGATCTCGCCCGGCTCCTGCACGAACACCCCGATACCGCGGAACGCCGCATCGTGTCGTCGCTGCTCAAACCCGCGCTCTTCATCCCGGAATCGAAGAAGGCCGACGCGACCCTTCGTCAGATGCAGCTCGAGTCCAACCACATCGCGATGGTCGTCGACGAGTACGGCGGCATCGCCGGCCTCGTCACGCTGGAAGACCTCATCGAGGAGCTGGTCGGCGAGATCGCCGACGAGTACGACCGCACGAGCGGGGAGGTGCAGGAGCTCGCCCCAGGGGTGTACCGGGTGAGTGCCCGGCTCCCGATCGACGAGCTCGGCGACCTCTTCGACCTCGAGCTCGAAGACGAGGACGTCGACTCCGTCGGCGGACTGCTCACCAAGGCATTCGGCCGGTTGCCCGTGCTGGGCTCCACCGCGCGGGTCGGAGGACTCGTCCTCACCGCGGACCGCACGGACGGCCGCCGTCGTCGGCTGAGTGCCGTCCGCGTCGAGCGGGACCCCGAAGCCGAGCTGCCGGACGGCGACGACACAGCCAATGACCGGGACCGCAGTCCCGCGGAGAGCGAGACCGTCCGATGAGCGACGCGAGCACCACACCCGATCCAGGCCCGTTCCGGTCGGGCTTCGTGTCCTTCGTCGGCAGGCCGAACGTCGGTAAGTCGACGTTGATGAACGCGTTGGTGGGGGAGAAGGTGGCGATCACCTCCTCGAAGCCGCAGACCACCCGGCGCGCGATCCGCGGCATCGTGCACGCCGAGAACGGCCAGCTGATCCTCGTCGACACCCCGGGTGTGCACCGTCCGCGGACCCTGCTCGGCCAGCGTCTCAACGACCTCGTCCAGTCGACGCTGTCCGACGTCGACGTGATCGCGATGTGCTTCCCGGCCGGCGACGACATCGGCCCGGGCGATAAGTTCATCAACGAGCAGCTCGACCAGTACCCGGGCGCCAAGAAGGTCGCGGTCGTCACCAAGGTCGACGCCGTCGCGCGGGACCGGGTCGGCGATCAGCTGCTGGCCGTCAGCCAGCTGCGGGAGTGGGGGGCCCTCATCCCCGTCTCGGCCACCGACGGCATCCAGCTCGACGTGCTCGTCCGCGAGCTCGTGGCGCTGCTCCCCGAGTCGCCCCCGCTGTACGGTGCGGAAGCCATCACCGACGAGACCCTCACCGACCGCATCGCCGAACTCGTCCGTGAAGCGGCGCTGGAAGGGGTCAGCGACGAGTTGCCGCACTCGCTGGCCGTCACCATCGACGACCTCATCGAGCGCGAAGACAAGAACCTCCTCGAGATCTACGCCAACGTCTTCGTCGAACGGGACAGCCAGAAAGGCATCATCATCGGCCGAGGCGGTGAGCGCCTCCGCGACGTCGGCGTCCGCGCCCGCGCCGGCATCGAGCCGCTCGTCGGCAAACCCGTCTTCCTGTCGCTGCGGGTGAAAGTGGCGAAAGAGTGGCAGCGCGACCCGAAGCAGCTGGGCCGCCTCGGGTTCTGATGCGCCGACCTGGTTGGCGGAGGGGGCCGGGGAGCGGGTACTCATCCTCTCGGATGATTCGGGCGGCCATCAGGATGAATGGTCCGCTTCGGCGGGCCCGGGGGTGATGCGGGACCGTACCGTTGGGCCTGTGACCAGCGAACCGTGGATCGAGCGCCTCAGCCTCCTCTTCCTCCGCGAGAACCTCCTCAAGCATCGCTGGGCGATCGAATGGATCGCTGCGGGAGTGGTGTTCCTGCTCGTGCTCCTCGGCGAGGTGGGGCGTTTCTCCGGAATCGTGTCCGCCGTCGCCTCCACCTTCATCATCGGAGCCTTCGCGCTCCTCGTGGCCTTCCACCGCGTGGTGCCTCCCGCCGCCGTGGCCGCCTCGATCGTGCTGATGCTGTTCACGGTGCTGACCGGCGGCCTCTGGTACACCGGATCCTTCGCCTACGGCTTGCCGCTCCTCGTCGTCATGTTCGGCGCGGCAGCGTACGGCGGCCCTGCCACCCGGTGGGCCGCGCTCACGATCCCGGTCCTCGCGGTCTTCGAAGTGGCCTACGTGTCGTACTACATCGACAGCGACGCCTCGTTCTACTACTCGTACTCGATCTGGCGCACGGGCGTCGGCGCTGTCGCTGTGGTGCTGCTGCTGATCGTGCCGTGGATCGCCGGCCTCGTGCTGAGGGCTGAGGCCGCACGACGTCGCACCCAGAAGTCGGAGATCGCGGTCGTGGCGCAGCGGGACGAACTCGAGGTCTCGGTCGCGCTCGAACAGGAGCGCAACCGGGTGGCCCGGGACGTGCACGACATCGTCGCGCACTCCCTCGCTGTGGTCATCGCGCAGGCCGACGGCGCCCGCTACCTCGCGAAGAAGAACCCCGAGACCGTCGACGAGGCGCTCGAGACCATCGCGACGACCGCCCGTGGCGCATTGTCGGATGTGCGCCTGCTCCTCACCGAGCTGCGGCACACCCAGGAGCCCGGGCCGCAGCCCGGGATGGCCGACTTCGACTCGCTGATCCGAAGTTTCCGGGAGTCGGGACTCGCCATCGAGTGGACGAGTTACGGAACGGCGACACCGCTCGGCGACGCGGCGGGACTTGCGGTCTACCGCATCGTGCAGGAGGCGCTGACCAACTCGCTGCGGCACGGCGGACGGGAGACACCCGTCGACCTCGAATTCGATTGGACGGAGGGTGCGGTGACCATCACCATCACGAACGACCTGCCCGAGGGGGAGAGGTCCGCGAACACGAGCGGGCACGGCATCCCGGGGATGCGCGAGCGCGCGGCGCTCGCGGGCGGGAGCTTCAGCGCCGGAGAGGGCACCAACTCGAGGTTCCGGGTGCGCGCGACGCTGCCGATCGACCGCACCGCGACCCCCACGCAGCCGATGGCGATCCGGCCGGAGGACCGGCCGTGAGCGGGCTGCGGCCGGTCGCGCTCCTCGAGCCGCTCATCGAGGTTCGGGTGGAGCTCGTCGTGGTTCCCCGCGTCGACGACCTGCTGAGCGCGGTCCCCACGTGGTGACTCCGATCCGGGTCGTGCTGGTCGACGATCAGCCGCTCTTCCGGTCGGGCCTTCGCATGCTCCTCGACTCTCAGGACGACCTCACCGTGGTGGCCGAAGCCGGCGACGGGAACGCGGCGGTGACCGTGGTCGCGGAGACATCGCCCGATGTGGTGCTCATGGACTTGCGGATGCCGATAGCGGACGGCATCAGCGCGACCGAGCGGATCATGGCGGCCGTCGACGCGAACGGAGGCGTCGGGCCCCGCATCCTCGTGCTCACGACGTTCGACCTCGACGAAGGGGCGGCGCGTGCGATCCGCGCCGGCGCCAGCGGCTTCGTGTTGAAAGACGCCGAACCGGAGTTCCTGCTTGCGGCGATCCGCACCGTGCACGCCGGCACCGCTGTCATCGCCCCGTCCGCCACGAGGGAACTCTTCGAGCACTTCGGTGGGCGCGAGCGCGGCGATGCGGCGCAGCTCCTGGGTGAGCTCAGCGAGCGCGAGCGCGAGATCTTCCTGCTCGCCGCGCGGGGCCTCAGCAACGCCGAGATCGCCGCGCGCGAGTACGTGAGCGAAGCCACCGTCAAGACGCACATCTCGCGCATCCTCTCGAAGCTCGGCCTGCGCGACCGGGTGCAGTTGGTGGTCTTCGCGCACGAACGCCGACT
>Ga0210040_10010605_pt1 | contig 10537 bp, 9 predicted proteins | sample CryGeyCG12114_NA_FD_185462 | JGI IMG/M metagenome (GOLD analysis project Ga0210040, IMG submission 185462) | Groundwater microbial communities from aquifer - Crystal Geyser CG19_WC_8/21/14_NA (SPAdes) (version 2) | ecosystem: Environmental > Aquatic > Deep subsurface > Groundwater | place: USA...
GCTGATTAGTGCAAAAAAGCGTTCCAGATCACGCAACAACAGATCAGCGCGTTTATAAGCAGCAAAGCGCCGGGCCCATACGATGGTGAGAACATCGGGCTGAAAAAGTTTACCTGTCTGGTCGGCCACCACTTCAAACAAACTCTGTTTCATGATAGCTTTCCGTCGCACCAGGGCAGCATTATCATCTTTTTCCAGGGCTTGCTGCAGCTCAGTATCCATCCAAAACGGCACATTCTGGGCATTCGTAATCGCTTTTATCTCGCAAACGCCTTCATTTTCGTACCACATATCGCGAGCAACTTCCCCGTGCAACTGCGATACCCCATTGGCTACCTTTGAGAGGCGCAATGCTGCCAAAGTATGATTAAACATCTGTCCGTTCATCCCTGTAATTTGCCGGACTTCATCCAGATGCATATTATCAAAGAAGCCCATGCGATCCAGGAAATGAATATCATGTTCTTCGTTGCCTGCTTTTTCCGGCGTGTGGGTGGTAAACACCACATGCTTGCGCAATTCATCTAAATTCAGGTATTTATCATATAAATGAAAAGTAAGCGGGAGTGCATGCCCCTCGTTCATATGATATATTTCGGCGCCGCCCAAGGCCTCTACCACCTTGGCACCACCGATGCCCAGCACAATACCCTGGGCTATGCGCGTGGAAGCTACCGGGTCGTAGAGCATGTGCGTAATGGTACGCGCCAGGTAATCATTGCCCGGCACATCTGTGGTCAGGAAGTACATAGGAACCGTTCCAAATGTCTCAGGCTTCAGCACCATGGCCTTTACCAGCACCGGGTGCTCATCAACTTGTACTGTTACCGTAATACCACTATCCTCCAGGTAAGTATAAAACTTTTGCAGAGATTGTACCCGCATCGTTTGATCCTCGTTACGGCCCTGATCGTAATAACCATATTCCCAAAGCATACCTATACCGATCATGTTTTGCCGCAAATCAAAAGCACTGCGCATGTGTGAGCCAGCCAGAAAGCCAAGGCCGCCGGAATAAGTCTTTAAAGCCTGGTGAATGGCAAACTCCATACTGAAATAGGCTACGCGTTTGCTATACCGTTCATCAATGTCGTGCGGGTGCGACCACCTGTTATATTGCGTCATCATATTATTCTTTTGTTTGAACTTGAGGCTGCCATTATAAGGCAACATTCTGATTGGCTCTTTTCAGCACAAGTTCTGCCAACGTAAAAAGCTTGGTTTCTGTTTATAAAAATGTAAAAAAGATATACTTCGAATCCCTAAAGTAAGGGTAAACTTTTGGATTATGCCATAACTTTGTAAATTTAGGTTCTGAATATTTTATAAAAAATGGAGAAAAGACTGGTGCTGGGCGCTGATATTGGCGGTACGCATATTACGGCAGCCTTAGTAGATTTGACGACGCGCAGCATTTTACCTGAAACTTTTGTTCGGGCTCCTGTTAACGCGCATGGCGCAGCCGAAGATATCATTTCTGCCTGGGCTGCAGCTATACAAGAATCATGTGGCAGCCTGTATACAACAGCCACATGCATTAGCATTGCCATGCCTCTTCGATTATGAAAATGGTGTAAGTAAAATATAACACCAGGTTAAGTATGACACATTATATAACTTGAGTGCAGTATATAACTTGAATGCAGTAATGCGAATCAAGTTGTGGTTTATTATATTCGGATTAATGCCTGATGCTGAAAACCTATCTCCTTCACCCGTCAAAAGTTAATTTCCCGCAGGTGTTAGTATAAATTCTTCTCCAGGAGTTTGATCCACTTCATCAACAGAAGGGTAAAGTTATATTTAAAGAGCGCTCTTATATCAAACCCTAGTCATATAAAAAATGTATAAAATATTTTTATTTACTAATGTGATTTTTTCAATTTGTCTGTTGGTTGTAAATCCAACCTGATTAGTTAAAGCTTTGGTTATGAAAAAATGTTACTTATATCTGTTTCTGTTCTTATTTTCCCGCTTTGCCTTTGCGCAGGAAAATATTACGATTCAGGCAAACACTGTTATCAAAGACGTGTCGAATCATCCTATAGGTATTAATGTAGATTATCTGATGGATGACGATACTTACCTTCAGCCCCAAACAAGTACCGCAAGCGCCTTGCAAGAAATGGGCGTTAAATTTTTACGATTCCCGGGAGGCGAGAAATCTGATAACTATATCTGGGGACAATATCCTTATACTTCCGCCAACCATACCCTTGCTTTGACAGATACCTGCCACTGGCCCAATAGTGACCCAAGGTTTGTTCAGGACGATTACAAAAGCCTTAAGCCCACCACGCTTGATTTCGATGAATTTATGAAAATGGTACAAGCAACAGGTACCGAGCCATTGATAGTGGTAAATGGAGATGGTTTCCATAACACAGGCGGCGACTGCGGCAGCGTACCTTCCCGGGATAGTTTATTGATGGCAGCAAGGCAATGGGTTAGGTATGCCAATGTTGTGAAGAAGTATAACATTAAGTACTGGATGATAGGCAACGAATCCTATCATAGTGCAGCCTATGATGGCGCAGTTTCTGCCACCGATTACCTGAAAGATCTAATCGACTTTGCTCAAGCCATGAAGGCAGAAGATCCAAGCATTAAAATTGTGGTGAACGGCCTGTCTGACAACTGGTGGAAAACTATTCTGAGCAATTCTACCGCCACGGCTCTAATAGATTATCTGGGTATAAGCGCGTATCCCATAAATAACTGGCCTGCAGGGTATGATTATTATCGCACCACCTCTCCTGTTCTCACAGAACGTGTAAACATTGCCTCTAATGCCATTACAAAGTATGTAGCGAATAACACAGACAGGCAGCGCATAAAAATAATTGCCACCGAATATAATACGATTGACTGGGCAGAAAACGGGTGGGCCAACAAAAACGATGTAGGCCATGCGCTGGTGGCTTTCGATATGCTTGGCAAGCTCCTACAACTACCTAAGCTGGAGCTGGCCTTCTTTTGGAATACCAGGTATGTAGATAACCGGAAAACACCTTTTAATGTATATGATGCCCTAAGCAGCACAGGAAGTTTACAGGCAAACGGACTGGCGCTGTCGGTGTGGGGAAAATACCTGCTGGATAGCCTGGTTGCTGTAAACAGCACAACCAATATTGTATCTTATGCATCCAAAAGCGCCACTGGTCTGAATGTTTTTCTGCTGAATAAGGATACCGAGGCTCATACTGTAAATCTTACTTTAAATGATTTTGCCACCACAGGCACAGCAGAAAATTATACCTATCAGGGCAAATCAATTTTAGACACCATTCCTGTTTTAGCACCATCCCCACCAGTTACATCGCTGCCCGATCAAGATTCGCAGTTTGCTTTGCAAGTAGCTCCTGCGTCTATCACCGTTCTTAAATTTATAAAAGCCCCGGAAAGTACCCAAACGCTCATAAGCAATGTGTCAGTGAGCACCGGCAAGCGTTATACTGTGACTGATGTGGCAGAAGGCAAGCTCATGTACATCGATCGCAGCTATAAAATCACTTCTGTGCCGGCCGCGCTGGCCGCGGCTTCGCTCATCCAAACCGCCAACGATGATAAAAAAACTACCACTACTTCGCTGCTTTCCTTTGACCTGTCGGAGGCTGCTACTGTGTATGTGGCTTACGACCCGCGGGCTACGGCGCTGCCAAGCTGGCTTAGTAGCTGGCAGAAAAGCAATGACAGCCTCGGCGTAGATGACTCCAAGATTAGCAGCATGAACTTGTATAGCAAGACTTTTGAAGCTGGCAATGTAATCCTGGGCGGCAACATGATCAGTCCTGCAAAAGGCGCTGAGAATAATTATATCGTAATGGCCAGAGCTGGCCAGCCTCTTTCTGCCGGTAAAGCCACAGCAGCAGAGAACAATCAAAAAGGTATAAACATGCGCATATTTCCTAATCCTAACACAGGCAGCCAGACATGGATTGAACTTAATAATCTAAAACAAAATGAGCAGGTTGCAATAACGCTGTATACATCGGTGTTAGGCCGGGAATTCCTTAAGTATAGCATCCGTGCAAATAGTTCTGGTGCCGCCTCTTTTAAGTTGCCCCTGAAGCAGCCTTTAACGTCTGGTTTATACTTAGTAAATGCTGTTGCTGAATCAGGTCAGAAAAGCACAAAGCTGCTGGTTATACAATAAGTATATCCAGCAGCTTTGTGTGAGGTAATAGCAGCATCACAGATACAAGCCCAAATTCAAAAGAGGCTTTGGATTTAATCTGACTTTAATTCTTCTAATCTGGTCAATTTATACTTGCGTAACGCTATTGTTTTATTAAAACGAGCAGAATATTTTAAGTCTTCTGCGCGCTATAGCGAAACACATATGGTTTTATTGTTCCATCGCTTTTTTATTGATGGAGCCCTTAGCCAGCTTATTCAACTTTGTATCTGCATTTTGCTCTTCTTTCAATGTCTGGCTTAGCAATTCAAAAGCTTCAGGGTGCCCTAAACGTTCCGCAAAATGAGCCGCAGTTCCATAGCCAGAGATTTCATAGTGTTCGATACGCTGCGCAGAAGCAATAAGGCCTGCATCTTTGGTTTCAGGTGTCGCTTTTTCATCAATCATATCTTCACCTTCTTCTACCAAGCCTTCCATTGCTTTACATTTCATGCGGCCCGGGCTGATACCGATTAGTTCGCATACTTTCTCTAAGCGCTCTTTCTGCGCTTTTGTCTCTTCAAGGTGACTTTCAAAAGCTTGTTTCAATTTTGGATCATTTGCTTTCTCAGCCATTTTTGGCAGAGCTTCAAGCAATTGCTTTTCTGCACTATATAAATCTTTTAGTTCGTGGTGGAATAGCTCTTCCAAGTTCTTTAGCTTGCTCATAGTTTATTTTCTTGATTAGTAATATTGATTTAAGTTTGTGGTTTAGCTATACGGCCACCTTTCAGAAGTGTTAGCAGAAAATAGAAATACAAAATTCACTATTTTCTATCTTGGAAATCAGCTCATTCTAACTTATTATATTTGCTCCTAAGCTTAATAGTTAAGGTTCGTCCGGGCCATAATGACAAACAGCGCAAATATCAGTATAAAATGGGCAGCATGGATTTATCCAATCTGGAACAAGTTTAGCCACCCTCCCGTAAAAACTATCTGAACATTATATATAAGCAATGAAAACATCTACGTATAATAAAATCGCTTCTGCAGGCCTGGTGCTACTCTTCCCTATCATGACCAGTTGCTCTATCTTTTCCGGAAATAATTTGTCCGACTCGCCGGCTGTTGCAGCACAACAGCAGCGGGTCGAAGCGCTCAAGGCTGAGCTAAAAGAGGCTGAACGTTATACAGATGAAGCCCAAGAGCGTGAAAAAGCAGCCAAGGACAGACTTAAAGCCGCCGAGCATGAACTAAAAGCTGCCGAGGCACAGGCAAAGCGCAGAGGATATTAATTTTTCTTACTTAGTTTATATTAACCTAATGTCTGTATTTATTAATTAGAAGCATTTAAGATTTTAGTTCTACTCCAGAGGCAAAGGGAATAGAAAAGATTTTAACATTGTATTCAATAATATAGAAGCCAGTTTATCAGTTGATAAACTGGCTTCTATATTATTGAATACAATGTTAAGTATATAAAAAGATTTCCGAAAACCCTTTACATACAGAAAAAGAATACATGGTCTGTAACTATGCAGAATGTGTCCTATAATCTGCTCCGCATCTTATAGATAACAAATAAAAAAGACCTTTAACTATATTTATAAAAGGATTTTTATGCAAAGGGCTCAGTTATTTATAATTATCTGCCCTCATTAGTATCGGAACAGGAAATTAGTACCGTTTCGGATCCACTTTTCAAAGAAAGAATTATCATTATACTCACCTGAAAGTAATTCAAAGTCGTCAGAATGCTTATTAGGACGTGAGTCCATAAAGCTAGCCAGAGAATCCTGATTATTAGGCTCCCACTCCTGTCCCTTTTGCAAAGCAACGCAAAGGTATTCGCGTGTTGTGTTATCAACTAAATATTTTCTGTTCATTTATGTAAGTTACGAAAAAATAATCATATTCAAATAATAAAGCAGAAAAAAAATCCATTTTCTTACTTATACATCTAATGCAGGCCGATAAAGAAAATCATCCTAATATCTAAATAAGATACTTTAGAATTATTCATAATGTAAAGTGCTGTTTAAATATTAGATTCTGTTTTGTTGCAACGGCAAATCTGATTCTAAATACATCTCTTGAGGTTATGATTCTAAAAAACACTTCTATAACAAATGCACTATATTAGCATAAAATTTGGACATTATTTTTGAGAACAGGCAGCAAGGGTATTGATTAGAATTTCAGAAACCCAATATTAATTAAGTTTAATACTGATTAATTATATTCTATTAGAACGATATTAAGTAATTATATGCTTTCTGAAGCGCTAAGGAAGAATAATGAATTTTACCTGGTCTCATTATATAGGTAAGTCCTTAATACATAATAGACGAAAAAATATTTCTTTCAGGCTTGAAGCATAAGATCTATTATATATTTATTGCAAAAAATATTACATGATTATTACAATCATTTCGAGTTGCTTATACAGCTGTTTACACTATTAAATATTACGCTTCACACATCAATAGATCTTACTATATTTATTATCGTCTTATGACAAATTTTCACTATTATCTGATTGAGGAGTGGCCTCCGCTTGCTTGGGCAGCTCAATGTATTGCTTCTAATTCTACCATCACCGTTTACCATGGGCCAAAAGTTGAGGTTCGGGATGAATGGTTTTGTGAGGCAATTTGAGACGGGGAATACGAAGTAGAAGGCTTTGATACAACAGATCTTATATTTGGTTCTGGTGGCCGGATTCGGGAAAACCAGGTAGTTTTCTTATCCTCAGGTACCACCGTAGATCAGCTACAGTCTCTGGCTATCCCGGGTGGCTTTTGGATTTCTAATTCCCTTGCATGCCTCCTGACCGTAACTGATACCGAACTTGATCCAGGTAACTCACGATATTCTAAAATATTAGGTTCTATTACCAAAGGCCTCATTAAGTATGAGCGGGAGCTGCCTGTATCTGCTGGCAAAGTTCAAATTACGTATTTTAAAAATCTTATATGGAATGGCAATACCTTAACTGAAGTAGACAAGCCAGACGCAGAGCGGGATTTCAGCTCTTTTACGAAGTACCATGAATTTCTGATATTATCAATAAGCTGTATTTCAGATAACGTTTCAGCTGCAGGCCGGCGGCACCCGTACCATATGCTGGGCACCCTCTCCTCGGGTTACGACTCCACCACCAACACTGTGCTGGCACAAAAGGCTGGGTTACATGAGGTTATATCATTTTCAGAAGCCCGAAGCGGAGACGCGGACGATGGAAAAGAGATAGCTGATATTCTGGGAATTCCACTCACGCTGATACCGCGAGACAGTTGGAAGTCGCACAATTTAGCTGAAGTGCCATTTATTGCCGCTGATGCTAAGGGAGAAGATGTTTACTTCGGTGCAGCAGCAGACAAATTATCGGGACGTGTGCTACTGACAGGTTTCCATGGTGATAAAGTATGGGGAAAAGAAACGTATACTCTGGATTCTACAATTGTTAGAGGAGACCGCTCAGGATTGTCTCTCACAGAATATCGCCTATGGACCGGATTTATACATTTCCCTATTCCTTTCATGGGAGTGCGCCAAATTAAAGAAATAAATGCTATAAGTAATTCTCCTGAAATGAAGCCATGGGATGTGCCAGGCAACTACAGCCGCCCGATTTGCCGCCGTATTGTGGAAGGAGCTGGTGTTCCAAGAAATAAATTTGGAATGACAAAAAAAGCTGCTTCTGTTCTATTTGGTGCAAGCAAAGACATGCTGACACCTATAACCCGAAGCGCATTATATGCGTGGCTGCACTCTGAATCAAAGCATAAGGCGGGCCAGGGGGAAATTCCTTCTCAAAAGTTAAGCGAACTGATGCAGCGCTTTTCTATACCTTACAAGATTATAATTAAAGGAGTTAAGAAAGCAGCTAAACTATTGCCTGGACCTGTCGGGGCACAGGTACAAAAAGTGGCGGGCCGGCTCGATAATTTTGAGCATAACACCAATCCTTTTAATTATGCTTTCCCTTGGGCAATCAAGGAAGTTAAAGCCAGGTATAAGGCCTATAATAAATAGGCTTAGACATACCTGCTTATTTTCTACAAATTAAAGGCAGCTGCCGTTGAAACTCTCCGGCAGCTGCCTTTTGCCTCTTAACTGTGGCGACCACAACCTCAGCACAGGCTTCATCCTATAAAGTATTGCAGAAGCCTTTGTTTAGTCTTTTCTAAACTATTGTGCCAGATAGATGTCCTTTATACTTTATCTGCAAACTATGCGGCAGTTATTTTCTTTATCCAGGCTATTCATTACTCGCGCCATACAAAATTCTGAGCATAAACAGAAAATATGGATAGGAAACAAAACATATCTGATACTTTTACCTTAAGTAAACAATGAATTAAATGAAGTCGGTTTTCATACTTCTTCTGATGGTTGTGATAACATCTCAGGCATGGGGCCAGGAGCGCAAACGCGCAAGGGCATATGGTGTCCGGATCGGCGTGTTGCCAACAGGAACAAATAATGCTATTACCGATGTGAAGGGAGTAAAAGTCGGGCATACAACCCTGTTGCAAGGCAACCATATACGCACGGGTGTTACAGCTATTTTGCCCCATGAAGGAAATCTTTTTCAGGAAAAAGTGCCCGCCACGGTATATGTAGGCAATGGCTTTGGAAAAATGGCAGGCAGCACGCAGGTGCAGGAACTGGGAAACCTCGAAACGCCCATTGTGCTTACAAATACATTGAGCATAGGAACGTCTATGAATGCTGTAATAGATTATACTTTGCAACAAGCCGGAAACGAAGACGTGCAATAGGTAAACGCGGTGGTGGGAGAAACAAACGATGGCTACCTGAATGATATACGCGGCAGGTATATAACGGAAAAACATGTAACAGCCGCCATAGCGCAGGCAAAAGGCGGTGCAGTGGCCGAAGGAAACGTAGGCGCCGGTACCGGAACGGTATGTTTTGGCTTTAAAGGCGGTATCGGAACCTCTTCGCGGCAGTTGCCCGAAAGCCTGGGCGGTTATACTGTCGGCGTGTTGGTACAGACTAATTTTGGAGGCACATTGCAAATTGACGGAGTACCGGTTGGCGAGGAGCTAAATCAGTACTTCTTAAGTCAGCACCTGAAAAATGACGCGGATGGATCATGTATGATAGTAGTGGCTACCGATGCGCCTGTGGATGCCCGGAATCTGGAACGTATAGCAAAACGCGCCATGCTGGGACTTGCCAAAACAGGCGGCATTGCCTCAAACGGCAGTGGGGATTATGTAATAGCGTTCTCCTCACATACTGATTTAAGAATACCTTATACCTCTGCTGCAAAGACGCAGACGGTAACCTTGCTTCGCAATGATGAAATGTCTCCGCTGTTTATGGCGGCTATAGAGGCCACGGAAGAGGCTATTATCAATTCTCTATTTATGGCAGAAACTATGGAAGGCAAAGAAAATCATAAAGCAGAAGCACTTCCGCTGGATAAAGTTATACAAATATTAAAGAAGCACAATGCCATCAAACCCTAACCTCTTCGCCTATGTCCGTGGCGAAATTCTGCCATTGGATAATGCTTTCCTGCACGTGAGCGACCTTTCTATACAGAGAGGCTATGGTATTTTTGATTTTTTTAAAGTGCAGGATAAACGCCCTTTGTTTATAGATAAATACTTGGCCCGTTTTCATGAATCGGCAAGGCTGATGGGATTAAGTGTTCCTGTTTCCGGCAACGCACTGGAAGCTGCTATAAGAGAACTTATCAGGAGAAATGATTTGCCTTTGTCTGGTATAAAAATAATTCTAACAGGAGGCTATTCAGCCAATGGATATGATCCGGCTGAGCCTAACCTGATCATCATCCAGCAGCCGCTTTCATTACCGGGTCAGGCAATAATTGATAAGGGTATAAAAATCATATCGCACGCATACATGCGGGAATCGCCTCAGGCCAAAACAATCAATTATACGATGGGAATCCGGCTAATTAATGAGATAAAGGCACGAGGAGCAGATGATGTGCTCTATCACCAGGATGGAGTGGTGACAGAGTTGCCGCGTTGTAACTTCTTTATAGTAAAGCAGGATAACACCGTGGCTACGCCCGCTCAGGGCATCTTGTTTGGTATAACCAGGAAGCATGTGATGGATCTGGCCGGCAGTAAGTATAAAACCGAAGAAGGAATTATCACCCTTGAAGATATTTTTCAGGCCAAAGAGGCATTTCTTACCAGCACCACAAAAAGAATCCTTCCCATTGTGCAGGTAGATGACAGGATAATTGGCAACGGAATGCCTGGCCCTGTTTCACTTTCGTTATTGGGTGATTTAATTTCTTTAGAACAGGAACAGTTAAAAGAGCCGGCAGAAAAGCAGTAAGAATCAGAAAACAGGATCTGGTTGCGGCTTTTATAATGCTTGCGGCAGCCAGAGAGGTATCATGGC
>Ga0210040_10010606_pt1 | contig 10537 bp, 7 predicted proteins | sample CryGeyCG12114_NA_FD_185462 | JGI IMG/M metagenome (GOLD analysis project Ga0210040, IMG submission 185462) | Groundwater microbial communities from aquifer - Crystal Geyser CG19_WC_8/21/14_NA (SPAdes) (version 2) | ecosystem: Environmental > Aquatic > Deep subsurface > Groundwater | place: USA...
TAGTGGTCGTCCGGAGGCGATGAGATGCTCTCCGCGAAGCGGACGCTTGTTGATGCGGAACCGAGAGCTCCACGTGAACGAAGACCAAGCTCAGCTGACGCAATGGGCTTGCCGCCCCGCATCAATTGCGATCAACTCGGCGAGTCACCAGCGCGCCTCCCGTTCAGCGGTGGAACTTGGAGGATGCAGACCAAGAAAGGACAGACCCTCGATGCGAAACGTTTCCTTGGTTGTTGCCGCCGCGATGCTCCCGGCGGCTGCGCTGGCCCAAACCTTGCCCGATCCCGGCCGGCTCAAGGCCGATGTCGACAAGCTGGTGAGCTTTGGCACGCGACACACCATGTCCGATCCGATCAGCAAGACGCGCGGCATCGGCGCGGCGCGGCGCTGGTTCGCGGGCGAGTTGGCGACGATCGGCAAGCAATGCGGCGGCTGCATCAAAGTCGAGCAGGTCGAGCGCGTGGTCAGGGGCGAGCGTGCGCCGAACGGGGTCAACATCGTTGACGTTCTCGGCATCCAGCGCGGCACCGATCCCACCCGTGTCGTGATCGTCCAGGGCCATATCGACAGCCGCGTCACCGATGTCATGAACGCGACCGCGGACGCGCCCGGCGCCAATGACGACGGCTCGGGCACGGTGCTGGTGCTCGAAGCCGCGCGGCTGCTGTCCAAGCAGAAATTTGCGGCAACGATCGTCTATGCCGCGCTGTCCGGGGAGGAGCAGGGACTGTTCGGTGGCCGGCTTCTCGCCGACACGGCCAAGCAACGTGGCTGGACGGTGAGCGCGGTGCTCAACAACGACATTGTCGGCAATACCGTCGGCACCGATGGCACGGTGGTCGCCGACCGCGTGCGAGTCTTTTCCGAAGGCATCGAGGCCGCCGAACCGATCGAGGCCCAACTCGCCCGCCGTGCCAGCGGCGGCGAGGACGACAGCCCCTCGCGCGCGCTCGCCAAGACGATCCGCGACGTCGCGAGAACGATGCCGGGTGGGCTAGAGGTGCTCGCGATCGGCCGTCCCGACCGGTTCGGCCGCGGCGGGGACCATTCTGCCTTCCTTGAGGCAGGCTTTCCGGCCGCCGTGCGCTTCTCGGAGGGCGTGGAGAACTTCGCTGCCCAGCATCAGGATTTGCGGCCCGGCTTCGGAGACACGGCGGACAAGATGAACTTCCCCTATCTTGCCAAGGTGACAGCGATCAACGTCGCCACGATCCGCCGCCTCGCGGCCGCCCCCGCGGCGCCGGAGACGGTGACGCTCGCCAGCGCCTTTGCCGATGCCGGCCCCGCCGCGCCGGGCGGATCGTTCGGCCAGGCGGTGATCGGAACAAAGGTCAGCTGGAAGCCGGTCGCGGGCGCCGCCGGCTATCGGGTCCACTGGCGGCGCGCCGACAAGTCCGACTGGACCGACCATGTCGATGTCGGCGGCAGCGGCACCGCCAATGCGATCGTCAAGGGCGTGATCGTCGACGACTACTTTCTCGGGGTCTCATCCCTTGCCGCAAACGGGGCTGAAAGCCTGACCACATTCGGCGGCCTGGCACCCCGCCGCAGTCCGCCGGCCAAGCCAGCTACTCCCCCGGCTGTGAGCTCTTCGGGACAATAGGGATCCGGCCAGGTCCGTGCCGAACCTGCCGGCACGGACCTGGCCTCGCAAAGCCAGCCCTACAGCTTGAAACGGAAGCCCGCCCGGTATGTCCGGCCGAGCAGGTCGTAGTTGGAGCTTGTACCGAAAGCGTTGCCGCCGGCGATGAGCGGCGGATCCTTATCGAACAGGTTCTCGACCCCCGCGAACAAGGTCACCTTCTGGCCGCCGATCCCCACATCGACATTTTCGTTGAGATCGAAATACCAGATCGCCGGCACATGATTGTACGCGTCCGGCAGCCCCGTCTGACTGGTGGACACCTGGTTGGTGACAGTCCCTGAGCCGAGATACCGCGTCGTGAACGTCGTGCGGCTCGGGCCAACGGCATAAGTGGCGGTCAGCAGCCCCTTCCACCTGAGGCTGTTATACGTGCCCAGGTTCGCCGGCGCCACATCGCCGGGCAGGTTGGTCACATCCTTCAGCCGCTGTGTGACGAGCAGCCGCAATCCAAGTGCGCCCGGCAGCGCACTGCTGATCCGATCGAGGTTGGTGCGGTAGTTCGCCTCGTAATCGATGCCTTCGACCGCGACGTTCTGCGCGTTGATGCCGCTGGTGTAGATGGTCGCGTTCACGAGATTGGTCGCACCTGCGGCGGGAACGATCGACTGGCACGCCGCCGCATTCTGTGGCCGGTTGTAGCCATAGCAAAGGTCGATGATCGTCTGCGCACCGACTGCAACGATCGCGTCCTTGATGTTGATCTTGTACCAATCCACCGACAGGCTGAAGCCCGGCAGCCAATGTGGGCTGAACACGCCGCCCGCCGTCCACGTGTCGGCGATTTCCGGTGTCAGGTTAGGATTGCCGCCGCTCAGCGTGATATTGGAGACCTGCGGGCTGCCCGCCTGGGTGCGGTCCAGATAGGCGTTCACGAACTGGCTGGCCGGCGCGTAAAGGTCGTTGAGGCTGGGCGCGCGGATGTCGCGCGAGCGTGTACCGCGCAGGCGCAGATCGTCGACGATCGTCCAATTCAGGCCCGCCTTCCAGGTCGTGACGGGGCCGCTCGTGGAGTAGATTGTGCGGCGAACGGCGCCATCCACGTCAAGGCTTTTTGCCACTGCCGAATCCTTCAGCAGCGGCACCAGCACCTCGCCAAAGAACTCCTTCACATTGTACCCGGCTGCCGCCGCCTTGTAGTTGCCCACATTCCATAGCGACGCGAGCGAGGTCGGGTCGGCGGTCGCACGGAAGGACTCCTTGCGATATTCGAAGCCTGCCGCGACCGAAACCGGACCGGCCCAGGTGGAGATTGGGCTGTACTGGCCGTCGATCGACCAGACGTCCTGATAGAAATCGAGGTCCTGGCGGGTCCTCAGGCCATCGGTGGCGCCCGTGACCCAGGCTACCGCGCCAGCGCCAAGCGAACCTTCGCCGAACAGGTTGAGCGGCACGCAGCCGTTGGTCGGATTGGTGAGCGTCGACCGACAGACCGGCGTACCGGCCGCTACACCCGCGACGCCGCCTGTCGCCGGGTTGGCGACGGCATCGATCGCCAAGTTGAAGCGGCTGAGGATGATGTTGTTGTCGCGGGTGTACGATACCTTGCTGTGGCCATGCTGATAATAGGTGCGCCACCGGCCGCTGCCGCCGAAGCTGCCTTCGAGCGCCACCAACTCGCGGTCCTGCCGCCGATTGTAGCCGGCCTGGCCGTTATGGCTGTCGGGATCGTTGACCATGTCGTAGAAGGTGCGTGCCAGCTGGAACGAGGTGATCTTGGCCGCGTCCATCTGCTGCTGCACCGCAAGCGGGATGAAGGGATTGGTGCGGTTCACCGTGATCGCCGTGGCGCCCTGGCGCGTATAGATCGCCGACCAGTTCACGGTATCGTTGCCGGCGTAGCTCGCCTCGACGATGGCGTTGATATGATCAGTCAGCTCGTAACTGAGCCGGCCGTAGAAGTTGAAATGGTGATCCTCGGGCAGCAGCGACCCGCGCGAATTGGTGCCGGGGATCACGGTGCCGCCTGCTTGGTTCTGGCCCTGCTGGATCGGGCCGTAGGTGAACGTGCCGATCTGGCCACCGGGCAGGAACAGGGTTCCTTTAAGCGGGCCCGATGCGATCACGCCCCCCGGCGGCGCGGTGGTGCCGACGTCGTATCGCACGATCTGGCCCGTCTCGCCGTTGGTCGCGGTCCAGTTCGGGTTCGTGAGCACGCCGAAACCGGGCTGGTACCAGTCGCGGGTATGATCGTAGAAATCGATTCCCTGCCCGCTGTAATAATCGCCACTGAGCAGCACATGGCCGCGACCGCCAGCGAACTTCGCGCCCCATGCGATGTCGCCGGTGAAGACCTTGCCATCGCCATATTCGGTTTCGCTGAGGTTGACGTTGGCCTTGAAGCCCGTGAACTTCGTGTCGAGGATGAAGTTGACGACGCCGGCCACCGCGTCGGATCCGTAAGCGGCCGATGCGCCGCCCGTGACCACGTCGACGCGCTGGATCAGATTTTGCGGCAGCATGTTCACGTCCACCGCCGACGACAGGCCCGAGCCGACGACGCGGCGGCCGTCCAGCAGCACCAGCGTGCGGGCAACACCCAGGCCGCGGGCGTTCAGCTGATTGGCGCCGCCGGTCGCGTTGGCATAAACGGTGGTGGTGTGCGGCGTGTTGCCTTGCCCCATTGCGGGTAGCTGGTTGAGATAATCGGCGACATTGCCAGGCGACCGCTCGGCAATCTCCTCCGAGCTCAGAACCGTGACGGGGGTCGGCGCGCTGTTGCCGTTGCGTACGATACGTGAGCCGGTGACGACCACGTCGCCGCCTCCCGCCGCTGCCGCCTCAGCCGTGGCAGGCTCGGCGCCGCTTGGCGTTTGCTGGATCGGAGCATTACCCGGCACTTGGGGGCCAACGTCGGCGGCATCGCTGGACGAGGCACGATCCTGTGCTTGGGCAGGCGCAGCAGGCGGCGCAGCGAGTGCCCAAGCGGCATTACTGCAGAATGCCATCCCCGCTCCCGCCAGCAGCCGCAAACGGACGAACCTCGACTTTTCCTTCATGTAACCCCCAGTGCAATTTTGTTGCACCTGCAATGCTGCAACGCAAAAAACCGGGCGTCAACCTGATCGATCCGTAAACGAAGTTGCGTGTCGGGGCGGAGAGAGGCGACTGCTCGACGTTCATCGAGGAGTTTGGAAGGGCCCTGGATCAATAGCCGGCCGAAGTTCACAAGGTCGCGCCGACCCGTTCAGGCGCCGCGCGAACCCGTGCGGGCCGGCTCGCTGGCGCGGCGATGGCGGTGGTTTGCGTGTCATGCTCACGTCCTGCCCCGGCAATGGACGCTCATGAATGGGGCGGTTGCCGCCAGCAGCTTGCGGCTGTGAAGACGCAGAGTCGGACACTCGGAGCGGGTTTTCCGGGGCCGAAAGCCGACACTCGTTCAGGTACGCTAAAGCGGGTGCTCGCGTCGCTTGCACTGAGAGGACGGCGAATGCCTGTTGATGCGTTGATCGCGACGTGAGTGGATGCTCCGAGCTGTCGAAACGTCACGCCCCGCGAGTACGTTCTCCAGCTCATCCAGCGCCGATTACTGGCGATTTGCGCGCGGCGAGCCTGAAGATGGCCGCAACGTCCTGTCGCGCGTGGCGCTCGCCACCGCGCTCGTGTTTTGCCCGAGAGGGAATGTAGATTCTAGCAGTCTCCCAAGGCGTAACGGCGCCACGCAACAACAGATCGCACGGCAGCCTGGGATTTGATCAGAGTGCAGGCAAGGTCACGGCCATCGGGGAGGGTGCATTTCGCCACAATGAATGGCCCTTCGTTCCCTGCCGGCAGGCAAGACACTTGCTGGCCGACCGTGAGCCGGGCCAGAACGCCATGTGCCTTCTTCGGCACGAGCTCGCCGACTTCCAGGCCCGCGACACGAATATGGGTCCTGTCCTTGCACACAATCGTAGTGCCGTTGGGCACGTCCGTAACGAGGCACAGTATCGTGGCGGCCATCATTGTCGATGTTCCTCATTGTTTGTGCTCAAGGACCGGGACAATCTCACGACCCTCGACAGGCCTGCCCCATGCAGCGCCATCCAGGCCAACGTGTCAATGTATGGTGACATCGGGCCAAGCCGAGTGGCGGTGCCAAGATCGCAAAAGCTATTGACTGTTGTTGCCGGATACGAACCAGCTTGATTGCATTTCAACCACGGCGGGTCACGCCCTGCCGTAGGCATCGACGAATGGCTGCATGAATTCGCGATATGGCTCGGCGACACCCAGACCGTCGCGGTTGATCGGACGGCGAACCTGGAGCGAGCTCGCGGTCGCGACACGGCGGTCGGACAAGTGCGGCGCATAGGCGGCATCTTCGTCGCCGAGCCCGCAATGCGCCAGCAGTCGCGACGTCCACAGCTTCGGCTCCTCGACCAGGTCGGTGAAGGGCACAACCATGAGCCGGTCGCCCAGCGTCGCCTTCCAGAACGCCATCAACTGATCCTCGAATTGGAAGTGGTGCGCGATATCGGGCAAGCCAAAGCTCCAGGCGACACCGTGGATGAAGAAGGTGCGGAAGCACGACCACGCGTCGTCGAGCGGGTCGCGCCGCATCCAGATGAGCGGCGCATCGGGCAGAGCGGTCGCGATCAAGCCCATGAAGCGGCTGGCGTCGATCGTCTTGTCGACGATGCGGCCCGTCGAGCCGAAGCGCTCCGAAAGGAGATGGAGGTAAAGCGCACCCAAGGCATCGGGCGTACCACCGCGCGCGAAATACTGCTCGATGGCCTCGCCCGAAACACCGCCGGCTGCCACTGCAAGGTGCTGGATGATATTGAGTTCTCCGCCGTCACGCACCGCGCTGTGACTGGCGAGAATATGCTCCACCAGCGTCGTCCCCGAGCGAGGCAGCCCGGTGACGAAGATCGGCCGACTGGTGTCGAGCGTCTGGCGGTCGCGCATTCGATCGAAGAAGCCGTCCGAATAACCCGTCATCGCCGACTTCGCATTCGCGGCATCGGCATCGCGGTTGTACGGCGTCTCGGATTTGAGCAATGCCGCGCCCCGCGCAAAGGCCGCAAAGGCGGCGGCCGGATCGCCGCGGTCGGCGTGGAGCTTGCCGAGCGCGTAGCAATAGCGCGCAAGATCGGCCGCCCCCTGCTGTTCGGCGACCGCTGCTTCGGCGAGCAACTGGTCGCCGATCCGCCCCTCCAGCTTCTCCGCCGTTGCCAGCGAAAGCCAGGCGGGTCCCCAGCCCGGCCGATACTTCAGGGCCTCAAGCAGATAAGCCCGCGCCTCGTCGACCCGCCCAAGTGTCATCGCGGTATTGCCCAGGACATAGGCACGGCCGCTTCGATCGGGCACATTCTCCGGCAGCATTGTCAGCAGGTCGTGCGCCTCCTGCAACCGCTGCGCCTGCGTCAGCAACACGACCTTCGAGTAGCGCGCCATCGGCTTGTTCGCGGCGCACGCGATGAATGCATCGATCGCGCGCAGCGCCAGCGTCAGTTCGCCGCTGACCTGCATGAGTTGCGAGATCGCCTTCCATTGCTCGCCCAGCGGGGCCTGGCTGTCGAGCAGCAGGGTGACCACACGGTTCGCTTCGACGCGGTCGCGGCGCGCAAGCGCGGTCCTCAATTGCGCCAGGGTCGCGGACAATGCCTCGGGAATATTGCTGGCAGCCATGATCGTTCAGGAGGCCTTTCGTCGGATGGGGCAGAGCCATGACTCGCCGCCATGCCGGATCGTAAAATGCGGCACAACCGGACGGGCGCGACACACTGCGCCATTAATGAATTGACAATCCTGCTGCGGAGCAACAAATATTACTCTTAACGGACAATTAACGGCCGAATCAGCGCCTGTACTGTACCGAAAAGGGGAACATGATGCGTTACAAGAGCTATTTCTGTTGCGGCGCGGCGATGGCCATCCTCGCTGCGGCACCCGCTAACTCGGCGACGATCAATCTCATCGATCTGGGCGGCGTGAAGGGATCGCAGGCCGAGCAGGGCTTCAACATCGCGGCAGCTTATTGGGGCTCGATGTTCACCAACAATGTGGTCATCAACCTGGGTGTGGGATTCGCGGCGCTTCCCACCGGGGTCATCGGTTCGACCGGCAGCAGCCGCAACGACGTGTCGGTCGCCAGTTGGGAAGCCGGCGTCAACGCGACCAAGAGCACCTCTGCGATCGACACGAACATCGTGCTGCCGACGCTGAGCAATGGCGGCGCGAGTTTCATCACCAACGGCACGACCACGGTCAACGGCGTGACCAACGACGATACCAACAAGCTGGCTTATGATGATGCGGGAACGGTGAGCAGCAAGACGCTGTATCTGAACACGTCGGTTACCAAGGCGATCGGCGGCACCGCGAGCTATGCTTCGTCCAACACCCAGAAGCTGGACGGCAGCGTCACGTTCAGCAGCACCTTCGGTTTCGACTTCAACCCGACCGACGGCGTCTCGGCCAATACGTTCGATTTCATCGGCGTCGCCATCCACGAGATCGGTCACGCACTGGGCTTCGTCTCCGGCGTCGACTTTCTTGACGTATACGGAATCCCGACCACCGGCGCCACGAAGGCGAGCGGCGTTGGGGGAACCCTGGGATATAGCCTGAACGACACGTCGATCTACAGCGCGCTCGACATGTTCCGCTACAGCACCGATCCGACCAACGTCCTGCTCGGCAGCAATCCGACGCTCGATCTCTCGGTCGGCGGCACCAAGTACTTTTCGGTCGACGGCGGCAAGACAGCGCTGTTCGGAAACACTTTCTCGACCGGCTCCTACAATGGCGACGGCCAGCAGGCGTCGCACTGGAAAGACACTTCGGGCTGTGTCGTCGGTAACGGCATCATGGACCCGACCTTCTGCTACGGTCAGATGGGTGCCGTGACGGGTCTCGATCTCGCCGCTTTCGACGCCATGGGCTGGAACCTCAGCACGAATGCGCTGACTTACGGCACGACGTCCACGGCCGTGATCTACAATCAGTTCGCAGCAGCGGTCCCGGAGCCGGCTACCTGGGCAATGATGATCGGCGGTTTCGCATTTGTCGGTGGTGCATTGCGCCGTCGCCGGGTTGCGTCGGTCAGCTACGCAGCCTGATCACCAAAACAACCGACACGAAATGAGCGCCGCCGATCGAGCATCCGGCGGCGCTCATTTATGCTGATGCTACTGTTTCCAGGTGGCTGACGCATCGAGCCCGTGCGCTTGGACCGGTCCTGCGCTCTTCGGATCTATGCAGCGAAGCCATTCGGCAGCGGAGTTCAGCCAAGCCGCTGCTACTGCCGCGACGGCGATTTGGGCTGGCCACCGGCAATCCGTACCGAATGTGCGGGCGGAGAGCAGCACTATTCGTTCGACTTCAGAGCGCATTCCCCTCGCGCAATTACTTGGCCAGACTGCGAAGCTGCGCCTCCGCCTTACCCGCGCGCGCCGTGCAGGCGTTCATCAACGCCGCTGCCTCAGACCCGGCGATATGCTTCTTCTGTTGGGCCAGAGCTGCTTTCACCTGAGCTGGTTGACGGGCGTCGAGCCTGCCCATGAAATAAGCGCCGACGGATGCTCCGATCTGCCTCCCACGGGGATTGTTCGATCCAGCCGCGACGGCGTTGCTCACCAACACGCAGCGCACCTCATCCGAGAGAGTCTGCGCACTCGCACCGCTCGAGACCGTCACTGCCACAAATATGACGGCACTCAGCGATTTACCGGCGTTCAGCTTCATGATTGTTGCTCCTTCCCTTCAGCTTACGCCCTCCGCCCGATCGAACAATACCTTCTTGCGCGGATGCAGAACAACGGCCGGTTCTGCGTGGGACGTCCCTGGTCAGCTGAGCCCAACTCAACGTCCAGCGCGGCGGACCCGGTGCCAGACGCAGCTTCCCGGATCAGTTCGCTCGGTACGATCGGGTGACACCTGCATTCGCAAGTTGGGCCAAACCAAACATCGCGCAGCATAGCGCCGAGATGGGCTCATGCGTGGCAGGTGTGAGGTCGCGAAGGCTGAGGCCGGGTCAACCGGACCCACAGGGCTGGCTCGCCTATCCGGCGGATTACCCCCCTGCGCTGGCCAAGAAGCTTGCGTGGAAGGACACGGACCCGTTGCGGATTACGGCAGCCAAGTCGCTGTTCGACAACTTCGGACAGGATGGCAGCCTGGCTTCCAATTCGACGCGTAACTATGGTGGGATGCCCCTGATCGTCCTCACCTCCACGAAAGACTAGGATCTGCCGGCAGGAGTGCCCCAGGAAGCTAAAGACGAAATGCCGGCAGTCCGAACCGAGCTCGTTCGCGCGCACGCTTAACTTGCAGCGCTGTCGTCCCGCGGAGTCCGTCGTTCGGTGCCGAATTGCGGGCACTACACTCAAGACGACCAACCGCTCGCGGTGGTCGAAGCGGTCGAACAGGTGGTAGCTGCGGCCAGGGGAGCGGTTGGCCCGCAACTGCATCCGGATCGCTGAGTAGCTGTGATGTCGGAAGGGTAAGCAGAGCACGGCCTCGGTAAGCCGGGCCGATCAGCTCTGCGGCGGCGACGACGCAGAAACAGACTCTCACGACGGCCGTGCGCCTACCTGGTACCGGACGTTCGTCGTCTAATCGCGTCGGGTGCAAGTGGTTCTCTGAGATGCCGTTGCCGGGAGCATGGTCGTCTTCGCGGTCGACAGGTGCCGCCGCATGATGGGGCTTCGCGGGGCGACCTCTCCAAGGTTCATCACGCACTTCTCCGTCGCCGTGGCGACATCGGGTGCAACGAAGGTCGCGGAGTGGGTCGGCCTACGTCCCGGCAGGACGTCTCGTAGCGCCTTGCGACGCGGACGAGCTCGGGTGTCAGGCTGTAGCGCGCGTCTCTCTGAACGGCTCACCAGTGATCAGCATGGTATGCATGATGACCGCGAGCTTGCGAGCGACGGCGACCGCGGCGCGCTTGAAGCCGAGCCGCTCCCGCAG
>Ga0210040_10010607_pt1 | contig 10537 bp, 8 predicted proteins | sample CryGeyCG12114_NA_FD_185462 | JGI IMG/M metagenome (GOLD analysis project Ga0210040, IMG submission 185462) | Groundwater microbial communities from aquifer - Crystal Geyser CG19_WC_8/21/14_NA (SPAdes) (version 2) | ecosystem: Environmental > Aquatic > Deep subsurface > Groundwater | place: USA...
TGCCCGATCTGCGATCAGGGCGGCGAGTGCGACCTGCAGGACCAGTCCATGGCTTACGGCCGCGGCGCCACGCGCTATCACGAGAACAAGCGCGCGGTGACCGAGAAGTACATGGGTCCGCTGATCAAGACGATCATGAACCGCTGCATCCACTGCACCCGCTGCGTCCGCTTTTCCGAGGAAGTTGCCGGTGTGGACGAGATCGGTGCGCTGTACCGCGGCGAGGACATGCAGATCACGACCTATCTGGAGCATGCCGCCAAGCACGAACTCTCGGCCAATGTGATCGACTTGTGCCCGGTCGGCGCGCTCACCAGCCGGCCCTATGCCTATGAGGCGCGGCCGTGGGAGCTGCGCAAGACGCTGTCGATTGACGTGACGGACGCGATGGGCGCCAACATTCGCGTGGATTCGCGCGGACGCGAAGTGCTGCGCATCCTGCCGCGCATCAATGATGACGTGAACGAGGAGTGGATCAGCGACAAGGCGCGCTATCAGGTCGACGGCCTTGTTCGTCGCCGGCTGGACCGCGTGTGGATCCGCCGCGAGGGCAAGCTCCAGGCTGCCAGCTGGGACGAGGCCTTTGCCGCCATCGCCGCCGTGAACGCCGGCAGCAGCGTCGCGGCGGTGGCCGGCGACCTTGTCGATTGCGAGACGATGTTCGCCGCCAAGCGCCTGCTCGGCGCGCTGGGCTCGACGCTGGTGGAAAGCCGCCAGACCGGGATGGTCTATCCGGTCGACAACCTCGCGGCCGTCAACTTCAACAGCACCTTCGCCGGTATCGAGGAGGCGGACGCCATCCTGATCGTCGGCAGCCACGTCCGCTGGGAAGCGCCGCTGCTCAACGTCCGCCTGCGCAAGGCGGTGAAGCGCGGGGCACGCGTCTTCATCATCGGGCCGGAATGGGAGACGACCTATCGGGCCGAGTTCCTGGGCGAGGATGCAGGGGCGTTGCATTCGCTCCCGGACCACGTTGCAAGTGCGATGCAAGGCGCTTCCAGGCCGGCGATCATCGTCGGCGCGAGCGGCCTTGTCGCCGGCGCGCTGCACCCGGCCCTGGCTCTGGCGCAGAGCTGGAACCTGGTGCGAGACGGCTGGAACGGGTTCAACCTGCTGCACGTCTCGGCCGCGCGGATGGGTTCGCTGATGCTCGGCTTTGCGCAATCGGGCGGCATGGAAGATGTGCGAAATGCGGCGCCCAAGCTCCTGATTTCGCTTGGCGCGGACGAGATGGACTATGCTCCCTTCGCCTCTGCGCTGAAGGTCTATGTCGGGCATCACGGCGACAAGGGCGCGGCCGCGGCGGACATCATCCTGCCCGGAAGCGCCTATACGGAGAAGGCTGGCACCTATGTCAGCACGGAAGGCCGCGTCCAGTTCGCCGACAAGGCAGTGTTCGCCCCCGGCGATGCCCGTGAAGATTGGACTATCTTTCGCGCCCTGGCCGATGCGCTCGGTGTCACCGTCGGCTTCGACAGCTTCGACCAGCTGCGCGCCGCGATGATCGCCGAGGTTCCCGCACTCGCCACCGCCGGCCTCGCCGCCTACGGGGCGCTGCCGACGGCCGATGCCTCGGTTCGCGCTGAAGGCCGAATTGCTTATCCGATCAAGGACTTCTACCTCACCAACCCGATCGCCCGCGCGAGCGTGGTGATGCAGCGCTGCTCGGCCGAGCTGCTGCATGGTGAGGATCTGGCGGAGGCCGCAGAATGACCGCCACCTTCGAATCCTGGGGCATGAGCTTCGGCTGGGCCTATTTCACCGCCACGATCGCGGGCATCCTGCTGATCGCACTGCCGCTGATGCTGGCCGTGGCCATGGTCATTTACGTCGATCGCAAGATCTGGGCGGCGATGGCATTGCGCCGGGGCCCCAACGTGGTCGGTCCGTTTGGCTTGCTGCAGAGCTTTGCCGATGGTTTGAAGGTCTTCCTGCAGGAAACCATCATCCCGTCGGCCGCGAACAAGGGCCTGTTCCTGATCGCGCCGATCGTCACTTTCACCGTGGCGCTGATGGCTTGGGCAGTGATCCCCTTCAATTCCGGCGCCGTGCTGGCGGACATCAATGTCGGCCTGCTCTACATCCTCGCGATCAGCTCGCTGGGGGTGTACGGCGTGGTTGTCTCCGGCTGGGCGTCGAATTCGAAATATCCGTTTTTCAGCGCCATGCGTGCCGCTGCTCAGATGATCTCGTATGAGGTGTCGATCGGTTTCATCCTGATCTGCGTCGTCCTGTGGGCGGGCAGTTTCAACATGAACGCGATCATCGAGGCGCAGCGCGGACACGGGCTTGGCCTGGTGAACGGGTTCTTCTTCAACCTGCTGCTGTTTCCGATGTGGGTGATGTTCCTCATCTCCAGTCTCGCGGAAACCGCGCGCGCCCCGTTCGACCTCACCGAGGCGGAGAGCGAGCTCGTCGCCGGCTATCAGACCGAATACAGCTCGATGAGCTTCGCGCTGTTCTGGCTCGGCGAATACGCGAACGTGCTGCTGATGTGCGCGCTGAACGCCATTCTGTTCTTCGGCGGCTGGCTGCCCCCGCTGGACTGGGAGCCGCTGTACTGGATCCCTGGGTGGATCTGGCTGTTCGCCAAGATTTTCTTCTTCTTCTTCGTCTTCAGCTGGGTCAAGGCGACCGTTCCCCGCTTCCGCTACGACCAGCTGATGCGGCTGGGCTGGAAGGTGTTCCTGCCCTTCAGCCTGCTGTGGGTCGTGCTGGTCAGCGGCTGGCTCATGTTCACGAGGTACGGATGACCGTCGCCCAACTCATCAAGTCGTTTACCCTGTGGGAGTTCGTGAAGGCGCATGCCCTCACGCTCAAGTACTTCTTCAAGCCGAAGGCGACGCTCAACTACCCGTTCGAGAAGAACCCGCTTTCCCCGCGCTTCCGCGGCGAGCATGCGCTGCGTCGCTACCCCAACGGGGAAGAGCGCTGCATCGCCTGCAAGCTGTGCGAGGCGGTCTGCCCGGCGCTCGCCATCACGATCGAGAGCGAGCCGCGTGAGGACGGCAGCCGTCGCACGACGCGCTACGACATCGACATGACGAAGTGCATCTATTGCGGCTTCTGTCAGGAGGCGTGCCCGGTGGACGCGATCGTGGAGGGGCCGAACCTCGAGTTCACGACCGAGACGCGCGAGGAACTGATGTACGACAAGGCGAAACTGCTGGCGAACGGGGACAAGTGGGAGCGGGCCATCGCCGCGAACCTTGAAGCCGACGCGCCCTACCGCTAGGCGCCCGATCGTGATGAGAGCGACGTTGTTCGAGGCATGGGGAAATGTCCCCACCCGCAGGCTGGAGGGGCGCCGGTGATCCAGGCCTTTGCCTTCTACCTTTTCGCCGCGCTGGTGATTGCCAGCGGCGCGCTGACGATCCTCGCGCGCAACCCGGTGCATTCGGTGCTGTGGCTGATCGTGTCCTTCTTCAACGCGGCAGGGCTGATGGTGATCATCGGCGCCGAGTTCATCGCGATGCTGCTGATCATCGTCTATGTCGGCGCGGTCGCGGTGCTGTTCCTGTTCGTGGTGATGATGCTGGACATCGACTTCGCGGAGCTGCGCGCCTCGTTCATGAAGAACTTCCCGCTCGGCATTGCGATCGCGCTGGTATTGCTGGCGGAGCTGGTGCTGGGCGTGGGCGCCTACCGGGCCGGCGCGATGGACCTCGGCACCCCGGTGGGTGACGCCGCGCCGCTGCTGGGCGAGAGCAATATCGAGAGCATCGGCGCGCTGCTCTACGGCAAGTACCTGTTCCTTTTCGAGAGCGCCGGCATCATTCTGCTGGTGGCGATGATTGGCGCGATCGTGCTGACCCATCGCGGCGCCCGTGCCGTCCGCGGCCAACAGAATATCGCGCGGCAGAACGCCCGCAAGCCGTCCGAAGCGACGGTCAATACGCGGCCTGAGGTCGGCCAAGGGGTGCAGCTGTGATCGGGATCGAACATTACGTCGTCGTCAGCTCGATCCTGTTCGTGCTCGGCGTGCTGGGGATCTTCCTCAACCGCAAGAACATCATCGTCATCCTGATGGCGATCGAGCTGATCCTGCTTGCCGTGAACATCAACCTGGTCGCCTTCAGCGCCTTCCTGGGTGACCTGACGGGGCAGATCTTCGCTATGTTCGTGCTGACCGTGGCGGCGGGCGAGGCGGCCATCGGCCTCGCCATCCTGGTGATCTACTTCCGCAGCCGCGGCACCATCGCGGTCGACGACGTCAACCGGATGAAGGGTTAGTCGCTTGTCCTCCATCCTGATCATCGTTTTCCTGCCGCTGCTGGCAGCCCTTGTCGCCGGGCTGGGCAACCGTGCGCTCGGCAACGTCGTGACCAAGTCGCTGACGACCGGCGCCCTGATCGTCTCCTGCCTGCTCAGCTGGCCCATCTTCCTGAGATACCTCGGAGGTGACGTTGCGGCGCAGGTCGTGCCGGTGCTGAAGTGGGTCGAGAGCGGCGCGATGACCTTCGACTGGTCGCTGCGGGTCGACACGCTCACCGCGGTCATGCTGGTGGTGATCACCACCGTCTCCGCGCTCGTGCACCTCTACAGCTGGGGCTACATGGCGGAGGACCCGGACCAGCCGCGCTTCTTCGCCTATCTGTCACTGTTCACCTTCGCCATGCTGATGCTGGTGACGGCTGACAACCTTGTGCAGATGTTCTTCGGGTGGGAAGGCGTCGGCCTCGCCTCCTACCTGCTGATCGGCTTCTGGTTCAGGAAGCCTTCGGCCAACGCGGCAGCGATCAAGGCCTTCGTCGTCAACCGCGTGGGCGACCTCGGCTTCATGCTTGGCATCTTCGGCACCTTTCTGGTGTTCGGCACCGTGTCGATCCCGGAGATCCTCGCCGCTGCGCCTGGGATGCAGGGCAGCGCGATCACCTTCCTCGGCATGCGGCTCGACACGATGACGATCCTGTGCCTGCTGCTGTTCGTGGGCGCTATGGGCAAGTCCGCGCAGCTCGGCCTGCACACCTGGCTGCCGGACGCAATGGAGGGGCCGACGCCGGTATCAGCATTGATCCATGCGGCGACGATGGTGACCGCCGGCGTATTCATGGTCTGCCGCCTGTCCCCGATGTTCGAGGCAGCGCCTGCCGCGCTCACTTTCGTCACCTTCATCGGCGCCGCCACCTGCTTCTTCGCAGCTACGGTCGGCACGACGCAGTGGGACATCAAGCGGGTGATCGCCTATTCGACCTGCTCGCAGCTCGGCTACATGTTCTTCGCCGCCGGCGTCGGTGCGTACGGCGCGGCGATGTTCCACCTGTTCACGCACGCCTTCTTCAAGGCGCTGCTGTTCCTCGGCGCAGGCAGCGTGATCCACGCGATGCACCATGAGCAGGACATGCGCTATTACGGTGCGCTGCGGAAACAAATCCCGATCACCTTCTGGGCGATGATGGCCGGCACGCTGGCGATCACCGGCGTCGGGCTGCTTGGCGTGTTCGGCTTCGCGGGCTTCTACTCGAAGGACGCCATCCTGGAGGCGGCCTTCGCCAGCGGCAGCGAGATGGGGCGCACTGCCTTTTGGCTCGGGGCTTTCGCCGCGCTGCTGACGAGCTTCTACTCCTGGCGCCTGATGTTCCTCACCTTTTGGGGCAAGCCCCGTTGGGCGCAGAGCGAGCATATCCAGCATGCCGTTCATGATGCGCATGGCCACCATGATGCGCACGTCGCGTCGGACGATCCGCACGCCAACCCGCATGGGCACGCCGTCGCGCATGCCGATAACCCGCCGGCGCAGGAGCATGCCGGGCGCGACGTCGCGCATCACGTCCCCGCGGCTGACGAGGATGACGGCACGGCAGGCTACCATCCGCATGAAAGCCCGTGGGTGATGCTGATCCCGCTGATCGTGCTTTCGCTTGGTGCGGTGTTCGCCGGCTTCCTGTTCCACCACGCCTTCATCGAGGAAGAGGCGTTCTGGAACGGGTCGATCGCCTTCAACGAGCACCTGATCCACGCCATGCATGAGGTCCCGCTGTGGGTGAAGCTGACCGCCAGCATCGTCATGCTGATCGGCCTCGCGATCGCCTGGCTCGCCTACATCCGCAACACCGCGATCCCCGCGGCAACGGCGGCGCAGCTCGGGCCGGTCTATCGCTTCCTGTTCAACAAGTGGTATTTCGACGAGCTCTACAGCTTCTTGTTCGTGCGCCCGGCCTTCTGGCTCGGCCGCCAGCTCTGGCAGCGCGGTGATGTTGGATTGATCGACCGCTTCGGGCCGAATGGCGCCGCCTGGGTGGTGGCAAAGGGGTCGGTCTTCGCGCGCAAGGTGCAGTCGGGCTATCTCACGTCCTATGCGCTGATCATGCTGCTCGGCCTGGTCGCCGCCGTGAGCTGGGTGCTCGTCTGATGGAAGGTTTTCCCATTCTCTCGCTGATGCTGCTGGTGCCGTTGCTCGGCGCCATTGCCTGCCTGTTCGTGGACGGCCGGACTGCGCGCACTGTCGCGCTGGCCGCCACGCTGATCGATCTCGTGCTCGGCATCGTGCTGTGGGCGAGCTTCGACATCGGCGGCGCGCAATGGCAGTTCACGGAGCGCGCGGGCGTTTTCTCCGGCTTCGGCTGGGCGCTCGGCATCGACGGAATCGCGCTGATGCTGATCGTGCTCAGCGTGTTCCTGATGCCGATCTGCATCCTCGCCAGTGCGTCCATCAACAAGCGGGTGGGCGAGTACATGGCCGCCTTCCTGTTCATGGAGACGCTGATGATCGGCGTCTTCGCCGCGCAGGACATCTTCCTGTTCTACATCTTCTTCGAGGCCGGCCTGATCCCGATGTACCTGATCATCGGCATCTGGGGCGGCGACAACCGCATTTACGCGAGTTACAAGTTTTTCCTCTACACGCTGCTCGGCTCGCTGCTGATGCTGGTGGCGATGCTGTGGATGGCGAACGAGGCCGGCACCAGCGACATCCCGACGCTGATGGCCTATGATTTCCCGCCTGCCGCGCAGACCTGGCTGTTCCTTGCGTTCTTCGCCAGCTTTGCGGTCAAAATGCCGATGTGGCCGGTGCACACCTGGTTGCCCGACGCGCACGTGCAGGCGCCCACCGCCGGCTCGGTGATCCTGGCAGGCGTGCTGCTGAAGATGGGCGGCTACGGCTTCATCCGCTTCAGCCTACCGATGTTTCCGGAAGGAAGCGCGCAGCTTGCCTGGCTGGTCTTCGCGCTGTCGATGATCGCGGTGGTGGTGACCAGCCTCATCGCACTGGTGCAGCACGACATGAAGAAGCTGATTGCCTACTCGTCCGTCGCGCACATGGCGATCGTCACCATGGGCCTGTTCGCCTTCAACGTGCAGGGGCTGGAAGGCGCGATGATCGTAATGCTCAGCCACGGTCTTGTCTCGGGCGCGCTGTTCCTGTGTGTGGGCGTGATCTACGACCGGCTGCATACGCGCGAGATCGCCCGTTATGGCGGGCTGTCGATCAACATGCCGCGTTATGCGCTGTTCTTCCTCCTGTTCACCATGGCGAGCATCGGTTTGCCGGGCACCAGCGGGTTCGTTGGTGAGTTCCTGAGCCTGGCCGGGATTTACCAAGTCTCCAGCTGGGTGTCCCTTGTTGGCACCACCGGCATCATCCTCGGCGCGGCTTATATGCTCTATCTATACCGGCGTGTTGCGTACGGCGAGCAGCGCAATGCTGACGCGGCTGCGATGCCGGACTTGTCGGTACGAGAATATGTGATGTTGGCGCCGATTGCCGCCGCAGTCCTGTGGATGGGCGTCTATCCCGAAAGCTTCCTTGCCCCGATGCGGCAGGATATCCAACTGCTCGATGCGCGCATTTCCCGCGCTCAGCCCGGGAGTGATGCGCGTCTGGCGATCGGATCGGCCAATCCGGCGGAAGCTGGCACAGAAACCGAAGCGGCGCACGGGGGGGCGCACTGATGGACTTCTCCTCCTCGCTCGCGCTCGTCGCGCCGGAGATCGTGCTTTCCCTCTCCGGCCTCGCGCTGCTGCTCGTGGCCGCCTGGGCTGGCGACGGCGCCTCGCGCCTGATCAGCGTGCTCGCTTGCGTTGCGCTCGGGGCGACCTTTTGCATGGCGCTTCCAAGCGTGTTGCAAGGCGCTTCCGGAGCGGATCGGATCGCCTTTGACGGGCAGTTCACGGCCGATGCATTCGCCGGACTCGCCAAGCTGCTGATCTATCTCGCTAGCATCGCCGCCCTGATCGTCGCACCAGCGTTCCTTGAGCGGACCGGCTCGATGCGTGCGGAATATCCGGTGCTGGTGCTGTTCTCTGCGCTCGGCATGTCGATCATGGCCTCCGCCAGTGACCTGCTGACGCTCTATATCGGGCTCGAGATGCAGTCGCTCTCGGCCTATGTTCTCGCGGCTTTCCTGCGCAGCGACGGGCGGTCGGCAGAGGCGGGGCTGAAATACTTTGTGCTGGGCGCACTCGCGAGCGGCATCTTGCTGTTCGGCATGAGCCTGACCTACGGCTTCGCCGGCACGACCAGTTTCGCGGGGATTCGCGCGTCCCTTGGCAATGGTCTGTCGACCGGCGCGCTGTTCGGGCTGGTGTTCGTGCTCGCGGGTCTCGCCTTCAAGATCAGCGCGGTGCCGTTCCACATGTGGACGCCCGATGTGTATGAAGGCGCGCCGACGCCTGTCACCGCCTTTTTCGCCAGTGCGCCCAAGGTCGCGGCGATAGCGTTGACAGCGCGTGTCGCGCTCGAGGCGTTCGGAGGCGTTGCCGACGCTTGGCGGCAGATCGTCGTCTTCGCGGCGCTCGCCTCGATCATCGTTGGCGCGCTCGGTGCGATCGGACAGGCGAACATCAAGCGGCTGCTTGCTTACTCCTCGATCAACAATGTCGGCTTCGTCCTGATCGGTCTTGCCTGCGGCACCGCCGCTGGGGCGAGCGCGATGCTGGTCTATCTTGCGATCTATGTGCCGATGACCATCGCTGGTTTCGTCGCCGTATTGATGCTGCGCGATGCCGATGGGGATCCGATCGAAGCTGTCGCCGATCTGGCAGGGCTGTCGCGAACTCATCCGGGCGTCGCGTGGTGCCTGATGATCGTGATGTTCAGCCTTGCCGGTATTCCGCCGATGTTCGGGTTCTGGGGGAAGTTCGTCGTCTTCCAGGCCGCGGTCGAGGCGGATTTGCTGGTGCTCGCGGCAGTAGGCGTCGCCTCCAGCGTGATCGGCGCCTTCTATTACATCAAGATCGTCAAGCTGATGTTCTTTGACGAGCCGGGCCAGTCGGGTGCGGGAGTGATCCAGCGCGACAGCGACAGTGCGCACTGGGCGTTGCTGGCGCTTTGCACCGTGCTGATCTCGCCGCTCGGGTTCCTCGCTACGGGCTGGCTAGGCACTCTGGCCGACCAGGCGGCGGCGGCTCTGTTCCTCGTCGCCTGACTTGCCGATCCGCATCGAGACCGTCCGGGAGACCGGATCCACGAATGCCGACCTGCTCGCGCGGATCGAGGCTGGCGAGAACTTGGCCGAAGGCACTTGGCGCGTGGCTGATCGGCAGCGTTCCGGTCGAGGCCGGCAGGGGCGCGAGTGGCTCGACGCGCCAGGCAATTTCATGGGCTCCACCGCAGTGCAACTAGAGCCGTCAGACCCGCCCGCACCGACCCTCTCGCTGGTCGCCGCTCTCGCAGTCTACGAAGCCGTTCAGAGCCGCCTGGCGCAGCCGCAGAGCGTACAGCTGAAATGGCCGAATGACGTGCTGCTCGGGCACGCCAAGATCGCGGGGATCCTGCTGGAGCGGACGGCGAATTGTGCCGTCATAGGCATCGGCGTGAACCTTGGCTCCGCACCGATGCTGCCGGATCGGGCCGCTGCCCACCTGGCGTCGGTCGGTCCGGCGCCGGAGCGTGACAGCTTCGCCCGCGATCTTGCCGTCACTTTCGAGCGCGAGTTGGATCGCTGGCGGCACTTCGGGCTGGAGCCGATCATCGCCCGCTGGCTCGCCGCTGCTCATCCGCTGGGCAGCCCGCTTTCGGTGCACTCGCCTGAGGGCGGGCGCGTCGGCGGCAGCTTCGGTGGGCTCGCTCCCGACGGCGCGCTGCAGCTTCGCTTGGCCGATGGCTCCCTGCGTGTCATCCATGCGGGCGACGTGGCGCTGGAGAGGAACTGAGGCCATGCTGCTGGCTGTCGATGTCGGCAACACCAACGTGGTGTTCGCGCTGATCGCGCCTGCCGCCGATCCGGGCGAGGATGCGGAGATCCGCACGCGCTGGCGAATCGCCACTGATCCGCGCCGGACCGGCGACGAATATGCCGTCTGGCTGCTCCAGCTGATGGAACTCGAAGGCTTGGCGCGCGACGCGGTGAACGCGATGATCGTCTCGACCGTGGTCCCACGCGCACGGCACAATTTCGAAGTGCTGGGGCAGAAGTATTTCGGTCTCACGCCGCTCATCGCCGGCGAAGGCCCGGCAGCGTGGGACTTCCCGATCGACGTGGAGGAACCGCGCTCGCTTGGTGCCGACCGCGCGGTCAATGCCATCGCCGCGCATGCCGCTCATGCGGGCGATCTCATCGTCGTCGATTTCGGCACCGCGACCACGTTCGATGTG
>Ga0210040_10010608_pt1 | contig 10536 bp, 6 predicted proteins | sample CryGeyCG12114_NA_FD_185462 | JGI IMG/M metagenome (GOLD analysis project Ga0210040, IMG submission 185462) | Groundwater microbial communities from aquifer - Crystal Geyser CG19_WC_8/21/14_NA (SPAdes) (version 2) | ecosystem: Environmental > Aquatic > Deep subsurface > Groundwater | place: USA...
GTGGCAGCGTAAAAATGAACGGTGTACATAACGTTGCTCACTTCAGGTTGGGTAACATTGGAATAATTGCTTTAGAAAATATAATTGGCAAGCTATTGCTAATCTTGCTTTTTAAATTGTAAAGCTAGAAGCATGTAATTGCTGATACTTTACTGGTTTACATTGGATATTTATTAGGTTCTCACCGGCAAGCTTGCCGGGCAAAATCAATAATGCGCTTCGTATTTACAAGTGCCTTTAATAACTGATGTTACGCAACATCTAGATAAATATTCATTTTGCCAATTGCTATCTACAGGTGTCATTCAGGAGGAAACTATTTCGCAGCTAGCCAAATAGTTTCCTCCTGAATGACACCTGTAGATTACTTAATCTTATATTTAATTTTATTTGCGTAACATCAGTTAACAATTTATCATAAATCAACTTTATACATCTATTTATAAGCCGTATAGGTAGGTCTATATAAATTAAAAAATTATTAGAATATAATGAAAAAAGCCTTCCCCAGAGTATAATATAAACGGAACTCCGTTAGGACTCTATTAGTTTACCTAAAGAAGCTAAATTAATAACTCACGCCTTTATCAAAATATCATTATAACTCTGCCACTTAATTTCAAATGAAGATTAATTTTATCAGCAGTATCTTTTTTTTTCTAATACCAATGGTTAGTTGGGGGCAAGCCACTCAACTAAAAAGTTTCCCTTTATCATCGGTGCAATTGCTGGAAAGCCCTTTTAAACAGGCCCAGCAGACTGATATGAAGTATATGCTGGCCCTTGACCCGGACAGGTTACTGGCTCCTTACCTGCGAGAAGCCGGCATAGAGCCAAAAGCAAATAATTACGGTAACTGGGAAAACACCGGCCTCGACGGGCACTTGGGAGGACATTATCTCACGGCTTTAGCGCTGATGTATGCGGCTACGGATAACCAAGAATTATTGCAACGGCTCAACTACATGATCGACCAGTTGGAGATTTGCCAGCAAAAGAGTGGCGATGGCTATATTGGGGGCACTCCGGGTGGCAAAGCCATGTGGCAGGAAATTGCGAAAGGGAATATTAATGCTGAGACTTTCGCGTTGAACAAGAAATGGGTGCCCTGGTACAACATCCACAAGACCTATGCCGGCTTACGCGATGCTTATTTGTTTGCCGGTAACCAAAAAGCCAAGACCATGCTCATTAAGCTCTCGGACTGGTGTATTAACCTAACCGCTAACTTATCGGATAAGCAAGTGCAAAATATGTTGCGCAGTGAGCATGGCGGTATGAACGAAGTTTTTGCTGATGTGGCAGAAATTACAGGAGACAAGAAATACCTGGATCTGGCCCTTAAGTTTTCTCACCGTTCTATTCTGGAGCCGCTATTGATTAAAAAAGATAATTTAAATGGTATGCACGCCAACACCCAAATTCCCAAAGTTATCGGGTACAAGCGGGTGGCGGAAATATCAGGTGATCAGGCCTGGGCCGATGCTGCGAAATTTTTCTGGGAAACAGTCGTAAATCATCGTACCGTATCTATTGGCGGCAACAGTGTCCGGGAGCATTTTCATCCGGCCAACGACTTTTCTTCTATGGTGGAGTCTAAAGAAGGTCCCGAAACCTGTAACACCTATAATATGCTGAAGCTAACGAAGCAACTATATCTGTCCGATGCTTCGTCCGGCTACATCGATTATTATGAGCGGGCTCTGTATAATCATATCCTGTCCTCGCAGCACCCTGAAAAAGGTGGGTTTGTATATTTTACGCCCATGCGGCCCAGACATTATCGGGTTTACTCCCAACCAAACGAAGGATTTTGGTGCTGTGTGGGGTCGGGCCTGGAAAATCATGGCAAGTACGGGGAGCTGATATACGCCCATAATGACAAAGATATTTTCGTAAATCTTTTTATACCCTCCAGCCTAAACTGGAACGAACGTAAAATAACCTTAACCCAAAACACCAAATTTCCTTTTGCAGAAAAATCGGAACTTAAGCTAAAACTTAGTAAGCCGCAAAGGTTTGCCCTACATATTCGCCGCCCGGTTTGGATAAAGGAAGGTCAGTTTAAATTATGGGTAAATAACAAAGAAGTAAAGGTAGAACCAGGTTCCTCTTCTTATGTAATGGTAGCGCGTAAATGGAAGTCAGGCGATGTAATTTCAGTAGCTCTTCCGATGCAGACAAAAGCCGAATACCTGCCCGATAATTCCTCTTGGGTTTTGTTGGTGCACGGACCTATTGTATTGGCGGCAGCTACCGATAAAACTGACTTACAAGGACTATGGGCCGATGGTAGCCGCATGGGGCACATAGCTAATGGGCCGTTGTATTCCATAGACGATGCCCCCCTGCTGGTTGTAGCCGATAGCAATTTTGTTTCTGCTGTAAAGCCTGTTCCTGACAAACCATTAACTTTTACAGCGGCTAGTCTTATTTCTTCTGACAAATACAAGCAAGTGGAATTGGTGCCTTTTTTCCAGGTACACGATGCCCGCTACATGCTGTACTGGCCCGTAACCAGCCCGGAAAAACTGGAAGCCCGGAAACAAATTTTGCGGCGGGAGGAAGAAGTAAAAGTTGCCTTGGAAGCACGCACGATTGATCAGGTGGCACCCGGGGAACAGCAACCCGAATCAGACCATCATTACCAAGGAGAGAAGACAGAATCAGGCGTGTTCCAGGACCGGCATTGGCGGCATACCAGCGATTGGTTCAGCTACGATTTAAAAGATGTTGGTAAAGAGGCTCGTACTTTACGTGTTACTTACTACGGCGCTGACAAAGACCGTAACTTTGATATTTATCTAAATAATAAACTTTTGAAAACAGTGAGCCTAGATGGTTCCGAAGGCGATAAGTTTTATGATGTAGATTATGTAATTCCAGCTGCCATTATTAATAGTGCAACAAACGGTACCTTAAAGGTGAAGTTTGCAGCGCATAAAGGCTCTATGGCAGGGGGGATTTACTACGTGCGTCTGTTAAAGTAAAAACAATAATTAGTGCCTCAACTACCACGAATTTAAAAATTTAATACCAAATCGCTTAAACAAGCTTTCATACCTTATCAGAGATTAAACCTGCCGAGTTTGCTTCAATTTTAAATTTAATCCTTTGGCTTATGGAAGGCGGCAAATACTAAACGGTATAATACCAAATAGTACTAACAGCCTTCCACAACATCCCATGTTGTCATCCTGTAGAATTCACAGAATTCCAGAACCTTGGTCCCAGAAGGAACTATTGTTTAGAAAGTAAAGTAGGCAAAATGCATTCTACTGGTGGTTGCCTGTAAGGTCTTCTATCCAATAGATTTTTCCAAAATGACAGTAATAATAAATTTCTTCTTTTAATATCTAATTACAATGGAAGGTAGTTTAAACGATTTGGTATAACTAGCTTTAAATAAGTTTTAAAAGAAGAAAGGCAGCCCACAAAATAAATTTTTAGAGGTGTCTTTTCCCTTTTTATAGATTGTATATAGTACTAAAAGCAGTTCATTTATCTGGCGCGCTCTATTTTTACTTTTCTGTTTTTAAGCATTTGGTTTTCGAGGGTTTTAATCAATTCATCTACTTTGGCCCGGCTAACGGCGGCATAAGCTGCCTGCTCTTGAACCTGGATTAAACCCAGTTCATCTTTTTGTAAAAAACCTTTTTGCAACAGAAAACCCACCACATCGCCTTTGCTGATTTTATCTTTTTTGCCGGCACTAATATAAAGGGTTTCCCAAGGGCTGGGCCGGGGTAAAGCCGGGCGCACCGGCAATGTCTCGTCGGGAATAGAGGGCGGCACGTAGGCGGGTTTCTCGCCGGGGTGTAGCAATAAATAAGCCGTGCCTTTGGCCTGCATGCGCGCGGTGCGGCCGTTGCGATGCAAGTAAGTTTCCGCGTTACCTAAGTCATAGTGCACCACATTTTCTATTTCGGGAATATCTATGCCGCGGGCGGCCAAATCGGTACTGAGAAGCAGGTGGAACGTACCGTTACGAAATTTCATCAAAGCTCTTTCGCGGTCGGGTTGTTCTAGGCCGCCGTGAAAAATACCGTGTGCCAAGCGCTGTCGGGTAAGGTAAGCACTTAGCTCTTCTACGGTATCGCGCTGGTTACAAAAAACCAAAGTGGGTTTATTTCCAATTTTACATAGTAACCGGAATAAGCTGCCAGCTTTATCGGTATCGGTTACCGGCACGGCTTTTATTTCTAAATCAGGGGTACTCGGAATATCTTGTAAGAAATTAATCGTGATGGGCTTTACTAGGCCGGTAAAAGCTGGTAACTCGCGCATGGGCGTAGCCGAAGTTAAAATACGCTTCTGTACATATGGCAACTGGCTAATAATAAAACTCATATCGGCTTCAAAACCAAATTCTAAAGATTTATCAAATTCATCGAGCACCAGGGTATGAATAGTGGCACCAATTTTATTTTGTTCGCGCAAGTGAAACGCCATGCGTCCGGGCGTACCTACCAGTACAGCGGGCAGATTAAGTAAACTACTTTTCTCGAGGCGGGTTGCGTGGCCGCCGTAAAAGCATTTAATGTTAAAACCCGTACTCATTTGCCGGAACACCTGTTCTATCTGCATGGCTAACTCCCGCGTGGGCACTAATACCAGGGCTTGAATGCCCTTGAAATTAGGTTGTAACCGCGCCAGTAAAGGTAATAAAAACCCCAGCGTTTTACCCGAACCAGTGGGAGCCAGCAATACTAAATCTTGCTCTTTTGCCGCAGCCAGGGCGGCGTGTTGCATAGTATTTAGTTCGGCAATTTTGAGATTTTGAAGGACCTGCTCCAGCATAAAATTATTATTGATTTAAGCTAAGGTACAGCTTTTAAGTTTAGCTTTTTCTTTAAATAAGAGCGCGATTACTAGAACTTAGTTAAGGGTAGCTTTTGAGGGTGTTCTGGTTCGAAATAAAGGATTGGCAGCATTTCTACTTTATAAAAACAAAGTGTAATTACTTCTGAAAATAAAATACAATCTATAATTTTGATAAACTAAAATCTTGATAAACTAAAGTAATAAGGTAAGTAAATCAATCTTAAAGTATATTGGATGTTTATTAAATTAGCTAAAAATAAATGATAGGGCAGCAGGCTTAATAATTATTCAGAGCAAAATCCGCTTATTTAATCTTATATTTTTGAACATTTTTAATATCTAGTTATCTCGCTTTATGTTCAGGTATATTGCTTTATTTTCGTTCTTTTATTGCATTTATCAGCCGATTATGTCGCAAGCAAGAACAGATAAATATTTAGCCGAAATTTTAGCCAGGGCCGGAAACGACAGTGTCAATAAGATACTCCGGAACCCGGAAACGTACCGGTTGCAGATCATTTATACCCAAATTAATCGGGATAGGCATAACAAACCTTCTTTCCACAACTATTATTTTAATTACGATCCAAATCTCTATTTCAATCCGGCTTCGATGGTGAAACTGCCTTTAGCTTTTTTGGCTTTAGAGAAATTAAACACTTTAAATAAAAAACAAATAGATAAATATACGCCGGTAGTGTTCGATAGCAGTTATGCCGGACAAAAGCCACTATACCAGGAGCCTTCTTCCGAAAGTGGTTTGCCTTCCATTGCCCACTTTATCAAACGCGCTTTTTTAATCAGTGAAAACGACCCGTATAACCGGATGTACCAATTTATTGGGCAACAAACCATTAACCAGAGCCTGCACGCGAAAGGTTATAAAGATGCCCGTATTACGCGGCAGTTTATGGGATTTACCGCCGAAGCGAACCGCCACACCAATGCAGTCCGTTTTTTTAACCCCGATGGCAGCACCCGGTACTACCAACCACCAGCTTACAATCCCGTTGCTTTTGATTTTAGTCGAAAAATATTATTGGGCAAAGCACATTACGATCGCAACGAAAACCTGGTGGCGGCACCTTATGATTTTACCGAGCACAACAACTTACCTTTGGACGATATGCAGCAGTTATTGCAATCTGTATTATTTCCGGCTTCCGTACCCAAGCAGCAACGATTTAATCTTTCCCAGGATGATTACACTTTTCTCTACCGCTACTTATCGCAATTTCCTTCCGAAACCCCGTATCCCAAATACGACACTTTGCTTTTTTACGACAGCTACGCTAAATTCTTTTTCCGGGACCAAACTCACCAAATGCCGCCACAGGTGCGGGTATTCAATAAAACAGGTTGGGCTTACGGGTTTTTAACCGATGTTTCGTACGTAGCTGATTTCGGGCATAAAGTAGAATATATGCTGGCGGCCACCCTGTACGTAAACAGCGACGGGGTATTAAATGATGGCAAGTACGACTACGATACCATTGGGCATCCTTTCCTGTACCAGCTGGGGCAAATTATTTATAACTACGAATTAGCCCGGGAACGGAAATACAAATCCAATTTATCGGCTTTTCAGGTGCCGTATGAACGTAGAGACCCCAATGATACCCGGCCTGCTTTGCGGAACGTTGATAATTAAGGTAGTAAATCAGAAAACAGAGTGGCTTGTAAAAAATGCTGCTGTTGTAAGGCTCAGTATTATCCTTTATATAATTATTCCAAACCCGAATGCGGACGTTAATACGTTAATAAAGTTAAACGTAAAAACTTAATAGATTGGTCATAAGTTTAGATACGCTGTGAGTAAGTTGTAACGAGCTGCTCGTAGTTACAGGTTGCTTTCTGGAAAGTTGCGTAGATAGCCAGAATAGTAGTTTCCTTTACTTCAAATTTGCCAACGGTAGCCGCCTATTTACCAGCCGACTTGGTACAGGTATTGAGCAGGAATAAACAAAACAAACTACCACTGACCATAATATTGAAATCAAATTTGAGCAAATTCAGGCTAGATTGGGGTTTAAAACTTTGCATTTATACCATTTAGTATTTACCGCCTTCTGTAGACAAATAGATTAAGAATGCAAGTAAATTAAACCCGGCATTTTTTAAAATTGCCGGGTTTAATCTTTAGCAAGTTAGGGCAGCCTGTTTAAGCAATTTGGTTTTATATTACCAACTTATCCCGTAATCTTCGCCGTGGTTGCTGGAGCCGCCCCAAAAGCTGCCGTGCTTCCAATCGAAATAAATGGCGTTAATAGGTCCGCTGGTACGATCGTCGAAACTTAAAGTGTAACCCATTTTTTTTAGGTCAGTGCGTACTGCTTCCGGGGTGCTGTCGTGCAGTAAAATTTGCCCTGGTTTAGGCGAGCGGTCCTCAGTTTTGGTGCCGCCCAGCGACAGCCAGAGTTGAGTGGTATTAATGTTGGCGGCCTCAGAAGCTTGTTGCACCGTCATGCCAAATTCCACTACGTTTAAAAAACATTGGAGCAGGTTTTGCTCCTGGGTATCGCCTCCTTGCACGGCAAAGGACAGAAAAGGTTTGCCATCTTTTAATGCCATAGAAGGGGTTAAAGTTACCCGCGGCCTTTTGCCTGGTTCTACTACGTTAAAAGGATTTATAGCCGGGTCCAGCACAAAACTTTGCATGCGTTGGCTCATGCCTACGCCGGTATTGCCGGCAATGCAGGCCGGTAGCCAGCCGCCGCTTGGGGTAATGGATACAACCCAGCCCTCTTTATCCGCTGCTTCTACCGAGGTGGTTCCTTTCCACAAACGGTCCTGGTATTCTACCATAGAAGAACTGTTGCGGGTATCGTGGGTGGGCGCAAAATTGCGTTTAGAATTATCCATTTCGTAACCCCTGGTTTTAAGAAGTTTTAAATAAGGATTCTTTTTTCCTTCTATCGAGTAGGGATCGCCCGGGCCAATATTAGGGTTATTTTTATCGAATTGGATGAGGGCCGCGCGTTGCTTAGCGTATTCTTTGCTCAACAAGCCCTGCATGGGTTCCTGGGGCGGAAAATAAGAATCGCCGTAGTAAAAATCACGGTCGGCAAAAGATAAATTCATGGCCTGGTACAGCGTATGGATGTATTTGGCGCTGTTATAACCCATGCTTTTCAGGTCGAAGTTTTCCAGGATATTCAGGGCTTGTAGCAAAACCGGACCTTGGGTCCATTGCTGTAATTTATACACTTCCACCCCTTTGTAATTTACCTTTAGCGGCTCTTCTTCCACGGGTTTCCATTTGGCCAAATCCTGCATGGTTATGAGTCCGCCTTGTTCCTGGCAACCCCGCACAAACTCTTGGGCAATATCGCCGGTGTAAAAACGATTGTAAGCCGCCATAATGGCCTCTTTCCGGTTCTTACCTTTTTTAAGCGCTTCTTTTTCGGTTTCTACCATTTTAGTAAGCGTTGCCAATAAGTCTTTTTGCACAAATATTTCCCCAGCTTCGGGAGCTTCTCTTTTTTCACCGGCATGCGTCAGAAATACTTTTTTACTGTAAGGCCATTGCTTTATCTGTTCTTTACCCCGCTCCATGCTGTTAGCTGTTTGGGCATCTATCGGGTAGCCGGCCGCTAATTGGAGGGCGGGGGCTAATACTTGTTCCAGGCTTAACGTACCATAGTTCGCCAGCATATACAACAAACCACCGGGGGTGCCGGGCGTGGTAGCGGCCAACGGACCGTATTCCGGCGGAAAGTTATAGCCCTTCTTTTTAAAGAAATCGGCGGTGGCGCCGGTGGGAGCTACGCCCATGGCATTTATCGCTATTACTTTTTTGGTTTTGGGGTTATAAATCAAGGCCTGGGTTTCACCGCCCCAACTTAATACATCCCACATGGTGCAGGTAGCCGCCAACATAGCACAAGCCGCATCCACGGCATTGCCGCCTTGCTGGAAGGTCATGGCCCCGGCGGTAGCCGCCAGCGGTTTACCCGTAATAGCCATCCAGTTTTTACCGTGTAAAGGGGGCTTTTGGGTTTGTTGGGCCGAGGCTGGTAAAATAGAAATTATGAAAATAAACAATGGTAGTAGATTTCTCATAAAAATTTTATTAGATAAGCTAAATTTAGATGAAAATAATATAAAGGCAACGGGAATTAAAAGGAAACATGAAAATACATAATATTACTTAGGTTTTAAAGTGCTGGAATTAATAACAAGAGCTAAATAGGACCACAAGAATACAAGAAATATTAACTGCTAAACAGCAGGTGCTAAAAAGATGACCAATTTATACCACCAATTACCGGGTAAACAGCATGATATTAGCGCAACAATTTATTCCGGCATCTAAATACAACTTGTTATGCAACGCAGAAAATTTCTTCAGGCCACTTTGCTTTCCTTACCACTTGCTGGCAAGGCCGCCGCTTTTAGCCGGCCCATTAAACCGGTACCACCCAGTTTTCTGGTGAAAGCCGGTAAAGACCGTTTCAACAAACCTATTTTATACAAGGGTGTGAACCCGAATTTAGTAAAAATATCAGCGCAAGATACTAATGGACAATTAGCTGTTTTTGAGTTTATTGGCCTGGAAAAAACCGGCCCAACCTTACACCTTCATTTAAAGCAGGATGAAATATTTTATGTGGTAGCGGGTGAGTACTTATTTCAGGTAGGGGAGGTAAAGCAGAACTTAAAGGCCGGTGATACTATTTTCCTGCCCCGCAACGTTCCGCACACCTGGTTGCAGCTAACTGATAAAGGCCAGTTAATTTATCAGGTGCAGCCAGCGGGTAAAATGGAAGCATTTTTCAAAAAAATGAATTCCTTTAAAGGCCGCCCAAGTGAAGAAGAAATTAATAAAATACACCAGGAGCATGGCATGAAAGTGGTAGGTCCGCCTCTGTCTTTGGAGTAATGTAAACCAAACAAGTACCGCTATGATTGTTTTTGATTACCGGCTTCCTAGTCCCGATCTGCGGTCATACGTTAGGCAGTACCAAATTCTGGGTTTCGAATTTAAAGAAAACAAAGTTCCGGTTAAGCCTTACTGGCCGCGCCCCGAAAATTGTCTTACTTTTCATCCCCGCGATACCGAAATCATTACTTACGTAAACGGGAACCAGCCGGAAAAGAAGTTTCGCTCTAATTTGACCGGGCAACCGCTGGAGATGACCCTACGGCAAGTAGGACGTGATTTTGTTATTTTCCAGGTAGTTTTTCAACCCGGCGCCTTGTTTCGCCTGACGGGCATACCCCTTAACCAACTTTCCAATGCTTTCGTGGATGCCGAAGCGGTGTTTTCTAAAGAAATAAGGTTGGTGAATGAACGCTTAAGCAGCACCGATGAACACCAAATAATGGTAGCGGTGGTAGAGGAATTTTTGCGTTATTTGGTCCGAAAGGTAAAATACGAAGTACGGCCTGTAGACAAGGTGGCGCATTTTCTGCTGCAAAACCCCCGGCGTACCTCGTTGGACTGGCTGGCCGCAGAAGCTTGCTTGTGCCGTAAGCAATTCTACCGCAAATTCGTGGAGCAGATGGGGGTGAGCCCCAAACTATTTACACGAATTGTGCAGTTCGACCAGGCAGTAAAGTTGAAAAACGCTCAGCCGGAGCGTGATTGGTTGAGCATTGCTTTGGACCTCGGGTATTATGATTACCAACATTTGGTGCGGGACTTTAAAGAATTTACCCACCTCACGCCACCTGCTTTTTACCTCCTGGATAGCCAAGCCCCCGAACGGG
>Ga0210040_10010609_pt1 | contig 10536 bp, 6 predicted proteins | sample CryGeyCG12114_NA_FD_185462 | JGI IMG/M metagenome (GOLD analysis project Ga0210040, IMG submission 185462) | Groundwater microbial communities from aquifer - Crystal Geyser CG19_WC_8/21/14_NA (SPAdes) (version 2) | ecosystem: Environmental > Aquatic > Deep subsurface > Groundwater | place: USA...
TTTGGCTAGCGATATAGTTCGAAAAATGCACCGTAAAATCTTGGTAGAGATTCTAAAATCCAGCCCAATTTGTATTCATATCCAAAAAACCTAAAACACATGCATATTAGGCTGAAATAATGGAAAGAGCTCCTGGTTTTCGGATGCTTGCAATTTCTATGCCATTTCAATTTTCGCGACAATTTTGCAATATTCCACAATATTATCCCGCAATGCAATTTTTTCAACATTATCCTCTGAAAATTTCAGCTTCACAGAGCATACATATTGGTAATTAATGGGATCCAGCCCAAAAGTGGTTCATTACTAACTAGATTGCATTCATTGAGCACCATGCACCAATAATAAGCTCTGGATAAACCGCAACGGATCATATCATAGCAAGTAAATAAATATAGGAGAACTTTAACGAACAAACTAACTATATGCATTTGTTTTCCTTGCAAACACATGATGATGATGATGATGATGAGTACATTTGGTGAACTCAAAAAAAGACTCGCTTTATCGTACAACGACTGACGACTGTTATTTTTTTTTGGCTCCCAAAGTTTCGGCCTTGACAATTACGACTTATGTATGTATGTATGTATGTTGTAGCCAGTTCCTAGTATAGCTAGTTAGTTAGTTCGTGTTGACTATGAAAACAAAATGATTGCATAAATTAGTGGACAGACAACATTATTAGACTTGTATGAGGGTATCGTAGTGTCAACTTACAATGGAAGGTGCATACCTGTTTTGTTATCAATGGGATTCGAACACGACTACAGGGAACATGTGCCCTACAGTAACTTGAATCCCCAACATTTTGCACTCAAGATGAACAAATAACGTGTTTATGAAGAAGTTTAAAAACAATATTAGGGATATCGGTATTTTTTGAGATTTTAAAGTGAAATTCAACTGGAGTGTTAACAATGGAGGTGCTGCTATTGTGGAATTGACGGCAAGCCAAGTGTATCCTTCCATGTGTTTGGAGATAGCTCTCAGAGTAACATAACATGTAACATAATAGGGTATAGATTTTTTTTTGTGTTTTTGTGAAAATTTGGAATGATAATTTTATGAACAGTAAACTAGTTGACTCGTTAGTTTGCATTATATGGTTGGCCAGCATGTGGGTATTTATTATTGCATTTGATTGAGATAAGAAAGTTGGCATCTTGGGCACAAGTCGGATTTTTGCATGACATTTCCATATTAAAACTAAATGTATGTGTATTATCGAGGAAAACAAGTAATTTTTGCGATACGAAATTAAATTCTCGTATTTTTGTTTGTTTCATTGTTCATTATTTTAGTGATCTGGTGCAGTTAATTCGGTGTTTAATAAAAGCATGCAATTATCTTTTCATTGTCCCCAAAGTTGGATGGAACTTCAAGATTGAGTTTACAGGAATGCATGTAACTTTTGCTTTGTGTAAACTTGTAAACTGCGTCAACAATGTTAGCATTGCTCACTATAACGAGTTATCCCATTCACTACTGTAGGAAATGAAATCTCGTGAGAAAATCTTCCACATATCGGCAGGCAGAATTGAGTTTTTAAAAACCTAATGAATTTGGAAATTAATCCAATTTTTTAATGCCCAAAAAAAAGCCGAATAACCTGTGAAAATAAAATCTATACTATGTTGGCGGTATTTTGCAGTTTTTGAGCAGATTGGTGCAATTTTCGCAAAGCTAGATTTTTTGGATTTTGCAAATTCAAATCGGCGGCAACTAAAAGTTACTTTGAAAATATTCAGGCGCATAGTAGGTATAGTTTCAAGAAGAGTCGGTATTATAGTTTTCATGAGAAAAAACTGGTTCTCGATTCCAACTTGGGTTCCAACTTGAATTCCAACAAGAGTTAGTTAGCCAATCCCAATGCTCACACATTTTTATGTTGCACGGCACAGAATAAACTTTTTACATTTATATTCTTTGCCGACCAACTCAACTTTTTGTGCTTGTATTATTATTAGTTATAAAATTTCACGCTCTACGAATATCCTGTAAACATGAGAATATTAAAATCAAGGTTGAAGGTCTCGCACTCTTGCAAAAAAGGTGCACATTTTGTATGCACTCATTAGGTAGGATTACAATGTTTTAAAGTTAACAGCAGTGGGTTTTTATTAGCATGTTTCTTTTTTCATCGTGTAACAAACTTTTCTTGAATTTTAATGGGGGATTACAATGATAAACATTTGTATATAATTTTTTGAGCCTTTGACTTTTGTCTGTATAGCATGCTGTTAACTTTTAGTGCTAACCAACTGTTTTTCAGTGATCTTAATAAGAATATATTCTTTTGGAGGGGAAATGCTGCAATTAGGGAAACAAAACATGTTCTGATGGAATAGCATTTTTTTGGTCCTCCATTGGTGCGTTAAATTGGGCTGACAATTTATGGGAAAAGCTGTGGCAGCAGCTTTGTAATGGTTTCATTAATATTTCTAAAGCAAAGATACGACTCATTAGTCACAGCATCTACTATTTTGCTTTATACTGGAAGCCATAAACATGGGACATTGTTCGCTCGCTCGGCAAATATTGGACTCATATGTTTGTGGAGTTAGGGTTCCGACTACCGACAGTTTTGGACAAACTGGCGTGAAAACCGATAAAAACAAGAACACTATATGAATCCCTTTGCTTTGTCAAAATGTTTTGTATATGCAATATGCTTGTCAAAAATGTGTAGCACATTGCAAGCGCCGGAAAGTTTATAATGGCAAGTATACACTTGTCATTTTTGCACGCATCTTTTTCTTGGGTAATTGAACACGCTTGAAAAAAATAGTTACTAACTATGCATATTATATTCCGCTTTCGTAGTTTTTTAAACCTACACTTGTAGTAATGAGGTTAACTTTCGCATCTCACCTAATATGCAGTCCTTTATAATACTTAACACATTAGCACATGCAAAAAACTGGTCCTCACAAATTCTCTAACAAAACAAGCAACCTATCTTAGCCAATTATTAAAATTTACTTGAGCAAACTAAACTGCTGTCCCCAAATAATGGAATGACATTTTTGCACGGCTTTTATTGGGTTATTGCACTTTCATTTGTTGCAAAATCCAGTTTACACACTCTGTGAAATCAAGTGCTATATTTCGCACATGTTCTGTTTCGCCGACTAGTGAGTGGGTATCATTACATATTGATTGTGGCAAAATGCCAGAATGTACAGTTTGTTGGACATTGCAAAAACAAACGTCACCTAGGAGGATCCCAAGTCTAGACAATGTTGTTTATAGTCTTTTCCAATTCTGGATCAAACCATACTACCTAAACTTAAGTGCTTAAACTTTGATGCAGAAATGTGATGAATACAAAGTCTGATGAGCAAGTTTAAGATGAATAGGGAAAATCAGGATTCATACTGACTGACTGAGATCAAATGGGTCTCAATCATTCTATGCACAATTCTGGGAAGAAAAAATTTATTTTTGTGAAAAAATCCCCAAAAAATAGTGCAAGTGAGATGTGGATGTTTAATGAAGCCGTTTTATGATGAACAGACCATGTGGCTGTGTTTTGTAATAAGTAAGCAAGCTGGTAGCAACAGCAACTTAACTTTGGAGTACTAAATTTAGTCTCATTAAGTAAGTTGAGATCATATACAGTTTAAATTGCAGTCAGTTAGTTAGGTTTGACTAATTTAGCTTGAGAGTATGTTATGATGGAAGAAATAATAAAACTGTGCTCTGATTTGTTCCATCATTTGAAGCTGTGCATTGAAAATAAACAGGGTGTCCCATAATTTTTTATTGTATCTAGTTAAAGCAAAAGACTGCATAACTAACAGCAGCCCTAACGAATTTGTTCACTGCAAATTTTTCTGTATATTTGCTAAAAAGCTTTTAAATTACAAATCTAAAATATTGAATCCAACTGTATAATTTGAACAAAGCGAAATTTTTTTAAAAAATTTACAATTTAGAGGCTTTTAATTTTTTCAGCTTGCCTCTCCCACATTAAATCTTTTACATTTTTTTAAAAATCTTTTGGCAGATAGGATTTAAATGCTGCAGATTTGTGGAAATTTTAATTTCCATATTATGTAATTTACAGTTGTTTTTGAACGCCCAGTACAAATGGCATATTGGTAATCATATGTGTCTAAGGCGAGGTGAATAGGTCATGGAACATGGACTCTTTCATTTCTCATTATCCATAGCAATAACTACATGATTGGGAAAAAATAATGAAAATAGTTCAATTTTAAATTCTTAAGACAAGTTACAAGGTAGCTTTGCGAAAAAATCGTGAATTGATTCACAAGCCAGCCAGGTAAAAGTTTTCCATGCTCACTTGTTTGCACTTATAGTTAAGGATTCCTTTGTGATAAAAAAGGGAAATTCAAGAAATGTTGTCCCCTGTCAGTGTGGTGAAAATGAGTGACAGAATCCATCGGAAACCCACTTTTGTAAAAAAAAAGAGATATATTATCTTTCATGTATTTCCTTCCGTCCGATATAAAAAATTGTAATCCGAGAGTTTTGTCAACTTTTTTACACATAAACTAACTTACTTACTTTATTTCGCCAAACAACTGCGTAGTTAAAGACCTCACGTGCAAAAAAATTTGTTATTTTTGGTTTCCAGGCTCTGACATTTTTTGCAGGCCTAACTTCTGATGCATGATTCCGAGAAATCTTGTTTTCTTAAGCAAAAAGGTGGAATTTCCTCAAACAATACTTTTTAGATAAATGAAATCTAATCCACTTTGATGCTCTGCTTTTTTACAGGATCTCAATGGCCATATTTGAAATCGGTATTTTAATATGCTCAACGGATATGTGAAAGTACACATTCGATGTGCTAGCTGAAAATACTCACTTATTTGAGCCTCCCAGTTTTCATGTTTGTGGCAATGAGGATGATGAGAGTTGAACACACAGTGATTGACTTTGGCAACTAATTAGGCAACCAACTATAGACTGTGTAGGGTGAAAAATTATGCCAACGGAGTGAATATGTTGTACAAAAAACATTGCCTTCTGAATCCGCTCCATGTGACTATTTTCCTCATTTTTGTGTCCATCGTTCAAGTGACCCCCAAAAGATGTTTGGATCATATAAAAGGTATGTACATTTTTTTAACGGGAGTATACATGGGAAACCGTGAGGGATGTGCTAAGCAGATTAAGCAGAAAAAATAAAAAGCTTTTAGGCCGGCTATAGGCTAAGCCGCTTTTTTTAAAGGCAATTTTTTTAGCCAGATTTGACGAGTTTTATCATTTGGAATACTTTTTACATCAAAGCTCTCAAAAATATTGATCAACACAGTTAGTTAGCTACAACTAAATTGACAGTAAAAAGAACTGTGCAGGTTTTGTTAGTAAATAAATCATTCCCCCCTGGGAAATTCGCAGTCAATTTCAGAACCCATACATCTAACTCCTTAGTTTTGGTTCTCACTTTGCTGTCGCTGCACAATAGAATTTGCGCATGACAATGACCATCATTGTAACAAACAAGGTAAGAAAACGTAACAAGTGAATTATACTCTTTTTGTTTGTGTGCGTTGCAGAAGTGAGACCCCGTAGATTTTTCCAAGTGGAGAATGACATTCTGAATCTAACTTTGGAGACTTCGGAGAGCCGCGTGGGCCAACAACTCATCACACATGCATTTGGCATCTTCCTGGAGGAAGTGTTGGGATTTGAAAATGTTCATGTGGCCTCGTATCCGGATTTTTACTCGGAGAATTCTTCGTACCTGGCTCTGCAGCGGCTAGCTGGCATGGACATGCAAGATAGTGTCTACATTGGATACAATAGGTGAGCCAAAAAAAAGAATTTGCAAAATCAGGCCTAGTGTCACATTGCTAGAAAGGATGAATCAGCAAAATTTGCAATGTTTTTTGTTTGCACACTAGACTATTACAAATTGTTGTGCAAGGCATTTCTGAATGCAGTAGGGTTATGAATATTATGCATGTAAAGATTTGATCCAATTTGACGCCAAAGTTCATGTTATGTAAAAAGATATTCACTATTTTTCAACAATTCCAATGCTATTTTGGGAATCCTTTGAACTCACGCTGGAAAACCGATGAGACTGATTCTTGAGACTCGTATTGAAGAATATTCTAAGCTGGGAACAAGATTATATATAGGACATAATATAAGCTAATGAGACGAGTTTTGTCTTAATTGGCAGTTAGTTACTTTAAAAAAACAATGGGTTAATAAGTTGGCTGTCATCAAACGCTTTCCTAGAATTAGATTTGCAAAATAATTGTATGGGAGTATGCGTTAGCTAGAGTTTGTATTTATTAATAATGAGTCTGGATCTGGAGCTAACAATGTGGTGGTGCACAAATTGGAATCTCCATTTGGCTTTTTCAAATTTTCCCAAATTTTATTGAGCGTAAAACGCTTTAATTGTTTTAGTAGGGACTAATATATTATGTTGGATTTGTGAGCGCCTTTTGAGCTGTATCACAAGCCAATGGATCGGAAACAAGGTTAAATTAGGTTACGTTTAGTTTAGCGTTAAAAATATTGTGCTTTGATTTTGATTTCAGAGTACCTGAGACGATCATCAACTTGGGCATCTGGCTCCCATCACAATTTGAACTGGAGCGGGGAAAGTCGCCTGATATTCTCCAGAATTGTGGACATTTGGGATTCCTTGGAAGGTTTGTATACGAAATTGCCGTTTTCGGTCCATAATAATTCTTGACTATGATAACCACGCAATGTGCATAAATAAAATGGGTAGGGGCCAGGGAGAAGTTGGTAATGATGATAGCATGCAGAGAAAACGTGAGCTCTTTATCCCGTTGAAGCCATTCTCAGCGAACTTACAACGGATGAGCCTTCGTATGCATATGGTAAAAAGTGAAAGTAAGTTGCGAAAGAAGCACCGAGTTTTCACAGAGCTTTCTATCAGTTAGGCAGAGTGTTCCGTTGTAAGTTTATATGTGAGAAAGTCACTCGAAGGGAAATAGTTGACATAAAAGTGAAAACATAAAAAATCATTTTAGAAGCTTTTTGGTCTCGCTTCCTCTAGATCTTTTTTATTAAAAACTAAAATGAATGTACGGCTCTAAAAATTCATAAATTTGGAGGTTCAAAATACGGTTTATGACTTTTTTATGAGTCAAGACTGAACATAGGTTGATTATAATGCATTACCTGGAAATCAATTAGGTCTGAGTGAGTGGCAAAGAGCCAAAAATCACCTTTTTTAATAGAAAATTAGATGAGAAGGTTTCTTTTGGATGCAATGACATTAATTGAATTCTTGAGCATAGTCGAGATCAAGTGAGCGATTTCTTTTGAAGTTGGCTACTCAAGGTTCATCTGACAGAGTCCTGAGCTAGTTAAAACGAAAATGTGATCAAAGACTCAATTCAAATGAATTGGATCCACACGATTATACTAACGAACCTGTCTACTTAGTTGTGTAAAAAACTATTACCTGTTTTATATAATTAGTGTCAATGCATTGGCAACTTTCGGTTGAAAACATTCGTTTTTCAAATCCCACGAATACAAATATAGTCAACTATTATTTATTGGTTGACAATTAGCCGGTGAATGGATTTTGAAAAATCCTTATGGAAAATTGCACGCGAAAAACTTGAGAGTTTGACACTGACATTTCGAATTCGGATTCATAAATGAAATTTTATGCTGTATTTTTTAAACCATTCTATGCTTAATTTAGCCTTAAACTAACTTGATCAGTTCGCATTGTATATTTGGTTTTTTTAGCCCGTTGACACATTTTCAGACTAACTAATTAAGCACAGCATACGAATCCTTTTACCTTTGTATGATATTTTCCGATTTGCACTCCTTTTTGCAAGAACTCACCTAAGCGAATTCATGTCACTCATCCGTATTGATTTTCATCGCATTTCAGGAATCCATATAAAATAAGCTGTGTACCTACCTCCACGTTATTGTATGAAACCTTGAGAAATTTGCCCTGATTTTTCCCACAAAGACACGTACTTAGAAAAAGCTGTCCATCAAATCCCACTTCCCACATGCTGACCACATGTACCGAGTCGATCTTTGCAAGTTTCCATGTGTACACGGACCCCGCTCTGTCCATAATGTCTATTGACTTGTGTAGTGTACTACTAATGGGTTCCCTCACTAACTGCATGTATACTTTCACTCCCTAATTAGCGTTCCCCACAAACTATACATTCATTCATGTGAATGCCAGAGGTTGTGAGTATTGTAACGTAACCAAAAGATGAATTCAGCCCGTGTGTGCCAATTCTCACCAACGTTTCGGTAACACGACCCCTGCAATCAAAATGGCCTGGTTAGTTAGTGTATACATTTTAATTGGTGTGCGCGTCTAGACAATCGCGATTTGAGTCGAGTGTGTACCAAAGCGAATTGCGTGAAACCCTGATATTTTAGATATTCCGTTCTAATTAGGAGAACAGTATTCATTAGCACAATGTGGTCATCAATTGATCCCGTGGTGGACTATAACATAGCAAACAAAGTGATATAACACCAAAATTTCCCTACAGTGCATTATTGTTATTGCGTGCGTCCTAAATCTCTCTGTGTTTGGAACTAAAAGTGTGCCATAGTAAATTTATGACGGGATCTGTATCTGTGTAAAGTGCCAAGACTTGGGTAATTGACCGAAAGGAATCCAAATGGCCTGAAGCACTTACGAAGATCCGGGCAATTTTTTTACGGCCAGTTGTTGTGTTTATAAATGCGACGTGAGCTCTTTGGTAGGAATCGAAAATTTTAGCTCCTAATATAAATTTGAAGAGAAGACTTTTTTTAGGGAAAATCAAAGATTCCCTCTAAAGGAAATAACATGTGAAAACTAAAAGAGATATTGAAATTTTCCCCACCCCATTCTTACGAGATTCGAAAATACGCAAATGTGAGAAACCAATGTAGGTGTAAAATCAAATTGTGCCTGATCATATCATCAATAGAGTTAATTAATGGATAAATGATTCCGCAACTTCCACATCATTGAAATTCCGCAAATACGTTAAGAGAGGAGGGTGTTTCTATATATAAAGCCTGGATTAGTATATAAAGTTTGCCACTGTATTGCCAGAAGGGAATTCGATTAAGTTGAATATAAGTCAGAGGCAGAGCACAGGAGTATGTAGTATATAATTAAACAAGTATGAGAATATATGGGAATGAATGAGACTCAAGAGCTCCCAAAGACCTAAATGAGTGTCATTGTGTTCAGTTGCTAACGAATCGATTTTGTGGACAATCTAATTCAAGTGACACACTCCACGAGCTTTGGCTTGAAAGATTGCTAAGAAAATGCGTCGTGAAAATAGTAGGGGTACACCTGAGAAGCCGTGCACTTTTGTAGATCACTACGCGCATACCTATCCCAGCCAATCAGAGCAGACTACTCATCTCTACCAACTGATTCTATTGGCTGAGAGAAATATGCGCGGAGAAATCTACGAAAGTACACGGCTTCTCAGGTATATCCCTAATTTTTGCCCTCTAGAATGGCTGTCCCGAAAGTTTGCCCTCTAGAAAAATGGCTGGCCGAAATGTTTGCACAGTATGAAACATTAACATAATTTGAGTAAGGCAGGTGAAAACGTGAAAAGGGATTCTGGTTTTCAAATATTTTCCAAGTTATCTCTCATAAGGAATGTTCAAAATGGATTCTCGATTTTTCCATCTTTTCCGTTCTGTGAAATGCTTCAATCTTTGTATTGGGAACTCTTTGTAGCAAACAGCTTATTATTGCTTAAAATTTTGTTTTCAGATTCGGATGGTTCATCCCGAAATTGCGTGTTGTGGAGCGAGAGCCAGTGGTGGACTATTGGCGCACTTTCCAACAGGATTCTCCTCTTCTCAAGCTATTCACTTTGCATCGCACAGACTGGGTCAATGTCACCACTAATCTTATGCGGGATCCCAAAACGTCAAAGCAAGTTTTTTTACTCTTTAAAAATCAGTTTATTTTGTATAGTAATACTCTTTTGGCATACTCTTTTGATGTATACCTGTTTTTTACCTGTATCCTGGATATGAATAGCGAGAAAAGTCATTTGACGCGCCTTTTTTGCAATTTCAAAATTCAATTTTTCATCTTTAAGCTGTCTAGGGAAGAGATATTAAATTTCAAAGATAGTTTACGTAGGTGAAAGTTATTGCCACCAGCTCTTTTTAGCTCATTAAAGTAAGAAAGTGAATATAGGGCCAAGGACATGCACGTGGATGGAAAATGTACGGGTCCAGCTTAGTTCTATAACTCACTTTGCTTGTGCTAATAAAAGTAAAAGTGTTTATTAGGCAGATACTTGGCTAAAGTGGTCCATAAAAATAGTCCATATTTTAAGCTTAGTAAAAGCGCCTGCATTCTATACACAAATGGAATCTAAATGTATCCATATATTCAAAATCATGGGAATTTTTAACGATAGAAAAATTATTAAAAAAATATATGCGTTCTGTTTAACAATGACTATTATGCATTGTTTGCGTAGAATATGTGGGCTTCATGTTCAGTTTTTATATGATTGCGTATGTAGGGGATGGAAAATGTAAAAA
>Ga0210040_10010610_pt1 | contig 10536 bp, 12 predicted proteins | sample CryGeyCG12114_NA_FD_185462 | JGI IMG/M metagenome (GOLD analysis project Ga0210040, IMG submission 185462) | Groundwater microbial communities from aquifer - Crystal Geyser CG19_WC_8/21/14_NA (SPAdes) (version 2) | ecosystem: Environmental > Aquatic > Deep subsurface > Groundwater | place: USA...
GCGATCGCGCTGGCCACCCGGATGGCCCGCGCGATCTGGGCCATGATGACAAAGGAGGAGACCTATCGGGATCCGGCGCAGGCTGATGCATGACCCCTGGGGTGCAAGCAGTCCGGCGTCGGTGACGGAGCTGTGAGACGTCGATCACCTGAATGGGCGCAACGATCGAGAAGATCTGGATTAGGAAAACCAGGAGGGTCCCATGAGCGGGTCAGCTCGGCAAACAGATCTGGACCCAATCCGCAGATCACCATACCGGCCCGCGGCCAGTGAGTTCCGCATCCCGAGGCCGCACAGAAGATCGCACTCGATCACACGCCAGCAAGGTCCGAAACGTCTTGCACCACGGGCGGCAACCACGGAAGGACATTGGAATGGGACGACATGAAGCAGGGCCCCTTGTGTCTTCGGGGTTGCGCGACCGGCAGCGGTCCCGCAGGAGCACGCCGCGTCTGTAGGCCCCCGGCCTTAAGCCAGGCTTAAGGAAAGCCGAGCAGGACGCCTCGACCGTGCCACAGTCCCCGAGGTCCCATCGTGCGCATACTGATCGTCGAGGACGACGACGTCCTGCGGGACGGCCTCGTAGTGGGCCTCTCGCTCGCCGGCTTCACCTCCGAGGCCGTGGCCACGCGGTCGGAGGCCGAGGCCGCGCTCGAGGCGGGCGGCTTCTCCGGCATGGTGCTCGACCTCATGCTCCCGGACGGCTCGGGGCTCGACCTGCTGGTGCGGCTGCGCGCCCGCGGCTCGCCTCTGCCGGTGCTGATGCTGACGGCGCGCGACCGCCCGCACGAGCGGGTGGCGGGGCTCGACAACGGCGCCGACGACTACCTGGGTAAGCCCTTCGACCTGCAGGAGCTCGCCGCCCGTCTGCGTGCGATCTTGCGGCGCGCCGAGGGCCGGGCCGACGGCCGCATCGCCTGGAACGGGCTCGTGCTCGATCCGGCAAGGATGGAGGGCGAGATCGCTGGCGAGGTGCAGAGCTTCTCACCCAGGGAGTTCGCGATCCTGCGGGCCCTTATCGAGCGCCCCGGCGCCGTCCTGGGCAAGTCCGCCCTCGAGGAGCGGCTCTACGGCTGGCAGGAAGGCGTGGAGAGCAACACGGTGGAGGTCCACATCCACCGCCTGCGGAGCAAGCTCGGGGCCGCCTTCATCGAGACGGTGCGAGGTGCAGGCTACCGCCTTGCTTCAGAGCAAACGAGGAAGATCGCCTGATGTCCATGCGTCTTCGCCTGTTCCTTATCCTGATCCTGGCCACCGGCACGGTGTGGGCTTCGGCCGTGCTCTGGACGCGGGCGCGGACCGAGGCGCATGTCGAGCGTGTGCTGGACGCTCGTCTGTCTGAGGCCGCTCGCATGGTGGCCTCGCTCATCGCCGACAACAGCATCGATCTTGGAGCCGCCGCCGAGGTAGTGGATGGGGGTGGAACGCAGCCGGCCTATGCGCCCGCGGCCGACTACGAGCATCGCCTGTCCTGCCAGATCTGGTCGGTCGAGGGCGGCCTGCTGGGCCAGTCAGAAGGCGCTCCGGACGGGCGGCTCAGCTCCGGCCCTTCAGGTTTCAGCACCAGCGAGGTCGATGGGCAGGCCTGGCGCGTCTACACGGCCGAGGACCGGGACCTCGGGATCCGGGTCATGGTGGCCGACACCATGGAGATGCGGGAAAACTTGGTGGGCAGCATCATCACCGCCCTGGTGCTGCCGGCCGGCCTCGTGCTCCCGGCCCTCGTAGGAATGATCTGGATCAGCCTCGGGCGGGGGCTCGCACCCCTGGACCGGGTGGCCCGTGTGCTATCCAGCCGGTCGGCCTCCGACCTGACGCCCTTGCCTGATGAGCCCGCGGCCAGCGAGGTGCGCCCACTCATCGAGGGACTGAACGGCCTCATGACCCGGGTGGCCTCCGCGCGCGAGAGTGAGCGCACCTTCACGGCCTTCGCGGCCCACGAGATCAAGACGCCGCTGTCGGGCCTCAAGACCCAGGCGCAGGTCGCGGCCCTGTCGTCCGATCCCGCCACGAAGGACCGGGCGCTTGCGCAGATCCAGAAGGCGGTGGACCGCACCGACCGCATGGTGCGGCAACTTCTCGACATGGCGGCTGTCGAGGCGGATGGGAGTGGCGGCGACGAGGCACCCGCCCGCGTGACCGAGTTGCTGGACGGGGTGGTCGAGGATCTCACGTCCCTGGCTCGGGTCAAAGGCGTCGCGCTCTACACCGACTTGAAGGAGATCTGTGTCCTGCAATGCAGCCGTCCTCTCCTGCTAGGGATCGCGGTCCGCAATCTGCTGGAGAACGCCTTGGCGGCCGCACCGCACTGCTCCGAGGTGACCCTGATCATGCAACCCATCGAGGAAGGCCGGAACTGTGCCATCCGAGTGCGAGACCACGGCCCAGGCATTCCGGCGGATGAGCTGGCCCAGGTGACACGCCGCTTCGTGCGGGGCCGGCAGGCCAAGGGGGCGGGTAGCGGCCTGGGCCTCGCCATCGTGGATCTGGCCATGGAGCGCTTGGGCGGGCGGCTGACGCTCACCCCGGCCGAGGGCGGGGGCCTTATGGCGGAACTCGTCCTGCCCTGCGTCGCCAAGCAGGGGCGCAGCCGTCCAGCCGCAGCAGTCCGCCCGACGGCCTGATCGACGACGCCCGGGGTCTGCGTCCGCGCCGATCTGGTCCGCTACGCCGCCTCGACCGCCTGCCGCAGCTTCTCGCGCACTTCGCCGGCCGCGCTCTTCAGGTCCTCGTTCTCGATCGCCATCATCGAGGCCACGGGGTCGATGGCGCTCACCTCGACTGCGCCTTCGACCGACCTCAGGATCACGTTGCAGGGCAGCATGGCCCCGACCCGAGGCTCCGCGCCAAGGGCCCGGAAGGCTATGGTCGGGTTGCAGGCCCCGAGGATCCGGTAGGGTGCCATGTCCTGATTGAGCTTCTTCTTCATGGTGGCCGCCACGTCGATCTCGGTGAGGACACCGAAGCCCTGCGCGGCCAGCGCGTTCCGCACGCGCGCGTCAACCTCGTCGAAGTCGGCATTCGGGAAAACGCGGTTCATCGTGTAGTCCATGATCCTGACCTCCATCTGGCTCCCTGGTTCAACGGTTCGGCGGCGATCCTGATCCATCGGGCTGTGGGAAGAAGGCGTGACCGCCCGCAGATCCCCTGCCCTGACCAGGACGTCACCCCTTAAGGTTGGCTTAAGCTTCGACGGCAATCCTGGGGCCCTGCATACGGTGCTCTCGCGCCGTCCGGCCGTCCGGCTTTGCCAGAGGTCAGGACGGTGGAGGCACACCTTCGCAGGATCGAGCATGACCCAAGGCCGGACGGACACGGCCGCTGAGCAGGACAAGAACATGAGCCGAGACACGACCCGCCGGAATCTTCTGTTGGCGGCCGCGACCCTTGCGATGGGACTAGCCGCGCCCGGGCTGCTGCGCGCACAAGGTACCCCGAGCCGCAACGCCTCGGGCTTCGTAACCCATGACTGGCGCGACCACTTCGAGAGCTTGGGTGCGGGAGCTATCGTCGCCGACACCACCTCCACGTCGCTCCACTATTGGAGCGCGGATGGCTCGGATTATCGAGTCTATCCCACCTCCGTCCCGGCAAGCGACGAGCTGACGCGGCGCGGCTACACCGAGGTGGTGCGCAAGCGCGAGGCACCATCCTGGACCCCCACGCCCTCGATGCGGGAGCGCTTCCCCGAATGGCCGGCCACTGTGCCGGGTGGCGACCCGCTGAACCCGCTCGGGCCCTTCGCGCTCTACCTGTCGTGGCAGTACTACCTGATCCACGGCACCCACGACACCCGCAAGATCGGGCGGCCCTCCTCCGACGGCTGCATCGGGCTCTACAACGAGCACATCACCCAGCTCTTCCAAGTCGTGCAGGTCGGCACAAAGGTGCGGTTCATCTGAGGCTAGGACCACATCTGGCTTCGGCATCCGGGCCGCCGCTGCGCCGCGCCTACGAGGCCCCGCGCTGGCTCGGGTTGCCCCGACCCCGGACGTGGATCATCAGAACATCGAGGAAAGACACAAGCTATGCTGAGCCGTCGTCATCTACTCCTCTCCGGTCTCGCCACCCTAGGTGTGGCCGCCACCGGTGCCGCGGCGCACGAGGGCTCGGATCCGGCGGAGGTTCTGCCGCCCGAGCGGATACCCCGGATCGTGCCGATCCAGGCCGGGCTGCCCCCGGGGCGAGATCCACGTCGACCCCAACTGCTTTGCCCTCTACTGGACGCTTCCGGACCAGATTGCGGTGCGGTACGCCTGCGGGATCGGGCGGCCCGGCCTCTACGAGCCTGGCGTGTTCCACGTGGGGCCAAGAAGGAGTGGCCGAGCTGGACGCCCACCCCCGACATGATCGCGCGGGAGCCCAAGCACTACGCGCGTTACGCGGACGGGATGCCCGGCGGGCCCGACAACCCGCTGGGGGCCCGCGCGCTCTACCTCTTCACCCCTGAGCGCGGCGACACCTTCCTGCGCATCCACGGCACCAACGCACCGGAGACGATCGCGACAGCGGTCTCAAACGGTTGCGCCCGGCTCGTCAATGCGCAGATCGTGGAGCTCTACAATCTGGTGCCGGTGGACACGCGTGTCGTGCTCTATCCACAGGGCTGACCGCTGCTCCCGTCTTCGCTCGAAGACTCGGCCCCGAGACCTCGATCAGTGGACCTCATCACAATTGCCACGATTGCGCCTGGGGCAGCGCACTGGGGCTGTCTTCGATATCGTCCATCGCCCCGCAGGATGCTGACCAGGTGAGCTCGAAAGCCCCTCCCATGTTCTCGTCGTCGGACGATTCATCTGATCTGCTGGAGATCCTTCGCCAGATCCACTGGGCCGCCCGCCAAGTCTTGCACGGCAACCTCGCGCGACCGCTCAACTCGACGATCCTCGAGCGACTGCAGGGCTCCGTGAGCCGCCAGGCCGATCAGGTCAGGGCTCTTCAGCAGACGCTCGCCGGGACGGATGCCGATAACGCCGTCCGGGCTGAGTTGGTGCAGCTCGGCGCCAGCTTCGATGAGATCGGGAAGGAGATTGCCCGGCGGATCAAGCTGCGGGAAACTCCACTGCTGTGACACCGAGTGGTTGCCTTAGCGGCGCCCTAGGGCCAGCCGCGGGTGCGTCTCCTCCCCCCATCACCAGAGCCAGGCGCCGGAAAGCCCCATTGCTACGGCGACGAATGAGAAGGCCGATTCCAGAGCGCCGGTCGGATGCGCCGTGAGCCCAAGCCCCAGCGCGCCGATCCCGTAGCCCAAGTCGCGCCAGAAGCGGTAGATGCCGATAGCCGAGCCGCGCCAAGTAGGCGGCGCGATGTCGGCCACGGCCGCCGAGAGGTTGGGGTAGAGCAGCGCCATCCCGAACCCCGAGACACCCGCCGAGAGGGCCCACCAGCCCGCCCCCTCGCCCAGGGCAAAGAGCGCCACCCCTGCCCCGCAGATCCAAATGCCCAGAACGTTGGGCCAGAACCGCCCCACGTGGTCCGAGAGCCTGCCAGAGACAAGCTGTGAGCCCCCAGACGAAGCCATAGACGCCCACGATCCAACCGATGCCCGGCTGGTTCACCCCTTTCTGGAAGAGTAACACCGGCACGCTCACCCATATTAGGGTGTCCACGAACTTCTCGATCAGCCCGGCCTGACACACCGCAACGAGCCGGCGGTCACGCCAGGACAACAGCGCGAAGACCTCCCAAGTCGACGGGCTCTCCGGGACGTTCGATCGAGGTCCAGGCGTCGAAGGGCGGACCGAGGCCGCCTGCTCATGCCGAGCCGCCTCCGCGTGGGCCCAGGGCAGCGTCTCGCGCACTCCCCACAGGGTGAGCGCTAGCGCCAGGAAGATAAGGACAAGGCCGAACACCAGAAGACCCAGCCGAGCCCCGAGCGCAGTGGCGGCAAACCCAGTCAGCACTCCGGCCAGTGCCACGCCCATGTAGCCCGCGAACTCGTTGAGCCCTCGCTCATCCGCTCGGGTCAGGTCGACCTTCGCGGTCTGAGTCATCGACTAGGTCAGGCCTTGGTTGACGCCCAAGAGCACCGTGGCGGCCACGATCCAGCTCCAGGAGGGCGCGAGCCAGATCATCACCGGGATGGGCAGCGCCACCAACCGACGCCAGAGCAGCACCCGCCGGCGCCCCACCCGCTCCGAGAGCCGGCCCGCCAAAAAGTTCATCGCCCCCTTCACCATCCCGAAGGCCACCACGAAGGCGGTGAGCAGCAGGAACGACCCACGGGCCACGCCGAACTCGGTCTCGGCCAGCGCCGGCACCACCGTGCACATCATTTCCAGTGTGAGCCCCACCAGGAGCACCTGCAGGACCTGGCTCAGATTCTCGCGAAGGTCGTAAGCGAGATCTCCAGGAACTGGCGCCTTGCCGAAGCCGTCGGTCGTCATAAACCCGTTCCAGTTGTCAGCCCATGCTGTGCTCCGGCTTAGGCGCAGGCCGCCTACAGCGGATTACAAGGCGGCAGGATCAAGCATAGAGCTCGCCGCGTCTGTACGGCATTATTGAGCGGCTTTGACGTGAGGCGAACCATTTGCTCCTCGAGAGCCAGTTCTCGGCTTCGGGAACGACCTTGGTCTTCGTGGCCACGCCGCTCCCGAGCGCACTCGGTTGCTCTCCGTCCGTGGGCTCGCGGCTCAAGCCCGCCCCACCTTCCGCCGTGCCCGTGATGCGGGGGCCTGATGCCTGACGGGCTCTGTGTGGATCGGGGAGCCATGACACGGAGGTTCGCTTTCCGCTACTCTCTGCGCAGGTCCTTCGAGACCGCCAGCCTTTTGGCATGAAGCATGGTGCCGGATCAAAGGAAAGCCGGGGGAGAGAGAATACGCCAATGAAGGACTCGAGCAAGGCTCCAGACGCTGCCCTCGCGGCTGCGCGCTTCCATACATTGGAGGAGGCCGCCGCCGAAGCCAAACGTCTCGCCAGGGTGTGGCGGGATGAGGTTGATGGGACCCACTCCAGCCATCACAGCGACCTGTGACGCATCTGGGCGGACGTGGCCGAGAAGGTCGCAGAGGCCATTGCCGCCCTCACCCGGCAAGGCGGATCAGAGGAGTCGCAAGCACACATCCCTCAGCACAAACGCCCTCACCACCTCTAAAAGGCTGTCGCCCGCAGCCTCTCCTTGGTGCAGGAGGTGCTCTACCGCTCTCACGCCCGGAGATCCTCCAGTGGCGGCCTCCGGCCCGCGAGGATTGCCGGCAGGAGCGCCAGCAGGAGGGCCAGGCTCGCGAAGCCCGCCACGAGTTGCGCCTCGGTCCAGCCGATCCGGGCAGTGACCAGGACCTCGGTCCGGGCCGTGACGATCCGGGACAGGAGGGTGGCCACGATCCAGGCCAAGCCGAGGCCCAAGGCTGCCCCGAGGCCCACGAGCGCCGCGGCGTAGCTCCACACCACAGCGAGGACGAAGCGGCGCGGCGCGCCCAGCGCCCGCAGCAGCGCCAGCCCCCGCGCGAAGACCCGCACGAGCAGCGTCAGGCCGGCCAGCACTGCCACGACCACTAGGCCCTGCGTGATGAGGGCCATGAGCGACATCGCCTCCCGAACCTCCCTCAACAGGCCGTAGAGCCCCGCCAGAACCGTTCCCGGGAACACGCCCATGACATCGGTCCGCGTGTAGCGGTCCTTGAGCGCGTAGTTGGCCCAGACCTGGTCGGCCCGCACCAGGATGGCCGGCGTGCCCGGCAGCCATTCCGGATCGAAAGGCGGGCCGATCTGCTCCGCCCGCTCGGGGGAATGGCCCGTGGGGAAGGCGTGAATTTTCCAGACGGCCTCTACGGGCACGAGGATCGCGCGGTCCCAAGGGCTTCCGGTGGGGGTCATGCGGCCCACCACCGCATAGGTCGTGCCCCCGTGCCCGCCGTGCTCGGCCGCCTCACCCTGCCCATGGGCGGGCTCCAGCGCGTCGCCCAGGCGGACGGGAGCATACGCACCCGCCACCGCCTCCTCGTGGGCGGCGAACATGCGCCCCTCGGCGAGGTCGCCCGCGAGGTGCGCTACGAACTCGGCGGTGGTCCCCACGACCGGCGCCCCGTCCACGCTGTCCCCAAAGGCGATGGGCGCCGCGAAGTCCACCTCAGGGTCGGCCGCAACCTCCGCATACACCGAGCCGGGGAGAAGCGGCAGGTCCATGGGCTGGAGGTAGACGGCAGCCAGCACCAGCGACACCTCGCTCCCCGGCGCGCCGAGGATCAGATCGAACCGCTCCGCTGCCCGCGCGCTGCCCTGCCGCAAGGCGCGCTCCTGTGCGGTGAGCCCGGCGCCGAGCGCCATCGTCACAGCGATAAGGGCGACGAAGACCGCGTTCGCCCCGCGGAAGCGCCACAGCATGGCGCGCGCCAGCGGCCAGGGCCGGAAGCCCCGCACCGCGAAGACCCCGACCAGAAGGCCCGGCACGAGGAGCGCGAGCGCGACCAGCGCGTCCTGCGCGCCCACGGGCAGAGCGAGCCAGAGGTCAGCCAAGCGCGGACTCCATGACGCGGCCATCCGCGAGTCGCAGCTCCCTTCCGAGGCGCCTTGCAAGCCCGGCGTCGTGGGTGACAGCGATCAGCGTGCAGCCCTCCCCCGCGACCACCGCCAGGAGGTTGTCGATCAGGCAGTCGGCGCTTGCGCGGTCAAGGCTCGCGGTGGGCTCGTCAGCGAGGACAATCGCGGGCGAATGGGCCAGGGCGCGGGCCACTGCCACGCGCTGCCGCTCGCCGCCCGAATAGGTGCGGACGCTGGGCTCCGCCCGCCCGCCCAGGCCCAGCTGCCCGAGCCAACCTTCCGCCTGGGACCGGATCGCCGCCCGCTCTCGACTCGGCGCGAAGGCCGCCGCGATCGCGGCGTTGCCGACGGCCCCGAGCTCATCGAAGAGGAGGAAGTCCTGGAACACGAGCCCGATCTGCTCCCGCCGGAAGCGGGCCCGGGCGGCTTCGGGCAGTGCCGCGAGGTCGGTTCCGCCCCAGAGAACCCGGCCCTCCGAGGGACGGAGCAACCCCGCGAGCGCATGGAGCAGCGACGACTTCCCCGCCCCCGACGGCCCCGTCACTGCGAGCGTGCCGCCCGCCGGAACATCCAGCCGGGGCACCTCTACGATCCGGCGCCCGTCCCGCGTCCGCACCGCGAGCCCCTCGACGCGGAGCGGAAGGGGATCAGCCACGCTCGTAAGTCGCCTCGACAAGGCGAACACGCGAGTAGAAGCCAAGCTCCGGGTCGGTGTAGTCCCCGAGTTCCAAGATGCCGCTCGCGCGCATGGGGACATTGAAGGGGATCACGTCGACAGGTCGGCGCGCGTACACGGCGAGTATGTCGTCGGGCCAGGTCTGGCCGGGCTCGCAGAAGGGGCAGACGGCCATCGGCATCTTGGTGAGGACGAAGAAGGCGGACTCGGCCTTGAGCGGCGGGGCCATGAAGCCGTCTACGTCGATGCGCTGCCCCTCAAGAGAGAGGGCTAGGTCCGAGAAGCTCAGGTCCTTGTTGTAGAGGTCGCGCAGGCGGATCGCTTCGTCGCCCTGGGCTGCGGCGGCACCGGGCAGAAGCGAAAGCGCCATTGCAAGGACGAGGAAGCGGCGGCGGTTCATCGGCGGTCCTCCCTTTGAGGGTCTGCGAGGGAAACGGACCCCGAGAGATCGGGATCCGTCATATCGTTGTGGGGTCCATCTGGCGCTGTCAGTTGCCGGCTGCGCCTTCCTCGGTCCCATCCGTTGCCCCGGCCGCTCCGTCGGTAGTACCCTCGGCCGCGCCGTCCGTCGTTGCGTCGGTGGCATTTCCCTCTTCCGCAGCGGCTTCCTCGGCGGCCTCCTCGAGCGGTTCCGCGGTTGCGGCGGCGGGCAACTCCTCGGCCGCGTCCTGCGCTTCATCCTCCATGAGGTCCTCGGCTGTGCCCTCTTCGCCGGAATTGTCGTTGGCCGCGTCAGCCGCAGCCGCATCAGGTGCGGCGTCGGCCGGAGCGGAGGCTTCGGTCGGCAGGTCCGGCAGACCTTCTCCGCCGGTCATGGCATGGACCATGACGTGGAAGATCACGTTCTGCTCGATCGTGCCGCCGATCAGGTGGGCCCAGGGTCCGCGGGCGTACGCCGCCACGTCAGTGCCCGAGTGCGTTTCGGAGCCCATCGGGACTAACGCCTGCTGGAGGTAGTCGGGATCGGTCGCCTCCTCCTGTGCCACGATGGGTCGTGTTCCGAAGTAGCTGCCGTCGCCTTGTTCGATCATGACCGAGCCGGCGCCGTTAAGGAAGCCCACGACACTGAACGGTTTGCCATCGTCAGCGAGCACGGGCTCGCCCGTGTGCTCCTCGCCCGCCGGGTTGACGTCCATGCAGAGACCGGTGATGGGTGTGCCCCGTCCGCAGTAGCCGTTGAGGGCGACGGCGTGACCGTGGTCGGCGGTGACGATGATCAGCGTCTCGGCCGGGTCGGTCAGGTCCATGGCCGCCTGAATGGCCTCGGCGAAGGCCACGCCGTCGGTCACGGTGCGGTGGACGTTGCCGGCGTGGTTGGCGTGGTCCACGCGCCCGCCCTCGGACATCAGGTAGTATCCGGCCTCGTTCTGCTCGAGCGC
>Ga0210040_10010611_pt1 | contig 10536 bp, 6 predicted proteins | sample CryGeyCG12114_NA_FD_185462 | JGI IMG/M metagenome (GOLD analysis project Ga0210040, IMG submission 185462) | Groundwater microbial communities from aquifer - Crystal Geyser CG19_WC_8/21/14_NA (SPAdes) (version 2) | ecosystem: Environmental > Aquatic > Deep subsurface > Groundwater | place: USA...
ATGGCGTATTCACTGTTTTCAGTTAAGGTAATCTGGTCGGCTTCCCGGCCCAGTTCCGGTATTATTCTGCCAGATACTTCTTCCAATAATGCATTGGCCGTTTGGGTATCTATTATCTTTGAATCTTGTAATAGGTTTTGCAACGGCCATAATAATATCTTTTTAAACCAGGCATAGGTATCGCCAAAAGCTGACTGACCTGCTTCCAGCCCCATCATTCCCGGAATAATAGAACCAGGAACTTGCCCGCAAATACCATTAACTAATTTATCCAGTACTTCCTCCAAGGGGGCTATCAGCATATCGCAGGTAGAAGTTCCCATGACTTTACTTAGATGGTATGGTTCAATTTGACCACCGACCGCTCCCATGTGCGCATCAAAAGCGCCTACCCCTACTACTACCTCGGTCGACAAACCTAAACGTTCGGCCCATTCGGCACTTAAATTACCGGCCGCCTGATCAGCGGTATAGGTTTGGGTAAATAAACGTGCAGTAAAACCTTGCAGCAAGGGATCCAGGGAAGTAAAGAATTCTTCCGGAGGCAACCCGCCGTATTCTGCTGCCCAAAGCGACTTGTGGCCGGCAGAACAAACACTCCGTTTCATCTGGTGCACATCATTACCCCCGGTTAATAAAAACGGAATCCAGTCGCAATGCTCTACCCAGGAATAGGCTGCTTCGCGTACCTGCTCATCTACCCGCAGAACATGCACTAATTTGGCCCAGAACCATTCTGAAGAATAAATTCCGCCAACGTACTGCAGGTAGTTAGTATCAAACTTTTTGGCGTGTTCATTTATTTCGGCGGCTTCTTTTACCGAGGTATGATCTTTCCACAACACAAACATAGCATTAGGATTTTCGGCAAACTCCGGTAATAAGGCCAGGGGCGTACCTGTTTTATCTACGGCAACCGGTGTAGAACCGGTGGTGTCCACAGCAATTCCTTTTACAGCCTGGGCTACTTCAGTGCTAGTCTGGGCCACACAAGCTTTTATGGTATATTCTAAACCTTCCAGGTAATCAAGCGGATGTTGCCGGAACTGATTTTTAGCCGGAATAGAAAACAACCCCTGTTGCCAGCGGGGATAATGGAACACAGAAGAAGCCACCTCTTGTCCATTTATCGCATTAACAATTACAGATCGAACCGAATCTGATCCGTAATCGACACCTATAACATATAAATCTTTTGCCATGATAAATTTAAAATGTCAAAGTAACGCTTATTATTTGGAGAAAAAAATTTACTCTAAGTTTATTGATTCCTTTATCCTGAAATAATAAGCAGAAATAATAATCAAGAAAAAGTTTTATTCTAAGTAGTTATGTTTCCACCACCTTCTCCTCCTAACTTAGAAAAACTAAGGAAAAGAAAGTAAATTGTTTTTGTGAATTTAGATATAGGAAGATATTTGTTTATAATGTGCTATATAATAGAATACCTAGCTTTGAAATTTTAATAACCCTATAAATACACCTTTTTACAGGAGAAATTTATTTGGATTAGGAATGAATTTCAGGAAAGCCTGGAAGTTCTCAGAATACTTCTGCTTATCTAATTTAAAATAAAAAGCCCCTTTTCGGGAATTCTCCTTATCTTTTTCTGTTTGCTTGATCAGCAAACCCGTAGATAAAATTTTCCGGCTGAAGTTACGCTTATCAAATAATGTATCGTAAAGGCCTTCATACAAGGCTTGTAATTGGGGAATAGTAAATTTTTCCGATAACAATTCAAATAGCACCGGGTGCAGGGCAGCTTTGTATCTCAGCCTTTTTTTTGCTAGTTCAATCATTTCAGCATGGTCAAATATTAATTGGGGCACTTCCTTCAGCAAAAACCATTCAGCATGGTATTCAGTACTTAATTGCTTTTCGTATTTATGTATATCAATTAAGGTAAAAAAAGCAACCGCAATGGTTCTTTCCACCGGGTCTCGCTCCGGATTACTAAAGGCCCGCAGCTGTTCCATATAAACATCATCCAGGCCGGTTAATTGTTTCAGAATACGGTTTGCAGCTATCTCCAGGGTTTCTTCCGGTTTTATAAACCCTCCCATTAAACTCCATTTCTTTCTTTCCGGAGCAAAACCACGCTGAATTAATAAAACTTTAAAATCTGCTCCGTCAAATCCAAATATAATACAATCTACTGCTACCAATATCCGGGTCTGACCAATGTACTTTATCATCTACTTAGAAACAATTATAGAGCAAGATTAAACTTTCTAAATATTAAAACAAAACAGTACCCTTATTTCTAAGTTGGGAAATTTACCATATTAAACCTTAAATTATAAAATTTACAGTGTATATCTTCTTTTTAATATAAAATTTAACAACGGAAGTGGTTTTACAAATATACCCTTATCCAGAGTTGTGGCAGAGAAAGAAGGTTGATTTCAAAAATTCGGGAAATGCTGAGTTTCTAAACAAAAAGCTGCTTCCGCTCGGTATTCATTTTTTTATTTCTTTAATCTCATTTTTGCCGGTCATAAATTTACTGCTGTAAAAGAAATATTTTAGTGCGTTTAACCTGTATTTTGAAACATGAATGCTAACTTATTTCTAAACAATTAATGTTTATCAATACAACGAAATGGTTTAGAAAAGGAAATCACACATTGAATTCTTTAAATTCTTACTGTTATATTTACAATTAGCAACCGGTTAGGCTTATCCACTTTTAGTCTGCTTAAAATTTACTTTATATAATTAAGTGTATATTTATAAAGTAAAATTAACCTTTACGGTAAGCAAAGCCGGTGCCCCGGATGGGCAGCATGTAAAATAAGTTCGTAAGCGTTTGGGTAAAATGAACTAAGCAAAATACCCAATATCTATTTTTACCACCACATTTTAACTTTAGTATGTATCTTAAAACTCATCTATCACAGAAAGTGAAGTATTTCGGACTTCTGGTATTTTTTCTTTCTCAATTTACAATTTATAAATCTTTTAGCCAGGTAAAACTTCCGCAATTGGTTAGCAATGGCATGGTACTACAAAGAGATGCCAAAACCAATATTTGGGGCTGGGCGGCGGTTGGCGAAAAAGTAACCGTAAACTTTAAGGGTAAAAACTACCGGGCAACTACTGATGCCAACGGAAAATGGAAAATTACCTTACCGTCCTTATCAGCCGGGGGGCCTTATACCATGAATATAAAGGCTAGTAACCAGATCACGATCACTGATATCTTGGTAGGAGATGTTTATTTATGCTCCGGGCAATCGAATATGGTGCATCAAATGGCTTTGCATAATATTACCTACGCTGCGGATATTGCCAACGCCAATTTTCCGCAAATACGGCATTTTTGGATTCCTACCACAACCAACCTGGAAGGACCCGCTCCGGATTTACCTCCTGGCTCCTGGAAATCAGCTAACCCGCAGGATGTGGCTAATTTCTCCGCTGTTGCTTATTTCTTTGCCCGTAAATTGTACAACCAATATAAAATTCCGATTGGCTTAATAAATGCCAGCGTGGGGGGTACCCCGATAGAAGCCTGGATGAGTGAAGAAGGGCTGAAAGAATTTCCGGCAGTAGTGACTACTATAAACCGGAACCGGGATACCAGTTATGTTAATCCGATAAAGCGCCGGGCATTAGCCGTGGCCAATGCCAACAAGCAAACCGTTGAAAAGGATAAAGGGCTAACGGAAGGGGTTAAATGGTACGAAACAACTTACCTACCTAAAGGCTGGCGTAACATAAATATTCCCGGCTACTGGGAAGACCAGGGCATTAAAGACCTGAATGGCGTAGTCTGGTACCGGCGCGAAATAGATATACCGGCAGCCATGGCCAATGTACCGGCCAAAGTGTTTTTAGGTAGAATTGTAGACGCGGATGTTTTATATATCAATGGTAAACAAGTTGGCAATACCGGTTACCAGTATCCGCAGCGCAGGTACAGCCTACCGGCTAGAACGTTAAAACCCGGCAAAAATTTTTTGGTGGTAAGAGTGCTGAATACCAGCGGTAAAGGTGGCTTTATCCCGGACAAACCCTATTATATAGAAGCGAACGGACAAACCCTGGACTTAAAAGGCACCTGGCAATACAAAATCGGCGATGTTTATCGTCCGGTTACTGGGGGCGGTTCTGGCGGCGGTATAAATGCGCAGAACCAGCCAACTGCCTTATATAATGCGATGGTGGCCCCGGCTATTGACTACACCCTAAAAGGAATTTTGTGGTACCAGGGTGAAAGTAATGCCGGCAACCCGGCCGAATATAAAAAGTTGTTACCGGCTTTAATTACCGATTGGCGCAACAAGTGGAGACAAAGCAATCTGCCGTTTTTGTACGTGCAGCTACCAAATTTTATGGAGGCAAATTATTTGCCTTCGGAAAGCAACTGGGCCCTCATGCGCGAAGCTGCCCTGCAAAATTTATCGGTACCTAACACCGCCATGGCGGTAACCATTGATTTGGGGGAATGGAACGACATCCACCCGGATAATAAAAAAGATGTAGGGGAGCGTTTAGCGCTGGCGGCGCAAAAATTAATTTACAACGATAAAAAAGTGGTCTCGTCCGGCCCGCTTTACAAATCAGCAAATATGGAAGGAAATAAAATTACGCTGAATTTTACCCATGTGGGTAGTGGGTTAATCGCCAAAGATGGGGAAGCGCTAAGCTGGTTTGCCATTGCCGGAGTCGATAAAAAGTTTGTCTGGGCCCAGGCCAAAATAGAAGGCGATAAGGTAGTGGTATGGAGCGATGAAGTGCCGGAACCTAAATATGTTCGCTACGCCTGGGCCGACAACCCTGATGGTGCCAATTTATACAACAAAGAAGGATTACCGGCTTCCCCATTCCGAACTGATAGTTAATATTTTAACTTTTACCGTCCACCACCATGAAAAAAGTTTTTTATCTACTGTTTTTACTGGGAGCCAAAGATCTGGGCGTAGGTAACGATTATAAGAATGTAAGAATGCCGGAGGTGAATAATTGCAGGTATATAAAGGTTGCTAATTATAAATGAAAAGTGGTAACATTGCCATCTTTTTAATTAAGTTAAATAAAAATTAAGTAAGTAAAATGAAAATAGCAGTTACTGGAGCAACGGGGCAACTTGGCCGTATCGTTGTTAACAAACTCAAAGAAAAAGTATCTCCCGAAAATATTGTTGCGCTTGTTCGTTCACCCCAAAAAGCCGCTGACTTGGGTGTAGAAGCCCGGGAATCTGATTATAACCAGCCGGAATCACTCAATAGCGCTTTGGAAGGTATAAATACGTTGTTGCTGATATCGGGCAGTGAAGTGGGAAAACGGACTAAGCAGCATAGCAACGTCATAGAAGCGGCTAAAAAAGCCGGCGTACAATGGATTGTTTATACCAGTTTGCTGCATGCCGATACCTCTTCGCTGAGCCTAGCGGTTGAACATCGCGCCACGGAAGCAGCGTTGCAGGAAGCCGGCATACCGTTTACGCTGCTTCGTAACGGATGGTATACCGAAAACTATACCGGCTCCATTCCGGGGGCCATGGCAGGTGGGGCCTTTATCGGCAGCGCCGGCGAAGGTAAAATTTCTGCCGCTGCCCGGGCTGACTTTGCAGATGCAGCCGTTGCCGTTTTAACCAGCGCAGGACACGAAGGCAAAATATATGAGCTGGCAGGAGATGAATCCTTTATCCTTAGTGATTTGGCAGCGGAAATTTCCCGCCAGACTGGGAAAGATATTCCTTACAAAAACTTGCCGGAGGCAGATTATGCAGCTTTGCTTACCAGCTTTGGTTTGCCGGAAGGATTGGCACAAGCCATTGCCGGATGGGACGTTGCTGCTTCTAATGGTGCATTGTTTGATGAAGGCCGTCAGCTTTCAGCATTAATTGGACGACCTACAACTCCTCTTTCGGAAGTTGTAGTTACGGCACTCAAAGGGGCTTAAACAACATAATGGGTTCATTTAGTTTGTATAAAAATGAACCCGTTATATGAAATTTATAAATTATAAAGCAAAAACAAATGCTTTTAAAAACTTAAGAAATAATTTCGCAATAGCCTGTTTTGTTACGTTGCTTGGTATAAAGTAAATTTATTCTATTCTGCTTGATACTCTTTTAAGAAATCATGTACTTGGCATCAAATATTGATAATTATGGCTTGCCGGGTTACAATTGGCTGCTGCGCCAACTTACTCACCAAGCTTCATTCTGGTTTTTACACTGAAATTAACGTTGTACATGTCAAAAATTGTTTCCCCACAAGTTGAGTTTGCCGAGCTGATCCGCCAGGTAAAGCAGGTAACTCCCGAAATTTTCGACCAGAACGGCCGCTACCTGAACCTCCTGGAAGGTAAATGGCATGAGTCGGGCAAACCGCAAGATTTTGTTTCTCCCATTGACGGCTCAGTGCTGGGCAGTTTGCCTATGTTGGACCGGGCTACTGCCTTGCGCGCCGTGCAGGGTGCCCACCGCGAAGCCGCTGATTGGTGCCGCATAGACCTTGATGAGCGCAAACAACGCGTGCAGGACTGCCTCGACCAACTCCGCACCAACGTGGAGCTTATTGGTAAGTTGTTAATGTGGGAAATTGGTAAAACTTACAAATTGGGCTTTACCGATATAGACCGCTGCATAGACGGCGTGCAGTGGTACGTGGATCATATTGAGGAAATGTTAGGCCGCCGGGAGGCATTGGGCGTGGTATCGAATATTGCATCGTGGAACTACCCGATGTCGGTGCTGATGCACGCGGTGCTGGTGCAGGTGCTATGCGGCAATGCAGCGGTGGCCAAAACGCCTACCGATGGCGGATTTATTTCGTTGAGCGTTGCTTTCGCGATTGCTCGCCGTTGTGGCCTGCCGGTAACCTTGGTAAGCGGTTCGGGTGGGGAATTAAGTGACGTGCTGGTGAGGGACCAGGCCATTGATTGCCTTTCTTTTGTGGGCGGCCGCTACAACGGGCGCAACATTGCCGACGCATTGGCCTCAGTTCATAAGCGGTACATGCTGGAAATGGAAGGCGTAAATACCTACGGTATCTGGAATTTCTCTGATTGGAACAGCTTGGGCGACCAGCTCAAAAAAGGTTATGATTACGGTAAACAACGCTGCACCGCCTATGTCCGCTTTGTGGTGGAACGCCGCTCTTTCCCGCAATTCCTGGAAACTTACTGGAATGCTATCCGCAGCCTGAAAGTGGGCAATCCTACTTTAGTGGACAGCCCTACCGATAAATTGCCCGATCTGGCTTTTGGCCCGGTTATTAACCGCCGCCAAGCCGAAGACCTGGACCGTTTGTACGACAACGCACTTAAAACCGGCGCCACGCCCATCTATGAAGGCAAGCTCGATGATTCCTTATTCCTCCCCGACCAGGACCGCTCAGCTTACCGGGCTCCGCGCGCCCTGGTAAATCTGCCCCGCCAAAGTGAATTGTACTTTAAAGAGCCTTTTGGCCCGATTGATTCTATTGTACTGGTAGACCGGGCAGAGGAATTGGTAGGTGAAATGAATATTTCTAATGGTGCCCTGGTAGCTGCCGTAGCTTCCGACGACCTGAAATGGGCGCAACGCACCGCCAAAGAAGTGCGCGCCTTTAAAGTGGGCATCAACAAACTCCGCTCCCGCGGCGACCGGGAGGAAGTTTTCGGAGGTTTGGGTGAGTCGTGGAAAGGCGCTTTTGTGGGTGGCAAGCTGTTAGTGGAAGCCGTTACACAAGGCCCACCTGCTGAACTGGTGCTGGGTAATTATGAGGATGCGATCTTATTGCCCGAAAAAATCTAAGCAATTGCCACCTGTTGGCCATTCGGAGGTCGGCAGGTGGCATTTTCTTATTAGTTAATGAAACGTACAGCCTGACATTGAAACATAGAACTTGATATAAATGAAGGAAATGAATACCCGTAATCTCCTCGGCCAAATTCCACAGTTTTGCTGCCAATGCTTCATCTAAACCATGCGGCGCAATAGTTGATTTGGTTGGATACCCACAGCCGCCATCCTGGTCGGTTCGTAAAAACCTCCTTCCTGCACATTGGTTTCTACGGCGGCATCCAAAAAAGGCAAAGTACCTGCGAAAGCTCTATCAGCGTACTTATCCGTTCCACAGCTACCGCAAATTCATCCGCACTCAACCGGGAAGGTTCGGTGTTGTTAACTCCGGACTGCACCACTAAAGATATTACCTAGTATTGCTGAGCTATTATCCGGCGTGGCTAGTTTACGGCAAACAATACATTAGCCATAATCTTCTCATCTTTACCAAAATCCTAACTTAAATACATCATCTACCTGTTCTCTATTTTATATCGTTGCTTTCATGTACCGAATATTAACTGATTGAAAAACGCATGCTTGCCTTGTTTACAGTCATATTAATCCAATTATTTATTTTTCAGTTATTAACCTTTATGATAAAATTAAAATATTAATGATTACATGTTGTATAAATTCTATTAATATTTTCTTTTTATATTAAAATATGTATATTTTAAATCTATAGGTAACAAGTTCTTGTAATTACAACAAAAACTTCTAAAATTGATAAACTTAAAACTAGGATATAAATCAACATTAGCACCATTGTAAATACAATCCTCACTATTACTTGTAACATGAGAACATTATACACCACGCTCTTATTTTTCTGCTTATTAAATTTTTACCCCCAAGCCAAGGCCCAGCAAATCACCAAAGAAGAACTACTATTTCTGACTCCGGAATGGAAAGGCGAACGCTTCCCGGATGGACGGCCAAAAGTTCCGGATGATATTCTTAAACGCATGAAAGAGGTAAGTATTGAAGAAGCCTGGGCTACTATGGTAGGTGTCCAATTCAATTACCAATTAGCTGAAAATTGGCCGGTTAGAATCAACCCTGATAGTGTATTAGTTGGCCGCGCTTTCACAACTACTTTTATGCCTTATCGCCCTGATATGTGGAAAGTAATAGACGAACGCGGTAAAAAAGAAGGCCGCCTTAACCAAAACGTTTGGGGTGTTGAGCAACTTGAAAAGGGCGACGTATATGTGGCAGATCAATTTGGACTGCACAAAAACGGCCCAACCATTGGCGACCGCGTAGCAGCCGATATTTATAAAAGATCCGGTAACGGTATCGTATACGATGGTGCCATCAGAGATATTGAAGGATTGAAAGCGATGGGCAGATTTACCTCGTATGTAACCAGTTATACCCCATCTTACCATAACCCTCGCAGCGATCTAAATACCATGATCATGGGCATCAACAAACCTGTACGTATACGTCAGGTAACGGTTATGCCGGGCGATGTGGTATTAGGCAAAGAAGGTGTTGTTATCTTCATTCCGCCGCATTTGGCAGAAAGAGTAGTTAAAGCATCAGAACGTACACGCCTTGAAGATATGTTTGCCCATATTCGTACCGCAGAAGGTAAATATACTTCCGGACAAATGGATGCCAGCTGGCCGGCTGATATTCAGAAAGATTACCTTGAATGGTTAAAAGCCAGCGTGAAAAATAAAAAAATAAAATTGCCTGTTGCTAAAGCTCAGGTTGAGGAAATAATAGCATCCAGTAGTGTCAATAATGTTAATTAAACTATAAACAAAACACCTAGCAAACTAATCAAACTAATATGTCAAATAAACAAAATCGACGTTCCTTTTTAGGTAAGCTTTCATTAGCTGGCGCCGCGGGTCTTTTAGGTGCTCCGGCCCTTGCTTCGGCTGGCACAGGTTTAGTTGGAGCCAAAGAAAGGACTTCACATGCTTCCGCTCCGGCGGATCTTAAAATTACCGATGTAACCTGTGGTTTTATTAAAGGTGGTCACGATTTAATTGTTAAGATTTCGACTAACCAAGGAATTGTAGGTTGGGGACAAGGTGTAGATGCCGTATCCGGAACCTACTATATGGTAAAAGAAATGGGAAACCGCTTAAAAGGCCAAAACCCATTAAATCCTAACCGTATTCAGGAAGATTTGCGGAAAGGTGCTTTCTTTGGTGGCGCCCAATCTGGTGTTTATGTAGCCGTAATGGGAGCTATCGAAACAGCTCTTTGGGATGTTACGGGTAAAGCATTAGGCGTACCCGTTTACCAATTACTAGGCGGTAAATTCCGGGATAAGGTCCGGGTATATTGCGACACAGCCTTATATACAGCTCGTAACCCTACACCAGATGACTATGCAAAATCTGCGAAAGGCGCCGTAAAAAACGGTTATAATGCCGTAAAGTTTGATATTGATGAAGGTAATGACCCGAACAAATATGACCGTTATAACTGGACAGCCAACCCGGCTGAGTTAGATCGGATGTACAATTCTATCGCAGCTGTTCGGAAGGCGGTAGGCCCTAATGTAGACATTTGCGTGGATATGCACGGACGTTATGATGCCACCACTGGCCATAGAGTTGCTAAACTGATGGAGCCTTTAAACCTGATGTTTTTAGAGGAGCCCATTCCGGCTGATAACATGGACGTTTACAAAGAAATTACAAAAAGTACTTCTACTCCAATTTGTGCCGGCGAAAACATGTATTTAGCCTATGGCTTTACCCGTGTTTTAGCAGATGGCGGTGTTGATA
>Ga0210040_10010612_pt1 | contig 10536 bp, 11 predicted proteins | sample CryGeyCG12114_NA_FD_185462 | JGI IMG/M metagenome (GOLD analysis project Ga0210040, IMG submission 185462) | Groundwater microbial communities from aquifer - Crystal Geyser CG19_WC_8/21/14_NA (SPAdes) (version 2) | ecosystem: Environmental > Aquatic > Deep subsurface > Groundwater | place: USA...
GGCCCGGAACCGCGCGGTCTTCACCACGGCCTACGCCTTCATCCCGGCCGCCGTGCAGCGCGACATCGTCACCAGCTTCTTCCCCGGCTGGCGGGAGACCCGCGCCTGGATCCTCGCCCGCCCGCTCTCGGGCTTCGCCGAGACCTTCGCGCAGTATGCGCTGGAGGTGCAGCCCGGCGGCGGCAGCGACGCGCCCGAGCCCGACCCGGCCGCCGAGGGCGTGATCCTCGTGGCCGAGGGCAGCGGCCTCCTCCATCTCGGCGAGGACGCGCACGAGCTTCGCCCCGGCAGCTACGCCTACCTCCCGCCCTCCTCGGGCTGGAGCCTGCGGGCCACCTCGCTCCTCCGGTTCCACTGGATCAGGCGCCGCTACGTCCCCGCCCGGGGTCTGTCGCTGCCCGAGGCCTTCGTCACCTCGGACCGGGAGGCGCCGGTGCGCTGGATGCCGAACACCGACCTCTGGGGCACGACCCGCTTCGTGGAGCCCGAGGACCTGCGCCACGACATGCACGTCAACATCGTGACCTTCCGCCCCGGCGGCCGCATCCCCTTCGCCGAGACGCACGTGATGGAGCACGGCCTTTACGTGCTGGAGGGGACCGCCCGCTACCTCCTCAACACCGACTGGGTGGAGGTCGGTCCCGGCGACTTCATGTGGCTCCGCGCCTTCTGCCCGCAGGCCTGCGTCGCGACGGGGGAGGGGCCGTTCCGCTACCTCCTCTACAAGGACGTGAACCGGCATCCGGCGCTGACGCTGTGAGCGACATGGACATCCAGGCCGAGCCGCTGACTCCCGAGGCCTTCGCCCCCTTCGGCGACGTGCTGGAGGCCGAGGGGGCGCCCGACCGGCTCATCAACCAGGGCCTTTGCGGGCGCTTCCACGACCGGGCGCGGCTGGACTTCGGCGGGGGCCGGGCCGGGATCAGCGTCTTCAAGGCCGAGCCCCGGGCGCTGCCCTACACGCTGGAGCTGGTCGAGAGGCACCCCTTGGGCTCCCAGGCCTTCCTGCCCATGAGCCTCGACCCGTTCCTGGTGATCGTCGCCGCGGGGCAGGACCCGGTCCCGGGCCGCATCCGGGCCTTCCTGACCAAGCCGGGGCAGGGGGTGAACCTCTTGCGGAACTGCTGGCACGGGGTCCTCGCGCCGCTTCATGCCCCCGGCCTCTTCGCCGTGGTGGACCGGATCGGCGAGGGAGCGAACCTCGAGGAGTACTGGCTCCCCGAGCCGCTGACCGTCTACGGCAGCGTCGGGTAGAACAGGCCCTCGGGCGAGAGGGTGAAGATCTCCACCCCGTTCGAGGTGATGCCGACCGAATGCTCGAACTGCGCCGACAGCGACTTGTCCCGCGTGACGGCGGTCCAGTCGTCCGACAGCACCTTGGTCTCGGGGCGGCCGAGGTTCACCATGGGCTCGATGGTGAAGAACATCCCCTCTTCCAGCCGCGGTCCCGTGCCGGGCCGGCCATAGTGGAGAACGTTCGGCGGCGCGTGGAACACCCGGCCGAGCCCGTGGCCGCAGAAGTCGCGGACGACCGACATGCGGTTGCCCTCCACATGCGCCTGGATCGCCGCGCCGATGTCGCCGAAGGTCGCGCCGGGCCGGGCCGCCTCGATCCCCTTCATCAGGGCGTCATGCGTGACCTGGATGAGCCTCTCGGCCTTGCGGCTGGGCGTGCCCGCGACGTACATCCGCGAGTTGTCGCCATACCAGCCGTCCACGATCACCGTGACGTCGATGTTGAGGATGTCGCCGTCCTTCAGGAGCTTGTCGCCCGGGATGCCGTGGCAGACGACATGGTTCACGCTGATGCAGGAGGCGTGCTGGTAGCCCTTGTAGCCGATGGTCGCCGAGACGACGCCGCGCGCCCGGATCGCCTCGGTGATGAGGCGGTCGAGCTCGCCCGTGGTCTGGCCGGGAAAGACCTGGGGGCCCAGCTCGTCCAGGATCTCGGCCGCGACGCGGCCCGCCACGCGCATCCCCTCGAAATCCGAGGCCTCGTGGATCCGGATCCCGTCGCGCGTCAGCCTGCCCCTGCGTTCGTCCAATCGTCCACCCTTTCGCTTGCCTGGGGAAAATAGGCGATCCCGGCCCCAGGTTCCAGCGCCGAGGCTGGATCGCAGGGGGGCGCCCGCCTATACCTCTGTCCCAGGAGCAGCGCGAGGCCCCAATGTCCAATCCCACGGCCGCCATCCTCGTGATCGGCGACGAGATCCTGTCGGGCCGCACCCGCGACTCCAACCTGCACTTCCTGGCGCAGGAACTGGCGCGCGTAGGTATCGACCTGGCCGAGGCGCGCATCGTCGCCGACCGTCACGACGGCATCGTCGAGGCGGTGCGGGCGCTCTCCGCCGCCTGCGATCACGTCTTCACGAGCGGGGGCATCGGCCCCACCCATGACGACATCACCGCCGACGCGGTGGCCGAGGCGATGGGGGTTCCGCTGGGCGTGCGCGCCGACGCGCTGGCCGTGCTCCAAGCCCATTACGACCGCATGGGCGTGGAGATGAACGAGGCGCGGCTCCGGATGGCCCGCATCCCCGAGGGCGCGGCGCTGATCGAGAACCCCGTCAGCGCCGCCCCCGGCTTCTCGGTGGGCAACGTCCACGTCATGGCGGGCGTGCCCCGGATCTTCGAGGCCATGGTCGCGGGGCTGTTGCCGAGGATCACCGGGGGCACGCCGCTCCTCTCGCAGAGCTACCGCATCCTGCGGGGCGAGGGGGAGATCGCGGGGCCGCTCGCCGGGCTCGCGCAGGAGTTCCCGGACCTCCTGATGGGCTCCTACCCTTTCCAGAGCGGCGGGGCTTACGGCGCCAACATCGTGATCCGGGGGGCGGATGGCGCCCGGGTCCACGAGGCGATGACCCGCCTGGCCGCGATCTTTCCGGAATGATCCGGGGCCTCTGCCGGCCGGCTCTCCTGCTCCTGCTGGCGCAGCCCGTCGCGGCGCTCACGCTCGACCTTCCGGCCGGCGCCACGCGGGCGCTGGAGTCGACGGAGCCCCTGGCGAGCCATGTCCTCGCCACTGGCCCCTGGACCGAGGGAGTGCTTCCCTCCCGCCCGGTCGAGGGCGCCGTCACCCGCGAGGTTTGGCAGGTGGAGGGCGAGGGGAGGACCACGCTCGAGCTTCTGGCGCCGCTGCGGGAGCAGGTCGCGGCGCAGGGGTATGAGGTCCTGCTCGACTGCGAGGCCGAGGCCTGCGGCGGCTTCGACTTCCGCGCGGCCGTCGAGGTGCTGCCCCCGCCCGCCATGTTCGCCGACCTGGCCGACTTCCGCTACCTCTCGGCCGTGGCCGGGAACGAGGCGTTGAGCCTCCTGGTGAGCCGGAGCGACCAGCGGGGTTTCGTCCAGCTCATCCGCGTGACCCCCGCCGAGGCGGGTGCGTTGCCCTTGGCGCCGGCGGTCCAGCCCGGGGATGCGGCGCCGTCCGACGGCTTCGCGGCCCGGATCGAGGGGCAGGGGCGGGTCGTGCTGGAGGGCTTGGCCTTCGCCACCGGCTCGGCGCAGCTCGCGCCCGGCGGGGACGCCGCGCTGGCGGCGCTGGCGGCCTACCTCGCCGGGAATCCCGCGCGCCGCGTGGCGCTGGTGGGGCACACCGACGCGCAGGGCCCGCTCGACGCCAACATCGCCTTGTCCAAGCGGCGCGCGCAGGCGGTGGCGGAGCGGCTCGTGGCGGCGCATGGCGTGTCGCGCCCGCAGCTCCAGGCCGAGGGGATGGGCTGGCTCGCCCCCCGCGCGACCAACCTGACGCCGGAGGGGCGGGAGGCGAACCGGCGGGTGGAGGCGGTGGTCCTGCCCTGACGGCGGTCAGGCCGCGCGGTCCCGATCCTCCTCGCCGTCGGCGATGTGCAGCCGCGCGCGTCCCTCGGCCTTAGCCCGGTAGAGCGACCGGTCGGCCCGGGCCATCAGCCGGTCCAGCGAGGCGCCGTCGCAGGCCGAGGCAGCGCCGGCGGAGAGGGTGACGGTGAAGCCGGCCCCGCCCTCCTTCACCGGGATCGGGGCGCAGAGGCGCAGGCCGAGGCTGCGCGTCTCCCCCGGGAGCAGGGAGGGGAGGAAGGCCGCGAACTCCTCGCCGCCGAGGCGGCCCAGGATGCCGCCGGGGCGGAGGACGGCGCGCAGGTGGGCGCCGATCGCCACCAGGGCGGCGTCGCCCGCGCCGTGCCCCCACTGGTCGTTGACGCGCTTGAAGTGGTCGGCGTCGAGGAGGAGGAGCACGCCTCGGCCCTCCCTCTCCATGGCGCGGCGGGCCCGGTCCATGAAGGCGCGCCGGTTCGGCAGGCCGGTCAGCATGTCGGTGGTGGCCAGGGCCGAGAGCGTCTGCTGAAGGAAGCGCTGGCGGTGGAGCACCGCCATGATGAGCGCCACGAAGGGCAGGGCGATCACGGTCGTGGTCGTGACCTCGCGCGGCCAGGCCGGGCGGGCCTGGGTGATGAACGCCTTCACGAGGAAGTCCGTCCCGTTGATGAGCAGGAGGAAGACAAGGCTCTTGGCCAGCGCATCCCGCCAGGAGCGGGGCGCGACGAGGTTGACCAGCCTGCTCATCCAATCGCCGTCCATGGCGGCAGGATGGCGCGGAGGTCTTAAGGAGTCCTGACCCGGCGTCGGGAAAATCGCTTCAATCCAACCGGTCCCGTCACCAGTTGTCGGGACCCCTGTCGGCGAAGGCGTCCACGAGGAAGTCGATGAAGGCCCGGACCTTGGGCTGGGTGAAGCGGCCCGGGGGGTAGACGGCGTAGATGCCCTGGACCTCCACGGGAAGGCCGGGGATCGCCTCCTCCACGAGGCCCCGCGCCATGGCGTCGGCGTAGAGGAAGGCGGGAAGGTAGGCGATCCCCAGCCCCGAGATGCAGGCGTTCAGGAGCGACTGCCCGTCGTTCACCGTGAGCCAGCCGGCGGTGCGGACCTGACGCTTCTCGCCCGAGGGGGCGGTGATCTTCCAGACGGCCGAGTTGGCCTGGTTCGAGTAGTGCAGGAGCTTGTGCTCGTTCAGGTCGTCGATCTTCTCGGGTCGGCCGTACTGGGCGAAATAGGCGGGCGCGGCGATCATGCGCCGGGAGGTCTCGGCGAGCCTGCGGGCGCGGAGGGTCGAGTCCTCGAGCTCGCCGATGCGGACCGCCATGTCGAAGCCTTCGGAGATCAGCTCCACGTAGCGGTTGTTGAGCACCATGTTGACGGTGATGCCCGGATACTCCTGGAGGAACTCGCCCAGCACCGGGCTGAGGTGGTTCACGCCGAAGTCGGTGGCGACCGAGATCCGCAGCAGCCCCGAGGGCGCGGTCTGCATGGAGGTCACGAGGGCGTCGGCCTCGCCCGCGTCGTTGAGCACGCGGCGGGCGCGGTCGTAGTAGGCCAGGCCGATCTCGGTCGGCGAGACCCGTCGGGTGGTGCGGTTGAGAAGACGGGCGCCGAGGCGCGCCTCGAGGGCGGAGACGTGCTTGGACACGGCCGACTTCGAGATGCCCATCTTCTTGGCGGCGTCGGTGAACCCGCCCTGGTCCACGACCATGGCGAAGGCCTCCATCTCGGTCAGGCGGTCCATCCTCGCTCCTCACACCCCGGGCATTGCGTGCGACACTGGGGTGCAAATCCGGCACAAATGGGACTCCCACCGGACAAATCCGGGGATTTCCGTGGCATTGGTCGGTGGCCCGGAAACGCGTCAGCGCTGGGCGTCGAAGGCCTGGCGGGCGGTCTCGACCGCGTCGAGGTTCGCCTCCGCCCAGAGCCAGACGCCGCAGAAGGCCTCACCCAGGCCGAGGCCCAGGGGGGTGAGTCGGTACTCCACGCGGGGCGGCACGACCGGATGGACGGTGCGGACCACGAGGCCGTCACGCTCCATCTGCCGGAGGGTCTGGGTCAGCATCTTCTGGCTGATCCCCGGAATCGCCTTGCCGATCTGGGTGAACCTCATCTCGCCGCGCTCGGCCAGGAGGTCCAGGGCGAGCATCGTCCACTTGTCGGCGACCCTGCCGATGAGCTCGTTGACCAGGGACTCGACGCGTGGGTCCGAGGCGGGGGGATGGTCCGGGGCGGCGGCGTGGGTCGTGTCCATGCTTACTTCGCGGTAAGTATAAATCTTTCGGGTGCCTTCTTCCCGCGGGAGAGTTTGCGGCCGATCTGAGGCGCGCACAAGGCGAAAGGACCCGCGATGCGAACCTCAGGCAACACCATCCTCCTCACCGGCGGCAGCTCGGGAATCGGGCGGGCGCTGGCCCAGGCCCTCCATGACCGGGGCGACCGGATCATCGTCGCCGGGCGGCGCGAAGGGGCGCTGCGCGAGACCGCCGAGGGGCGGCCCGGCATCTCGTGGCTGACCTTCGATGCGGCCGACGCGGATTCGATCCGGGACCTCGCACAGCGGGTGCTGCAGGCGCACGCGGACCTCGACACCCTTATCAACAACGCGGGCATAATGCGGGGCGAGGACCTGACCGCCGATCCCGTGGACCTGGCGGACGCCGAGGCGATCGTCGCCACCAACCTCCTGGGGCCGCTGCGGCTGACGGCGGCGCTGCTGCCGCACCTGCGATCCCGGCCCCGGGCGGCGGTGGTCAACGTGACCTCGGGCCTAGCCTTCGTGCCGCTGGCCCATACCCCGGCCTATTCGGCGACCAAGGCAGGGCTGCATTCCTGGACGCAGTCGCTGCGCCATCAGCTGCGAGGCACGGCGGTCGAGGTGATCGAGATCGCGCCGCCCATGGTGGCGACGGATCTGATGCCGGGTCAGGCGGTCAATCCACGCTCCCTGCCGCTCGGAGACTTCGTCGCCGAGACCATGTCGCTCCTCGGCCAGGACCCGACGCCCGCGGAGGTGCTCGTGGAGCGGGTGGGCTTCCTGCGGCGGGCGGAGGCCGAGGGGCGGTTCGACGCGACCTTCGCCCAGCTCAACGGCCACTAGGGGCCGTCCCGGGGAGGCGCCTCGCGGAGCCTCCCCCAAGGGGCCGTCACTGGTCCATGTAGACGTGCTTCTCGGCCTGGGCGCCGGGATGGGTCACGGCGCCGTGGCGGGCGGAGCCCACGAGCTTGGCGAATTTCCACAGCGCGCCGGTGGCGTACTGCGTCTCGCGCGGGCCGGCCCAGGCGGCGCGGCGCGAGGCCAGCTCCTCGTCCGAGAGGGCGACCGACAGCTCGCCCGTCAGGGCGTTCAGCGTGATGACGTCGCCGTTCTTCAGGAGGGCGATGGGCCCGCCATGCGCGGCCTCGGGGCCGACGTGGCCCACGCAGAAGCCGCGGGTCGCGCCCGAGAAGCGGCCGTCGGTGATGAGAGCCACCTTCTTGCCCATGCCCTGGCCCGAGAGGGCGGCCGTGGTGGCCAGCATCTCGCGCATGCCGGGGCCGCCGGCGGGGCCTTCGTTGCGGATGACGATGACCTCGCCCTCCTTGTAGGCGCGGGCCTTGACGGCCTCGAAGGCGTCCTCCTCGCAGTCGAAGACGCGGGCGGGGCCGGTGAAGACCTGCTCGGCCTCGGCCATGCCGGCGACCTTCACGATGGCGCCGTCGGGGGCGAGGTTGCCGCGCAAGCCCACGACGCCGCCGGTCTTGGTCAGGGGCGTGGCGGCGGGGTAGATCACCCGCCCGTCGGCCTCGGCGCGGATGTCGTCCAGCTCCTCGCCCAGCGTGCGGCCGGAGGCGGTGATGCAGTCCTCGTGGAGGAGGCCGACCTTCTGGAGCTCCTTCATCACCACGGGGACGCCGCCGACCTCGTGGAGGTCCTTGGCGACGTACTTGCCGCCGGGGCGGAGGTCCACGAAGTAAGGCGTGTCCTTCATGATCGCGGCCACGTCGAAGAGGTCGAACTCGATCCCCGCCTCGTGGGCGATGGCCGGGAGATGGAGCGCCGCGTTGGTCGAGCCGCCGGTGCAGCCCACGACGCGAGCGGCGTTCTCCAGCGACTTGCGGGTGACGATGTCGCGGGCGCGGATGTTCTTCTCGATCAGGTTCATCACCGCGACGCCCGACATCTCGCAGAACTGGTCCCGGCTCTCGTAGGGGGCTGGGGCCGACGAGGAGTTGAGGAGCGCGAGCCCGATCGCCTCGGAGACGCAGGCCATGGTGTTGGCGGTGTACTGCGCGCCGCACGCCCCGGAGGAGGGGCAGGCCACGCGCTCCATGATCTCCAGCTCGGCGTCCGAGAGGGTGCCGGCCTGGTGCTTGCCCACCGCTTCGAACATGTCCTGGACGGTGATGTCCTGGCCCTTGTAGCGGCCCGGGAGGATCGAGCCGCCGTAGATGAAGACGGAGGGCACGTTGAGCCGGACCATCGCCATCATCATGCCCGGCAGCGACTTGTCGCAACCGGCGAGGCCCACGAGGGCGTCGTAGCAGTGGCCGCGCATCGTGAGCTCCACCGTGTCGGCGATGGCGTCGCGCGAGGCGAGGGAGGAGCGCATCCCCTCGTGGCCCATGGCGATGCCGTCGGTGACGGTGATGGTCGTGAACTCGCGGGGGGTGCCGCCGCCCTTCTTGACGCCGTGCTTCACCACCTGCGCCTGGCGGTTGAGGGCGATGTTGCAGGGAGCGGCCTCATTCCAGCAGGTCGCCACGCCGACCCAGGGCTGGTGGACCTCCTCCTCGGTGATGCCCATCGCGTAGAAGTAGCTGCGGTGGGGCGCGCGAGCGGGCCCTTCGGTCACGTGCCGGCTGGGAAGCTTCGACTTGTCGAAGCGCGTGTTGATCGTCATGGGCCGTCCCCCCTATCGGTTCGGAGGGGAGGGATACGCCCGCCGGGAAGGGGCGTCTAGATGCCCGCGTACCAGTCGTAGCCCCGTTCCTCCCAGTAGCCGCCCTTGTCGGTGAGATCCGGGACCACCTCGATGGCCTGGAGGTACTTGGCCATCTTGTAGCCGAGCTGCCGTTCCGTCCGAAGCCGCAGGGGCGCGCCGTTGGCGACCGGGAGGGGCGCGCCGTTCATGCCGTAGGCCAGGATCGTCTGCGGGTGGAGCGCGTCGCGGAGGTCGTGGCTTTCCCAGTACTTCACGTTGCCGCCCAGGCCGCGCTCGATGGTGTCCATGGAGCGGAAGTAGAGGAACCGCGCCTCGGGCCGGGGGCGCGCCTCGGCGAGGACGCGGGAGAGCTGGACGCCTGTCCATTCGGCGATGCAGGACCAGCCCTCGACGCAGTCGTGCCGGGTGATCTGCGTGCGGCCCGGCATCGCCATGAGGTCGGGAAGGCTCAGGGAAAGCGGCCTCTCCACGGCGCCCGTGACGGTGAGGCGCCAGTCGGCCCAGGCGTCGGCGGCGAGCGCCTGGTAGTCGGCGTCGGCAGGGGCCGTGACGCCGTTCGCGCGCATCCCCTGGCGGATGTCGGCCCGGCTGTATTCGCGGGCGAGCCCGTCGCCGGCGACGGCTTTCTGGGTTGCGTAGGTGAGGCGGTTCGCGCCCTCGAAGAGGTTCCGGGTGGCGCCGTCGGGGGGCAGCCGGTCGAAGACCTTGCAGCCCGAGAGCAGCGCCGGGGCGGCGAGGAGGCCGCCCAGCAGGAGGCGGCGGTTCAGGTCAGCGGGCATGGGAATCCCCCTTGGGGTCGATGCGGTACCAGCCGGTGACGATGGAGCGCAGCTCGTTCAGCGGCCCGGCCAGGAGGATCATCAGGACGTGGACGACGAAGAACAGCACCAGGAGCACCATGACGGCGAAGTGGATCGTGCGCGCCGTCTGCCGTCCGCCGAAGACGTCGAGGAGCCAGGGCGCCGCCGCGTTGAAGGAGGGCGACATGGAGAGCCCGGTCAGCACCATCAGCGGCAGGAGGACGAACATCACGCCCGCGTAGGTCAGCTTCTGCAGGACGTTGTACTTGTGCGTGTGGTGGAACCGGAGGCGGGCGTGGTTCAGCACGTCTCCAGGCAGCGCCCGGAGGTCCGAGGGCGCGGGGACCAGCTCCCGCGCGTGGCCGTTCAGGAGGCTCGCGACGAGCCAGAGGAGCAGCGTCCCGGCAAGGAGCCAGGCGAAGAAGAAGTGGATCACCCGGCCAGTGGCGAGGTCGTGGTAGCTCGGGATCGTGGCCCAGCCGGGGAAGCCGTGCGCCTCGCCGCCGGAGGCGCCCAGGAGGCCCGTGGTGTCGAACTCGCGCCCGAGGAGGTAGGTCACGCCCTGGAGGCCCCCCTCGGTCTGCCGGGCGCTGAGGGCGAGGACGGCGTTGTTGTACTCGAAGCCCGACTCCTTGCCGAGGTAGAGGGCCGGGTGGGCGTTGAAGATCTGGAGCCCGGTCAGGAGCAGGAAGAAGAGCGACACGGCCCAGACCCAGTGGGTAAGACGGGTCAGGAACCTCTGGCGGTAGATGAGCGGCCCCTTGGCCATGGTCGTGGTCCCCCTGCGGCGTCGCCCGGAGCCACGGCCCGGGCGGCGGAAAAGTTTCAGGGCCGGCGCGGGGTCCTGCTGACACAGGCTGACAGGAGCGCCCGGCCATGGTGGCGGCATCCTAGCACAGGTCGGAGGGAATCATGATGGACGACGCGCGCTACTGGGTCGGGGTGGCCTCTGCCGAGCATGTGGCGCGGGGCGTGGCGGGCGGGTTCTGCCAGCTCAACCACGGCAAGGCGGGGCC
>Ga0210040_10010613_pt1 | contig 10536 bp, 10 predicted proteins | sample CryGeyCG12114_NA_FD_185462 | JGI IMG/M metagenome (GOLD analysis project Ga0210040, IMG submission 185462) | Groundwater microbial communities from aquifer - Crystal Geyser CG19_WC_8/21/14_NA (SPAdes) (version 2) | ecosystem: Environmental > Aquatic > Deep subsurface > Groundwater | place: USA...
CACGATCTGGTTGGGCTCGTCACGATCTCGTTAGGATCGGGCGGTGCCGAACCCCTCCAGTCCGGGCGGAGCCACCGCCGTCGCTCCCCGGCCGTCGGCGGGGGACACCCTGCCGGACCGACCGCGCGGGGTCACCGTCGGGGCGGTCGCCGTCGCGGTCTTCGCGCTGGCCTTCGCCGTGCGGCTGCACCCCGTCCTCCAGGGTGGGGGTCTGCACGGGATGGCCAACTACGACGACGGCGTGCACTACGCCGCGGCCGTCGGCCTCGTGCACGGGCAGCTGCCCTACCGCGACTTCCTGCTGCTCCACCCCCCGGGCATCGTCGTGCTGCTGGCCCCGGTCGCGGCCCTGGGTCGGCTGGTGGGGGACCCGGACGCCTTCGCGCTGGCCCGGCTGGGCTGGATGGCGATGAGCGGGCTCAACGCCCTGCTGGTCGGCGCCGTGCTGCGGCGCCTGGGGGCGGTCGCCGCGCTGGTCGGCGCCGTCGGGTACGCCGTCTTCTTCCCCGCCGTGTACAGCTCGCACACCGTGCTGCTGGAGCCGCCGGCCACCACCGGGCTGCTGCTGAGCCTGCTGCTGGTGCGCGCGGTCGACGCGGAGCTCCCGCGCGGTGGTCGGTGGCGGCTGCTGCTGGCCGGTGCCCTCCTGGGGGCGACGACCACGCTGAAGATCTGGGGGGTCGTCCCCGTGCTCGTCGTCGTCGTCTGGCTGCTGCTGCGCCGGCGAGGTCGGGACGCCGGGACCTACCTGGCCGGGGCGGCGGGGATCTGCGTCGTCATCTGCCTGCCCTTCTTCCTCGCCGCGCCCACGACGATGTGGCGGATGGTCATCACCGACCAGCTGGGCCGGGGGCGCAGCGACCGGTCCCTGGTGTCGAAGCTGGAGCAGCTCAGCGGGGTGTCGCCCTGGGCCGACTCCGGCTACGGATGGCTGCTCGCCCCCGCGCTGGTGGTCCTCGCCGCAGCGACCGTCGTCAGCCTCGTGCGCCCGCGGACCCGGCTGCTCGGCGCCCTGGTGGTCGTGCTCACCGGCCTGCTGCTCAGCGCGCCGTCCTGGTTCCTGCACTACCCCGAGCTGGCCGCGGCGCCCGTCATGCTCGTGCTCGGCGCGGGCGTCGGCGCGCTGGCCGACGTGGTCCGCCGGCGCGCCGGCCGGGTGGCCGCCGGGGCGCTCGTCGTGGTGGTCGTGGTGGCCGCGGTGCTGTCGACCTACCCGCTGCTCGGGCTCCGGCTGGGCGACCGCTTCCCGGGTGCCTCGCTGGCCCGGGCACTGGCCTCGACGCCCGGCTGCGTGAGCGCCGACGACCCCACGGTGCTGATCGAGACCGACCTGCTGCGCCGGAACCTGGACCGCGGCTGCTCGCTGGTCGTCGACCCCGGCGGTTACAGCTACGACCTGGCGGAACCGGGGGCCGCGCGGGTGTCCCGGGCCCGGAACCGGGTCTGGCAGGCGTGGTACCTGGACCACCTGCGCGAGGGCGACGCGGCGATCACCGTCCGGTACACGACCCGCTTCGGGCTGAGCCGGGCCACCGCGGCGACGATCCGGTCCTGGCCCGTGCTGGCCGAGGTGGGCGACGTCGTGGTCCGCCAGCCGCAGCCGGCCCGCTGACCCGAGGGCCCGACGTCACGGCGGTCTAGCCGACCCGGAGGCCCAGGTGGTCGGCGAGCAGCGGCGCCAGCTCGGTCAGCTGCTGCTCGCTGACCCAGGCCCCGGCCAGCCCGGCCAGACCCTCGAGCTCGGTCAGGCTGGCGGTGCGCAGGTCGACGTCGGTCAGGGTGGCCTCGGCCAGTCGCAGGCTCCGCACCCGGCAGTCGTCCAGCCGGACGCGGGTCAGCCGGGCGTCGGCCAGGTCCAGCTCGTCGAGCGAGCAGCCGCGGAAGGTGACGTCGGTCCAGGTGCTGCCCCGGGCGTTGAGGTAGCCCAGCTTGCTGTCGGTGACCAGCAGCGAGCGCCAGGTCGACTCGTAGGCCTCCACCGCGCCCAGCCGCGAACCCTCCAGGGTGACGTCGCGCCAGCTGCTCCGGGGCACCGAGCACCGGGCGGCGTCCAGCTGGCTGAGCCGGCACTCGGACAGGTGCAGCCCGCGGAGGTCGGCGCCGTCCAGCACCAGCCGCTCCAGGGAGCACTCGGCGAACGTCGTCCGGCGCAGGTCGGCGCCCGACAGGTCCAGGTCGGTGAGCCGCACCAGCTCGTGGTGCTGGTCGCCCTTGAGGTCGCCCGCCGCGACGGCGGTCAGCGGGGGCAGGGTGAGCCGTACCGTCTCCGGCGGCTGGGGTCCTGCGCGCGGCGCCATCGCCATCTCCTCCTCGGGTCGGGCAGCACCACCCTAGGGGCCGCGGCCCCGCGTTGTAGCGTCGGCGCATGAGCGGAAACGACGCGCTGCGCGACCTGCTGACCGACTCCTTCACGCGGGTGCACGAGCTGGTCGGGGAACTGACCGCATCCTGCTCCGACGACGTCCTGCGCTACCGGCCGGACCCGCAGGCCAACACCGTGGCCTGGCTGCTGTGGCACCTCAGCCGCGTGCAGGACGACCACGTCGCCGACCTGGCGGGGGCGCAGCAGGCCTGGCCGACCTGGCGGGAGCGGTTCGCCCTGCCCTTCGAGGAGGACGCCACGGGCTACGGGCAGCGCCCGGAGGAGGTGGGTCAGGTGCGGGTCGACGCCGGCCTGCTGGCCGGCTACCACGCCGACGTGCACGCCCTGTCCCTGCGCTACGTGGGCTCGCTCGACGCCGACGAGCTGGCCCGGGTGGTCGACGAGTCCTGGGACCCGCCGGTGACGGCGTCCGCCCGGCTGGTCAGCGTCCTGGGCGACTGCCTCCAGCACCTGGGCCAGGCGTCCTACGTCGCCGGCCTGGCGCAGCGCGCGGGTCTGGGCCGGTGACCGGCTACCACTTCTACACCGACCTCGCCCCCTACTGGCCGCTGGTCTCCGCGCCCGAGGAGTACGCGGAGGAGGCCGCGTTCGCCGCGGCGCTGCTGCGCACGGGTGAGCCGTCGGCCCCGGACTCCTCGGCAGGGCGCGACCCGGCCGAGCCCCCTCGACGGCAGACGGTGCTGGAGCTCGGCAGTGGCGGCGGCAACAACGCCGCCCACCTCAAGCACGCCTTCTCCATGACGCTGGTGGACCTGTCCCCGCAGATGCTGGCTGTCTCGCAGCGGCTCAACCCCGAGTGCGAGCACCTGGAGGGCGACATGCGCACTCTCCGGCTGGGCCGCACCTTCGACGCCGTGTTCGTGCACGACGCCGTCGAGTACATGACGACCGAGGACGAGCTGCGCCAGGCCGTGACCACGGTGTTCGCGCACTGCCGGCCCGGCGGCGTGGCCGTGCTGGTGCCCGACCACATCGCCGAGAACTACGAGCCCGGCACCGACCACGGCGGCACCGACGGCGAGGACGGGCGCGGCCTGCGCTACCTGGCCTGGTCGCACCCGGCGGAGGCCGGCACCACGACGGCGACCACCGACTACGCGTTCCTGGTGCGCGCCGCCGACGGCTCGGTGAGCGTGGCGCACGACACGCACTTGCTGGGGCTCTTCCCCCGGGAGACCTGGCTGCGGGTGCTCACCGAGGCCGGCTTCTCGGCCCGGTCGGTGGCCGAGGTGACCCAGGAGCACCGGCTGCCGCGGGAGTTCTTCGTCGGGAGCCGGCCCGGCGAGACCGCCGCCGACTGACGTGGCGAGGTCCGGGGCCACGCCCGCCCCGACCTCGACGTCGGGGCGGTGTGCGGGACTCCGGACCCTCTGCAGCCATGGTGGCGCTGTGACCTCGCTCACGTCAAGAGGCCCGCTCCAGCAGTCGCCGCGGCGGCCCGCGGACGGCTTCCGCCCGCCCCGCGGACGGTCCTGTCCGGTGGACTAGCGTGATCCCGTACCACCCGAGGTCACGAGCCTGGCAGGAGACCGATGAGCGACAGAGGCGCTGACCCCGATCAGCCCACGAGCGAGCCGCACGCGCCCAGCGAGGTCAGCTACGACGAGCAGCGCTACCCGGCGCGGCCGAAGCGGCTGCGCCCCCGCGGCCGGCTGCGCGGTCTGTTCTCGCGCCCGAAGACCGAGCGCAGCGGCAAGGCCAGCGGTGACAACGCGCTCTACGTCAGCTGGCTGGCCGAGCAGTCGATGCTGGCCGACGCGATCGAGTTCGGCCGGCAGTTCTCCGGCCAGGGCAGCATGTGGCAGAACCCCTTCGCCAACCCCGACCCGCGGGCCGCGATCGAGAAGGCGTCGGTGTGGTTCACCGCGTACCCGATCTCGATGATCACCAAGAGGGGCACCTCCTTCCTCGGCACGCTGGGCGACGAGGACCTGTGGGCCGCGTTCGAGGAGATCGGCATCGACGGCCTGCACACCGGGCCGGTCAAGCAGGCCGGCGGCATCAGCGGCTGGGACCCGACCCCGAGCGTCGACGGCCACTTCGACCGGATCAGCACCCAGATCGACGAGGCCTTCGGCACCGAGGAGGAGTTCCGGGCCATGACCGAGGTGGCCGCCGGGCACCTCGGCATGGTGATCGACGACATCGTGCCCGGCCACACCGGCAAGGGCGCGGACTTCCGGCTGGCCGAGATGAAGGTCGGCGACTACCCGGGCATCTACCACATGGTGGAGATCGACCCGAAGGACTGGCACCTGCTGCCCAAGGTCCGCCGCGGCGACTCGGTGAACCTCGACCTCGAGGCCGAGGACCAGCTGACCAAGGCCGGCTACATCATCGGCCGGATGCAGCGGGTGATCTTCTACGAGCCCGGCGTCAAGGACACCAACTGGAGCGCCACCGCCCCGGTCCTCGGGCCGGACGGCGTCGAGAGGCGCTGGGTGTACCTGCACTACTTCAAGGAGGGGCAGCCGACGATCAACTGGCTGGACCCGTCCTTCGCCGGCATGCGGATGGTGATCGGCGACGCCCTGCACTCGCTCGGCGACCTGGGCAGCGGCGCGCTGCGGCTGGACGCCAACGGCTTCCTGGGGGTGGAGAAGAGCCCCGAGGACAGCCCCGCGTGGTCCGAGGGCCACCCGCTGTCCGAGGCGGCCAACCAGCTGATCGCCAGCATGGTCCGCAAGGTCGGGGGCTTCACCTTCCAGGAGCTCAACCTCACCATCGACGACATCAAGAGCTCGGCCGAGCGCGGCGCCGACCTGTCCTACGACTTCGTCAACCGGCCCGCCTACGTGCACGCCCTGGCCACCGGGGACACCGAGTTCGTCCGGCTGACGCTGAACCTGTCGGTGCAGCACGGGGTGGAGCCGGCCTCGCTGGTGCACGCCCTGCAGAACCACGACGAGATGACCTACGAGCTGGTGCACTTCGCGACGCTGCACGCCGAGGACGTGTTCGCCTTCCGCGGCACCGAGGTGCGGGGCGAGGACCTGGCCGTCACCATCCGGCAGGACATGCTCGACCACCTGACGGGTGAGGCGGGGCCGTACAACGCGACGTTCACGCAGAACGGCATCGCCTCGACGACGGCCACCCTGATCGCGGCCACCCTCGGCTTCACCTCGATCGAGGACCTCACCGACGAGCAGGTCGCGCAGATCAAGCAGGCGCACCTGCTGCTGGCCATGTTCAACGCGCTGCAGCCCGGGGTCTTCGCGCTGTCGGGCTGGGACCTGCTCGGGATGCTCACCCTGGACCGCAAGCAGGTGGCCTCGCTCGTCGCCGAGGGCGACACCCGGTGGATCCACCGCTCGGCCTACGACCTGATGGACTACCGGCCCGACGCCACCGAGTCGCTCTCCCGGTTGCCGCGGGGCACCAGCCTCTACGGGAGCCTGCCCGCCCAGCTGGAGGACCCGACCTCGTTCGCCTGCCGGCTGCGGGACCTGCTCGCGGTGCGCAAGCGCTACGGCATCGCCACCGCCGTCCAGCTGGACGTGCCCCAGGTCTCCAACAAGGCCATGCTCGTGATGGTGCACCAGCTCAGCGACGCCGAGCAGGTGACGGTGCTGAACTTCTCCAACTCCGAGATCTCCGGCAGCGTGCTGTCGGAGCACCTGGTGCCGGGCAGCGGGCTGGTCGACATGTTCACCGACGAGCTGGTGGGCGAGGTCGACGACCTGCACTCCTTCTCGGTGACCCTCGGGCCGTACGAGGGTCGCTCCCTGCTGGTGCTCTGCCCGGGCGACCACCCGGTCTCGGCGCACCGCTACACCGACCGGCCCAGCGTCCGCACCTCCGCCTGACACCGGACCGCGCCAGCCCGGCCACCCGTCCCTCGGTGGTCGTGGCCGACCAACGGGGGCAGTGACCGACACCGACGCCCTGACGTTCAGGGCGCGGTGCGGTGAGATCGCTCAGCGGCGGCCGCCGCCGATGCCCAGGCGCTGGAAGATGACGTCGAGCTGACCGCGCACGTCCGACGTCGTCTGGGCGGTGGCGTCGGCGATCTGGGTGTTGCTGGCGCCGCGCAGCGCCCCGGCGAGCACGCGCTGCTGCTGGGAGTCCAGGGTGACGGCGCGCCGCGCGCACAGGCCGTCGACCAGCGGTCGGAGCTCCTGCACCGGCTCCTCGTCGAACAGCGAACCGCCCGCGGCCACCGTCCGGATGCCGTCGAGCAGGCTGCTGCCGCGCAGCTCCTTGATGAGGTATCCGGAGGCCCCGGCGAGCCGGGCGGCGACGTGGGCCTCCTCGTCGCTGTGCGAGGTGAGCAGCACGCACTGCACCTGCGGGTGACGCTCGCGGACCTCGCGGCAGACGGTCATGCCACTGCTCTCCCGGAGGCGGGCGTCCAGCACGGCCACGGCCGGCTCGGTGGCCGCGATCCCGGCCAGTGCCTCGTCGACCGCGCCGGCGCTGCCGACGACCGTCATCTGAGGGTCGGTGTTGATGTAGTCGGTGAGGGCGTCCCGCACCATGGCGTGGTCGTCGAGGACGAACACCTTGATCTGTCGTGCGGTCAGGTGTGTGCCGTCGTCCATGGTCCTGCGTCCCCGATCCCCGGCGCTCAGCGCCGTCCCCCGTCCGGACCCCCCGGTCCGTCCGCACGCCCCCGACCCCGCACGGGTCGGCCTCGAGGACGTCGCCAGGATAACGGGGTCCGACGTCGCCCGTGGCCGGCCGTGACCGCGCCGTGACCGCCGACGGTCCTGCGGGAGCGGCGGGTAGCGTCGGGGCATGAGCAACTGGATCAAGGACAAGATCGACGACGTCACCGGCTCCGGCGGCGAGGTGTCCGAGGGCGGGCAGGTCTCCTCCGGCCCCAACTCCTTCGAGGACGCCGAGACCTCGCTCGGCGGCGCGGACTCCGTCCCCGGCACCCCCGACGCGACGCCCTCGAACGACCTCGGCCAGAAGGACGTCGACCGCGCCGAGGGCTCCTCCTGAGCTCGAGCTCATCCAGCTGACGGCTCTTCCCCGTCGGGGGCGGGAGGCGCCGAGAATTCCCCGGGCGACGGTGACAACAGTCATACCTACGGTCTCGTAAGTTACGGTCCCGTAGGTTAGCCTGGACCCATGAGCTCGTTCCTCCTGGCGCCGTCGCAGCCGGTCCGCGGCGTCGCCCGCGTCCTCTGGCACCTGGCCGAGACCGCTGTCACCCCGCTGGTCCCGGCGGACTACCTCGACCTGGTCTCGCCGCTGCGGCGGGGCGCCGACCTGCGCGGCCGCGTCGTCGCCGTCGAGGCCGAGACCGCCGACGCCGTGACGGTGCGGATCAAGCCGGGCCGCTCCTGGCGCACCCACCGCCCCGGGCAGTACATCCGGATCGGCGTGGACGTCGACGGCATCCGCCAGTGGCGCGCGTACTCGCTCACCTCGCTGCTGCGGGCCCCGGACGGGCTGCTCGCCATCACCGTCAAGGCCATCCCCGGCGGCAAGGTCAGCAACCACCTCGTCCGCGCCCTGCAGCCGGGCACGCTCGTCCACCTCGACCAGGCGGCGGGGGAGTTCGTGCTGCCCGAGGTGCTGCCCGCCCGGACGCTCTTCGTGACCGCGGGCAGCGGCATCACCCCGGTGATGGGCATGCTCCGCAACCACCTGGACGAGCTCGCCGACGTCGTCGTCCTGCACTCCGCGCCGACCGCCGCCGACGTCGTCTTCGGCGCCGAGCTGCGGACCTGGGCCGCGCAGGGCCGGCTGCGGCTCGTCGAGCGCCACACCGCCGCCGCGGGCGTGCTGACCCCGGCCGAGCTGGACGCCGTGGTGCCCGACTGGCGGGAGCGGCACACCTGGGCCTGCGGCCCGACCGGCCTGCTGGACGCGTTCGAGGAGCACTTCGCCGACCACCAGCTCGCCCACCGGCTGCACACCGAGCGCTTCCGGCCCGTCGTGATCACCGAGGGGGAGGGCGGCACCCTGCAGTTCTCCCGCCAGGGCACCGTCGTCGAGGCCGACGGCGCCACCCCGATCCTCGACGCCGGCGAGGACGCCGGGGTGCTGATGCCGTCCGGCTGCCGGATGGGCATCTGCTTCGGCTGCGTCGTCCCCCTGACCTCCGGCGCCGTGCGCGACTTGCGCAACGGCGAGCTCGTCACCGCTTCCGAGGGCGACGGCGTCCGCATCCAGACCTGCGTGTCGGCTGCCGCTGGCCCCTGCACGATCGACCTCTGAGAGGGAACCCATGACTGCCATCGCGAGCCCGACCACGTCCACCACCACCGAGCGCGGGAGCCGCCTCTCGGTCACCCAGCCGGAGCGGCGGCACGTGCCCAAGCGCTCCGGCAAGCCCGACCCCACGGGGCACCTGTCCGCCGAGCAGGTCGAGGCGCTGGGCCGCGAGCTCGACGCGCTGCGCCAGGAGGTGCTGGACTCCCGCGGCAGCGCGGACGCCGCGTACATCCGCAAGGTGATCAAGGTGCAGCGGACCCTGGACCTCAGCAGCCGCATCGTGCTGCTCTTCTCGATCTTCCCGCCCGCCTGGGTGGTCGGCACGGCCGGCCTGTCGGTGGCCAAGATCCTGGAGAACATGGAGCTCGGGCACAACATCATGCACGGCCAGTGGGACTGGATGCGGGACCCGAAGATCCACTCCCAGGTCTACGAGTGGGACCACGCCTCTCCCTCGGCCCAGTGGAAGCGGTCGCACAACGAGATCCACCACACCTTCACCAACGTGCTGGGCCGCGACAACGACCTCGGCTACGGGATCATGCGGGTGGACGAGGACCAGCGCTGGAGCCCCTCGAACCTCGGCCAGCCGCTGTGGAACCTCGTCAACGCCGCCATCTTCGAGTACGGCATCGCCGCCTACGACCTCGAGCTGGGCAAGCAGCTCAAGGGCCGTGGTGAGGACCCGGAGCGGTTCAAGGCGGACGCCAAGCAGGTGCTGGCGAAGATCGGTCGGCAGATGCGCAAGGACTACGTCATCCACCCCCTGCTGTCCGGCCCGTCGATCCTGCACACCCTGACCGCGAACATGGCCGCGAACCTGGTCCGCAACCTCTGGACCCACTCGGTGATCATGTGCGGCCACTTCCCCGAGGGCGTCGAGACGTTCGCGAAGACCTCGATCGACGGGGAGACCCGGGGCGAGTGGTACCTGCGCCAGATGATCGGCTCGGCCAACATCGAGGGCAGCAAGGCCATGCACATCATGACGGGCAACCTGTCCCACCAGATCGAGCACCACTGCTTCCCGGACCTGCCGAGCAACCGCTACGCCGAGATCGCCCCGCGGATGCGCGAGATCACCGCCCGTTACGGCCTCAGCTACACCACCGGTTCGCTGCCGCGCCAGGTCGCCTCGGCCTGGAAGCAGGTCATCCGGCTGTCGCTGCCGAACGACTTCTCGGTCACCGATGCGGCCAAGGCCGGCGCCGGCCGACTGCTGGGCCGGCTCCGCCGCGGCCGGGCCGCGGTCGCCGCCTAGTCGGCCGACGCCCCAGCGCCCGGGGTGACGTGCACCACAGACAGCCGACGTAAGGTGGTGCCCGACGCAAAGGAGCGCTGATGCACGTCGGAATCAAGGACGGCGGTGACGGGGTCCCCTGCTGGAACCGGCAGGCGGTGCTGGCCCACGTCGACGAGGTGAACCGTCGCGAGCAGCAGGTGGCCGAACGGAACCCGGATGTCGTGGTGCTGCCCGGACGCCTGGTCTGCTACGGCTGCGAGGTCATGGAGTTCGACTACGGGGTCAAGTGCACCGCCACGCTGACGCGGACCCGCTACGCCGTGCAGGGCGAGACCGAGCCCCGGGCGGAGGACGCCGCCGGCTCCCTGCTGGAGGTCGAGGGCCTGCGCAGCCGGGCACCGGCCGAGCTGCACGAGCAGGTGCGGGACCGCGAGAAGACCTCAGCGGGCGTGGGGTCGACGGGGTCCGCCGCCGGACCGGCCGCCCAGCCGCCCACCACCCTGCCGCCGCACCCGGGCCGCGACGACTCCCGGCGCGGCGGGCTGCGCGGGCTCTTCGGCCGCTGACCGCGGGTCAGCCCCGCAGCAGCGGCGCCACCTGCTGGCCGAGGAAGCCGATCAGGCCGTCCAGGTCGGGCTCGTCCTCGACGGGTTGGAAGACCACCGAGGTGGCTCCGGCGTCGACGAAGGCCCGGACCTCGGCGGCCACCCGGGCGGCGTCCCCGGCCACCCCGATGCCC
>Ga0210040_10010614_pt1 | contig 10535 bp, 12 predicted proteins | sample CryGeyCG12114_NA_FD_185462 | JGI IMG/M metagenome (GOLD analysis project Ga0210040, IMG submission 185462) | Groundwater microbial communities from aquifer - Crystal Geyser CG19_WC_8/21/14_NA (SPAdes) (version 2) | ecosystem: Environmental > Aquatic > Deep subsurface > Groundwater | place: USA...
ACGTGGGGGCTGTTCAACCCCGACGACCCCAGCCCCAGCCGGGAGGCTGCGGCGCCGGTCTTCCAGTCGACCAACGCCCTGCCGGTGCCGTGGGTGGAGCCGGTCGACATCTCCAACGCCATCCTGTTCCTCGTCTCCGACGAGGCCCGCTACATCACCGGTGTGACCCTCCCGGTCGACGCCGGGTACACCGTCAAGTAGTCCCCCGCTGCTGGTGCCCGGGGTCCGCCCCGGGCACCAGCAGCGCTGACCCGAGGAGCAGCCCTGAGCGAGAACAGCGACCCGGTCGTGACCGGCAGCCGGGTCACCGGCGACGACGGCGCGTCCGTGCGCGAGGTACGCGGCCGGGTGGCCCGCCACCTGGTCGGCCGCGCCCGCGAGCTGGACCTGCTGCTGGCCGCGGTCGCCGCCGGGCGTGACGTGCTGCTGGAGGGGCCGCCCGGCACCTCCAAGTCCACGCTGCTGCGCTCGATCACCGCGGAGTGGGGCATCCCGCTGGTCTTCGTCGAGGGGAACGCCGACCTCACGCCCACCCGGCTGGTCGGCCACCACGACCCGGCGCGGGTCCTCCGGGAGGACTACTCACCGGACAACTTCGTCCCCGGCCCGCTGGTCGAGGCGATGCGCTCCGGCGGCTTCCTCTACGTGGAGGAGTTCAACCGGGCGCCCGAGGACACGTTGAACACCCTGCTCACCGCCATGGCCGAGCGCCGGATCGCCGTCCCCCGGGTCGGCGTCGTCGAGGCGCTGCCCAGCTTCCGGGTGATCGCATCGATGAACCCCTACGACAACGTGGGCACGACCCGCCTGTCGACGTCGGTGCACGACCGGCTGTGCCGGCTGGCGATCGGCTACCAGGACGCCGAGGCCGAGCGGGGCATCGTCGGCCGGCGTACCGGCGTGGAGTCGCCCCGGTTGGTCGCCGATGCCGTGGCGCTCACCCGGGCGACGCGGGAGCGGGACGACGTCCGGCAGGGGAGCAGCGTGCGCGGCGCCATCGACACCGCCTTGGTGGCTGCCCAGCTGGCCGCCATGCGCGGCGTCCCACTGCCCGACGAGCCGTCGATCGCCCCCCCGCGGGGGTTGCCCGAGGAGTACACGTCCGTCGTGCTGGACGCCGTGCTGCTGGCGCTGTCCGGCCGGATCTTCCTGGACGAGACGCTGGAGACGACGCCGGAGGCGGTGCTCCGGGAGATCTGGGAGGACCACTTCCTGCTGCAGCCGGCGGCGGCGGAGCCGGGTTGAAGAGCCGTCGAGGCGGACTCGCCGGTCACCCGCCGAGACCGGCCGGGAGCGGCTCGCGGCATGCGGCCGCTGCGGCGGAAGCCGAAGCAGCTCACCGAGCAGCCCGCGCTGTACGAGCCGTCCCGTGGCGGAGGTGGACTGGCGCTCTCCTCGGGTGACCGGCGGCGGGACCGGACCGGTCCGTCCCGCCCGGGTGGCACCGCCTCGGGGACGACCGACGAGCCGGCCGACCTCATCTCCTTGACGGACCTGGAGACGGAGAGCTCGGTCGACCTGCTCACCCGCGAGCGGGCGCGGCAGATCGCCCGGCGGCTCGCGGTGCCGCGACCACCGCGGCACCGTCGCTCGCGGCGCGGCATCGGCGACCTGACCAGCGCACCGTGGAGTGGGGGATCGGACGAGCTGGACCTCGAGCGGACCCTCGAGGCGATCGCCGGTGACCCGTTCCCCGAGGCGACCGACATCGTCGTCCGAGAGCGGGTCCGGCAGCGGCGGTCGGTCGTGCTGGTGGTCGACGTGTCCGGGTCGATGAAGGGCGAACGGGTCCGGACGGCGGCGGCCGCGGTGGGCGCGCTGGCCGGAGAGCTCGCCGGTGACCGGCTCGCGGTGGTGGCGTTCTGGTCCGACGCCGCGGTGCTGGTGCGGATGGCCGAACAGACCACGCCGCTGGCCGTGCTGGACCTGCTGCTGCGGGTGCCGACCCAGGGACTGACGAACGTGACCTTCGCGCTGGAGACGGCGGCCCGGCAGCTGGCCGGCGTCCCGGCGCGCGACGCCCGGGTCCTGCTGCTCAGTGACTGCGTGCACAACGCCGGACCCGACCCGCGGCTCACCGCGGACCGGTTGCCCCGTCTCGACGTGCTGCTCGACACCTCCGGGGAGGACGACGTCGAGCTGGGCCGGGACCTGGCGCGGGCAGGTCGGGGGCGGCTGCGCCTGGTCCGCGACCACCGGGACGTCGCGGCGGCGCTCACCGCCGTCTTCGCCGACTGACGAAGGACCCCGTCGCCCCCCGACCCTCGCTCCGCTCGGGCCGGGCCCCTGCGACGGGGCCGTTCCATCACGTCACCTGGGCCCCGGTGCCCGTGCCGGACGAGCGAGGGGCGAAGGCCGCGTCTGCGCCGGCCTCGCCCAGTCGCCGTTCGAAGCCGGGCGGGATGACCAGGTCGGCCGGGGAGAACTGGTCGATCGAGGTGTGGCCCAGGCCGATCAGTGCCGAGCCGAGACCGTCGCGCAGCAGGTCCAGCACGTTCTCCACCCCGGCCTGGCCGTTGGCCGCCAGCCCCCAGAGGTAGGCGCGGCCGATCATCACGGCGCGGGCGCCGAGTGCGAGGGCCTTGGCGACGTCACCGCCCCGCCGGATGCCGCCGTCCAGCAGCACCTCGACCTGGTCGCCGACCGCCTCGGCAACCGCGGGCAGCGCCCGGATCGAGGCCGGGGTGCCGTCGAGGTTGTTGCCGCCGTGGTTGGACACCGAGATCGCGGTGACGCCGGCGTCCACGGCGCGGCGGGCGTCATCGACGCGCATGACGCCCTTGAGCATGAACGGCCGGTCGGCGCCCCACAGCTCGCGCAGCCAGGCCACGTCCTCCCAGGAGGGCATCGGGGAGGCCATCCACTGGCCGTAGGCGCCGAAGAAGGTGGGTGCCGGGTCGCCGGGGGTGGCGACCATGTTGGGCACGGTGAGGTCGGGGATCTTCCCGGTCTTGGCGAAGTCCCACAGCCAGCGCGGCTTGACCGCCACCTGCGGGGCGTACCGGCGGACCGCCTCCATGTTGATCTTCTCCGGGATGAACGGGCTGCCCCAGTCCCGGCCGTAGGCGAAGGACCAGTCCAGGGTGGCGATCAGCCCGGCCGCGCCGGCCCGCCGGGCCCGCTCGACCTTGGCCGCCATCACGTCGCGGTCCCCGACCCAGTAGAGCTGGAAGAAGGTCTTCGGGTTGGCCGCGATGACCTCCTCCATCGGCTTGCTGGCCATCGACGAGAGCCCGATCGCGGTGCCGCGCGCGGCGGCGGCCCGGGCGACGGCGACCTCACCGTCGGGGTGCACGGCCTGCACGCCGGTGGGGCTGATCAGCACCGGCAGCGACAGCTCCTGGCCCATGACGGTGACGGCCATCTGCTTGTCGTTGGCCAACCCCGCCGTGTGCGGCGCGAAGCCGAGCTCGGCGAAGGCGGCGGTGTTGTCATCGACGGTCAGGCCGCGTTCGGACCCCGCCAGGAGCGCCCCGTAGACGCCCTTGGGCAGCCGCCTCTTCGCGCGCCGCTGCGCCTCGGCCACTGATTCGAACCACGGGTTCGCCATCGCGTACTCCTGCGTCTGTTCGTCGGACCGGGCGACCGTCGTCCGGTGGCACTCAGTGCCACAGTACCGCGACGAGACCCCCGTCACGTCCTCCGGGCGCCAACCGGGGACAAGTCCCCGATCTCGTCGTAACGTGGGTCACGTGCCTCCTCTCGACCGCCCGCTGCGCGCGGACGCCCAGCGCAACCGCGCTGCGCTGGTCGAGGCGGCGGCCGAGGTCATGGGGCGCCGGGGGCTGGAGGCCCCGTTGGACGAGATCGCGTCGGCGGCCGGAGTCGGCAACGCCACGTTGTACCGGCACTTCCCGGCCCGGCGGGACCTGGTCCAGGCGGTCTTCGCCGACCAGATGGCCCGGTACGCCGCCGCGATCGAGACTGCGTGGGAGGACCCGGACCCCTGGCTGGCCGTCCGCGGCTACCTCACCGAGATCTGCGCGTTGCAGGCGGAGAACCGGGCGTTGGCCGACCTGGTGACCTCGGCGGAGTACACCGACGACACCCGGCCCACCGCGGTCGCACACCTGCAGGCACTCCTGGACCGGGCCCGGTCCGCCGGGCGGCTGCGCGCCGACTTCGCGGTCGAGGACGTCGCCCTGCTGCTGCTGGCCAACGCCGGGGTCGTCCGGCGCACCGCGGAGCGCGCACCCGCGGCGTCCCCCCGGCTGGTGGCGCTGCTGCTCGACGGCCTGGCCGCCGCGGCGGCGACCCCGGCACCCCCACCTCCGGACCCGGCTGCCCTCGCGCACGCCCTGTCCGGGACCGGCCCCATCCCGTCGAACGAGGAGAGAGCACCATGAGCACGTTCCCGCAGCGCCAGCAGGGCAAGGTCGCCTTCATCACCGGAGCCGCCCGCGGCCAGGGCCGGGCGCACGCGCTGCGGCTGGCCGGTGAGGGCGCCGACATCCTGGCCCTGGACCTCGCCGGTCCCCTGCCGGGCGTCCCCTACGACTCCGCCACGCCCGACGACCTGGCCGAGACTGCCCGGCTGGTCGAGGCACTGGACCGGCGGGTCATCACCCACCAGGGCGACGTCCGGGACTTCGAGGACATGACGACCTTCGTCGACGCCGGGGTGGCCGAGTTCGGTCGGCTGGACGTGGTCGTGGCCAACGCCGGCATCTGCATCCCGGCCACCTGGGACGAGACGACCCCGGCGATGTTCAAGGACACGATGGACGTCAACGTGACCGGCGTCTGGAACACCGTGATGGCCGCCGCTCCGCATCTCGTCGCCGGCGGCAACGGCGGCGCGATCGTGTTGACCAGTTCCTACGCCGGCAAGAAGATGCAGCCGTTCATGATCCACTACACGACGAGCAAGCACGCGGTGACCGGCATGACGCGGGCGTTCGCCGCGGAGCTGGGCAAGCACGGCATCCGGGTGAACTCGGTGCACCCCGGGGCGGTGGCCACCCCCATGGGCAGCGGCGACATGGTCACCGCCATCGAGCGCACCAACGCGAGCAACCCGAAGCTCGCGGTGATGGGCACCGCCTTCCTCGAGCAGGGCTGGATGGAGGCCGACGAGATCGCCAGCGCGGTGGCCTTCCTGGTGTCCGACGACGCCCGGTTCATCACCGCAGAGCACCTGTCCGTCGACGCCGGCGCCCAGTACTTCTGATCCGGTCAAGACGTACCGGCGCGCTCGGCGTCGCTGCGGAGCACGCAGAACTCGTTGCCCTCCGGGTCGGCGAGCACCGCCCAGCCCGTGCCGTCGGGACGGCGGCGGTCGTCGAGGAGAACCGCGCCCAGGCCGAGCACCCGGTCGACCTCCTCGTCCCGCGTCCGGTCGACGGGCACGAGGTCCAGGTGCAGCCGGTTCTTGACCGTCTTGGGCTCGGGCACCTCGATGAACAGCAGCCGGTCGCGGCCGTCCCCGGAGGTGATCAGGCACTCCTCGTGCCCCGGCTCGTTCGGGTCGTCGGGGTCCTCGGCGAACCCGAGCACGGCCGACCACCACACCGACTGGGCGTGGGCGTCCCGGCTGTCGATCGTGGTGTGCGAGATGCGGGCGGTCATGCCGGGCAGCGTGGGTGCGCGCCGCCCGGCCTGTCCAGCGGGTTACCGCAGCTCGACCCGCTCGTTCTCGCCGCCGTCATAGGCCTGCCCGGTGAGCTTGGCCTTGGCGAAGCTGAACGCGGTCGCGATCTTCCCGCCCGGGTTGTCCCAGTACTCCGCCGAGGCCGCCTCGACCCGCAGCAGCACGATGCCCGCGTCGTCCGGACCATCGGGGAACCAGGCCTCGACGCCGGCGTTCCACAGTTGCTGCTTCTTCGCGAGGTCGTCGACCACGACGGCGTGCCCGGTCAGGGACACCCAGCTGTCGCTGCCCGCGGTGGCCACGTTGACCTGCGGGTTGGCGGTCACCTGGGCGACCTTGCGGGAGTCGCGGGCGGCGAAGAACCACAGGTCGCCGTCGAACTCGACCGCCTGCATCGCCATCGGTCGGCTCATCAGCGTCCCGTCGGGGGCGGTGGTGGTGAACACGGCGATCCGCTCGTCCTTCAGCAGGTCCGCCACCTTGCGTGTCTCGTCAGTGGTCATGGAGTCGGTCGTGCCCAACCGTTCGGGGGTCGACACCCGGTCTGGCAGGGTGCGGTGCCGTGGGGTCGAGGGCGTGAGGTTGAGCGAGTCCACCTGGCCGGACGTCGACGGGCGGTCGCCGCTGGTCGTCGTCCCGCTGGGGTCGGTGGAGCAGCACGGCCGGCACCTCCCGCTGGCCACCGACACCGTGGTCGCCCAGGCGGTCGCCGAGGACGTCGTCCCGAGCCTGGACGGCGCGGTGCTCGCCCCCGCGCTGGCCTACGGCGCCAGTGGTGAGCACGAGGACTTCCCCGGCACCATCTCGATCGGCACCGCGGCGCTGACCGCACTGCTGGTCGAGTACGGGCGGTCGGTGGGGCGCTGGTCCGGCCGGCTGCTGGTGGTGAACGGGCACGGCGGCAACCTGGAGGCGCTGCGCTCCGCGGTGCCGCTGCTGCGGGGTGAGGGCCGGGACGTCGCCTGGTTCCCCTGCGGCGTGGCCGGCGGCGATGCGCACGCCGGGCGGACCGAGACGTCCCTGGTGTTGCACGTGGAACCGGCGGCGGTGCGTGAGGCGCTGGCCGCTGCGGGGGACACCACGCCGATCGGGGACCTGCGGCCGCGGCTGCGGGCCCAGGGAGTACGGGCGGTCAGTCCGGACGGCGTCCTGGGCGACCCGGCCGGCGCGTCGGCGGCGGAGGGAGCGCGGCTGCTGGCCGACCTCAGCGCGCGGCTGGGAGCCGCAGCCGCCCGGTGGCAGGTGGACGACACCGGGCGACTGCTGGGCTGACCGGGTCAGCCCAGCGCGTCGGCGAACAGCGGGACGGCGTTCTCCAGCGCGTACTGCGTGGCCAGCGTGGTGCCGATCGAGAAGGCGCTGACCAGCGTCTCGTCGTCGAGCACGACCGCGTGTCCGGCCTGCACCGAGGGGACCGCCTGGAACAGCGGGTCGTCGGTGATCGTGCTCGCGTCGATGAAGATCGGGAACATCACCGTCAGGTCGGCGTCCAGCAGCGGGAGCTGTTCGTTGCTGATCGACACCGAGAAGGCGTCGTCGGCCAGGTCCTGCACGGCCTCGGCGTTGGTGAAGCCGAGCCGGGTCATGACGTCCACCCTCGTGTCGCCGTCCACGTAGGCGCCGTAGCCCTCCGAGGTGCGGGAGCCGACCACGACCGACTTCCCGTCGAACTCCGGATGGGCCGCCGCCGCGTCGGTGAACGCCTGGTCCACCTGGGCCTGCAGGTCAGCCGCCTCGTCGCTCCTGCCCAGCGCCGAGCCGATCATCTGCAGCTGGTCCGCAGAGCTGGTCAGGTACGGGTCGGCGCCCTCGGGCTGGCCGATCGTCGGGGCGATCGCGCTGAGCGCGTCGTACCGGTCCTGGGTGGCCGGGGACTTGGTGTCCAGGATGAGGTCCGGCTCCAGCGCCGCGATCGCCTCGTAGCTCGGCTCGAGGGTGTCGATGATCTCCGGCGCCTGGTCGTAGCGCCCCTCGGCCCAGGGGCCGACGCCCTCGCCGCCGAAGCCGAGCCAGTCGCTGGCGCCGACCGGCTGGACACCGAGCGCCAGTGCGGTCTCGGCATCGCCCCAGCCCAGCGCGACGACGCGGACCGGCGCCTCGTCGACGGTGACGTCGCCGAACGCGGTGCCGACGGTCACCGGGAAGCCTGCGGAGCTGGTCGAACCGGAGCTGCTGCTCTCGGAGGAGGAGGAGTCGTCGGAGCCGGAGCTGCAACTGGTGACGGCGAGCGCAGCGGCGAGCAGCGCGGCGCCACGGAGGGCTGCAGCACGAGAGGAGGATCGGGTGGACATGAGCAGTTCTCCTGGTCGATCGGTCTGTCGGTGGGTGCGGGGGATCAGGCGGCGGCCGACAAGGCCGCCAGGTAGTCGTCCAGACCCCAGGTCATGGACAGCACGGTCGGCGGGGAGACCGCGGCGATGAGCTGGTCACCGACCAGCACGGCGTGGTGGCCGGCCGCGATCGCCGGGATGCTCTGCGCGTAGGGCTGCGCGGCGAAGGCGTCCGCCTCCTGCTGCGTGGCGGCGTAGCTCAGCACGATGTCGCTGCTCAGCCGGGACAGCTCCTCGTAGCTCAGCGTGTAGTAGAAGCTCGAGTCGCCGGTGGAGAGCTCCTCGACGCTGGGCGCGACCTCCAGGCCCAGGTCGGTGAGGAACTCGACCCGGGAGTCGGCGGCCTCGTAGACGTAGAAGGTGGGCGCGACGTCCCAGACCGCGGCGACGGTCTTCCCCCGCAGCTCGGGGTGCGCGGCGGCGGCGTCGGCCACCGCCTGCTCGGTGTCGGTGACCAGGTCGGCGGCCTCCTGCTCCTTGCCCAGCGCCTGACCGACGGTGGTGACGACGTCCCGCCACGGGGTGGTCCACGCCTCGCCGGGGTAGGCGACGGTCGGCGCGATCGCGGAGAGCGTGTCGTAGTCCTCCTGCGTGATGCCGGAGTAGTTGGCCAGGATGACGTCGGGCCGGGCAGCCGCGATCGCCTCGAAGGGCACCTCGTCGCTGTCCGGGAGGACGGTGGGCGTCTCCGCGCCCAGCTCGTCGAGCTCGTCGGCGATCCAGGGCAGCACCCCGTCGGCATCCCCGCCGTAGGCCTGGAACGGGATGGCGACCGGGACGACGCCCAGCGCGAGGGCCGCGTCGGTGCTGCCGAACCCCCAGGTCACCACCTGCTGCGGCTCCTCGTCGATCGTCGTCTTCCCGAACGTGTGCTCGATGGTGACCGGGAAGGCGTCCGACGCGCTGCTCGGGCCGGCGCCGGCGTCGTCCGGGCCGCTCTCGGGTTCCGCCCCGCAGCCGGTGACGACGAGGGCGCCGACGAGGACGGCGGCCAGCAGGGCGGCCCCGCGGAGGGCAGGTCGGTGGGGCACGGTGATCTCCTCAGCAAGTCAGGTGAGGCTCACCTAACCAAACGACGATCACGGTGCGGTCACCGGGTGGCTCAGACGAGCGGCCGGGGGTCGCCGGCCAGCAGTGCGTACAGGACGACGTCGCCCGGCTCGCCGCGGTGCAGGTACCGGGAGCGGAGCACCCCCTCGGCGCGCAGTCCCGCGCTCTCGGCCACCCGGCACGACCCGGTGTTGGCCGGGTCGGCGATGAGCTCCACCCGCCGGACGCCGTGGTCGAACGCCCAGCCGGTGAGCACCCGCAGGGCCTCGCCGGTGAGCCCACGGCCGCGGTGTCCGGCGACCGTCCAGTAGCCGACCGAGGCCACACCGTCCTGGACGCCGAAGAGCGTCATCGCCCCGGCCAGGGCGCCGTCGGCCTCGACCGCGAAGGACGCCCCGCCGCCCGCCCAGGTCTCCGCGGCCACCTCGCCGACGAACTGCTCGGCGTGCTCGGGCAGGTAGGGCACCGGCACCTCGGTCCAGCGCTGCAGCTCGGGGTCCTGGCAGGCGGCGTACACCGCGGCGGCGTCCGTGGGGCGCCACGGGCGGAGCCGGACCCGCGGTCCGGGAAGGGTGGGCTGGAGGGCGCTGTCGGGCATGCCCGGAGTCTGCGGTACCGGGAACAACGGCGCCGTCGGTTTGTTGTCCGTACCGACGCGATCAGCCCGCCCCACTGGGGGCGGACGTCCCGCGCAGACCGAGAGGACCAGCCATGCGCACCGGCATCCACCCCGAGTACCGCACCGTCGTGTTCCAGGACACCTCGACGGGCGAGACCTTCCGGACCCGCTCCACCGTCACGACCAGTCGGACGATCGAGCTGGACGGCGAGACGCTGCCGGTGGTCCCGGTCGAGATCAGCGCCTCCTCGCACCCGTTCTGGACAGGCAACCAGCGCGTGCTGGACACCGCCGGCCGGGTCGAGAAGTTCAACCAGCGGTACGGCAAGCGCGCCCGCTGACCACTCGCACTGCCCGCTGACGCCGGTCGGCCCCTCGGGGCCGGCCGGCGTTCGTCGTGTCCGGCCCCGCGCGCGGGGGTCAGGAGCGGTCGACGGCCGGCGAGTCGGCCGGGAGTGCGGCCAGGGCCTGCAGGCCGACGGCACCGGCGACCACGGCGGCGAGCGCCGCGGCGCCGATCGTCCCGAGCACGGCCGCGTGGTAACCGGGCACGCCGTCCCAGCGCAGGCGGGTGGCGAGCGCGGGCAGTGTGGCCGCGGCCAGGACGGCCACCGCCAGCTCGGCCGGGCCGCGCGTCGTCCGCCGGCGGGCGAGCAGGACCGCGGCCGCCGCGGCGGCGAGCAGGGCCCACTGGACCACCGGGTCGCCGAGCGCGGCCAGCCAGTCCGGCGGCCGGTCGCCCACGAGCAGGACCACCCAGGCGGGCAGGGTGAGCCCGGGCAGTGCGAGCAGCCACCAGGCGCGGCGCAGCGGCGGCCCACCCGGCACCAGGGCAGCAGCGACCAACGGGACGACGAGCGGGACCAGGTTCAGCAGGTCGGCGGGGCGGACGTGATCGGTCAGGCCCAGTCCGAGTTGCGTCACCAGAGCGAGGGCCGCCAGCAGT
>Ga0210040_10010615_pt1 | contig 10535 bp, 10 predicted proteins | sample CryGeyCG12114_NA_FD_185462 | JGI IMG/M metagenome (GOLD analysis project Ga0210040, IMG submission 185462) | Groundwater microbial communities from aquifer - Crystal Geyser CG19_WC_8/21/14_NA (SPAdes) (version 2) | ecosystem: Environmental > Aquatic > Deep subsurface > Groundwater | place: USA...
ATACGGTGGTAGCAGGGTTGCAATCTTTGGAGCGCCAGAATTGGGCTCTGATGATCTTATACTTTCCTCAGTTAATCTTAGAGTTATGGAGTTAATTAGATTCCTTAGCATAGTCTACAGATTGAAGAAAAATATAACACAGTAAATCCCAGTGTCAATCGGTGCGTCTGCAATAGGCTGTCGGCCTCCGCAGCAGCTTGGTCGGCTGTCTTCTATCAGTCGATCAGCTCACCAATAAGACATACATACATAGTGGAATAGCCCCGGCATCGGCAGAACCGGAATAGAACCGGCAGCCCTATTTTGAAAAGAAAGCATATCCTTGGGATATTGGGGGCGTGAACCATCCAGCCTCCCTGCGGAACCAGAAAGAAAGAAAAAAATTACTTTGAAAACATCTTCATCATTAGTTTGGAAAATAAAAGAATTTAAATCTGAGATAAAAGTGATAAGGTTAACAGAAAAATTCGCATTAGGAAGTTTGCCACGAAAAGCTTCCAGAGCAGAAGAATCAAAAGGAGCGATTACTTCATCTGAAGAAAGAATTCGAACAGCACCAGAAATATCACCAACTTCCAGTTTTGTGATAGCTCGTTTTGCATAGGTATTTTCTGGGTCAGAATGTTTTGCTCGACGATGATTAATCGTAGGATTCCAGTTGAAAACCCTCCACTCCATATTGATATTTTGTTTGACTGAAGAAGGCAAAAAAGGACTGTTTGCAACTTTTTTCGGAATATTGAAAGATTTTTAACGCTAAAAGTTGACTCCAAAGAACAGTAGAATCCGAGGCCAAATAATCGATAATAGAGGATGACAAAGCTTCTGCAGCTGAAATTCGAGCTCCTTAAGAAATACGCTTTAGGGTTTCAGAATGCATTTTTAAGTGAGAGAGAGTTCTAAGAAATTCCGAATAGCAATTAAATAATTAGCATTTACTATTCTCCCAACGAATATTTTTCAGGTTTCGTTTTTGAGCATCAACATTACTTACATTCGATGATTTGAGATGGAGTCTCCATCGAATTTTTTTCTTTTTCTTTCATCAACGACATGAATTCTTTAGCTCGCATTCTAGCTGTATCTGGAACATGATTATAAAAATTGTTCTTTTTGGATATTACTCCATCAACCATGTGTCGTCTCCCGGGACAATGTTTTTCACTTCTTGACTCTACACATCGAAAATATTTTCACCGGGTATTTTGTAGTGTTTTGAATCACGTATTGCGGTTGTGTAAATTTTTGTGGTTCGATTATAAATAGATGAGAATGCAAAACAAAGCCCGAAATAGTCGTAAAACACACGAAATTAGTTGCCGCGGAAGTCAGTTGATTTATTCGGTTAATTGAAATATTGTCGTATTTCAAGATGACATGACGAAAGCTCGAATCCTAATAATCCTTTAAACTTCATAATAACTAATAATAACCTAATAAACTTTTTATCCATCCACGCATTTACAACCAGTAGCTACCCTATTCTTATTCTAGGTACCCTAATTTTTACTACTCTATTCTTACATTGTATGGAGTACGCATTACCACGTCATTTGTTTTTCACTTACTCTTTCCAGTGTCATTTGTCGTAACGCATACATAGCTACACATTACTTATGTTGTGTGAAATCTTTGTTAGATCTCATTTTACCCGTCACATTACGTCACCCATGACAATATGTCGTGATAGACTTTGTTTCGTCTATTTGATATTCGAGTCCGTCAAAAACTAGATGTTTACCACCTTGTTGCCCTGTACTATTCGTTATACTCATGATTTAATTGACGTTTGATTGAACAACAATAGAAAATAAATTAAATTCTTTGAGCAGAACAAAGACCAAAAGATGATCTGTTTCGGAAAATTTTTTTTTGAGACTATGATGCATTGAGATTGAAAGATTTCTTTGTTTTCACTAGTGTTCGTTCACTCGTTCATGTTGATAATGCTTCGGATTGCGTAGGTCATTGGCTCGATTCTCACTCATGCGCGTACATTTTTTGGTCATTTGCGCAAGGTCATCGCCCTTTTTTTGTGTCGCCTATAATCTATTGTCGACCATTAATTTTCCGCCCCTTTTTATTTCGCCGTTTTTAATATCGCGGAGTTTTACTTTCGCCGAATTTTTTTTTCGCCTTTTTTTTTGTTTTCGACATTCACATTTTTGCCTTTTTTCTTTCACTTTTTTCCATTTCGCTAATTTGTCATTCGCCCAAAAGATGTAGCTCGGCATTCAAGTAACAAATAAGGCTCATATACACTCGACTTTTGCCGGGTAGGTGGATTAGCAGCTTTTGCACAAATATTCTTCTGTTCAGTTTTGTCTAACATCAATTATGCCCACTTGGAATAGAAGAAAGTCTACTTTTGTCAATTAAGCCAGTAAAAGAGCCAACAGAGCAAAATTGTGACAAGTACGTGATTGATTAAGCAATTAAATTGGTTTGTTTGTTCATATGACAATGAAGTAAAACTAGAATTAATTAAGCGACGAAACTCTTAGGTTGCTCTTTTTCACCTCGCGATCCCAAGCAACTTCAACTGGAAAAGCTTTTTAGATTTACAAGATTTATTTCTGTGTTACTTGTTCTGTAACTTAATTCAAAACAAAAATTAAATATCCATTGTCATATCTACGGAATTTACGGACTGTATAATTTAGTTCACAAGATTTCATGCGGAAAAACGCAAGAATTAAAGTAATGAACCTTTTGCCATGGTTTGGCGTCATATAAAGTAACGAAGTAGATGTGCATCATATGATACCAGCTTTGAATAACATACAAAAACCAATGGTATTACAATAAGGCAAAACCGAGATACATTTTTTTGCATGCTTTTCTGCAAGTTAACTTCCTAAAATTTCACAAAATCGAATTTGATTTTTTCATTCACGTTTTTTGTTCATAAAAAGTTTAAGTAAAGTAAAAAGATTCTGGAAGGTCAAATGACATGATTTGACTGAATTAGAATCTTGCCCATGTCAAAATTTGGATAGGTTATATAACATGCCAATTGAGGGTTCAATCGAGGCATCAAGACTACCAGAATTGAGTTTGCTTTGAGATAATTTTTCCTCCGAAATTGACTAGTTTTTTCAACTGATCATGGCAAAGGGTTTAATTCATTAAAATTTTCCAAAATCTTTTAGAAAAAAAAATTTATTATCAGCTAAAACATTTAATTATTTTTCATCAAAGTAATTTACTTCTCTGAAGGTGTGTTTTTAAATTTATGACAATAATGGATTAAAATATGTGAGTATATGTACACACTATGGTCATTAGTCATCATCCCATAACACACATTATTATTTTCATTCTCTTTTTTGATACAAAAAAAATGTATTAGGAATGTATTGAAAAAAATATTTCAGCGTGTTCTCTGTTCTGTGACGAATGATCTTATTGTAAGAAAATTAAAAAAATTTCGTTAAAACTTAAGTTTTTTAATAAAATTTTGTGACCGTTAAAAATTTTAAATATCCGAATGACACCTTTATTTAAACGGGATTATCCCACAGCAAAACAGTTACCAAAGTGTCAAGCAAGTTGTCCAAATACACAAGGAGCATAGATCTTGTCTGTGCATAGAATCCATCACAGGTGGTTAGTGTGGGTTTCGGTAGTTGCCTTCGTCTACGAAATCGAAGAATTTTTGTAAAAGCTGAAATTTGTAGTTTAGGTGACAAATCATTCGAGAAGGACTCGACATCGAAGAAAATACACTGGCATGCTTCCAAAAGACAGAATGCAAAAAAAGTGAGAATGTTGCACACAAAAAGAAAGGGACCCGTAGGTATGCGAATCGCACAAAATGCTGCGAAAATTGCCACCGCAAATGTGTGAAGATGTGAACCTAAATTTCAGCAAACAGAGAATAAAATTCGTTTTTTAATTTTGAAAATACTAAATGTTTTCCTCACAGGGACCTCAACCCCCCGCATGCTACCCTATTGTTTTGTCCAATTCGAATGGACCGTGAAATTATTTTTCAAGTGATTGCGGATATAACACTATAATCCAAAAAAAAGTCTGCTCATATAAAGTATCTTATAATTATTTCATCAGTTCAAAAGTGTTACCTGCTATTAAATGCTGTATACCATGGATTAAAATTTCTCACCTGTAACTATTATACCCGCGAACGACTCGTTGAAAACTGTGGCAACCAATCTTAGTTGTTGGTAGTGTTCCAATCTGAATTTAGGAATATCGCATTTTGAGCGACGATAAGTCTTAGAGAGGTAGGTGAGGGACGCAAACTTGAGCCAAAATTGAATGCTGATTCCACAATAAAGTGCTGTCATAATTCCGAGAACCAATGCTGTTCCAAAATTGTACATAACGAAAAGCCAGCAAAGCAAAACCAGGGCATGTGTGGGGTTGAAAATAGACAGTTCAACTCCGAAATAAGTTCTCAAGATGATGTTGAATCCGTCAATTGGGAAAAACTGAACAATGATGATGAGTATTGGGACGAAAGGTAAATGCAATATTGTCAATTGTATCAGATATTTTGCGTTCAAAGAGTTCCCTATAGTGTTCCAATAATATCGCTGACAGCATTCCTTTTTCATGTAGAAACCTAAAGCATTTACATTTGATATTGTCTTGACAAGTTTCTAAAATTATCTCCGCAGAGCATTACTCCGTTTCTAAGGTTTCCGGACGTAAAAAAACACAACCGGTTTCAAATTACATAGAAATTAAATAAATTGGTTGCTAACCAATTTTTGTGAATTTTTTCATTTAGTCAGAACGTAATTTTTCGTCCTAACGTACATTAATTCATTTCTGACTGTACTTTTTTGTGGACGCTTTAATTCTCATTTTTTCAAATTATTGATTATTTTATACATTTCGTATTCTTTAGAATTTCCACTTCAAATTTCAAAAGGAAATGCTGAATTTTTTCTAAGGCTTGATTTTTGGATATTTTGTCTTTAAACATACAGTTTCAAGCATTCTTTATCTTTATTGAAAATAACTGCATTTCCTACACCTTGATGAGTAACGAAAAATTCGGGCAAAATTTAGATTTTGTGGCATTTGTCACCTTATTTAGCTCTAATTACGTACCCGTGCCTCATCTTGCTATTCATAATTTGATATTACCTGTTAGAACTTAACACAACAAGCATTTTATGCTCGTTCGAAGCTGATTTTAAGACTCTTTTGACAGCGTATCCAAGTCTTGAAGGTACTGTATACAGTCGAATCTCAGCAATATGTTCAAGGAAATAAAAATTCCAAAGATTACTCCTTTCTGATATTATCAACTCATCATTATGATTACCGAGTTGAAAGAAAGATACCATAATAAATCCAGCCTAATATAGTTTTTGTACACAAAATACCCGCCTCAGATCAATTTTTTTCAATTTTGGGCATTAAGAATTTTTTTTTTCACATGAAAAAACGGCGGTTGGATTTTATTTTAACTGAATGTCAAAATACATACATTTCTACATAAATTAGACGAGCAATACATATTTGTATTTTATTTAAACATTCTGACATCTATAACCAAACAATATCAAGCTGAGAAAAGAGGTTTTTCCAGTTTTTGAACTACAAGCTTTTTTAACAATTTAAATTGCAAAAAAAAAAATTTTCAATGAAATTCTTATAATACATAGTTAATAACTCACATTCAAATGTCTGGTTGACAAAGACCGTAGAGTCAATAATATTAACGATTCCGTCAAAATTTCGATGAACCCATAAGATTTCCGCTAAATAAATTGCAATTGCAAAAGCGTAAAGATTGAAAAAGTGTGCTTGACTTTGCCATTTCGAATCCCAAACTGTTGCAAGAGCTGTTCCATAGATAATGATAAGGGCGAATAAGATATAAGGGAGTACTCGGATAGGGATATTTCGTATTGTACTTTTACTTTTTACTACACGCAAAAATTCTGACTGCACTCCATGCACAGGATTCAAAAACAGTTTGTAAGTGACATCCATAAATGGCTTAATGTATTTTGAAAATAAAATGAATATTTTGATTTTTTTTAAATTTTATGGTCACAGCTAAAAAGTTTTCTCGCTGACTCTCTGTAGTAGTCTAAAGAACAATAAAGGTGGCGTTTCATTTTGCAAACTTGATATAGTTTTCTGTTTTATTTCGCAACATAGTTTGCGAACGAATCCAAATTTAGTTCTTAGTAATTGAGTTGTCAACGTTTAATTTGCATAATACACTTTGCATTATTAATTCATTTGACAAGTTTTCAATGTTTGTCCTAATTGTTTTTCAAACTGATGGGACGACACATGCATCATATAAATAATGATTTCCTAATACCGTGTATCCTAAATAAAAAATGAAGAACTAACTTTTTCAAAAGCAAACTATCACGTTATAGTATGAAAATTGGTTGTCCTATAATTGCTTTCTTACATTCACTTATATATATATATTTAATTTAAAACGGAATCTATGAAATTATCGAAATCGATTTTTTAACAATATAATTTATTTTTTGTCAAATTTGTCGGTCATTGGATGTAATGCTGAGCATCAAAGATGTTTTGACTGAACTAAGGCATGATTTTAAAATTTAAAATATTTGTCAACCCATCACTGCAAATTGAACACATAACATCGACGGTCAAAATAATTGAAAAACTCCCAATTTTACCAGTCATTTTTAACATGATTTGATTTTATCAAAGCCACGATCCTATTACATCGTGAAAAAACTCTTGGTACGACTTAGCTACTCGGTACGCTGAGCCTGATACAGGTGTTATAGAATTAAAATATGTACAGCACTCTACTATTAAATGATAGGACAGCACGCGGCTTTTGGTAAAAGCGGTCGAAATCAACCGTGTAACCTAGCAATAACTTTCATTTTTGAATATTTTGTTTACAATTTTATAAAAATTCGAATGGTGCATACAGTTTTAATTCATGTTGAAAAAGCGCCAAATAAATTTTAAACAAACTTTAAAAAATTGAAAAATTGAGTCAAAAGTGTTAGGAAGATTTTGATTTTTGCGAGTTCTCAAGCGAGTCTGACTAGATTGTAGGAGTTTTTGCCCCAGATTGTAATGTTTGTCATCATGCACATCTATAGAAACGTTTATGGAACTCCAAGCCCCAATAGTGTCACTTAAATTAACATTCATCGGTCAGAAATTTTTTTTAGTTTTCAGGCACCATGTAAGCCTTTGATGTTTTTCTGGTAGTTTTATCTAGTTAGACACTAAAATGGGTAGTTTATTGATTAATTGAAACCAAACCTTGATCGAAGTGGATTTCCATGGTCGAATGGAATTCTCATAAGATCTCTGAGCAATTAATAATAATAATCATCAGGTTTATTGCAGATTTTCAAAAACAAAAATCCATATAATGATTAAGGTACAACAGTCAAAGAGTATTACATAATATAAGGTCAATATAGTACAGAACAAATTTCCTTAAAAATGGGATTAAGATGGAAACTATTACAGTAATACAAAGCCTGAATTATTACATTCGAGTTATCAGTAACCCTAGTCAATAAAGAGTATGCCGCCCTTCTTCTCATAGCACCCCAAGTAACCAGTCCATGATTCACAAATAGTTCAGACATGCTAACCATATTCCTAATTCCAAATAATTTCCTATAGCAGTTGTTTAGAGCTACTTTTGCACTGTTATTCATTTTAGCAGTACCAGGAATCCAAAGACCTAAACAATACAAAGTACTGAAATAGGTACGAAAAATGGAGACCTTAACTAACTCAGAAGTTTTGGAAAATCGTGTTGCAAGCATATTGGATCCAACTCTAATTTCCCTTAGTCGTTTCTCGATTTCTAAGTGATCATTGTGTTTTTTCCCAGTTGCAATATTAAACCCTAAGTAGTTAAAACTGGTGTCCCAAACTAGACTAGTATTGTACAACCAAAGCACGGGATAATCAATAACAGATTTCTTTCCGACTGTGAAAAGCATACATACAGTTTTCTTAGCATTAAAGTTAATATTATGCTCAAGCATATAATTAGCACACATGTCAATCAATTTTTGTAGGGCATAAATAGAAGGGGCGAGGAAACACAAATCATCTGCATACCAGATATTATTAGTAGCAGTACACCCAACTTTGCATCCTAAATTAGAGAGGCTTAGCTGTTTTCCCAAGTCATCCATGTAGAAGTTAAATAAGTAGGGGCTAAGAACACCTTCTTGCCTAACCGACTTTTGCACAGAAAATTCTCTTGACCTACCATTTCCCCAATTGATTCGAAATCTTTGGGTCTTACACCAATAATAAAATAGTTTAATGACCACAACAGGAATTCCCTTTTTATACAGTTTTAGAAATAATTTTCCATGCACTACATTGTCGAAAGCTTTAGAAGCATCCAAAAAGAAAGCATAAACTTTACAATTATTATTATTATAATGATAAACTATGCTTTTTAAAGCAAAAACACCCAATTCCGTACCAAGTTTTTTCTTGTAACCGAATTCCCAAGAACCAGCCCTTATTTTATCACCGTATTTGTGTAAAATAAGGTGCTCTACTATTTTTGACGCGGTAGTAGCAATGGCTATGGGACGATAATTGGAGCTGTTATTCACATCGAGTCCTTTTTTCTTAATTATTAGTATGATATTTACCTCTAACATATCATTAGGCAGAAATGAGTGCATCAAACAAGCATTTATAATTTTTAGAAAGGCATTCATAAATAAACTTGGAGCATATAAAAAATTTTCTGCTTGTAACCCAACCGACTCGTTTGGCGAAAGCATTTTAGTGGCAGTCCACAATTCATCCATAGTGAATAATTCACAGTATCTTTCATTGGATGCAAAAATACTGCGGAGCTTTTCTTTATCAGAAAGTATTTTTGGGTTTTCTACTTAAAATTGTTTTTCATAGAAATCCGCCCAATACTCTCTGATTGCATTACTACCACTTATTCCATCAATCGTTTCGCTTAAGAGAACCGTACCTTTGTCAAATGATTTTATTTTTTGCCAAAAAGATGCAAAATCACCATTCAAGTGGTCCAGGGCAAGAGATTCATATCTTTTTTGCTCGCACTCATTTCTACATCGCTTCAATTGACGCTTGAACTCCCTACGCTTAATACACATTTCCCCATACAACTCAGAATCTCTAATTTTTCCATGGTACAGCCAATTACTATAGCTTTGTTTGTAAACATCATAATATGGTTTCACTTGTCTGTTCCAGCCAGGCAAATGCTTATAAGTTTTAAGCTGCTGTTGTTGTTTACATTACATTACATTATTTATTTATTTATTTATTTAATTATTTATTCATTCCTTCAAAGTATCCTTTTACAAGGTTATTACACTTTGAGAACAGACTTACTTTAGTAATATATATATAGTTAATAATTATAGTTAGAGAAAAAAAATAAACCAGGAGATCAAAGATAAAAAAAAATAAAAATAAAAAATAAATAAAATAAACTATAAGAAATATAGGCTATAGTATCATCAGTATCGTTGCTTAATCCAGAATAATGAAAAAGCTGTCATAAATGACGACTTTTCTTAGAGAGGCGTAAGTTTAGTGACAAGTAGTGTCTGATCTTGGTATTTGTCCGAGTCACATACTGCAGCAGACTGGCAGACCACAAAATATAACGTGCACACTATGATCAGTCAGAGAGAAATAAAAAAAAGAAAAAAAACATTACTAGTAAGCCTTTTTCACCTGTTTCCATATAACTAGTTCTTACGTTAGATATGCAGGCTTAAGTACCTTTGTACCGTACCCAAAATTGGGCAGAAGTCGGCAAAACTCCTGATTTTAGGATCCACTGTATGATTGTGTCAATCCCAGTATTTTATACTTATTTCTATTGTCAATAATTCCCAAACAGATTCATAGTGCACACAATTATATAGTAGTAATACACAACTACATACAGCTAGTCACAACGGAGTCAATACAAGACAGATTACAATTATTTTCCTCTTCATAATGCATAGAATTACTATAGTCTTGTTCATTCACATAATACATTAATAGATTATTCATGTAGTTATTATTTTCTATAATTTTAAGTTTATCCGGCAGTGAAGTCCAGACTTGCTTGGCAATCATTTTGGGATTTTTTCTATGTTCTTGTTCTTTTCTATGTTTGTTGTTGTTTCTGTTCTGAAATTGTTTGTCTTTATATGAGATCATACGAAACAACTGTAATTGAGCTCAATGGTTATATGGTCGTACGGTTCATGTTTTTTCTTTACAGTGAACTTATATTTTCAAAGATTAGCATCTATGACAAGTGAAATGCCTATTGTGGGTCCAACGGCAATGATTGAAATTTTTCACTACTTTTGTACTCTGGGTTGATGCCGCGGCTTTTATGATTTGACTCTGGGAACAATAATTTGTTACTTGGTTGTGGTTAGGAAATGCTTTTTACAGCAACTGTACACTCACACAGTGTAAATTTTACATTCCCTTACCACAAATGATCATGCCAAAAGAATATTAAAGAACTGACATGTAATTGAAACAAATGATTGTGTTTTGTACCCTTA
>Ga0210040_10010616_pt1 | contig 10535 bp, 12 predicted proteins | sample CryGeyCG12114_NA_FD_185462 | JGI IMG/M metagenome (GOLD analysis project Ga0210040, IMG submission 185462) | Groundwater microbial communities from aquifer - Crystal Geyser CG19_WC_8/21/14_NA (SPAdes) (version 2) | ecosystem: Environmental > Aquatic > Deep subsurface > Groundwater | place: USA...
TAGTTAGTTAGTTACCAGACTGTTCTAAAAGGAAATGTTCCACTCTGGTTTAAACTTGTTTCAGCAAAGTTTTCTCACTCAAAAGTCGGTTACACCTTCTGATTTTCTCAATGAATGAGACTGATGGATACTGATTATGGTATGGGAGAGGAACTTCTGCATCCACTGGCTCGCTGATTTGATAATGATTGAGTGGCTTGCTAAAATCATAGTCGGTTTGCTTTACTTGCAATGTTTGCAAGTTCATACTCTGTTAGACCGGCGTGATTTTTTTGTAATGATCAAGCACTTTGCAGGTGTGCGATTATGCTATTCTTTATCAAAGTAAGCTGATGATGATGGGTTTGGCTTGTGGAATCTGACGATAAAAATTGCTCGCTCTTAACGAACTAAAACATACAAAATAGACATCGAAGCGGTCTGCTTATTATGAGAGAATATTGTTTTATACTGTGGGAAAAATTCCATCTTTTCTCGTTTCCTTTTCATGTGATTGACGTGACATACTTTTTGTGAAATTAAGGATTTAAAATGAGTGTGGTGGGGCTGATGTTGATGACTAATCAGAATGGAATTAGTGGATCAATTATAGTTAGTTATTGGAAGATTCCTTAATGTGTTGTGTAGTAAGGCGGTATTATTCGATTTCTGCAGCTAGGGATGGATACTTGAAGTGCATATTGTGTGGGCCAACTGACTGTGTGAGAACAGCTTGGGGATATAATATAGATAATAAAAAATTGTTAATTGTAAAGTGGTCCTGCAAGGTTTTCAGTTTTAGATCCGGCATAGGATCCCCTTGCTCGCTGGCGCATATTATGTATGTGTTGTATGTGTGCTAATTTCTTGTTTACGTAAATTCCTACTTTTTTTTCGCAACTCAGGCAGGGTATGTGAATCCCAAGTTTCTTGGTTACGTTTAAGTATCATGGTGCAAACCACTTTTCCTTTTGCATTGTTAAAACGAGTATATTATTCGGTATCGGTAATCAACTTTAGCTAAACCCCGTTGGCATATAGCATTTGCTGCCCATTCAATGAATTAAGAAGTGAATGTAATTTGTTATCGACGACTAACTAAATAATACAATAAATCTTTTTCACACACTAAGCATTGCCCTGCTCCCTCAGTCAGATGTCAATGAAGTAGTAGTGAATTGTTTTTTTAGCTGTTGAATACAAAATTGCATCCTTCTTGAGTTCTGGTAATGTAGCTAACTATGTAGCTTTTTTCTCCGTTTGTTAGATAAAGAATGTAATGAGCCCATATTTGCCTAGTGCCAAATTATCATATACGTTATCATTGAATATATGAGGTAGTTTTGGTGCTTAGCATGGAAATCGTCGCTGTAACCAACTATTATAAAATGCCATGATAGCTTGTTAACGAGCAACTAGTAAAGCCATAAGATTCCCAAGAATCAATCTTTTTTTTTGTCTTGTTTTGTGACGTTCTCCAGCTACTAAAATTTCCATTCCAGCAACAACTATATGCTTATGTCATTCAGCTGCATTCCAGTTCTCAGTGACGTCTGGGCAATCTTTTTACAAACTTGAATGTAGTTAGCTTTTTTGGGTGGTTAGTTAAATAGTGCTAACTTACTAAAAGTAACGATGTTGCAATCTTGCTTGAACTTTATATGCGCATTTAATGAATTGATTCAAGAAACTGGGGACTGACAACTAGATGATTCTCGAAAAAAACATGTGCACTCAGAAAAGCAGCTTATACTTTAGTAGGTCACTATCACTTTTTACAAGATGCTGACGACTTGTGAATTGCGATCTATCCAACTAACTAACGGTAGTCAGTCAGTCACTTACTGCATTATTAACATAGTAGTGTATGTATTTGGTTCCCAAATCCTTTTGTATGGCCTTTGCTTACAAACACAGTAGCAACTTAACTAACTACGCATTTTTGGATCTCTTGCAGTTAGTTAGTGGAACTGAGAGGTCATTGTGTGCCATAGCGAATAAATGTTTTGTATGTATTCCATTGGTAGCTACGAATTATGGATTACGCATAGTTAGTAGTCAGTCATCACAATTTCCTAGTTCTCCGTATTTAATAATAATCTGACATTAGAATCGCTTATGCTAGGCTCTAAAAGTAAGTGAGTTAGTTAGTTACCAAAGTGGTGGCTCACTTTTTTTTCGCATATTGGAATAATACACATGCGGTAGTTGGCTGTATGAATGACTGGTTGGATGAATTGAACGCATGCAATATGCTCTACTCTCTAGAGTTAGTTGGTTAGTTGCTATATGAGTCACATACCCGTTTGAGAAAGGGTTGAGTAATCGTGTGTATTTCCCTTGCCGCCATAGAAAAGGATATAGTTGTGGTGGCCTGAGCTTATTGCTAATTTCCTTGAACAAGCATAGAGGGGTGATGATGATGATATTGGGATGTAGTGATGATGAATTCATTTCTAACAGTTTGCATGTGTTCACTCTTTGTTTGTTTCAGAGGGAGCTTAGACGCACATTTGTCCTCAGCGCATAACATTGTGGTGCCGCATCCACATGAGTGCCTCACTTGTGGTCAAAAGTTTAAGGAGAAGCTCACTTTCAGTCATCACATGAAAGCTCATGCGACGCAGAATGAGAAGAAGTTCAAGTGTCAGTTCTGTCCTAGTGGGTTCTCCAAAGGTGTCAACCTGCGGTATCATGTGAAGAAGAAGCATCCTGAAGCTACGCAGAATAACAACAACAATATCAGTAGTGTGACCAACAATAATCCAAGTCGGAATCTGGATAATTGTGTATCTTCGGTTGTGAATAACACGGCATCTGCTCAACTTAGTTTCCCGAATAGTGTGTACCCTGCTGGGGTAGTGCAAGTGAAATACGAAGCCAATAATAATATTATTAGTAGTAGTGGTAGTCGGGATAAAAATCAGCAGCAGGCTGGAGAGAAACCTGTGGCAAGTGGTGCAGATAAGAATAGTGCGTCTTTGAATATGAATACCAGTGGTGGAGGAATGTTGCCTCCACCTCCTCCTGGAGCGGGTCTGGGGAGTAGTAGTGCTGGAGAGAAACCCCAAGGGAATTTCAAATGTGATCAGTGTGGGAGGACTTTTCTATTCAAAAATAATTTGAAAGCTCATCTAAGAACTCATACACGTGATAAGAAGTATACTTGTGAGTTGTGTGAGAAATCTTTTATTTATAAAGAGTCTCTCAAGAATCATATGTTGTTACATTCCAATGAACTCCCGTATGATTGTAGTGTGTGTGGAAAGAAATTTAGGTAAGTTTTGAAATTACTATTTTTAATTTGTGCTTTGTGATGTGCAAGTGATTAGAATTCGAAATGTCTGAGTCCTTTGGTTGTGGTGTTGGTTATCTCTAATTTATTGAAGATTTTTTTTTGTTTGAGACGTCATTGGTCAAAGTATGTGTGGATAGTAAAATATGATAACGGAGCAGTCAAAAGCAGATAATAAATATGAAGCATTTTTTCATTCTTTGATTGTTTGTAACGAATGTGAGAAATGCGCTTGATTCACTCCTTGCGTAAACCCAATACCAGCAGAGCAAATACTCGTTTTAATAGCTGCGACCCACGAAAACAAAACCGACCCAGGAATTTTGTAATCACTCACGCACATTCCAACTATTCCAACACAACTTAATTATTGTTTTCATTCCTCGTCAGGTTTGTATAAACAAGCCCATAAAGGTTATTAAAATGTTTTGCTCTCTTGTAAACACAGGGACCGGTCCAACCGGCGTAAGCACGTGAAGAATGTTCACAAACTTGCCTTTGTGAATGGGAAGATCAAGCTACCATCTGATGACAATGCTGCTACTGCTGCTGCTGTTCCTACCTCAGGAACGGACGCTATTCTAGGTCTCCCTTATCAAGCGTCCGGATCCTCTGTATCCAGTAGTACCGACCCGGCAGGAACTGCACCTGTGAAAAAGAAGAGAGCTCCTCGTAAGAAACCTCAGACTGCTGACAGCAACACAGGCGAATCTCCTCCCAAACCGAAACGAAGTAGGAAACCGAAAGCTCCCTCCATACCTTCCGCAACAGCTACAGATTCACTTGCTACTGGAGACAATAGCAATTCGTCAGAATACCGTCACCAACCTTCCCCACTGGAAGGGTATCCTGTAGTAGTGAAGCAAGAGGATCCATCGTCTATATACCAGCCACAACAGCATATGGGTGATTTACCTCAGCAGCCTAATGTAGTAGTGTATAAAGGTGCTCCTGGAACTGATCAAGCCTACCTGCACCAGCAGTATTTTAGTAGTGGGCCGAATAGTAGTGCGGGTGCAAGTGTCCCTGGAACTGCTCCCGAGGGGGACCCTAGTGCTCCCGGATACGGTTACGTTTCGTACATTAAAGTGCAGGATGTAGGCTACAACATAGTAAAGATGGAGACAAATGAGCAAAGTGGTAGTGATCCCTCTAGCGGTCAAGTGGTCATGGTGCCAAGTGAAAATAGTGGTTCGTATGAGCAACAACAACAACAGTATGTTGGTGCCCGAGAAGCTAATAATGGTAGTCAAGATGCAAGTGGAGTTCAATATTCCACGCTGTATCCCCCCGCTGGAGGAAATTATCCCTCGTCTGGTCAACAACAGCAACATTACTGGGTTACTGGAGGAATTTCTTCAGAATCGCAACCGAGTCATGGTAGTCCGTATTCGAATTCAGGATCTCCTGCTGCGGGACAATATGGGAGTCCACATCCAGTCCCTGTATCGTCCCCAGATAATAATGGGACTAGTGGGGGGAATACTGGTGCAGGAACTTATGGCGCCCAGGGTGGAGCGCAAACTGGTCAGCCTGCTGAGGGTCAACATCCACCGCAGCAAGGGAATTACTTCTACAAAGATTTGTCTCAGTTCGATCTTTCTCAGTTTTATATGTAGTGTGTGAGTGAGTAGGGAACAGGCTTGTTTTGGGGGAATTTGCAAGGATCTTTCTTCAAATTGGATCCTACTTACTGGATTATAATAGTCAAGACGAAAATGTACTCTCTGTGTATTTGGTTTGGTACTTTGGTTGGGAGGACCCTCTAAACTAACTGGAGAAAGTAAATGAGAAAGTAAAGTAGTAGTAGTGTTGGGTTTTGGGTTGTTTTCAAATTCAAGTTACCTTTGATCTGTGTGTTGTTATAAGCAAACAAAAGGAAAACATTAGAATATGTAAAAACTTAACGGGCTAGAGTTTTAATACTACTGCTACTATTTTCATGGTTTTTATTAGGGTGTCAGTTTTTTTATACAGGTTAGTTTGGGATATTAAGGTTTAATGGTTTTTAGAGGATGTTTTATTTTTGTTTTGGTAGGTAAAATGATGAACAGATATGGATTCTCAATTTCTAGGGTTAGTTCGTTCGCTAGTTTGTATTGAATATGATATTTTTGTTTCAATATGGTAGTAGTTACTTTCTACTTGTTATTTTTTCAGTTTAGTGTACAGTTTCATGTTTTTGAACGTCACGTGTAAAATGTATAAGACCAATACTAGCTAAACTATGTTTACTTACTTTTTGTGATCATATGACGATGAAGGTCTCTCAAGTAGTGATTATTATACAGTGGCTAAGTGATAGTGATAAAATATGTGCTCTGCCGGGAACTCACCTAACTCAAGACGGAATATTCTATCCCGAACAAAAATATATTATAATTATAATAATTTAGTGATGTTGACGCAAATCAACTCAAAGAAACTCGATTCCGCACAATACTTACTTACTGCTGATTCCAACCATATACAGGGTAAATGTTAAAAATAAATTATTCATGAATAGTATACACAGAACACATTTACCTTAGTAGAAGAATCATTGAGTCAATCAGTGAATCAAGATCTGTCCTGATTGTCCAATTTTTGTGATATTTATAGAACGTGGATCTTTTCAACTATTTTAAGAAAGGGCAGAATCCATGTAGTAAACTTGATGCGTATATATCAATCTGCGTTCCGGTACAAACAAAGTACGTCTTAAAAGTATGGTGGATACTTTTACTCACTCAGAAATTATATACATGACGTTAGCTGTACTTTGAGTATGGTTAGTTATTTTAGAGACTTAATGAGTAAGTTAGTTGATGAGTCTGTCCAGTGCAGAAATACCACTACTGTTGACCTTATAAATACTATTAGTGGCTAAAAGAGACTGATTCGTATTGATTGCTTTGTTAGTTAGTAATAAAGTTAGTTAGTTAGTGCAGCATTTTTTGGGTAACTCATCAATGAGTACTGTTTCCGATGATATTACAGTTTCCTGTAGTTTTTATAATTTGTTTGAACATACATATATTATTATTATTTCTTTATTTCCCACATGCATTTATGCCTCTAGTTTTTTCCTGACCATCTCAATTGTACTTACATATAGACTACAGTTACACAGAGTACTGATAGTTATTATTTTGTAGCGTTTTAGTTACAGATAAGGGTTTTTTATTTGTAATACTGTATCTCTTTTTGTATATTGATTATTGTTGTATTCACCTTGAACACTGTGTCAGATAGAGATATGAATCCCAACACTGAAAGTAGACCAATCACTAAACTATTTGATGGTAATAATGATGCTACAACAAACTGTATCTGTAATACTAAAAGTGAAGAGCGAAGTGTGCTCAAACTTTACAGTACTATTTTTATGTATAGGATTAAAGAGAATCTGTTAAACGTATATAAAACATGCATAAGTTTTCAATTGATTGAATCAATCTTTTTTGTGAATTCACGGTATGTAGACCACATGACGAACTTTTTTGTATTATAATAATGTTGTTATTATCACCGAAATGTGAAAGTTTATCTTATTGTACGGAACGCTGATATTGACGAAGTATTTACCGCATCACATGTAATGTGTGTTTTTGACCAGAGTACTTTATATGATAGATGGAGCACAAATATTATGAATCTTTTACTGAGTTCTGCGGATCTAGTTTTGTTGGAGCAGAAAAAAGACATTTATCATAGTTAATAGATAGTTATTTAGATTAGGTAGTTATAAAAATTTTATACTTTGTAAAAAACGATATTACAAGAAGCCCGTCTGACAGAGCCGGGCAACTTATTAATCATAGTAAAAAAGTTGAAGTAACTTGGACTAAACTTGTTGAAGGAAGAGCTATATATCTTGAGATATAAATATTTATCATTTTTATATTGAAAACATACGATAAATGTGTATGCGTCTACGATCGAAATAAAAGATGGATAAAACTCGATTTTTTTTACTGTCGGTTAATTCTCTGTTCATAGTTTGTTGCATTAAACATGGAGCATTTTGTTTAACATGATTACTGATTGCCAATGTAATTTGGGCCAATCTTATGAACTAAATTACCATAAGTGTATTTGTGAAACATAATGGTTGGATGATTATAAATGTGGAACAGTAAGCACAATGTGTCACTCTTGAATAGAGTGACAACAAACAACCTAAATTGTTTATCAGTTCGCATAAAGATGACTTGAACTGAAAAAAATAACTTCAGAGTTGATCCCAACTTTGCGCCAATAATTTGAGACAGTTTAGTGAACAAAACATTCGCACCATGTATTCTGCAGTATTACTATTGCCTCTACTATTAATCATACAATGTGGGGCTGCACCACCAATTCCGGATGCCGGTTCTTCTACCGTATTAGATTTTACACGAGTATCGAGTAGAAAAGCCAGTTCTACTTACAGACTCCCAGGTTCAGTCACCCCATCCCATTATGAGTTAGAAATCCAACCCATTCTGGAAGAAGGTTTTGGGGGACAAGTTTTCACAGCCCCGGGTAAAATCAAAGTGACCATTTCGGCTTCTGAAAGTGGTGTGACTGAAGTTACCATTCATGCCAGTACTATCACCATCCATCGTGATCGAACTATGGTAAGGAAACGGTATTTTGCAGTTTAGTCCAGCAAAAAAGAGTAAGAGTTTTGAAATATTTGAATTTATTGTGTGTAGATCACTGAAAAGGGCACTGGAACGACAATTCCGATCATAAAGCATGAGGAAAACTTAGAAAAAGAAACTTATACGGTGACTTTGAGCTCGGCGTTGACTGCGGATACTGATTACGAATTTTACATTGAGTTTACTTCATTGGTTGCTTATCCAATCACATATGGACTCTATAGGAGTTCATACATAAACGAAGATGGAGAAACAAAGTTAGAATTTGGATTGAGTATTTGAAAAAGTAGTACTCATGGTTGTTATAACGTTTTTTCCAATAAAAGGTATTTGGCTGCTACGGATTTCGAGCCCACAGATGCCAGGCGAGCTTTCCCTTGCTTTGATGAGCCTCAAATGAAGGCTACATGGGAAATACATATTATTCGCTTGAGAGAGAAATATCAATCTTTGTCTAACATGGATGCATTGGAAATCGGTGCTGATGTGTACGACTTTTGCACTGAAATACATTAACTAACTAATAACTTTGTAGATTGTGAATATTTGCCGTAAATATTGCTTAATAGACCGGGATCGCCAGACTGGGTAAAAGATAGTTACAAAACCACAGCAGCCAAACTGAGTACTTACTTAGTATGCTTTGCTGTATCGGATTTCATCGTGGAAAAGGCTCCTAAAGATTTGTATCGAACTAACGTTAGCATTTGGGGACCTTCACCTCTCATGGTCAGAAAAATTGTACTTGAAATTGGTTTATGAAAAGATTTTTTTCCGTATTATGAATAATTATGCAGAACCGAGGAGGTGGACTGTATTCCGCACAATTGTCTGCAAAACTACTGGATCGATTGGAAACCTATTTTGAGATAGAATATCATTACCCTAAAATGGACAAAATTAGCTTGCCGGATTTTGCTTCTGGGGCTATGGAGAACTGGGTAAGTGCACTGTGTGCAAGTGGGTATGTTTGAATTCTTTTAGTATTTGTATTTGAATGGAAAATAATATCTATTGATTCTTGCATTCCAGGGTCTAAATACTTACCGGTAGGTGACGTAACCAGAGAATTTTTCGCTATGCAATCTAACTATAACGAATTCATTGTATTTTCTACTGCAGAGAGACTAGATTATTGTTTGTCGAGGGCTTGACAACCATTCAAGATAAAGCCTCAATGACATACACAATATCCCATGAATTGGTTCACCAATGGTTTGGGAATTCTGTGACTATGGATTGGTGGGATGACCTTTGGCTCAATGAAGGTTTCGCCAGCTATTATGAACTAAAAGGAGTTTATTTGATAAATGAACCCGAAACAGATGAATTTGGTCCAATCGACACTCAAATTCTGGACTTGACCCAATCTGCTATGGTCTATGATATCACTCCAGCCACTCATCCCATTCATTACACTGCTTCCACAGAAAATGGACTAAATGTTCGCTTCACACGGATTGTGTATCAAAAAGCTGGAGCCGTTATTCGTATGATGGAAGCAGCATTAGGCGAATCCGTTTGGAAAGCTGGCCTTGTTCATTATTTGAAAAAATTGTTAGTTAGCTAAATCTATTAAATTGCAGATTATTTTCATGTGTTTTTATTTTGGTTTGGTGGCTGTGATATTTTTCTAGTGAATTTGATAACGCTAATCAAGACGACCTATTCCAAGCAATTCAGGAATCTTTGCCCCCAGAAACTACACTTGAATGCAAACTCCCTGATACAATTAAAGTCATTATGGACACATGGACTTTGCAAAGTGGGATTCCCTTGATTGAAGTCGATAGAAATGAAGTCAATGGAGAAACAACTTTTACTCAGGTACAGTTTAGATTTTTTACAAAAAATTTATTCAATTTTTTGAATGGTTTGAATGGCTTTTTTTGTGCGCTGTAGTCCAAATTGAAAGCCGATATAGATGATCCAAATTCAGAAGATTGGCAGCCATGGTACATTCCCATTTTTGTAAAAGATGGGCAAGGAGATGACTCAGAACATTGCAGTTTTTGGCTGACAACTGCAGAACCTGTAGATTTTACAATAGCTGAAGATGATTTTACTGCAAATATGAATCAATTTTGTAAGTTGGTAACAGCAAACATTATGAAAATATTTGGACAAAACATTGTGCTCATTGACCTTATTTTTGGCTCATCCAGCCTATGCTCGGATCAAGTATGATCAAGCGACTTTGGAGAAGTTTATTGCTCAATTGAAAGCCAATCATAACGATATTGACGTACGAAATCGCAGTCCACTTATTGACGATTCTTTGAACCTGGCTTTTGCCGGTATGCTCAATTCAGAATATAAACAATGATTTTTAATACTAATGAATTATGTTCTTGAACAAATTTGAGCCAACACTCGGATATTTTTTTGATTTGCTACTGTACGACAGGATATGTCGATTTGGCTACAGCTTTAGATTTAACACAGTACTTGATTGACGAAGATATCTTTGTTCCGTGGATGTCATTTTTCAATAGCATGACTGCTCCATACCGACTTTTGAGCCGATCCTCAATTTTCTACTTGTTTTCGGTATTCCTTCCTTCCTTCTAACTCGAATATGATTTAGTCGTTTTGAAAAGTTATATTCATGAACATCTTGTAAAATAAAATAA